>JAABUY010001261.1_pt1 | contig 35218 bp, 28 predicted proteins | sample 5560271 | NCBI WGS metagenome assembly JAABUY01 (sample SAMN10711886, study PRJNA513374) | rock metagenome | isolation source: Antarctica rocks | place: Antarctica: Victoria Land, University Valley
CATAAATAGAAGCTTTTGTACCAACCTTCTTCTGTATTCTTAATATTCAGTTATAGCTACCTCTAAAGATCAAGCACTATCAACCCTGACCTCCATTGGTTGTATCATCTAGGCACGGTCCTGACAGCATGCAAGCAACAACACTAGAATTTAGTTCAGAAGCTATGTCTTCGAATTCATTGATTCATCACATCGTCGTTGACATCGACGTGAAGACTGTGTTCACTTCGAATCAATTGAATGCTTTCGTTGACGATATCATCTTGTTCATTTCAGTGAATCTCAGAAATCATATAGCTCAGACCTCTTTAGATCGATTCTGTCAAGCAGACGACTTGTTAAGCGCTGTCAATTTCTTCAGATTGATGATCTCTTACTTGATAACAACGAATAATTCAGCATGATTTTACCGCTCATCATCACAGCAGAACTGTACGCTTCGTGACAAAGACAGAGAAATCTTCAGCTTAAATTCTTCAAATCATCACTCAGTCAACGACAGCGCTACAACGAGCGTTGCGCAGACAATTTCTACGAGCGCTTCGCGAACATTCGATCTGTCGTGAACTGAAAATGAATCGATCGCTTCAGTGCTCATCGCGATTTCTTCTTTGAGTATATGATCAACGAACAACAGTATCTGAGCAATCGATATTCCAAGTTCTGAATACGATCATCAGAGACTTCATTTTCTGATCGAGCTGCGATGAAGAAAGTATCTAGAAGCATGATCTCTTTGCTTATTATCTACTACTATGTCATAGAGATTTTGTAATATAGATAGATCAAATTGAAGCAGAATGAGCTTCATTAATCTGTGATCGTGATTACTTTATGCATACAATGTGTTCTAACAATCGCGATCTCTCAGTATGCTATATTATTCACTCTATGTCTATCAATCGTCTATCACATCACTGAAGCATCGACAATCTTCATCGCGATTAAGAGATTAAGTTTCAGTGCTTCTGTCTTGAGTCAGACTCTTACGTTCTCATCGAGAACTCACGAAGCGTGAAGAATATCGATGAATTTGACAATGATGATCATTTGCTGTTTGTCTGCTTCATATCGAGTTTTCTTTTTCATCTGCGCATTTCTTTTCATATTGAGAGCTGAATCAATAGATTTGAATCGTCGAACCTGAGTATTCACATCTTCTCGAGCCTGATTGTAGACTGCGCACAAATGTTGATACTGAGTGTAAAGATCTCGAAGTTGCTTTCTCAGACTGTCGATTGCAATATAATATCAGCATCATTCTTGAAGATTCTGTCGCGAAGTCTTCTCATTTCAACCGTTCGAGAAAGCTTGTTTCTGAGCTGCTTCAAACGCACTCGAAGAAAACTAGGCATATTCTGTTCAGAAAGAATCTGATGACTCACAGAAAGTTGCAGATGCTTTCTGCAACGATGCTGACGTAATGGTCAGAGAACTTCGAAGGAAGACACGATGACAAAAGAGAGAATTGACTGAGATCGACATATGAAAGAGTTTGATGTCAAGTAGAAGAATGTAATTTGGCTTTCATTTATTGAAAGCAGAAATCTCAAAGACAATGAAAGTGAGGTTTAGTAAGAAATGAGTAGCGAGCATTCAGAAATGATGTTGTGCTACACTGTTGAGAAGAAGAAAGACGCAGTCGAAGTCAAAACACGTATTTCAAATCAAGAAGCTTATTTTTGACAGCATCTAAAACATGTGAACGCAGAGCGCGTTCTGATGAAGAAGGTCGTGCGCGTTTCTATTTGAGACACTGCAAATGCTGACAGTCATTCAATCAGACAGTTCGATCTCAACTTCGAGTCTCTGCCGCTGTCAATCATCCTCGCGCAACTAGAATTCTGTTTAAGGCACAGACGCAAGTCAACTAAGCATGTAAATGCACATCATACAAGAATGCGCTAGTGAATACGTAAAAACGACGTTGAAAGATCTATTCGTACTTCGCACTTTCGCTCATTCTTCGCTTAGTACTAGTCAGTCATGTAACTCGATCAGTCATGTAATTCGAATTTCAACATATTTCTATACATTCATATATCTAATGAGCAATTCGATCATTACACGCTTTCAAACCTTTCGAATAGCTTCATGCTGTTTAAGTCACTTCATTTTATGAGCTTTGATAGTCTTGTGAATCTTCTTTAATTCATTGATATAGCGTTTTTCTTCACGTTCGTCGCGAGTTCGTTGTCTCAAATCTTCTACTTGTACTCTATCTTGAATCATAGTTCGAGCATCTTTGACATAAAGTATGTCTTCTGTTTGAAGAATCTTATCAGACTGCTTTTTGCATGCATTTCAAGCATTCTGAGTCGACTGTGTTCGATCTAGCTTATTCTTCAGTAGCTCAATTCTACGAGTCATTGCATTGATTTCTTTGATATATTTGACTAACTTCTGATGAAGCTTGAGTTTATAGTCGAAGCAAAGTAAACTGACTTGTTGTCTTCTCAGCTGTTTTCTAGTAGTAGAGATAGTCATTCAGACATCGAGTGACTTCGTCGTCGTCGTGAGAGATGTAATAGAACGAGCTGACTGAGTTTCTCGCATCTTGTTCAGAATCACATTAGAATCGAAGAGAATTAGACCAGTTTGTTTTCAAGTCGAACGTATAGTAGTGTTCTTGAAAGCTTTACTTCTGAACTCGTGAAAAGCAGCTAGAAGTTCGATTTTGGTGAAGGTTTCGTCACTCGTTTGAATCGCTTCGTTGACGATCTTCGAATGTCAGTGTTTCAGAGGCTGAAAAACACATACATTCAGCGACTGAAGCAGATAAGTAGTATGCGAAGATAAGCCGAAAGATATGATCTTGTGATTCTCACAGTAGGATAGAAATTCGCGTGTATGATGAGATTCATAGTCATTCATTACGAGTAATCTTCATGAACCTCGTTGATATCGTTGACTGTAGTGATCAAAATGTTTAATTCACTGCAGTGATATTCAGTCATTTGAATAGTCTGTATTCGATGTAGTGAAAATCACGTCGTCATCAATATCGTTGTTGAAATGAGAGAATAATAGATTGACTTTCTGTAGAATGAGCATTGGTGATATATCTTTGTCAGTACCGTTAATACATTCAATGATCGTACAGAACTCTCTGTTATCTGAATTCGACATGTATATTCTTCTGATATGATCAGCAGTGATTATTCAATCGGACCTTGCTATGCTCATCCGATAGCCGATTTCGTCGAAATTCCATGTATTCTTCTTCGTCATGTCATATCGCTTAATCATCTCATTATAAGCATCAAAATGATTCTTCAGAAGCTTCTCATTATGTGCATTCTTTCGTGCAGCTGTCAAAGACTTCCGTTTAACTTTATGAAGATTCGATTGACGATCTAGCCATCGCTTGACTCATTTGAGACCTAATGACATCGATGAAGCTCAGCGAGAATTATTCTGACGCAGTAGAAGATTATCAGCTGATTCAATCAGATTCAGTCGTGCTGATAGACTCAATTCGTTCAATCTCTTTATGTATGTATGTAGAGCTAACTTCTGATTAGGTTTTAATGCTCTGTTATGCAGTTCTCGTACTGCTGATGCTGATGAATGATCTTTCAGCCTGAATCGTAGTCTTTGCACCAAAACATCAAATTCGCGCGCAATCTCTGCTCGATTAGAATTTTCACGTGTGTTTATGATGTCAATAGTCTTCTGAATGCGATTCTCGATGATAGCGTAAGTAGCAGTCATGTGATTGAATTTTGGTGAATTTTTGAAGATGATAGGTCGAAAATTCGAAAATTCGGGTTACATGGCTGACTAGTACTAAGCGAAGAATGAGCGAAAGTGCGAAGTACGAATAGAATGCTTCCCAATTGTGAAATCTAATTCAGAATCTCAACTTCAATCACTAATCATGCATTCTGACGATGATTCTCGTTTTTGCTTCTCGTCGCTTCATTCAGAATTTTCAGAATGTGATGCCTCTGCTTCAACAACTTCTTGTCGAAGACTTCGCAGAGATCTGACCTCACTTTATCGCATTATTCTCTGAAGTGTGATCGAAGAATCTTGAGCATTGTCACACAGTGCGACGTCAAATATACGAGTAGCACTAGTCTTGAACAGCAATATGTGTTTCATATGATACGAGGCACGAAGAAGACAGCTCACATTTTGTTAGTCGAGCATAGGTCGAATTGAATGAGAATCGAGATAGAGCTATTTCACAGGGAACTTTCAGAATTCAGGTGAGACGATTGCAATCTGAGTCTTTATGACAGATAGATGTTTGATCTGCACATCATCTAAGATGAAAGTCGAGACGAGAAATACATTCGTTCAGCTGATGGTCTCGACAGAACTGAAGGCTTGAGAACAGAGAAAATGCGTCGCTGATAATCAATGAAACCATCGTCATCTTCAAGCTTGAGCTTCGTTAGATGTTCGTCGTTGATTTCTTCAGTGTTTCTCTAGTTTCTTGTCTCGTTATTCGCAGGCTCAAAGTCCGTCGAGCCTTTATATCTTGAGATGAAATAATGCTTCTTCTAGAATCATAGAATTAAACAGTGCGCGGATCTTTGCGATTGAGCGATTTATCATTTCTTGTTTCGACGACGATCACTCGAGTTGATCAGTCGATTTGTAGATTTGAAATCTTTCATTGCGATTCATGACGAAGTAGATCTTTGCGTTCGCTATCTGTGTCAACTCATTCATCTTTTTGAAGAGACTTTTTGTTCGCTTTCTGACTTTCTCTCGATCAATGTGTCGCTGAATTCTAACTTTTGTCATGAAGATATAGAAAGATGCTTTGGTCGTTCTTTTTTGAAGTCACAATGACAATATATATTCTTGGGAAATAAACGAATTCTCGAAAGCAGTGAATGAATGTCGTCTTTTTTCTGAATGTCTCTAATTGCAGAACAATGTCGCAATTCTTATCGAAAAGCTCAGTCATCAGAATCGCGAAACAAAAATGAATGACATGCGATTCACTTTCGAATGCTTAAAGAAAGCTGTGTCTGAGAAAGAACTCTTTTATCACGTTTCAGCTAATGTTTCATCTACGAATAGCTATATAGTTCGCTTACTGCTGAACTATGATCAGTTCTGACAATTTAGAGTTGAGATGAGATCTAGATCTGATAGTGAACAACGAAGACTAGCTCAATGAAATCGCGACTCAACGCTCTTGATCTACTATGTATCTCGTAACGAAGATTAGATACTTCAGTCAGATCGAGTCTTTCTTCAGCGCTGAACTCGCTTGTTTCTACGAAATGAGATAAAGATGAAAGCTATTAGAAAACGGTATTCTCGACATTTTCATCATCAAAATCAATATCTCAATAGCTTAGTAAAGTAGACTCTGCGTCTGCTCGCTTTTGAGATCTTTCCTTCAACGCATCGTTCAATTTCACATGCAAATCAGCTACTGTCTCGTGAAATTTCATATCAGCTGCTCGAGTATCTTTGTGATAAGTCAGCTCTTGCAGTAAATAGTTATTCGTTCTTGTAAGTTCTATCACGCACTTCGCTGAAGAAGCAGAGCGATTTTGCTTCGAAATTTGAAGTCGATGAGATAGCTGCTCGTAAGTGAATGTGATCTCTTCATTTCTTGCGATCTGATCGTTCAGAGCAGCAACATCATTCGTTTTGTCGAAAATTGATCGTCGACGAAATGCAGAATGTATTGATGACAGTCGTCGCTTTACTCGAGAATCTTGAAAGGTGACATGCCGATTGTCTCTGATTGTTTCGATTCTCAGAGACGTAGTCTTTGACGTTGCGATCTTTGAGACTTCGTCGTGAATTACTTCTCGCCGCTGTTCTTCTATCATCGACGACGATCGACTTTGTGCCTCACTTTCGATTCGTGTGTTGCCTGTTGTGACATCATAATCGAATATGTCTGATCTAAACACAATGTCTGACGAGAAATCAGCAGCGAACTGGAAATGATGACTTGAAAGCTCATTCATAGCTGCTTAAAGAAACACTTTTTCGCGAATCTTTCTGAATATAATAATCGAGCATTCTTCTGAATTCTGTAGAGAAGAAGTCTCTTTTTTGATGTTTCACAGAAAGTTTTTTCTGAATGTTCATGAAAATTCTACATAAGCTTCAGAATCGAATACAATAGAAGTCAAACTTGAATGTGATCGAATATTGTCACGATAAAAATCCTTCTTGAGTCAAATTCTTTTAATCTATTGATTTTGCGAAGTGTCATACGTTCACATTTCACCTGATAAATCAACATGATATCTATCAGCGTCTTGAAGACTTGTTTCGCCTTTCTATTCTGTTACTATCTAGTCAATGCATTCGTCGATGCTGTATCGACACTTCGAAGTGCTCATAAGTCTGCTGCTCTTCAGGTGAGAGACAATCAAGCATCTGATGTTGATGTAAGTATATATGAACTAGCGTTCAAATTCGCTTTTTTTGATCATGATGCAGGCAATCAATCAAGGCTCTTTGATCTACACTCGTTCGACGCTTACCTTGACTGTTTTCACGAAACTCGACTGCAAAGACGATCAGCTCGATGAAACTCTTCTTTATTCGCAGAATGTGAGGTTCGAGAAAGATAGCAATTGAAACAATGTAGAGAGTTTCAAATTCATTCAGATGTCTCGTTCATTAGAGGAACAAGAACAGCTGAATTTGAGTCACTTAGATCAAGATGACGATCAAACTCAGGCTTGAAGCTGCGAAGAATACATGATGAACTATCGGGTGAAAACAGCTGCTGACTGTCATAACAATTCTAACGAAGAAGAAGCTGACTGTATTCGCTTGTGGCATTATTAGGCGGATGCGAGGTATGAGCAGCAAGCCAGCAGAATACTAGTATCGAGGAAGCTTCAACTTTGTTTGTGTGTCTTGTGCTTCGAGCGAATAGCGCGCCTAGGGTCAAATGTCTCGCTAAAAGACTGTCTTTTTGTAATAATGTATGATAGCAAGCTGAAATGAACATGCACTGGTTCTTGATTTTGCGTTGTGTTTAGCTAGATAGAATTCTGTTTCTTCGATCATTATCAATCTGATCTAGCTTCTAGAAGGACTCTATGTGAAGAACTCTATGAAAATGTCGAATTGATACTATAAAATTATGCTAAACACACTGCGTTTTCATAAAGACTGTATATTGCCTTTGTGCAGAGTATATAGTCGTCATTACTTATTATAAGTCTAGGAAATGAGAGCAATTTACTCAATAGACTTGAGCTAGTAGGCAGCGATATCTATATCTACAAGTAGATGCTAGAGTCAGAAATGAATGTCAGAGTCAGAAGTGAATGTCAGAGTCAGAAGTGAATGTCGAGTAAGAGCAAGAATGAAAAGTCGAATCATCGATGAAGACAAATAAGAAACGGATCGATTCGGACTGCTGTATTGTCGAAGAGAGACGCAATTAGATTTAAAGCTGCATTGATCTACTTCGCAAGTTGCTTCTTCAAGTTCGACATGGCGGGATTCATCAGCACGTCGCAATCACATTCATCATACCCAGATCGTCCGTTGCGCCCGAACCTTGAGTCCAACGCAAGTGAAGGATCGAGACTCACGACAGAACACGGAAAGTCGGATCGACCCCGAAGAAAATGACTGGTCACTCAAGATGAGGAAATTCAAAAGAGGAAGCTTCGCAGTCAAAATTGGGCGAAGCGTCGCGAATGGCTCAACGAATTATTCGTCTTGAACCCGCAACTCTCGAAAGCACTAGACATGAAAGAATGCATGCTGAAGGTGCAGAGAATGATCTTGGGAAAGCTCGCTGCCGAAGAGAATCATCTGAAGGGACTAGCAGAGACCTCAAACCGGTCAATCGCGAACTTTGACGATCGAGTTAAAGAGGTAGAAGAGGTGATACGATCGATGCAGTATTGAGACGTCGATTGAGCTTCGAACTTGCGAATGAATGGTGAAAAATGAGGAGACTAGAAGTTTAGCTATGACGGTAAACTTCTCGAATGAATGAGTGATTCAAATCTTTGGGCAAGACGTTGCAAGAACGTTGAAACTGCGTAGTCTCACCTCAGACGCTTCGTTCAAGTCTGATACTTAGAGCGATGGGTTCGAAGCAGTCGTCGTACTTACCCTCTTATGGGTGCCCAGAGCAAGTAGGGCAAGTGAATATATTCGTCGTTATCGTCCCCTGCTGCTGACGGAGGCAGGGGAGAGAGAATCTGATATACGACCGTATTACGAAGGAAGTAGCCGCGGTATTTGGAGGCCGCGGTGGAAAACGGTTTTCATCTGGCAGTGATCAATGATGTTTATGTTCTACTCGGTGTGTTTTTTCCTTGCGGAATTGACCTTGTACGTTTGTACGTCTCTTATACACGGCGCGCAATGAAGTGAGAGTGTAAATGTGAGTCAATGATGTTTCTTGTTTAACCTATTGGTCGGAGAAGAGGCTGATTTTAATGATCTCTCAAAGATAGCGGTCGTTTATCTAGCTGTTGTTGCGATCGCCGGGAGCGCTTTCCTGGTTTGCGCGTTTTGAATTTATCATTACATTGATTTGAACAGTATTTCTTGAAACGAGGTGATCCTGATATGACGACTGTGTGGAATCTACTCTAGCTCTGTATGCCATCAATTCATCAACGGCCTTGTGTCTTTCAGAGTGATTTCCTTTCATATGAAGACTCTTCTGTGGTGTTTCTTTCGCACGTGATGCAGTTGAGATATATCATTGGTGGCAACTCTCTTCAGCATATGTTGTTGGTGAGATAAGGCGTCAATGCGGACGTTCATTGCAGAAATCTGTAGCTCGTCGTCGATGTAGATTTCTGACTCCCGAATTAAGAGTACAGTGTAAGTTCCGTCGATCATCACGGCTTGATAACACTCCTGTGAAGTTAACATGCGCAGCTCGATATCGAAAAGTCTTATCTTTTCTCTTATTTTCTTCTTCGCTACTCTCTCGATCTCGGATGAATCGAATGAATCGATCATAAGAAATGACGCATCTTTTCAGGAGTCTTCTTCACGAAATTTAAAGTTGATGCGAATCTTTGTGTTATCTGATCTCTTCTCAAGTTGAGTCTCAGGCTTCCGTGCTTTTTTCGTCGAGGGCAGATTTGCTGAAGTCTCGCCTCGATTTACGTCTTGTTCTGTTTGCTGGTTCATTTCCTCTTGATCAAGTTCTTCTTCCTCGAGTAATTCTTCTTGTTCGAGTCTTTGCTGATTCTGTAGTCTTTGTTGATTCTCTAGACTTTGATACTCTAGTCTTTCTCGCCTCTCTTGCTTCTGTCTTTCCCGCTCTTCTTGCTTCTGTCTTTCTCGCTCTTCTTGCTTCTGTCTTTCTCGCTTCTCTTGCTTCTGTATTTCTCGCTCTTCTTGCTTCTGTCTTTTTCGCTCTTCTTGCTTCTGTCTTTTTCGCTCTTCTTGCTTCTGTCTTTTCCGCTCTTCTTGCTCCTGTCTTTTCCGCTCTTCTTGCTTCTGTCTTTTTCGCTCCTCTTGCTTCTGTCTTTCCCGCTGCTCTTGCTTCTGTCTTTCTCGCTTCTCTTGCTTCTGTCTTTCTCGCTCCTCTTGCTCCTGTCTTTCCCGCTCTTCTTTCTTCAGTCTCTCTTTCTTTAATCTTTCCTGCTCTATCATTTTTTGCTTCTCTCGTAGTCTTTCTCGCTCTAATCTCTTCTTATCCGACCTCTCTTGTTCTTGCCTCTCTTGCTCTTGCCTCTCTTGCTCTAGCCTTTTAAGTATCTTCTGTTTTTGTCTTTCCTGCTTCTGCTTCAGCCTCTTCTGCTCTTGCTCTTGTCTTTCCAGCTTCTGCCTCTTCTGCTCTTGCTTCTGCCTTTTCAGCTTCAGCCTTTTCAGCTTCAGCCTTTTCAGCTTCAGCCTTTCCAGCTTCAGCCTTTCCAGCTTCAGCCTTTTCAGCTTCAGCCTCTTCAGCTCCTGCCTCTGCTGCTCTTGCTTCTGCCTCTTCAGGTTCTGCCTCTTCTGCTCTTGCTTCTGCCTTTTCAGCTTCTGCCTTTTCAGCTTCAGCCTCTTCAGCTTCAGCCTCTTCAGCTTCAGCCTCTTCAGCTTCAGCCTCTGCTGCTCTTGCTTCAGCCTCTTCAGCCTCTCTTGCTTCTGCCTCTGCTGCTCTTGCCTCTTCAGCTTCTGCCTCTGCTGCTCTTGCTTCCGCCTCTCCTGCGGTATGTGTGTGTCTTGCGATCTGTTCATATTCTCGTCTGTGCGATCAGAAACTCGAGGGATCGAATTCAAGGTCAAGGGTATTGACCTCCCAAAGAATGCAAAGTAGACGAACTTCCGAACGAAAAAGGATGTAATTCTCTCGCCCTGTTCCTTCTTCTCGTTGTGTAGGTGATTTACGAACAGAAACTCGTCATTCTCTACATAATTCTCTACGCATGGTAGCTCACACCTTCGTTTCTTTATCTCACCGGCATCATTCGTGACTAGCAGAGGCTTCGATCTTTCGGATCTCGCTCTTGCAACCGTCGACTTTGGACATTGCTTTAGAGCGGTAATCTCGGGGGACTCGAAATCAAACCGGTCAGCCAGGTCAGCAAAGTCGCGCAGCATCGTTTCATCTGTGTTGATCATCAGCCTCGCCAGGAGCTCTTTCCCTTTGGGCTCCCTAGGCATTTGGAGATAGTGGCGCATGGCATAGGCATGCAACTGTCGATAGTTCAGGTCCACTCGATCCGCCAAGCTTGCCGGGCTACACGTAAAGCTGGATTCCGTGACCTGGATGACAGCCCGGTCTGCTCTTTGATTTGCGTCGCAAAACGCCTTTTCCAGCGCGATGGACACGATGTCCCGAGGAGATAGGCTTATCAATCGTTTCACGCAATTGGCGCACGCTTCCAGGTATTTGACGTCCTCGAAGAAAGTAAACAGAGAAGGAATCAAACCGTCGACGGCTTGCAGTCTGCCTCATATTGTCACACGCTCTTGCTCGCTAAAAGCGTCGAATATTTCCCCTTCTAGCACTTGACCCCGTAAAACTTTGGCATTCAGCGTCGATAGCCGTGGTGCTTTCAGCTTCAGAGCTTTCACTGTGGCTTGATTCACCTTTTGCATCGCGTTCTTGTCTCGCTGAAGTAGCGTCTCCCAGATCTTCTTGATGTGATTGAGGTAGCGCAGGCTTTTCTATCGAAGAATAAGCAAATCAGAGCACTCGTCGAGTAATCTGCTCATCTCGTCACATTTAATGGCCATAATTGTGTGTAGTGTGCTATTCCTTCAATCCCCCCAAAGACCAGTGATATTCAACAGAGCATCGCAAGCCGCGGTCAGCTCATCATGTCGGAAAAGCTGCCTCAGACATCGCTTCTCGTGCGCAGTCAGACGGTTCCATCATCGTCGTTCGAAGCTAAGGTTGCGTTCAAAGTGGTACTGACGTATCTTGCGGTAGATCTCGCCGTCGGCTGGCTTCTCTTCGTTCGAATACTCCTCGATCAGATATGTTTTCAGTCCACGGTCGATGTCTGTAAAAGATAGAGGTCAGAAGCGTTGATTTTGAGGAGAGTTCTATCGTACCTGCGAGGTAAAGATTCACTGTTCATCATTTATCTGCTGGAGGAAGAACTTCTTTTCCTGCCTGAATTCTGTGTCGTTCGTGCAGGCATTTCAGCTGGTAGCCGGCCGGAAAAACTAGCTTCGAATATCCGCTCTTCGATTTAGTCAGCAATGCTCTCGCTGAGATTTCTGAAATCAGTATAGCAGCATCGAGGTGTTGCTGGTCAACAACAGCACAGATGTGATTACGTATGTCAAGCCGACGACATTCTTTTCGAAATATCGATTTCAATCTCTCTACGTTCGTGTTATCGAGCTTCTCTGACTCGTTCCATCGAAAATGCAGTCACTTGAGCCTGACGCGAGCCGTTCCTTTGTACTTGAGCTCTTTTTTCGCTTCGAGTCTTGACTCTTCGTCGTGCGCTTGAGCTCGCCACATTTCGAGAAGATTTACTTGATGAAGGATGGAAAAGAGACAGGTACATTAGAGTGTCTTGCGACCTGGCAATGCTTGTACTTTGTATTGCGCGCCGTTTCTGACAGACTTCAAAAAGTGCTGCCATCTCTCTTCCAGAAACTGTTTCTCTTCAATAATTTCCTGACCATTGTCAGTCTACTCATACATCGCATTGTTTTCGGCGTTTCATTCTCTTCTCGACTGTATTTTCTACCCAACAATCACACCAAATTTCCAAACATTTCCTCATTCCCCACGAATATTCAGCATGAGTTCTCAACCCTTCAAGCGCGACACCCTGTTCAACATGAGGGATCTGAGAGAAGTCGAGCAGTCTATTTTGGCTACAGAGCCTCGTGGCAATGTCACAGAACCGGAACGACATTTCCAGAACCATTCGGTCCCTAAAAACAAAGGTCCAAAAAGAAAAAGATCTCTCTCTCCGCAGAGAAATGAAGTAGATACAAGGCTTGGGATTCGCGAATATAAGGGAATGAAAAACGAATCTTCGTGAAAAAGCTACAGGAAGGTCTTTCAGCTCAAGCTTGATCGTTTCATTACTGTTGTCGTTCGAAGAGAACCCCTTCGCAAACGTGTCGTCGTGAAAAGCTTTTCGGGGTCAGACTCTCACGAGAAGCTTCACATGTTACATCACATTCGGCACGACAACTTCGTTGTCGTTCTAGAATCTTTTAGTTTCGAGGGATTCTTCTATGTCATTCTCGAGCGTATGGACATCTCTCTTGTTCAGATCGTTGCTTCTTCTTTCTATCTCGGCGAGCAAGAATTGGCAGCCATACTCGAACAGGTAGCTCTGGCGGACGGGATGTCACGAAGAATGTGCTAATCGCAATAGATACTTGAGGGTCTTGCCTATCTTACCTCTCAGGGAATGGAGCACGGGTCTCTCAGTTGCTCGAACATTCTTTTAAGCGCCGAAGGAGACGTCAAAATCAGTCGGTCTCAATTTCAGTTCACAGAAGGCTTCGTTAACGTTACATGGTAGCGAACCAAGAATGCTGTCGTCAGGTCGCTTCGTCAGACGGGACCAGTATCAGGGATGTGAGGGCGCTCAGTAGGATCATGATGGAACTCATGCAGAAATGCACCAAAGACGACGAAGCTATCGGTGTCGAGGATTTGAATCGTTGGCCTTTCGACTTCGACGTCGTCGGATTTCTGTCGGCGACGACGTCTGCTTCTTCGATAAACGAGCTAATGAAGGTGAGCTGGAATCTAGCCGCTTCAATCAGAATCTAACATTTTCAGCATCGGCTGCTTCAGTGTGGTTGGCGGAAGGATTGGCTCGAGTGGATGGTGGACTGGGCTGGAGTCTTCGCGTGGAGACTTCACAAGCCAGTATAGAAGGTTCTTTCTAGGGTTTCGCAAATACCTTCGCATGTCAATCTAAAATTATAAAATCTCAGTTTCTGAACTTTTTGCGCCGGTTTAGTGTCAGTTGAAATTCAATTCGTTTCTCGAAACGAATTCTAAATATAGCGCATCATCGAAAATGGTGACAATTTGGCTCTGCTCTTATGGGCCACCATTTCCTGCTCCTTTCCTAATATCCTTGATGTTCCCTCTTCTTCTCAACTTTTGCTACGTTTGTTCTCACGATCAGTTCTATTCAATCTCAGTTTCACGTATTAAAAGGGTCTTGACGTCCCGATACATTGCTTTATTTTCTTCGAGTCTTTCTTCTTATCACTTCTTTGATTCGCTTCGATTTTCCATCTCTCCTCTGTAATACTGCTTCGACTTCGTATTCTCATGGATGTCATTCAGATATACGCTACTGCCGCGGGCGGCTTCTTCTTTGTCTTCATTATTGTTAACCTTCTTTCCCATACAGTGCGATTCCGGGAAAAGATCTCTCTTCTTACGTTCAAGCACCTTACTTATTCGTACTTTCTGAATCGTCATCGACTTTTGGGTCCGTGGAGTCGAACCGACGTCCTGGTTCAGCTGATCTACATCACAATCAATGTCTTCTGTCTTAGCTTTCGAGTTTCCACGATCTCTAAAGCTGGTCTTCAAGCCGGGAACCTATCGCTCGTCAACATGATTCCGCTCTTTGCAGGCACTCATCTTAGTTTTCTGGCTGACCTCCTCGGTTTTCCTTTGAATTCTTATCGACGCGTTCACCGTTCGGCGGGATTGATGGTGTTCGCGCTCATTCTCTTTCACGTACTCGTCGTCGTGGCCAATCGAACCACTTTCTCGTTGAAAGTACCAGAGCATCTATTTGGACTGATAGTTAGTCTTTGTTGCTGCTTTCATCGTCGTCCCTAACTAATCATACTCAGGCCGGATCATCGCTGTGTGTTCTTCTACTACTCTCGCATTCTCTCTTGCGCCGGCCGTTCTACGAAATCTTTCTTCGTATGCATCAAGCGTTGGCCGCGCTTTCTGCCTGTTTCACCTGGCGTCATCTGCTCTTCAAGTCGCTTTTCCCTCGCATGTACATCTATATCTCTGCTGCGCTGTTTCTTTTCACATCTGTTGTTCAATGCGTCAGTGTACTGTGGCGGAGCGGGACGTTCCGCCACGGTCGCGCCCGAGCCCTCATTAGCCACGTCTATGGCACTGTCAAGATTAGCATCAATCTTTCTCGATCACTGAAGGTCAAAGCTGGGCAATACATCAATCTATGAATTCCTTCCGTCAGCTTCTGATCTTCCGTGCAGAGCCATTCTTTCGTGATGACCTCTTGGGCACACGAGAAGCAGAATAGACTGGATCTTTTCGTCGAACCTCGTAAAGAACTGACACGAGAACTTCTGTATCGCGTCGAGATCGACGAGAACGGGGGCGCGACTGGTTCTCGTTTGGTACTATTCAGTGAGTCTCATGGAATCAGTGTCTCTGTGGGCGAGTATGAAAGCGTTCTTCTGATAGTCGCTGGGTTCGGGATGGCTGCACACTTGCCGTATCTGAAACAGCTGATCCATGATTATAAGGCTCGCAAGGCTAGTACTCTTCGAATTCGTGTGGTTTGGCAAGTACAACACATCGGTAAGCATGAAGCGGGGTTGAGAATTCACTGATGAGAAACTTACAAGGGCAGAGACTGCTCTCGCAGTGGAGCCGCTGCTTAATAATGCCTTGGAAGGCGACAATCTGGATAAGGTGACGTTCATCGATGCTTTCGTTTGCTTCACTGACACGCAGAGTAGATTCTCTTCATCTCAATCTTTTCGACCTATTTGAAAAAGGACAAAGTGTCTTTTGGTCGACGTGGGACTGTTTACCGAGGATCCGCAGATTTGCAGGAGATTTTACAAACAGAGGTGAACATGAGGCATCCAGAGGATATCGAGGCCGCGCAAGGGGACGCTGGGGGTGCGCAAGAATTCAGCGAGAAGATGCAGAGTGGGAAGGAAAAGATGCTGGTGATGGGTAAGTACTATTCGCTCTTTGCGTATCAAGACTGACCGTGATTTAGTATCCGGGACCGATAAGCAGCGAGATGATCTACGAAGCCTTGTACGTGGCTATTTGGATGACCGGGTAAAATTGCTGGAATTGGAATATCAGTCTTCGGAGCGGTAGGATGTTGCGTACTATTTATCAGGATGGCAGAATTGAGTAGCAAGGGCTTGGGTTTTTGTTATTGCTCATGATGTAATATTTACAATAGAATCAAAGGAAATCGATCACATTTATTCGAAGATGAAATACGTATTGATTCAAAAATCATTTCTGTACGACCTTCATTAAATGTACAAGAGGGAGAAAAGGTAGAAGTGTCTAATACATTGGTCTTAAGCCATGTAGTGTGTTTCTACAAGTGTCTTGATACATATGATGTCTCAAGACGTATAATATCTTCCTACATGTTCCTTAATACATATAGTGTCTCATGACATATGTCTCAAGACGTATAATGTCTTCCTACATGTGCCTTAATACATATAGTGTCTCGTGACATATGTCTCAAGACGTATGGTGTCTTATGACAAGTGTCTCCAGGCATATAGTGGCTCAAGACACACAGCGGTCCAAGACATAGTGTCCCAAGACATATAGTGTCTTACGAAAAGTGTCTTACGGCATGTTTGCTTCCTTCAAGGGTGAGTAAGCAATTCTAGTAAGTACGGTTTCTGCCGCTGTTTTTGGCGGTTCCCAAAACCTTAAAGTCACGTATAGGGCTGCGTCCCTGCCTCCAAAAAGCGAGGCACTAGCATCCAAAGTTGGCCCATAACTGCACTCGAAGAGTGCTCCCTTGGCGAGTACTCTCTTTTATTTCTCCAAGGGTAGATCTCAAAAATGGAGGGAAATACTCATCAGGGGAGTACTCGCCAAGGGAGCACTCTTCGAGTGCAGTTATGGGCCAACTTTGGATGCTAGTGCCTCGCTTTTGGGAGGCAGGGACGCAGCTCTATACGTGACTTTAAGGTTTTGGGGACCGCCAAAAACAGCGGCAGAAACCGTCATTACTGCGTACTTACTAGAATTGCTTACTCACGAGAAGTCCCTACACACTTTGTGCTAGCCCCCCAAGCCTCTTTAATCCAAAAGATGATTTAAACTTCTATTAAGCTCTATATTACAGTAGATGGGTAGGCCAATCTTGCAATATTGATGTTACGCTTGTGATGTTCAGCAATAGATACATTGAAAGCCTCGATGATGCAAATCGATTGTAAGTCCTGCAAAAGCAAACGTCAAAGGCTAAAATAGATACGATCATTGTACATTTAATGATCTTAGTAGCTTGCACATTTACTGCCAACCCACTTCTAATTATCCGCTTTGATTTTCTTGTTCCTTCTCGCCTGTCTTACTTCTCTTTACACCCTGTCGTACTCGTCGCCGTCGTCAGTTTCATTCTCGTCTTCATCCTCGTCTTCATCCTCATCCTCATCCTCGTCGTCATTATTGTTGTCGTCATCGTTCTCGTACACATACACATACTCCTCATCCTCATCCTCGTCGTCGTTCTCATCCTCATCCTCGTGCTTGTCCGTATTCTCATCCCTTTCATGCTCATTCTTGACCTCGGCCTTTAGAAGCTGATGTATTTGTGCCTGCAATATCTTCTCGATGACTTCGCAGTAGACTGACGACGCTCGATTCTTGGCCATCGCTAATGTCACCTCTAACCAATCAACTTGATTAAATATTGACTCTAACACCCTTTTAAGTTCCGTCGATGAGACATTCAAAGATGAAGTCGACGGAGAATGGCATAGGCTAGAAGATGAAGGGGCGTTGAAGAAGTGATGATATAAGCCGAAGTTCCTTTCCCTTCGCTTGATTTCATATTCCGTCGTGGGCATTATGTTGCCATCTGTTTCAAACGCGGAAAATGACCGCTTGTTTGTCTTGTAAAGCGTAGGATAAGGAGTGAGCGAATAAGCTTTCATGAACTGATCTTTATCATTGAGACCTTGTTGAAGGGGAAAAGGTGAAGTATGAAAGAATTCATATGACAGAGCATTCGCGCGATCGATGTTCAGCTGATCCATTGATGCTGTAAGTCAATTTTCTGAGGCTTTCTGTGATACAGAGTTAACGAGAAAGGAATTGAATGATTTTGCTGTATCTTTGGTTCTCTGTTGTACCTTTATGGTTCTTTATCTCCTTCAAATATGACGACTCCCCCCTTTTCAAAATGAGGCACCTCACTTCAGATATGACGGCCCTTCCTCCCAAATATGCCCCCCCCCAAATTATGACAGATCTCTTCAGATATGGCTTGTTGCGCTGGCTTTAAAGTCGTCGGCTTCGTGACTTGATATGTGTCCCAGCAGAATACTTTCAGCTATTTCACAGTATTCGCAGTGAAAAAGCTGATCACACATCAAAGTCAAATATTCGTAGACTTATCAGCATCTAAAGGGTTGTTTTGTAATATTTGTGCTCTGCCGACCTTTGTCAGCGAGAAGAAGAAGAAGCGAATCAACCCTCCTTATCGAACTTGATGCGATTGACGATGTTTGACATTCTCCCGAACCTACTCTCGTAAGTCAAAGCCCTAGTGATACCTTCATCGTAGTCACATGTTATCTACATAAACATGTAGAACCTCACTGACAAACTCCCAGCTTATTTGTCACCATCCTTCTTTCAATCTTCACCTCCTACAAAGCGCTTCGTACTTCCGACCCGGCTCAGCTAACATCATGACTCATGTACTGAGTCGTCATCTCCTGCTTCAACCTTATTGAATTCTGAACATGGTTCATTTTTTCCTGGTAACCACCCTTCGCCCACCTTCTCCCTCAATCCCAACCCCAACCTCAAACTTTACCAAACCCCCTCTAACCTTGCATCTCTACCCAGGTTTTCCTTCTACGCCTACCTCCGCCTCTTCCTGCTCTCCTACCTCGTTCTATCTCAAACCCAAGGTGCTCGCCTTCTATATCAATCCTATATACAATTCTTTCTCGCTCAGCACGAAGTCGACATCGACATCTTCATCTCTCACGCCCGCAACCGCGTCAGAGCAGTCGATCTGCAGTATCTCAAGCAGGTCATGAACTTTGTGAAAGAAAATCTTCTGAGGCTACAGTCGATAGCGCAGGCTTTCTCTTCAACAAGCGAAGATAGATCTGAAAGTGAATAGTTTCTTTGCTGTCAAAGATTATGTAATACATCTTGTAAATTCAGTTCGAAATTGAATACAAAGTGATATTAAATTTAGAACATAACACATCATTCATATACTTGATGAATCTCATCAACTTGTCTGTGATTTTAAATCAATTAGAAAGCGAGACAAACAGTAACGAGTCATGAGCTGTATTCTACAACTTTTCGCTCTCAATTATAATGTTCGCCTATCTAGCACTTGATTTTCATTGCAATGTAACGTTATTTCTCTCACAGCATGCTCGAAACATATCGTCTATTGTGAACAGACGAGGCGCGATGCTGTCGCAATGCCTGCTGACTTTCAAACGTGCGATCACAGTTATCACACTCGTATGATGAAGAGTGAGCGGGAGAGTTGAGGTGCTGATTCAGAGTCTGTTGACTTTCAAACTCGCGATCGCAGTCGTCGCACTCATACGATGAAGAGTGAGCGGAAGAGTTGAGATGCTGATTCAGAGTCTGTTGACTTTCAAACTCGCGATCGCAGTCGTCGCACTCACACGATGAAGAGTGAGCGGAAGAGTTGAGGTGCTGATTCAGAGTCTGTTGACTTTCAAACTCGCGATCGCAGTCGTCGCACTCAAACACTGAAACGTGGAGAGAAGAGTTGAAATGTTGTTCAAGAGTCTCTTGACTATCGAAAGAACGATCACAATCATCGCAGTCGTACGATAAAGCGTGAACGGAAGAACTGAGATGTTGATTCAAGGTCAGTTGACTATCGAACTCGCGGTCGCAGCTATCGCATTCATAAGAAGCAGCGTGAGCAGAGAAGTCGAGATGCTGCAGCAGAGATATTGATGTGTTGAAACGTCTGTCACAAGCAGCGCAATAATGAGACATGTTCAAAAATCTAGTCAGTCTTTAAGATATACTAGGTTGAAGATCAACGAGAGAGACAGCATCGGCATTGAGGGGCAGATTTATATTTACCCCGTCTTGTACGGATGATTTCTGCACAAAACACGTGTACTAATTATGCAAATGTTATACATCTTGTAGTTTATGCAATTTCATGAACAGAATCACGACTAACAAGGCTGATCGATCACTTCTCTCATCATTCTCTTTCAACGTTAGCAAAACACTGGCCTTAGAAGAGTTTATTTCGCTAACAAAACACTGTCAACTACGATACTATTTTCGGTCACTGCCTCTCGTCCGCTTCATCGTAAGGCTTGCAGCTATTCCTTTCCCCAGATGTTATTAGCACCTTCACGATATGCCTGATCGTAACGCGTAAGTGCAGAGTCTCTTGATTAGATCTTCAGACGAATACAATTTGAGTAATCAGACATATCTAGCAAGAAGTCTTGTTTCGATTTTGCACGCGGCGAATGTACACGCGACAATAGATGCAAATACAGTCATGAATCAATCTTCAGAGCATCGTCGAAATTCTGTTCGTTCTATCTGACATCTAATGAGTGCTATAGAGGGAAGCAATGTAAATTCTTGCATGAACTGAGCATGGGAAAAAATGATATCAATGCATTATCACAGGCTATTTCTAGGCCTCGAGAACGGTTCGGAATCGAGTCTAGCTTTCGCGAATGAACTTATCTCATATCAAAACGCAATATCTATTCGCGGTTTCTAGTCGTAGATACTGAGAGATTCTTCAAAATGAGATGAAACCTCATGAATCAAGAAAATATCGAAACGCGTCAGCAAATCATCACGAAGCTGACAACGAAAGAGAAGATTGCGATGATCAAGATTCTGATAGATCTGACGATTGATTGCTCAATAGAAGAGATGATGATTCGTATTTTCAAAGAGAGAACTCTTTCATTCTTTCAAATCATTTCTCACTCGAATGTTCTGTCATCTCTGATTTTGAAGACTTCACTCAACATCATCTGCACATTTCTCTTTGGCTCGAATGATCGTTGTGCAATCGATCTTTTCAAAGTCACAGCAGTTGCTCTCACTGCTCTTGCTTTAGTAGAATTTCTCAAAGATGATGAGTTGTCTCCAATTGCGTTGACGACGAGTTTGATCGTGCTGCAGCGGATCGTGAACTTGAATCAAAGCGCTCAGGTCATCGCGAATTTCACGTCGATTGCGAACACTATCTTGGTCTGTATTCCGAAACAATTGCCTCTGTATGTCGTGCGGCGAAGCCTTGCCAGAATTCGACATCATCTTGATCTTGATACTTCGATGGCATCGTCCGAAAATCGATCAAACAAGCTACAGAATCATCGAGCTGTCTTCGAGTTGAGCCAGAACCTGCTCGGCATGTTATTCGAACAGAGCTCACGACATGATAACGATCATGAGAACATTCGCGACATTAAGATTCTGTCAATCGCTGAGGAGATTCAGTTCCATCGGCTAGAGTATCTACCTTCAAATGATCTCATCAGAAATCATCTTCCCGATCTGAAAGATTTACTCAACAGGCAATTTCAACTTCTTCGAGAAGATACAATTGACCAATTTAGAGATGCGATTCATTTAGAACTTGAGAGACTTAATCATTTCTCAACTGTTCAGTCAAAACCAAACAATGACGTCCGAAACATCACTTATCATAAAGTTCATCTGCTTCGATTGACATTCGACAGAAGAAAAGATCTTCAGATTGTAGCAGAGTTCGAACAGCCTTCTGCACTTCGTAAAAAGAATGCTGCATAGCGAGAGAAATGATGGAAAAGCAGCAAACAGCTACAAATTGATGCGTTGCTCTGCCTTGTCTCTTCTACAGGTAACATCATCTTCTTCTCTGTATGCGACCCAGTTTCAACGCCTTCGCTCAAGAAGCGAAATAATACAGAAGAAGAACTTGCAACTTCTTCGATCGATCTCAATACAGATTCTGAAAGAGCGGTCGAACATTCAAGTCTTTTTAAGCACGCAGATCGAGCAACTGTGATGCTTAGCATGCTGAAAGACAATATGAAAGACGTCATCTGAATCAACAATCATCTCGAAAAGGCTGACAATCTAAGACAATCTCTTGTTGAGTTTCTCGAAATTCTGTTGTCTTCTTTTCGATCAACGCTGCAGACGCTTCAGCAGATGAGTCGCACTCTCGATCTTTCTTTTTTCGAATTCATCGCTTTAGTGACGCAAGATTCGAAGATTGCGAATATCTCACTTCTCGCTTACTCACGAGAACGCGACTTCGCCTTCAGTCTGAATCCTTTGACTGAAGGAGAATCTCTGAAACTTAAGTCTGAAAAGCAGTTCGACTATCAGATGCTACGTAGCAAATTCACACTTGACGACGCGCAGCAGATCTTCACTGTTAATGCTCTGAGCCGCTGTCTTGCGCTCATTCAAGAACCGTCAGGTATCGGGAAAAGCTATACAGACGTAGCAATCATCAAAACTTTATTGAAAAGTCGTAAGACAGCTAATCTTGATTCTATTGTTTGCGTATGCTATACGAATCACGCACTCGATCAACTTCTCGAGCATCTAGTAAAGAACGAAGTTGAGCAGCTGATTCGTTTAGGTTCGCGATCTAAATTCGAACTTCTTCAAGACTTGAATCTTCGTCATGTTTTTCAGCAAGTCGAGCAGACGAAAATCGAAGGTTACGAGAAGTGACAACTTCATACGAAATTGAACAGCGAGCTAGCACATATCGAGAAAATTTTACAAGAACTGAAGAATTCGATCTCGTGAAGAAACATCAAAGCTTATCTGAAAAGACAAGACTCGTTCAGGCACTTCGAACAACTGTTTGAAATGAGGTTTGACGAAGATGAATTTCGGACAGTGCGCGATAGAAAGTACAGTGTTGTTAAAAGCTGACTTAGAGAAGCAGCTCAGCGTCTTTGCTCAAATCGTCTCGTTACGAAGCTTTCAAACGTCTCTCTTCTGAAGATGTCTGTCTCTGAGCGAGAATCAATTCATAAGTATTGAATTCAGCAACGCGCAGCTCAGCTGAACGATCTTCTACTTCACGTCCTTGAATTCTATCGTGATATCAAAGATGAACTCGAGAAGTGCTATCAGAAATTGAATCTTCGATGTCTTCTACGAGCGCACGTCATCAACGTCACAATCACAGACTTGACAAGAAATCTAGAGATTCTTAGACGTGTGCGAGCAAAAGTCATGATGTGTGAAGAGGCAGGTGAGATCTTAGAGGCACACACGCTCATCGCGCTTTTGTCTTCAGTCGAACATGCTATTCTTATTGAGGATCACGAGCAGCTTCGATCTCAGATCAACAACTACGAGCTTCAACATGATCATCTCAGGAAGGGGAAATTCTCTTTGAACATCTCGCTTTTTGAGCGACTCGTTAAATCTCAGCCCGACTACTCGAAGATCTCATTCAGTTCACTGAAGATGCAGCGTCGAATGCATTCATCGATTGCAGAGCTTGTTAGAATCACGCTGTATCTCGAGCTACAAGATTACGCTTCGATGTTAGATTATCTCGAGACTGATGAATTGCGAAAGCGTCTCTTCTGACTCAATCATCAAGAGAAGAAAGACTCATCGTCATCAGCTCAAATGATCTCATTCTCGAAGACTAACTCTTTTGAAGTAAAGATGATCGTCGCTTTGATTTTTCACCTTGTACGTCAAGAAACTTATGAAAAAGATGATATTGCAGTTTTGACTTCATATTTGAAACAGTTGCAGAAGATCAAGCAGCGGCTAAGATCTTCTTTCGAGATTGTGATCGACGATCGAGATCTTCAGGATTTGAAGACCTTGAGCCTGAAAGATGACAGCTCGAAGGCTACAACAGAGAGCGAAGTCAATATGCAGAAGACAATCTTACTCAATGCATTAAGAATCGCGACTGTTGATAATTTTCAGAGGAAAGAAGCGAAAGTGATTGTCATCTCACTGGTACGAAGCAACGACGAGAGAAAATGTGAATTTTTGAAAACTTCGAATCGCATCAACGTCTTGTTGAGTCGCGCTCGCCACGATATGTATATCATCGGCAATGCTCAGATCGCGAGTTCTGTTCCCATGTGAACCAACGTCATCTTCATTCTAGAGAGAGACAAAAACATAGGTCAAACTCTAGCGCTCTGCTGTCTTCGACACAAGGAGATCTCAATCGAGATATCAAAAGTCGATGATTTCTCTCTTCTCTCGTCGAAGAATGACTGCGACAAGAAGTGTACTTCGAGACTACGTTGCGAACACGCTTGCATCAATAAGTGTCATGTCGATTCGCTACACAACGCCGTCCGATGCCTTGAGCGCTGCCAGAGAATCAAGAGAGACTGTGAGCACTCATGTCTCAGATCGTGCGAAGATTTATGCGAGGCGAAATGTTCAGTTCAGATTTCAAACATCGTCTTGTCTTGTGAACACATACGAAAATGATTGAAGTGTCACAAAGCGCAAGCTTCGAAAACTGTATCATGCCGAATCAAAGTCGAAATGATCATGTCAAATTGCAAGCATCGAGTAAAGATTCGTTGCTGTGATCTTTCGCTTCAGAATGATTATTCATGTTCTGTCACGTGTGAAGTCGCCCTCGCCTGTGAACATGACTGCAAGCACGCTTGTAAAGACTGCAATTCAAAGGTCAATGATCAGATCTCTCAGAGAGCTCACGATATTTGTAAGGCGCAATGCAGTAGATCGTACACGACATGTAGTCACGCATGTTTGAGTATCTGCCACGACGACGATTCATGTCCGCTTTGCAATGAACCATGTGAGGTTCGCTGCAGTCACTCACGCTGCAGTAAAAAGTGCCAAGAGTCTTGCATGTCATGTGTTGAAGATTGCTCTTGATCTTGTTCACATCGTGAGAAATGTCAGATGTCATGCGCGATGCCTTGCGACCTTCTGCCTTGCTCGAAACGTTGCTCGAAGATTTTGAGCTGTGATCATCGATGTTCATCTGTCTATGAGAAGGTTTGTTCAGGTGTTCAGCACTGTCAGAAGTGCGTCGATACGTCGATCAAGAAGATGATGATTGATTACATCATGAAATTCAGCTATGCTGAGATTGATCTCGACGAAAGCCCTTGCATTATACCATCATGTGATCACATCCTCACTCTGGAAAGCATGAACGATCACATGAGTATCTCGAATTATTATACTCTCTCTGACGAACCAGATGACGCAGGCTCGATTGTGGGGCTAAAGTTTAGCTCGAAATCATTCTCTATCGCCGAATTAAAGAACTGTCCGATGTGTCGCTGCTCTCTTCGAAACATCAATAGATATGATCGCATAGTTCGACGAGCGTGAATTGACGAGACAACAAAAAAGTTTATTGTATGAGCAAATATACAATTTGTTTCTTTGATTGCTAGAATGAAACGAGAAGAGATAGAGCTTCGAGAAGGCGAGACGAAGAGCCAAGATTCTACGCAGCAATTATCTTTCACGTTAGAACTTCTCTCTCTGAAGTCTATTCAGCTGAAAGGATCTCGCGATCAGCAGATTAAGAATATCACCAATTTCACTAGATCAAATGCAAGATTCAAGAGCATCTTGAAGCTTCGAAAAGAGGTAAAGCAGTTTCTCAAAAAAGTCGACGAAGCGAAACAATCTCTCAGTCGCATTCACGATCTTGTGCAGAATGCACGCAGACATCGCGAAGTGAATACTGAGATTTTCTGCGAATCAAATGTTCTTCAAGTACGAAATCGTCTCTTGACAACAGTCTTGCTACTTCGATGCGATTACGCCATTCTTCTCGAATTTCTAATCACGAATCGAGGAAACCTTCACGTCAACTTAATCAGTAACAGAAAAGATTGCAAGGCTCTAGTCGAAGAATTTCAGGTAAGACAGCAGTCAGCGAACGCGGTTGAAGAGCTACTGTATTGAGCTCGTTTCGTTGCTCTCGAACGTGATCGCTCGAAAGCGAAATCAGTCATTCCTGAACTTCTCATTCAGGCGAGAGCACATCTTCAAAGAGTCAAAAGTGTTTGCACAGCTTATTCTGATCAAATCGCTGACATGTTGACTGAAGTTGAAGATGTGAAGAAGATGCTGCGTGATTCGACCTTCTACGCATTGATGAGTAACGAAGAAAAGGCAGTCGTGTACGCAGCGATGTCACATGATTTTCGTGGTACAGAACATTGATATTACTGCGCAAACGAGCATTCTTTCACGATTGAAGATTGCGGCATGTCGATGCAGACATCTCAATGCCCGCAGTGTGGTTCTTTTGTCGACGATCACAATCATCAGGCTGTTGAGAAAGTTACACGAGCGACGAATCTGAAGGCACAATTCAGTGAATCGACGATCAGGCGTTAGAATTAGCTGCAGTCTTTATAACTTCGCAACTGACGCATTCTGATATTTCGATCACGAAGATTGTGATGAGATTGTTCATTGACTTTAGAATGAATTCTCTTGTGTACATATACAAATGAAATATGTTTGAGCATCGAAGACAGGTACTAAAAAGTAAAGACGAAATAAGACAACAGATTATTTATAAAAAGCAATTCTATTGTTTGATGTTAGACGCAAAACTCTCGTGCAAAGCTAAAGTAACTAACTTGACATAAAATCAACGTCGATGACAAGTAGAGTAGAAAGAGAGAATTTTAGAAGACAAAAGTAATTTCCTATCAAGTCTCTTTCTTCTCTTTTCGATGACAGGACGATCGCTGCGAAGATTTTACTCAGACGATTCTCGGCTGAAAGACTCAATAACATTCCGTAGTGAAAGAAACACGTCGAGAAACTAGGCACGAAGATTAATCTGATGCATCTTGACGGTATGATTCTTGAAAGTCATCACACTTGACAGAATTAGGCTGTTTGCCTTACACGTCGAATGTTCGCAATTGATCTCATCATTAGATGCATACTTTCGTAGATGCGTCTTCTGAACATGTTTCATCATCTTATTGAATCTGCAGTACTCGAATGTTCGATCCTCATAGAATTTGCGTTTCTCGCCAAGGCAGAACGAGCATTGAGTTGATCTGCAGATCAAGGGAAAGTAATCTGTCGTGTTCTCTTCAGAATTCGCTGCGAGATCTTCTGAAGAGTTCATCAGTTTCTTTGATTTGAAAGTAGATCTTGATCTATCTCGACGCTGACTTTCTTGTCGACGACACAACGCTGCTCTGACTTTGATGATCTCGATGCTTCGAACGTGCTTCTCACGATCTGTCAGATCGATCACAGGTTCGCAGATCAATCGAATCACGACATCTTGCTTCGGAATATTGTATTTGAAAGATCTCGTCAGTTCGACGTCTTTGACAGACGCTGAGATAGCGATGTCAGCAAACTGAGCTTCGAGCGTATCTGTATCGATGTTTTTAAAATGTCGCTTTCGAGCTTTGTCGATCATTCTACTTCGACGATTCGTTTTTTCACGATGCAAGACAGCATCGACATCTTTCTTCTTCTTTACTCATGAATTCTTTCGTGAAGCATGTTTCACGAACTCATACTTGACTCTGATTTTGACGATGAGTCTCTTGCTCTTGCTGCTAAGGCGAATCACTCGCTTGCTATTAGCAAGCTTCTTCGAAAGCTCGTCGAACAATTCGATCGAGACGCTAGAATCAACAGTTAATGTCATCAGCCTGGCTAGCTTTTGTACAATCTCGTCGAAAGAACGGTCTAAGAAGACAGTCTGCGTGTTGAATCGAATCTCTCGATCGAGATAGTAACGAACGACGTTCGATTGATGATCGAAGATCTGATCTCTTACGGAAGAAGACGTCTTATCTGTGTCAATCATTTGACATCAGCATTGACGTCTGCATATGAGAATAGAAGAGAGAAACAGATGAGAAGAAGACGATCTACTATTGACGACATTGACTAAGTCACGTCAAGCAACATACTGAGTAAAGAAATGCTTCAGACCCGATTTCAAGTCAAGTCGTTTTAAGTAACGAAGTCATGTACTAGAATGCAAAGGTTTCGTCTTCGATGTGCGATACTCATTCGCGACGCGCTCAGGCTCACGGAAGATCGATTGATTCAGAGCATCGACTTTAATTTTCAGCGTGAGAGACTTCTTGACAGATGATAGCTTGGCTCGAAATATGTAGCTGACATCTCTCGTCGACTCGATCACAAAGACGTCGTCATGAAGTGTCATGAAAAGTAAATGATCGACGAGACAGAGAAGCGAATTTTCCTCTCTTTCGACGACAAATGTTTTCTAGTAGATAAGAGATTATTATAATATATTGAACGTAGATAACTGCACTGCTTACTCTCGAGAACGATTGTCTTCTTTCTTGATATGAATGAGCGTGACCTTGACGAAAAGAATGTTGAGCTTCTCTGAGATTGAATTGAGAACAATAATAAAAGTGATATGTCTTCAAAGCAAAGATCTAGTTTTCTCAAGGCTCGCATCGAAATCATCGTCGATGTCATCATCGCTTTCGCTATCATAGTCTGTGCTGCCATCGTCATCATCATCGCTATCAGCGTCCGAATTCGAATTGACGAGAGTTGCTTGCTCTTCGTTTCAGTCACTGTTCATCGCAACATCTTCGTTCGAATCGCTAGTCCTTTGATTATCGTTGCTAGCACTGAAATCGCTATGAATCTTGACGCGTTCATCGAGCTTGATCACGTTCTCATCGTCTTCGAGTTTTAGTCTTGTGTCGAACATTGAGACCGATCTGCAGTCAAAGTACGCAGTCATGAGCAGATTCGTGAGAACTTGATTCCGTTGCTGCTCGTCTGAAAAGATCGAATCGTCATGAATCCAATGATAAAAGAGTACATAATATAAGTCATCAACGCTCATGATCGTCTTTCTCTTCGAGAGCCTGCGAAGCTTGTATTCGTTCACGAGCGTTTTCTTGTACTGTTAACGACTCAAGATCAGCTTAGACCTGCTTTATATCTCGAGCTGAAATGTTGTCACTTACGTTGATCACGTCTCTTCTGATGCTGTCATTCAGCGAACGATCGATTTGATAGAAGATGTGCATGTTCAATACTCGCCAGTAGTTATTGAGACTCTCGCTGACTCTCACTCTCGAATAGCGATCTAACGTTCATCGCAAGAATGTCTTCAGATTCTCGACTTGTGCGTTTAAGAAAAAGCTTTTGAAGTTCTGTTCAATCTTCTGACAAAATCTGATCGCAAATCAATTAGGTTCAGAACTTTACTTCGATCGAGAGTACAGTAAACAACTGATCTGTTTCATTTCTTTGAGAGTGATTTCTTGCTCTTCTTTGTATTATCAGCGTGCTTCGATTCTGTTCGACCTTTTGCTGCCAGCTCTTGACGAAGATTCTGATAGTAATTCGACGACTGCTTGTCAGCGTTTCGACGTGCGCGCGTAGCTTTGCCAACGGGCATGATCCTTAGCTGCTGTTATGAAGGGCGAGCACAGCGTTGCGATCGAGAGTAGAGAATAAAAGAGGCTCTGAGCTGTGAGAGCTTGACGGTATAAGGAACGATGACAGTACTCGAGACATATGACGGAAATACAGTCCTGCTTTACCAGTGAAGCGAGGTAAAGAGCAAGAAGAGCACCATTGAAGGGTGCCATGTCGATATTTATGTTGACTGCCCACACTGAAATCCTTCGAATGAGTTGAGCCAGAGATGAAGCACAATTCTGAACAGTGAACCTCGAACTTTCAGATTCTTGTTTCGCCGCTGCGATCGCTTGACCCTTTCTGCCCCCTCAGCTCTCGATGTTCTGACAGCATAAAGCGACTTCAACACCTATCAAATCTGAACGCCAGAACATCAAAAGATAGATACTTTGTGTAAATAATAAGATAAGACAATGTTATTTGATAATCATCAAGTTCATAATGAACTACGAGAAATAAGTATTAATCACAAACATCAAGATAAATCAACAATGTTTTATTTATCAAGTATCATCTCATGAGCACGAAAATCTAGACAAGACATGATCAATTCAAACGAATGCATTCATTAGAAATCAACAGAAACAATAAAGAAAGAACAATATGATTGAGAATGATTTTGCTTGAATACATTCAGTGAAAAACTTTGCATGATCACATATGTTTGTCAATATTCACAAGACAATAATGATAAATGTGTTACATCAACTATTTAAGAGAATCATCTTGTATCTGATGTTATGACTTAATCAAATCATCAACGAGAGTGTTTATACAAGTCAAAAAAGAAAAGAAATCAGATTAGCTTTAAACAATGCATCAGAAACAGCTCAGCTGAATCAAAGATTTCGCGTCATTTTATTATTTAAAGACATGAAGAAATTTGTCAAGTACAGTACGATTAAGCAATGAACTGATGCAAATCAAAAGTCAATTGTATGTCAGTTTATATCAGTCATTACATCGCTTCTGATCATGAGAACATTTGCAGCAATTCACTTCGCTCAAGCAATGATAAACTTCATGATACTTGCTCAGTATCATTTGCATGATGAAGAAACTTTTTGATATCTTGAACATGCACTTTTTTGATTGAACAAGTTAAAGAATGTTTTTCGTCATTTGCGATCTGAGCGTTCAGATACAGACATTGATCATTTCAACATTTCAAAACTACATGCAATGACACATTATGCAAGTTAGATTCAAAGATACGATAGTGCTGATAATTTTAATACAAAGCACAGTGAGATTGCACACAAGCATTTAACAAAGATCTTTTTCGATCATATTAATAAATGAAAAACATTTCAAAGACAGTTATTGCATCACAATACTCAACATCTGAATCTTCTTGTGATGAAAAATATTCTTCTTCACAGAGATACAAGACAGAGCAAGATCAATAAGCATGCATTGACTGCTATGATAACATGATTCAGTCATGTCTTTAGTCTTTGTAAAATTCAAGATGCATTCATTCATGAACAATGCAATCAAATATAAGAGACAAAACTCAATTCAAAGTTATGATGTCATGCATTGATCTTAGTTAAGATTCTGAACATAAAGAAGCTTCTTGATGTATTAACAGTTTTCATGCATGAGTGTTGCAACATAGTCAACAAGAAAGTCATATCAGATAAAGAGTTAAATCAAAAGAAAAAAGACTTGATCTGAGTGAAATCATACTACGTAAGCGTTCATGAATCACTTCAATGCTGAAAACAAGATGAAAAAGATGTTAATAACTTAGAAAATCTTGTCAGTGATAAAGTATACTGCTTATTGAACTGACAGAGAAAGAAGAAAGTTTGAAGACATGATTATGTTCTGATTCAGAAGAGATCAAAAGAAGCAACTGAAGTCTCAACTTTGCTAAATGATTGACTGTCTGATCAGCTACGACTTATTCTTTTCATTATAAATTTGTTGCATCAAGATAACAAGAATAATGAGTTACGACACAATGATGTTCTCGTTGAACTACTTAAACTTCATAATGAGAAAACTCAATATGCTGTGCATGAAATGATTGAGATAAAGCACTGATTTAAAGATAATGTCAAAAATTCTTGTTTTCTCGAAGTTAGTCGATTTTTTCATTTGCATACAATTCTGAAAAGTGTGCATGTTGTATCAGCAAATGATATTTCTAGCGAGTTAAATAAAAACAAGTTCTTCTACATTAATAACTTCAACGATTGAGATTCATACAATTTGATATATGAGAAGAATTTCTTGCATAAAGAAACAAGAATAGCAGAATACTACTTCAAATGTGAAAGCTGAAAGTATTTGAAATTGATTCAATCTTATTGCAGACAAAAATCAAACAATGTATATGTATTATGTTTATGTTTCAGAGCATATACAGAATCATTGAAGTCAACGATGCTACATGACTAAGTAACTAAGAACTATAATCATCTTTTGACTTTGCTTAATCAAATTTCTCTTGATGAACAGAAATCTCAACTATGAACTGATGAAAACTAAAGTCAAAGTTTAATCTTATAAAAACTTTGTTCTTATAAAATATATATAGCAAACAAAGCTTTGCTTGTCACAAGAGTATTATCAGTTACAAATTTGATATCATGAAGTCAGTCAATCAAAGTCAACTGTATTAATGAATTAATCTGAAAGAAAATTAACTTGATGATCGCGAGCGATTGTATTATAAAAGAGTGTGAGTGACTCAGTAGTAGATTCTAAATAATTGATATGTATTTCATAAATTTAGTTGAGAGCTTAAGCAGTAAGTAGATCACTGAAAGCTGACATCAGTTATCACATGAACAAGATGCAGCGAGTGTGACATCAATTAAATTCTGAAGTTATGAATTGCTGATGCTAAAGTTTTTTGTGATAAGCGCAGTCATTAGTCACAGACATGAAAATATTCAACAAACATCAAGTTTTCTCTTTAATATAATGAATGCATTGTTGAAGATATCATGTAAAGAGTATATACATTACAAATGATTGATAAACAAAGTGAAAGAAGAACTCAACATTGATGAGTCTGAATACATGTAATTGAAGATGCAAATATGAAATTAGATAAAATCTCTTCAGCTTATAAAATGAAAGCTAAATATAAACAAGTCAAAAGAGATCATCAGATCGACATTTGAAGTCATATATCACGAGTTTCATATTATATTCAATGATGTTGCAAGATCAAGAAGTGATTCTATGTTAATATTCATAACACAGCGATCAAATTACAATGTAAAAAGATGACTCAAAGTCAGAGAAACATGATAAGACAATCTCAAGTACAATTCTTCATCATTTTTTTTAACTGAAAACACACTTACATTTCTTAAGTTATGTCGTCTGCGATGAACGAGATCTCAAGAGATCTCAATCAGTATCAGTCAGATCAGTCAAAATTTTCATAATATAAATCAGTCGCAATCTCAATTGTAGCACATGTTGCAAATCACAAGATTTTCTTAAACGTGAATCAGTGAAGAACTTGATTCACATCAATGACATGAAATATTACAGATTTATAAAGTTGATTGAGAATGAGCTGAATTATGATTATGTCACAGATACGATGATATACAATCAAGCTGAATTCGCAAGAATATATATCAGTAATGAGCATGAATGAAAAACAGCATTGAAAGAAATGCATGCAGAAGAGTCTATTCACTTTCTTTCTACAATTTAGTTTGCTGCAAACAATGATTGTAGATTTCAGATCTCTTGTGATACTTGATTCAAGCAACTGATCATTGAAGAAATTATGTAGAATGCTCATAGAAAACATGTTCATGCTTAAAACTTTCAGTATAAGATGACATAGCGAGATCATGTCATAATTGAGAAATCTCAAGAATCAATGACAAGACTTATAATTCATTCAACATTGACAAAGATTCAATGAACTTTTATCAAGATTAAATGAACTATTCTTAATGCTCAAAATAAGATAAATTTCTCTCTTATCATGAGAAAAAATCGTTTGCAATTTGACATTCTCTTCTATTCTTCTTCTTAATCATTTGTTGCATAAATTTTCTTGATGATCATACATTGTTGAGTCACATTAAATGATTCTCATTTTGAATGCAACATGAGAGTACATTGATTTTTATGATGATGAGTTTATCAAGATACTAAGTGACATTACAGAAAAAATGTCATCATATGAGCAACTTCAAGACATTATCATCATCAAAGCGCAGCGCAGTTGAATACACAGAGATTCACAATGACAACGAAATCATAACAGACTCAAGCGACAGTGATTCTGTGAAAGAAGTCTTCAACAAAGACAGACATGTCACTCTTAAAGTAATGATTTGCTTAAGAATTCAAAAGAATAGATGATTAATTTGAAAAAAGACAGAATCGAATGCTGTCAGAGCATTCAGTGAAAGTATCTTTATGAAGTCATCACGACATTTCAAAAACTTGACGTATGCAACATTAAATAGTTTAATTCTTTTCAATCAATCAATAATAAACATACTAAAATTGATTTCGATGATGATGATGTTAATGATGCAGATTGAGAATCAATAACATCATATTTATGAGAAAAAACATCACATTAAATTAAATGCAACTTCATCATTGATCATGAGTTGATTGTTGAAGTTTGCACTCGTTATTTACTTACGTGAATATTGAGTAATCATGTTGATAACAATAGCAGTTCATGATCAGACTTCAAAAAGAAATGACTTAATGAGAAAATGAGAAAAGCATGAAAGAATATTGCAAATTATTTAGACAAAAAGTCAGATCACAAACATTCTGAAGTAAAGAACATTTCAATGATGAAAGAGACTCAAAAGATAATATGCTCAAATCTTTCGTTGCAAATAAAACTCATAATAGATAAATGTACAACATCTTTGAAGCGTGATGATTTAGTGTACTGAGTCAAGTATGAATCATAGTTGAGAATGAATATGATTAACAGAAGCAATTCACAAGAAAAGAGCAAAAGAATTTGATAAAAAGTCTGCTAAATAATAATGACTTTGCGTGTGAAAAGATATGTATTAATCAAAGATTGCAACATCGTCTAATGTGAAAAGACTTCTTAAGACAGATTCTGCGTAAGAATCATAGCAAACATATTGATTCAGAAGATTTACTGCAAAGTCAGAAATGAGATAGCATATCAAGAATACTTGAAGATATTCTTTGATTCACTTTCTACTAATGTCATTCTCATTGCAATGACAATGATCACTCATTGTATATGAAAATATGAATCAGAAGAGCACAAATTAAACAAGTTTAAGAAATCAAATGTGAAAAGTAAGTGAACATTTGCATATATTAATGACTAAAGTGATTGAAGCGAAGCTGAACTTGATAACATGCAGCGACATAAATGCACGTCAATGTGACATGAAATCAACAAGCTCGTAAGCATCAACAATTAATATTGAAGATTCTGCTATGTTGTATCAAGCAACAGATCAATAATGATGATATCGAAGCAATTATGAACATTCAAGCTGTACTCAATGTATACATTGATTGTCTCAATGATTTCTCATTATACAAGTTAGAAAATGACGTGTAACTCAATTCAAACACAAGTTATAAGAAAACATTCTTGAGTTCAGAAAGCATTTTCGTCTTTCAATCTTCAAGACTAACATCACTTGTCTTTAATGTAATGTTATTAAATAAAGTTGTAGATATTGCAACTTGTAACTAAATCTTCAATCATTGACGTTGTGTAGAAGAGATTGATCGAATTGAACACAGAAAATGAATCGTCGACTGATGATGCTTAAGTCAGCAAGAAGCAAATTCTTAGCAAAAGATCTCACTTTACATCACAAACTAAAGATCAACCATGTATCATATTGCAAAGCGATGAATATGAGCTCGTGATAGCACAACAAAATGATGTCAAGTCAACAATGATTAAGATCAATTAAGAATGAAAGTTTAATGACTTGTGAAATGCTTTAAACATGAAGAAGAATGAACGTTTGTGATATAAAGCAAACAAGACAGACAAGATTCTAAGCGACGAGAAGAAATATGAAAGCTTCGTGCGCAAGATGAGAAAGAAAAGCATTGTGAACATAACTTGCAAAAAGAAAGAAATTAAAGAAGAATAGAACTCAAGCACAATAGTCATTATAATCAAATGATTCAAACAAAGCGAATATTTTACTTCATACTGCGAAAGCACTTCTGTCACATGTGCTTACATGAGAAAACATGATACTGATAGTGATGCAAATGCATTGATTGAACACTTTGAACATCTTGCTTAAGAATGTGCAAGCGCTTATGTTGCAGATGCTGTCATGAAAGAACATAGTACTAAAAGTGATGCAAATGCACAATAAGAAAAGAGTAACAATATTGAGAAGAACAATCAAAATGTCTATGATGACATTGATTATTAAAGAACAAAAGATACACTGAACA
>JAABUY010001262.1_pt1 | contig 35193 bp, 42 predicted proteins | sample 5560271 | NCBI WGS metagenome assembly JAABUY01 (sample SAMN10711886, study PRJNA513374) | rock metagenome | isolation source: Antarctica rocks | place: Antarctica: Victoria Land, University Valley
CTTCCGTGGAGGAACTCCCCCAGACCGATCTTACCTGTCCTCAGCTGCACCCCGATTGTACTCTTAGCTTTGGAAAGCATCCCATGTAGTTTGAGGACGTTCTTGTTTGGCCGCTCTGTAATGCGGTTCGCGTAGAGTACTCGCGTCCGGAAACACGGAGTCACATGTTTTCCATAGGTACCTATAGGTAAGGTAAAGTAAGTACTACTAAGGTACCTTAGGTAAAGAGTTAAGTTATACGAAGTACCTAAGGTAAGTTACTACTGCAAACGGTGGCAGCCTAAACCGGAGGACCGGAGGGGGATTTCCCGGCCACGACATATTAAGGTAAATTACAAAGCGAGAAAAGGATAAAAGGAACGTTGAGTGAGTACCTTAGGTAGGTTATAATGGAGTAGCAAGGAAAAGACGTTTCAGTAAGGGCTTTTTGTGGGACATGGACGTAGCAATAGTTTTGACAGGATGATAGCGCTAGAGCCCTTTAGGCGTAGTGCCTCCGGGCGGAATAAATTACCTACCTACCTATAATGGAGTATTTGCTGAAAAGAGTCAAGTATGGTGAAAACATTATTACTCTTTCTGTCAGCTAGAACGCAGGTCTGCCATTGCACAGGAAATGGTATCGAATGTTTACATAAATGGTGACGGCGCAAAGCCGGAGGTCGCAGAAAGAGGCTGGATTGTTCAAAAGTTTGGAGGTACGAGTGTGGGCAAGTTTGCGGTACAATTGGCGGAAGATATTGTTCGGTGCGTAGGGAGTCTACTGGAGCCATTTGCAGCGACTCCCAATTCTGATAGTAAGATCGTGTTCAGCACAAGCCTGTCCCAGAACCGTATAGCTGTGGTGTGCTCTGCGCGGAGCAGTTGTACAAAAGCTGAGGGGACCACCAACCGGTACGTTGGATCTTTGTTTTCTTGGGCTATGGGCTATGCCCTAATTTATAGATCTCTGACCCGGTGAGCACAGACTACTGCGTGCTGCTCGGGAGGCTGAACATACCAGATCAAGAGGGTTTGAAGCCATTGTCGCGACCATCTGCGCGGACCACATCCATGCCGCTCAGGAATACATAACATCACCGAGCATACTATCGGATTTGATATCGCACATTGAAGAGGAGTGTCACGATTTGAAGGTCTTCCTCGACGCAGCACAGAGGGTGGGGGAAATCAGCTCCAAATCAAAGGACAAGATCATCAGCAAGGGTGAGAAGCTCAGCTGTAGATTCGTAGCTGCCCTGCTCCAGGATCGAGGTGTTGAGGCGCAGTACGTGGATCTGTCGGAAGTGATCAAGAGCAGGGAAGACCATGGGCTTGACCAGGCCTTCTACGAGGACCTGGCAGCGGTGCTGGCACGGGAGGTCAAGGCCTGCGGCGAGAAGGTGCCGGTGCTGACGGGGTACTTCGGGACGGTGCCTGGAGGTCTGCTAGAGAAGGTCGGCAGGGGCTATACTGACCTGTGTGCCGCTCTAGTCGCTGTTGGCATACACGCAAGCGAACTACAGGTCTGGAAGGAAGTCGATGGGATTTTCACGGCCGACCCCAGAAAAGTGCCGACGGCACGGTTGCTGCGCACCATCACGCCGGCCGAAGCCGCGGAGCTGACGTTCTACGGCTCCGAGGTCATCCACCCCTTCACGATGGAGCAGGTCATCCGTGCCAGGATACCCATCCGGATCAAGAACGTCATGAACCCCCGCGGCAACGGCACGGTCATCTACCCCGACTCCCCCGCTGAAATGGACCCCGCCGCTCCCGGCCACGATCCGAGACTGTTCCGAGTGAGGAGCTCCAGTCTCCTCTCACAGCACCAGCGACCCAAGAGACCCACCGCAGTGACCATCAAACACAACATCCTCGTCATCAACGTGCATTCCAACAAGCGCTCTCTCTCGCACGGCTTCTTCGCCAAGATCTTCTCGACTCTGGACAAGTGGCGTCTGTCGGTCGATCTGATCGCCACCAGCGAGGTGCATGTTTCCATGGCACTGCACTCGGACTTGGAGCTCGTCAGCGGAGTCGGGGAGGACGAGAAGCAGATTGTGGATACGGATCTCCGAGGGGCCATTGACGATCTCAAATGTTACGGCGCGGTTGACATCATCGACGGGATGGCCATATTGAGCTTGGTGGGCAAGCAGATGAAGAATATGGTGGGGATTGCAGGCAAGATGTTCTCGACGCTCGGCGAGAACAATGTCAACATCGAGATGATTTCACAAGGCAAGTTCCAAAATCCCCATTCGCCCGTTTCTGAGTATGCTGACCATGCCGAAATTAGGGGCAAGCGAGATCAACATATCATGTGTCATCGAAGAGAGAGACGCTGATAGAGCTATCAACATCTTACACACCAATCTCTTCACCTTTCTAGATTAGGAGGCTGAGAAGGAGAGTTCCGGGAAGGCGTTATGCTGTATGGTAGAAGTCGGACATACAGGTCCTGAGAATTAGAAAGGGCGTTCTGCACACAACGAATCTTCGACCTCTGCACCTGCCCTAGCTTACTGAGTTACACTTTGCACTTCATTGCCGTTTGGCCGCTCCTGACGCACCCTAACCTACCCGAGTGATGGAAGAAAGAGAGTACGACGGCTGTGGAAAGGACCATACACAACAAGCACTTATCGTATTATCTGTCTACCTAGTCGATCGCCGCAATGCTTAGGGGCGATTTTGTGCATACGAGGCAGTGACTGACATTTATCCGCAGGCTGAGTCCTCCTTCATCCCTCCTCAGCATCTGGTAGTTTGATGGAAAGAGCAGGTCAATGACTGGGAGTTCTCTGGCACTGCTCATAGACCAGCCCATGGATTTACGAAGTGAGAAGGGTGGTTGCCTTCCAATCCTATAAGAAACACATATTCCAACTGCTGATATATACTGTGGTACCCTTCCTCAGGCAAGCCTAAGAAGAGGTCTGTTGCTGCCTTAAGAGGGAGGCTCGAAATATCATGCATTAACGTTAGGTCTGTAGCTGTAACTGTCAACTTCCGCTGACTAACCCAATGACGCGACTCCGGGCAGGCGCGTCGCGTGTCGCGTCCCCAAGCTTTATGGAAGACCTCCCCACTTCAAGTGGAAGCGCCGAACGTGCCACCGACGAATGAGATAACGCCATGTCCGTCCATCCTGCCCGATATGTAACAGACTACTACCTTATCACTAAGGTACCACTACGACTTTGTATGGCTGGAACGCTTTTCAGGAGCGCAGGCAAGGCAGTTTCGCATACTCTATGGGTAATGTTTGGGAAGCTGTAGGTTGCACAGCGTCCGTGGATAGACAGGAAGGATGGGGGACTTTTTTGAAGCAGAATAGGACATTATTACTGTAGACTACGTTCCTTCTCTGCTTGCAAAGTGATATGTACCTTATGAGCCAGGAACAAGTCTGTATGGAGCCATAATCGAAGTTGGCGACGTGGAAGGCTCAGGCTCAGGCTCGCCCCGCGCCTGCCGAATTCAGACAAAACCACCAACACCTCCTTCCTTCTTCCCACTTTCTACCTTCAAGCCCACCTTCACATTCACCACCGTTCCTTCCTCCACGAAATGTTATCACAGATCACCCAGCCGACCTCTGTTTTCCCATGCCCATAAATTCTTTTTCTCCGTCACGTTCTCTTCTTCATTCTTCCACTTCACGAACTTCGCATCCGCTTCTTTCAAGTTGATTTCGCATCCGCTTCTCACTTCACGATTCACACTTCAAACGCTCTACTTCACGAACTTCACGATTCACTCTTCATACGCTTTACTTCAAGGTTCACTTCACATCCGCTCTTCACGTCGTAACTCAAGCACACTCCACGCTTTACACTTTACGCCAATTTCTCACGGTTCACCATGTCGTCCACTCGTAGACAGCCCGCGCCAGTCCGCATCCACGAAGACGCCTATGTCGACAACTTCAACGCTCCACAGCAGCTGAACCATCCCGATCCCCTACATGACATCATGAACGATCCGTACATTGCGCGTCTGACTGCCACTGGCTTGCCTCTTAACCATCAACTCATACTTCCGTACCTCAATCAGGGCTGTCTTGGAAGCAATCCTTCGGTCAATCAGCAAGTCAATCGTCCTATCAATCGTCCTATCAATCAGCAAGTCGGTCGTCCTAGCAGTCGTCACGGCCACCCTCCAGGAAATCGTCACGTCCAACTTCCGCTCAATCGTCACGCTCATCTTCCGTTCAATCATCACGTTCATCTTCCGCTCGATCGTAACGCCAATCCTCCTACCAACCGTCCAATCAATCGTCCAACCAATCCTCCAACTAGCCGTCCGACCAATCCTCCATCCGGTCGTCCAACCAATCGTATAACCAAACCTCCGACCAATCGTCCAGTCACTCGTCCAGTCAATCATCCGGCCAATTCTCCAGTCAATCGTCCACTCATCCATAACCTCAACCGTCCACTCAATCACCCGTTGAGTGAAATCACTCGTCTCGCGAAGTTCCCGCAAAGATCGGTCTTCGGTGACAGACTCAACGTCTCTATCCCCCCTCCTCAGGTGCCACAGCCTGTCACGGATTCTCTACCCAAAGCACCTGTCTACGCAAGATTCCATCCTCTCGCTGCGCAGAAGCCGCATCAGGCTTTATTCGACGGACTTCGTGCGGTACGACCGGTCGAGAAGGAGAACATTTGCGACAATTTCGCCGAATTCCCAGAACCCAACAGGGTCACGGAAGCGAAACCAGTCGAAGAAGTTGGCAATCTACCAGCAATCGACGACGATGGCTCCAAGCCGCCCTACAGCTATGCCACACTGATTGGGATGGCCATCCTACGCGCTCCTGACCGGCGTCTGACGCTCGCGTCTATATACAAATGGATATCCGACACCTTCTCCTACTACCGCGTCTCCGAAGCAGGGTGGCAGAACAGCATCCGGCACAACTTGAGTCTGAACAAAGCGTTCGTGAAGAAAGAGAGAGCCAAGAATGACCCGGGCAAAGGGAGTTACTGGACCATCGAGCCTGGCATGGAAGGTCAATTCCTCAAGGATAAGCCTAGCCGCCGTGGCCCCGCGTCTCATGTACCATTCATGTCGAGCATCATCACAGAAGCAAAGGTCACGGAAGCGAAAGTCGCCGAACCCGAAGAACCCTCCTCTGACGCCACTATTCCTGCCCTCATCACGGAAGCAAAGGTCTCTGAACTCGAAGAACTTTCCTCTGACGCCACTATTCCCGCCTCCGAACCTGATTACCCCACCGAAGAAACAGAGTTTCCCAACCTCGACCCCATTCACTCATCACCTCAACTACCTCCTATCACTCGCACCGAACGCGTCGAGGACCTGCCACAATCTCGAAAACGCAAATCGCCCGCATCTCCTCCACCAATGCCCCCTACAAAGGTTAGGAGGGAAGGCCCTCAACACGACAGGGCGGAGGACGCCATTGCGCGGATCCGGGCGGGCTCCCGCCGACAGGAGGCTCGGCGGGAGCCTGCCCGGATCCCACCACCATCGCCCCTCGCCATCATGCCCCCTCCTCCACGATCTCCCTCCTCATCTCCGGTGGTCCTAAACCTGGACAGATATTCTGTCTGGAGTCCATGGACCCCAAAGTTCTTGAGGGGGGTCCCGGAGCCCGCAGCCACGCCGGCTCCGGTCTTCGGGGCCCCTCTCGAGCTCGACGCGCCGGGGCGGAGCCCACACAAGTGGGCCCGCCTCGCCCTGGACCGCATGGAGGATGTTGCCGGTGGGCCGCCCGGCAACATCCTCCATGCGATCCAGGGGGTGCCGGACCGATCCCCGGCACCCTTCCCACCGTTGTGGTAGGTCCCCATACCACAACGGTGGGAGTCGAGGAGGAGAGGAGATCGTGGGACGGGGGGGACATGGTGGAGGGGGGTTTTATTTGTATTTAGCAAGGCGTTTTTACATTTGTATTTTTTTTATTGTATTTAGCAAGGTGTTGGTATGGTTATCGTGTTGGGATTTTTATGTATTTAGCGTCATGAGTTAATGAATAGCATGCTCTTTTACTCGTCGCGGTCTGCTGCCCAAGCATCTTCTCCTCTGTGCCTGGCTTTCAAGCAGTGAAAGATGGTCCTCCGGCAGCGAAGAACTCATAGGTGGAATACTGACCTCCCGAGACGACCAACGAAGGTACTGACAGGAGTCCCTCCAGCTATCCGTCTCCTGTCAAGTACAACAGCGTTTCACGCGCTCTCCAGCAATCCGAAGCAGTCAGGTATACCACAACCCACCCACAACCCCGCCCCTTATCGGCCAGAGTTTCCCACATGTCCATACCTACCTACTCATCCCCCCAAGCATCCCTCCCCAATCCCACGCACCGCTCTTCCCACCCTCCAAACAGACAGCCACCTCCCCGCCCCTCCATCCCTCCCCACACAAGCACTCATACACCCACCCATCCTCTTCCCCCCCACCCAAGCTAGAAGACCTATCTCACCTTTCTCAGTACCCTTCCCCTGCACAGCTTCCCCGCCGTTTCTGCCCGCTCCATTCATCTAGCGCAGCGCACTGCACCGGGACTGAGGGTTTGGTGTTGGTGGTCTGCCCGGGTGGGCTTGGGTGGGGTTGGGGGAAGGGGTCGGGTGGGGTTGGGAGGGGTACGGAGGGGTGAGGGCGTGCGGAGGTAGAGCAGGTTCGTGTTTGGCTGGGGCTTGTTGTTTGTTGGGTGTGTGTGGTGGGTTGGTTGGTGGGATGGGAGGGAGGCTTGGGGATGGGTTGCGAGAAAGGTGCGCTGGAGGTGGAGGTGAAGGTGGATGGGGACGGGAGGGAGGAGGATGCGGGGTGATGGGTGGTGGATGGGAATGGAGGATGCGGGATGATGGGTGGTGCGTGGTGGGTTGGGAGTCTGGGTGGGCGGATGTTGCGGGTCGTGGGTGAAGGTGAGATGTGGTGCAGGACGGTGGGCCGGGAGATGAGAGGGGGTGGTTGATCTTGTTTGTGGTGAGAGAAGCTTTTATGGAGAAAGGGATCGAACACTCCGAAGAGCAAAGAGAAAGAATGTCTGAGCTGCGTAAATAGTGTACTTGACAACATATCGTCGTCGATAAATAAGGTACTGTATTCGGTCTCGTACAGTACATAATACCGCACATCTGTACCTCACATCATCCAGATCTGACCTCCATCGGCGCCTCCTCGCTCGTATCAACCACCAAAACGCCCTCCTCAGCCCTCCCCAGGATCCCGAAGACCCTCACTCTCCCGTCGGCGATGCCCAGCACCGTGCTGGACCCCGCATAACGCGCTTCTTCCGTCCCCATGGCGCCCGGCTCCGAACCGCTCCGATTCGCCAACACAATCACCGTCTCGCCCTCTCGCCCCTCGCCCTTTTCCACAACAGGCCCCAGCCGTTCCAGCCAGTACGCGAACGTCTCCAGATCCGGCTCGGAGGCTTTCGCGACAAGGTCGGAGGCCGCGAGACGTGTGAGCCAGGCCATGGAAAGGATGACGAGGGACGAGCGCGTGCTCAGGACGTGCGTGGCGAATTCGTAGGCGGTCCAGGGCGCGGTGAAGGCGTGCGGGTTGAGGTCCATGCAGATGCCCATTGCTGTTGGAATGGATGGTTCTGGTTGCGGTGAGGGAGTGATTGATTCGCAGTCTGCGTCTGAATGATTGGTGGTGGTGTTTGTAGATTTGACGGGGGAGCTGGGAAGGGGCAGTGACCCCGACCAGAACCCAGACGGGCCTTCAGACGCCCAAGTCGAGTCGGTATAGTAGAGGAAGGACTTGCGGTAGTGTGCGAGAATCGTGCCGGTGGGCGAGACCGTTACTGTGGAATTGTAGCGGCGTGTGGGACCGTTGGCGATTTCGGGATACCCGACGCTCACGACGCAGTTGAGGCGTCTGGCGGTCGCGAGCGCCCATGTTGTCGATGGCCCCGCGGAGGTGGGCTCCAGGTGAGGGCTGATGGCGGTTAGGGAGGGGAAATTGTAGCCTGCAAAGGCAAGTTCGGGCAGGACGAGAAGGTCGATGTTCTGTAGGCGAGGGGAAGAGGTGGAGAGGAGAGTGTTGGCGCGGGTGATGTTGGATTGCACGGCGCCGAGGGTGGGGGAGAATTGGAGGCATGCTATGCGCATGGTGCGGAGTTGAAAACGTGTGCGCGGGGATGGGTGTCATTGTCGGCGGAAGGTGGGGATGCTGTGTCGGAGCATCGTGGCCATGGTTGGAGATTGTGTGAGCTCGAGATCGTTGATTTCGGTGCTAGCTACAGTCTCATGATAAGGTAGCTGTCAGAGGGTTCTTTGGTAAGGTAGACTTATATGTGGCTTTACCCTAATTATGTAAGCTAACGCTTCCCGCTTCCCGCCCGATTAGCTCATGCGGCTCAACTGCCTTATCGATTCTGATCGGCGGAACTAGAATGTAAGATTGAAACCACTTCACAACTGGAATTCGAGAGTTGAAACTGGCTCAGATGTTAACATTGTCTGACGAACAAGGGGATTGATGTGCACTGGACAGGCATGAAGGGTATCGGCATGCGAAGTATTGGGAGTGGTCAGACAATCCTTTTCGACCCCACCATAGAATTCAAGCCCGATTACCTTGGGGCAGCGAAAGGCACAAGGCAGCCGCTATGCGGTAACATTGAGGGCTGGGGTCCCCTAAGCCCCTTCCGGTATGACCTCACGCCGTGTTTCCTAGATGTCGGGATATCAGCGGTTGCGGTGTTCGGGATAGTGTTCGGGTTGGCGGCGGTGTGGTATCTCCTGAAGAAGAAACCACCGCAGCCTGTCGCGAAGAACTGGCATTTCTACACGAAGATGGTATATGAGTTCGCCTTCTCTGTGGATAGACTTCGGTACTGACCTGGTGTGAACTCTAGGCCTTTATTGGTGCCTTAATCCTTACCACGGCCCTCCAAGCTTCCCTACAGATCCAAGCCTTTCCTGGCATTTGGTACGGTGACTTTCGATTCTGGACGTCCATTCTCACGTTGGCGTCTCTTGCTGTCATTTTCAGCGTACAGTATCAAGAACATTGGCGTTCGCGGCAGCCCAACGGCGTCGTGCTCTTCTACTGGCTGTTCCTCCTTATTGTGTACGGAATTAAGCTACGCTCTCTCATCTCCCAACGGCTGTATGAGACGCGGCTCTCTTACTTCGTTTCATTCGGCGCGAGCGTCGGACTTGCTACCGTTGAATTCGCCCTGGAATACCTTGTCCCCAAAAAGCAAAGTGCGTACGATGCGCTTGGTGATGAGGATGAGTGCCCGATCGAGTACGCAGATATTTTCAGTATCTTGACTTTCAGTTGGATGACACCAATGATGAAGTATGGATATAAAGAGTTCCTCACGCAAGACGACCTCTGGAATCTAAGAAGAAGAGATACCACCAGAGTGACCGGCTCAGCATTAGAGAATGCCTGGGCAATTGAACTAGAAAAGAAGCATCCTTCGTTGTGGACTGCTCTGTTCCGGGGATTCGGAGGGCCCTACTTCCGCGGGGCTTGCATCAAGACCCTCAGTGATGCCCTAGCCTTCGTGCAGCCTCAACTTCTGAGGCTACTCATTATGTTCGTCGACTCATACCGAAGAGACAACCCACAACCTGTTATTCGGGGTGTCGCTATAGCTTTGGCTATGTTTGCAGTCTCTGTCTTACAGACTGTGTGTCTTCACCAGTATTTCCAGCGAGCCTTTGAGACTGGAATGCGCGTCAAGTCTTCCCTCACAGCTATGATCTACTCCAAGGCCCTCCGACTGTCTAATGAGGGGCGAGCAGCAAAGTCGACCGGCGACATTGTTAATTACATGGCGGTTGACACGCAACGTCTTCATGACTTGACGCAGTATGGCCAGCAGGTTTGGTCGGCACCTTTCCAGATCATGTTATGCATGATTTCGCTATACCAGCTAGTAGGCCTCAGCATGCTAGCGGGTGTCGGAGCTATGCTGTTCATGATACCCATCAATGGCTTGATAGCACGGATCATGAAGACGTTGCAGAAACAACAAATGAAAAACAAGGACGCCAGAACGCGGTTGATGACGGAAATATTAAACAATATGAAGAGTAATGCACACTCCCTCGTTCTGTGTACCCTTGACTAACCTTGTGCTAGGCATCAAGTAAGATTGCTGTAGTTGCACATATGCTGTTTGCTGATTGGGATGTGTAGATTGTACGCCTGGAGCACCGCCTTCCTCAACAAGCTCAACTACGTCCGCAATGAACAAGAACTGACAACACTTCGTAAAATCGGAGCAGCACAGTCGTTCGCCAACTTCACCTGGTCCACGACTCCGTTTCTGGTTTCCTGCTCAACCTTTGCTGTTTTCGTCTTGACGACAGACCAGCCCCTAACGACCGAGATCGTCTTCCCTGCACTAACGCTGTTCAATCTTCTCACATTCCCCTTGGCTATTCTTCCGATGGTGATTAGCTCCATAGTTGAAGCTAGTGTCGCTGTAGGTCGATTGACCGCCTACTTCACGGCCGAAGAACTTCAGCCAAATGCCGTTATACATAAAGATGCCGCCACAGAAGACGAAGAGTCACTAAGGATACTCGACGCGACGTTCACATGGGATCGTAATGCCAGTCGCAATGTACTGGAAAACATCAGCTTCACAGCACGAAAGGGGGAATTAAGCTGTATCGTTGGTCGGGTAGGGGCTGGGAAATCATCGTTCCTTCAGTCTATACTTGGCGATCTTTGGAAAATCCATGGTGAGGTGGTCGTTCACGGCACCACAGCTTATGTGGCACAACAACCTTGGGTTATGAATGCAAGCGTGAAAGAAAATATAATCTTTGGCCATCGCTGGGATCCAAACTTTTACGACCAGACCGTTAACGCTTGTGCACTACTAGAAGATTTCAAACAATTACCGGACGGGGACCAGACCGACGTCGGAGAACGCGGGATATCGCTGTCTGGGGGACAAAAGGCTCGACTGACACTTGCAAGAGCGGTGTATGCCCGGGCAGACATCTACCTTCTGGATGACTGCCTGTCTGCTGTGGATCAGCACGTTGGAAGACACCTAATTGATAACGTATTCGGGGCCAGAGGGCTGCTACGTGGGAAAACGAGGATACTCGCGACGAACTCGATTCCAGTCCTCAAGGAAGCTGATTTCATCACGCTGATACGCAATGGGCGGATACTCGAAAAAGGTACATATGGACAGTTAGTGGCCATGAGAGGCGAAATCGCCAACCTTATACGCACCGCCAACAACGAGGACTACGAGTCACCCTCGTCAAGTGAGGAGGGTGGTCAGGATACTGCAAGTCCGAGTAGCAATGACTCCGCCACCATTTACGGAGCAGGGCCAGAGGCAGAGGAGATCAACGAAGTACAGGAGGGCTTGAATCAGCTAGCACCCATCAGACCTGGAGGTGCTACCGCTCGGGAGTCGAGCTCTTTGTCTCTGCGTCGAGCGAGTACAGCAACTTTCCGTGGGCCTCGTGGCAAACTTACCGATGAGGAGGGACCAGTATCCAAATCCAAGCAAACGAAAGAGTTCTCTGAACAGGGAAAAGTAAAGTGGAACGTGTATTTGGAGTACGCCAAAACGAGCAATCTGATCGCTGTCACCATCTACCTCGTCACCCTCGTAGCAGCGCAGACGGCTCAAGTTGGAGGGAGTGTCTGGCTGAAGCGGTGGTCCGAGATTAATCAAGAATATGGGGGCAATCCGAATGTCGGCAAGTATATAGGGGTGTATTTTGCTTTTGGCACTGGTGGAGCTGCTTTGGTAGTGGTACAGACGCTGATTCTGTGGATCTTCTGTTCCATCGAGGTACGTGCATTTCAGATCTACCGGTCCGTCCGGGCCGAACCCGCTAATGCATCTCCTCCTGCACCTGCAGGCTTCCCGAAAGCTCCACGAACGGATGGCTTTTGCAATCTTCAGATCACCAATGACCTTTTTCGAAACCACACCTGCCGGCCGTATCCTTAACCGGTTCTCCAGGTTTGAGCTCCCCTCGCTTGTGTCGTGGCGGAAGAGTGCAGCCGCCTGTCACAGTCCGCTGCACTTCTGTGCAATGTGATAGTCTGGTGTTTGGACGGCATCGCGCTTGCGCTTGCTCCTTGCTATTGCAGTTGCGATCTGGTGCTGACGTTGGTGATGACAGCGACATTTACCGAGTGGACGAAGTACTAGCCAGGACTTTCAACATGGTATGTGCATTGTCTGCGTTTAGTCTACACCGCTCCGTCGCTGAAATATTGTTAGCTCTTCGTCAACAGTGCGCGCGCGATCTTCACCTTGGCAATCATTACAGCCTCGACCCCGGTCTTCGTTGCCCTGGTCCTCCCTCTCGGTGCCGTGTACCTCTACATTCAACGTTATTATCTGAGGACCTCAAGGGAGCTGAAAAGACTGGACAGTATTAGCCGAAGTCCAATCTACGCCCATTTCCAGGAGTCTCTCGGAGGCATTAGCACCATTCGCGCCTACAGACAGCAGAAACGATTCGCGCTGGAGAACGAATGGCGTGTAGACGCTAACCTCCGAGCATATTTTCCGTCAATCAACGCCAACAGATGGCTGGCGGTCCGTCTTGAGTTTATTGGTTCCTTCATCATTCTTGCGGCGGCTTCATTTGCCATCATCTCCGTATCTACTGGGGCTGGTCTGTCGGCGGGCATGGTGGGGCTAGCCATGGCCTATGCGCTTCAGATTACGCAAAGCCTGAACTGGATCGTCCGGCAAACGGTGGAGGTCGAGACAAACATCGTCTCGGTGGAGCGGGTCTTGGAGTATGCAAGACTGCCCAGCGAAGCGCCAGAGGTCATCTCAAAGCATAGGCCAAACATCAGTTGGCCAGCTCAAGGTGCCGTATCCTTCAACAACTACAGCGCCAGATACCGACCCGGACTCGGACTGGTACTCAAAAATGTCGACCTGAGCATTAGACCTCATGAAAAGATCGGTATAGTGGGTCGCACTGGAGCAGGGAAAAGCTCGTTAACCCTAGCACTCTTCCGAATAATCGAACCAGCCTCGGGCAATATCAGGTATATCGTGGAGAAGGTGCTCCACCGAAAAGCGAGCTTACTAATACCATGAGTCTAGCATTGATAAATTGAACACCTCCACCATCGGACTGCTTGATCTGAGACGCAGGTTGGCTATCATCCCCCAAGATGCGTCTTTGTTCGAAGGAACCATACGAGACAACTTGGACCCCGGCCACGTTCACGATGACACGGAATTGTGGAGTGTGTTGGGTAAGTCTCAGACAGTTCGTGAATAGGTCTCAGGCCAATACGGTTCGCTAACGGTTTTGTACAAGCACATGCACGACTAAAAGAGCATGTTTCGAGCATGAGCGGGCAACTGGACGCGCACGTCAATGAAGGAGGTATGTCGAGCATCATCTCCAGATCCCGGGGTGTGTCTACATGATGCTAAGACAGTCGTACTCAATTGTAGGGTCCAACCTCAGTCAAGGGCAGCGGCAGCTTATTTCTTTAGCGCGAGCGTTACTGACACCGAGCAATATTCTGGTCTTGGACGAGGCAACGGTATGTGGACGGGTCCGGCGGCACTGCCGACGCCGAACGAGCAACTGACACTTGTCGTACAGGCAGCCGTTGACGTAGAGACCGATGCTATGCTGCAAGCGACGCTCCGGAGTCCCATGTTTCATGACCGGACCATCATCACGATTGCGCATCGAATCAACACGATTCTCGATTCCGACCGGATCGTGGTCCTCGATCACGGTAGTGTTGCCGAGTTTGATACGCCTTCCGAATTGGTCCGACGTAAAGGGCTGTTCTACGAGCTCGTCAGGGAGGCTGGTTTGCTAGACAGTGTGGTCGCACCGCAGTAGCGTAGCCGCACGTCGTGCTCCGGACCGCGTGGTCTGGCATTGGGGAGGTCAGTCAGTACCTTATTACATGTATGTATGTTCTGCATACAAATCAAAAGATCCCCCTTGAAAGCTCATGGAGATCGTCCCGGGGGCAGATTCCAATGTGAGGGTCAACCGATGTTTGACAATTTCCTAATCATCCCCGGTTTTCCTCCACCCCACGATTCGGGTGGGAGGATGCACGGGCGGCTCATCGAGGCAGCACGGTCACTGAGTCTCAGGACGGGCAACCAATCACGGAAGCGCCTCACATCCGCGGCTCTCCCAAGGGCAATCTTTCCCATCCATGACCGGGTAACGACGATGGCGATCGCCATGGTCCAGGTAATTTTTGAAGGATCGTTGTAGCAGGTCGCGAGGCGGTTTTAGGCTTGAGGCAGCAGAGAACAGAGGGACAGGCGGTGGACGTCACGGAGGGCGCCTAAGTCTGGCTTGAAAGCACAGGGATCAGGCGGGAACTGAACCCCTTCTGGAAGGCTAACATTTTAAATGCACGAATCTGTGTCACATCTGAGATAGGGAGAAAGAGAGAGCTGTTTACCAGTGTCACACAGGACAATGACCGTCTGTCGTCTCACCGATGACATACGACAGAAGGTAGCAAATGACACATGAGGCGGTTCTGCACGTCCTATCATAAAGTACGATAAGGTAAGGTAAGGTAAGGTACAGACACCTGATGTACTGTAAGGTTAAGGTAGCTACCTACCTTACCTAAGGTAGGTAGCGCCTTGCATACATGTACCTCCGGGACCTAGTAAAGTACCTTACCGTAGCTTCTGTACGGTAAGAGTACCTACAGTACCTACCTATGTAAGGTAAGGTAAGGCAGGGCAGGGCAGGGCAGGGTAGGGTATACAGGCAAGTAGGTTGTTTGAATGCAAGTCATGAGAAGCTGCAGGCAGAGAAGATCAATATTAAATGGGATAGAATGATAAAGGTAAAGGTCCAAGTACCTTGGTAGAAGCAAACGTGACGATCAAGGTACGAGACCGTGTAGCAATCGCAGTCGCTTCTATCCTACCATCTGCCCCGAGACAATAATACCCACCTCATCATTGGATATGGGTGCCTCGAAGCACCACGACCGTCTGCCATCTCAGGCCAGCACAGCTGCAGGGGCTTCCGCTGTCCCTTGCCGTCCTCTCCTCCACTGCACATGACATGACAATGACATGACATGACATGACTTCCGTACAGATACCTACCGTAGGCAGCACAGGGCGGGTGACTGTTTGGTTCGTCTGTCTATTTTCTTTTTTCTGTACACAAGCAAGCAAGCAAGCTGCTCGACTCTGAACTTTCTGGAGGCAGACTTCTGCTCGAGTATTAGATTACTTTGCACGGCACATCAGCATCACACCAGACAGACTCGGGGGTTGGGGCGGTGACTGTGTACTAATCAAGTGGAATGCTGCACAGTGGCAGACTGCATCCCTTTCCACTTCCCAACCCTTCCAGTACCCACCTTCCCTGTGCTGATCCCGGCCGAATCAGATTGGAGAGTGCAGTATGGATAAATAAACGGATGAATGACTCGCATACATACTGTACATAAGGTGATGGCACAGGACCATACATAAGGTACCTTTATATTATTATGATTGTTCCATCAGGTACCGACGTTGAGGTACCGATCGAATATCTACCGACCCTGACTGACGATCTCCCTTACTTACAGGTATGATAGGTAGTGTGGGTACCTAACTGTTGGGGCTCTTGCTACTCGATAGGTAGGGTAAGGCAATGTAGTTTAGAGATAGTTAAGGCCTGAAGGTATCGGTACTTACTGTATTGGCCCTTCACTTCTATACCTACCTCTAGGTAAGGTCCAGTCGATACACAGGCACTGCCGGCTGCTGTCCTCCGCCGTCGTGCCTTGCGATATTATTATTATTTATTTTTTTATTATCGTCATCATCATATCATCATCATCATCATCATCATCGTTCATATTCTTTTTTTATTATTATTATCATCTACCTAAAGTACCTTACATTACTCATCTCTCGAGCAGCAGCGCCTGCACTATCCCTGCTGCAACTAAGGTACCTAAGGTATCTCACATCCCTTCCACCCCACCCACCCCACCTAACCCTACCTGTACCTCAATGAGAGCGCAACCTCGATTGAGATATCAAATACGGTCGCTGCCTCCGATATCTCTTTCTAACTTCTTCTTTTTCTCCGAGTAAAAGCAATAAGCAAGTTAGCAGTTAGCAAATTCCAGGACGACCAAGCGATTCAACTCCCTGGGTTCATTCTCATTCACCGAAGGGGAGGGGGGGCCCGTCTGTGATTTGTCCCTGTATCCTCGTTCCTTCACCAATCCGGGAATGACTGCGCTGTCTGCTTTGGTGGTCGATGCAGCCAACCCATGCCGACCTCGCTCTTGATTGTGTCGACCTTGGCCTCTCGTCCACCAAATACTCGAGGTAAACAGGTAAAGTTCCATCATCCCATCACCCGTCGTTCGCTTGCCTTTTCGTCTTCGTCCCTCATCCTCGTCCTCGTCCTTGTCCTCGTCCTCGTCCGTCGCAAAGTCGACATCACATCACCATCGCTCGGCGCACCAGATCTCGTCTCATCCAGAAGGGCTTGCAATCGACTTCTTCCTCGCATCTGTGACCAGTCACGAACGCGTGCTAGCTGTGTTTCCGGTCAATGACGATCAGGCATCGAGTACCTAGTGATGGTATGTTTTCTGTCCTCTGCCTTCTGTCTTCTGTCACCGTGTTCGAGTCAAACACTACCGCAGATACCGACCTGCTTCAGTGACCAGCGTCCTGTAAAAAGGTCCTGCACATGGACGAGATATACATAGACCTCCCCTGTTCTCATCCGACCTAGCATCGCTCATCTCTCTCCACCCTCTTTTACAAATACCGACTCGTTCTCGTACCCTTTCATTGTTTTATTTTTCCTTCCCCGTACCCTGTTTTTGTTTTGTTCTGTCTGTTGTGTTCTGTTCTGTCGTTGCTTTTGAATTGATCATCCACAAAGTCTGACAAGAGTCAAATCGCCATAGCCTTCTCGCTAAGGTGTCGGGCGTCGAATCCTAATTGACAATCCCGCCTTTAGTGCTGATCCCTTCCGACCCTGCCGGAACTCAAGGTTACCTTGCGGTCTACGGGTAACTCTACCTTACAATAAAGATACAGTACAGTACATGTACTCGGCCCCTACATACCTACTTTACAGTTACAAATACTTTGGTAGACAAGTTAGAGTACGGGTCCGACGGTGCACAATACCTTCCACACCGATCACCTCCGTACGACCCTACCTTTCAGTAGCGGAAGCGAAGCAAGTACTTGTAAGTGCCCACCTCTTCTTGACCACCGGCGTGGCGCAGAGCAATATCGGCTGCTTGCCAACCTCAACTTTTCAGGAGCCGGATTGGCTGTGGCAGATATCGAGGAACTGGACCGATATAGCCTTGGGCAACGAAGATGGGCCGCAATTCCACTTTCGAACTGGGTCTGAAGAAACCCTCGGGTGGTGGAGGGAGAAGCCCCCGGGAAATCGTCGGAGAGAAGGGCTTCCCCGTGCTTGGCCAAAGTCGGTTGCCTTCGGTGCGCGCTTTTGCTTCGATCTGTTTTATCACCCTATCTGCCGCTGCTTGCTGACTCGGTCATCTCAGTCGGTGTCCAGAGCATTGAGAGAGGAATGCAATATCCGACACAAGGCCTTTGCCATGGTCTATCTCGACAATCACGGCCGTACCAAATTCGAAGCCTCGTCCGCCATCCAACCCTTTCTGGACGACATCTTCTTGCCAGATGTGTGCCAAAGGTTCGTGCAGGCGGTCGACGGCAGAACCCTTGGCAGAAGATCCGTACAGTCCGGTCAGCAGTCCTCGATGAGCACTACATAGAAGGGGGCTGACCGAAACGATAGGCACGGCACACGACACCTTTCAGACCATCCCCGAAGATGAAGTACACTCAATGGACCGTCGTCGGTCCAGCGAAACCTCGTCAATGGACGTCCGACAACCCCTACACAAAGCCGCCACGAGGAAGAAGCAGATATCGCCAAAGCCAAAGAGCCGCCCGGTCAAGCGTCGCAAGTCGAACGTGAAAACTCACGGGACCTCGCAATGGGCCGCACAGTCGGACGGGAATTCATCCGACGAAGGTGATTACCAGGATGGAGAGGTCATGATCCAGCCGTTGAGGATCGGAGATACTGCGGCCGTCGAGGAATACTTTGACCGACAATTCAAGAGAATCCAACAACTCAATTGCAAGGTCATTGCCAAGGCGTGGATAAAGGTCGTCGAGCCCAAAAAACAATCCAACCACCCCTACAACGGAGGGAAACCGGATCCTGGAGGCAAAGCGGACCCGGAAAAGACCAAGCCGGATTGGTGGCCTGCAGGCCTCAGGCACAAAGAACCCGATCATGTCAAAAAGGATGGTACGTTGTTGCAAGCGCAATCGCAGCTCTGCAAATACTAACTCTAACTAGAGCGAGTGGGACTGCTTATGCATATACTCCGTCATTTGAGGGATCGTGGCATCACCTACGATCAGTTGCAAGCTGCCACGTATGACGTTATCGGCCAGCTCCAACCGGAGAGTCGTCCGATGCTCGCGGAGTTGTACAAGGTCGCTCGATACGAGGAGCGCTACATGAGAAACGAAATCGGTCTGGATCACTCGTCCTAGTGCTATGACGTCGAGACTGACAGAAGTCAATACAGACTCCGATACCGAAGTTGAAGTCAGTGTGGCCGAACGGATTTCCATGAGCGCAAGAGGCCCAAAGTCGTCTGGCGACTCCGAAGAGATGGAGGTTCCCCAGCTCAGTAGCCCTGAAGTTCATGTTTCGCATCCGTCAATGCAGGAGACCAGCACTTCCAGCTTGGTCCACCCCGTGACTCTCCTCGACCTGCAGGATACGCGACAGTATCGAGGGCCCGACCGACCAAGAGAGATACCACGACCTAATGTGATCAACCATCCCTTCTCCGGTGACGCCGGTGTACTCAACGACCAACATCGGACCTTGCTCCATAACGACTACCAAGCACAATACAACCAGCAAAGTGCTCCCAGCGAGATCCAGTCCTACATGGACACCCAGTCTCCCAACGACACCTCAAACCTTGACTTTATGTCGAGGAACGTGCCACACTCCTTTGCAGCACCTAATGCCGATCACATGATGCTCAGGGAGCGCAGTCATTACGCGACCCTTCAGCAACAACAGCCTTCGATCAACTACCCCAACTGGAACTCGTCACCATTTCAACACCCTAACTTCTCCCACCAAGTGAGCTACGCCGACACGCCTACGTCCAGTCACACAACCCATCAGGCCCATCCACAGCCTCACTACCAACTCCCACTACCGGCAAACACCGTCGGAACTCTTCCCCCTCTAATGCAACATCAGTCGGAGCTGCCTTATTCCAGGCTCCACCCGCAATACGACCTACGCACCGCCCCTCAAAGTCATCCTCATTCCCATCACGGCCTACCACACCCAGACTTCTCCGGCTTCTCGCTCGAAGAAAAAACCTTTGTGGAGAGGTCGTAACACAAGCGCGTGTTCGGCCGGTCCTGACGTGCACACTTGATCTGGGGCATGAGCGACGCCCATCTGACTGTCAGAGAGCAACAGCCTGACGGATCGGCTGTGCGATAGTAGGCGCAGATCTACTGTAGCTCAGCTACCATCACCTTCGGGCACACTTACCATATGTTACATCTTCGTGCGGTTATAGCGACGGGGTCAGGTCACGATTTCTAGGGGTTAAAAAAGCGAAGCTGTTTCTGTTTCCGAGGAGCCGGAGTCTGGAGCGGGCTTATAGACTGGGACCAGCGATGGGCAAGTGTGGGGGTGTTCGAGCTGCATGGCACTTGCTGGATCGTTGGAGTCGTTTTACCCCGAGCAGAGCGGTGCTCTATGCGATGGCGGGGCGCATACGAGGCATTTGAGGGTTGGGGTGTGGGCTGCCATAGATACCATTTACTAGGGTTACGTTTCGTTTAATGTATTACTTATGATTTGATGCGAACCAAATTTTATGCCGTATTGTAGTGTTGGTGTTGGTTGAATAGAGTCCTAACATTCTGTAATTGACACATTGAGATATCCGAGCTAACCAAATCGGTAACCTTGCGTGGATGAGTTCTTTGGTAACCGTGACCGTGAACCAACCACCTTCATCGACAAAGAACCTCAAATCTCAACACTTGGGTTTCAGAGCCAGATTGGAGTCATAGCACCTGAGCCAACTTCATCCAATCGAGTATTGATGTACGAACACTCCCAGCTGGCACAGAGCCACGACCGCCGGCGCAATGCAGGCGCCCAAAGGTCCACGAGCTCGAGGGCGTGGGAGAGGCGCGATTCGGACGGCAGCCAGATCAAACACCAACAGCGACGATGAGAACAACAAGCGCGCTTGCCGCAAAGTACGCTTTACGGGCAGCTCAGATAGTGCACCGCTCGCCGCGGCTGCACCATCTTACCAACCGAAGACTCAAACCGGACAAGGTAGCTTTCGCAACAAGCAGTTACGCAACAACCATACTCCCAACAATACTCATCAATCAAACGGTGTATCCAATCCAGCTCCAACAACAGTCTCCCCTCCGCTTACGAAGCAGGCCTGGAGAGACCCTACTGTTGAAGAGGACAGTTTCAATTACAACAGGGCGATGAGCGAGCTTTATCGGACGGTATGCTTTCCCTTACCTTGCTTACTGACTAGAGAAGCTTTAGTGACATTTTCGCGTTCGTTCGCATCGTAGCTCAAGAAGAACCGCGAGAAGGAACGGAAGGATGCCATCAGAGATGGCTTCTTGGCCGATCCGAACAAACCGACACTATTGGCTGATGCCATCACCCCGGTTGGAACATGTCAGGATATGTGTCCGGAGTTTGAAAGGGTGGAGCGCATCGTACAGTTGACGGTTGACGGCTGCGAGAAGGTGGGCTTTTGGTGTGGACACGGTTCTCGGTGCTAGGTGGGCTGATAAGACGTTGCTCAGACACCTAGCGGATCTGGCAATGGGAAGGACGTCCCTTGCGAAGACCACATGGTCAAGAGATTCCGTAGGTCAGCTGCTGGCTACGACGAGCAGCTCCCGTCGGACATCCGACCACCGGCGGTTCTACAGCGAACCTTGAACTACCTCTTGGATGAAGTCGTCGGCGGATCACAGCCGTTGGCAAACGTCCATAAATTCGTGTGGGATCGTACTCGAGGTATTCGGAACGACTTTTCCATACAGCAGGTCACCAGATCCGCAGACCTCCGCATCGCCATCGACTGCTTCGAACGCATCGCGCGCTTTCACATCCTCTCTCTCCACCAGCTATCACGACCAGAACAGGACAACGGGGAGTTTGACCAGCATCAGGAGCGCGAACAGCTTAACAACACCCTCCTTTCTTTAATGTACTATTACGACGACAGTCGTCACAAGATCAAATCGGTGAACGAGGCCGAATTCCGAGCTTATTGCATCATCTTCGAGATTCAAGATATGCGACCAGATCTGGAAGACCGCTCACAGACCTGGCCGAGACACATACTCCAGGATGGCCGCACACAGACGGCCCTCAGCCTTTACGCCGCTGCAGGCAGCACGGCCGGCTATCAAGGACCTCTGAGGCCCTTCACAGCCAACATCATCGCCCAAGCAAATTATGGCAGGTTTTGGTCAATTGTGGCTTCCAATGCGGTCTCATACCTCATGGCCTGTGCTGCGGAAATCTACTTTAATTTCGTACGAAGAATGGCATTGGCGTCGATATGGAAGGCGTACAGGCGTGGAGGGACAGCGAAGGTGGAAGACTGGACCGTGGGTGAGCTAGCAGTAGCTCTAGGTTTCGACGAAGAAGAGCAGGCACGGAGCTTTTGTGAAGAACATGGTTTCTCCTTTGGAGAAAGAGCGGATGGGCAGTCGTTTTTGAATTTGGCTTCTCTTTCCGGGAGGGTCCTATCAGGTGAGGGATTGCCTATGATCTGAGTCTTGGTGTGTGATCGATGCTTCTTACAGTCCTTGTAGATTCAGTATCACGTCGGAAACAGGTCTTCTCGCGGACCTTGGTCGAGAGCAAACGTCTTGGCCGAACTCTCCCGGCAGTCATCAACGGTGTTACGGCGTCAGAAGCTGCGGCCTGCGGTATGGTCGAGGACTTGTCAAGCGAGGAATCTAAATCGCCGAGAGAGTCCGGCAACAACTCACTCTTCATCACGGACGATTCGGATGAGGAAAAGCCTACGAAAAGCGCCGAAACGACTACGAGCATGTTTACGAATCCGTCGGAGAACCAACCTGAACCGAGCTCTTTCTCCTCTCCGTTCGGTTTGCCCGCCAAAGGAAACCCTTTTGGTGCTTCAACAACGCTTACGCCACCCACAAACGCGTTCAACACAAACCCGTTCAACCTTCCGTCAACCTCTGGTATAAGCTCCACCACACCTTTCGGCAAAGGTACCAATACTACGCCGAGCGTTTTCGGTACTCCGTCTAGCTCCGCGTCCTCATTCGGCACGAACAGTATCTTCGGTGCCAGCTCAAACCCTTTCCAAACCACTACGACACCTAAGTTCAATTTCCTTCAGCCTTCGTCTACTGTTGATTCCGCCACAGAATCAACCGTCATTGCAGAGCCCAGTCCGAAGGGCACGTTTAAGTTTCCACCATCTTTCACAGGGCTTCCAGGATTGCCAAAACCTGAACGTTCTGCTACATCAAACAATGTTGGAGCCAAGAGCGAAATGACTACGACTCTAGGCACGATTACCACTCCCAGCATCAATCAACCACAGAATACCAATACCTTGTTTAACTTCGGCGTTCCACCGCAGTCTCAACTGCATTCGCCGTTCTCTCCCAATCCTACCGAAACCTCGACCACGCAGCAAGCGCCCTTACAAACCTCACCATCTCCACCGGCAGCGATTTTCAACAATAACAGTCTGTCAAACGCACCCGCTCCCCCGTTCCACCCTCCTTCTACCGAATACAATCTTTCATCGTTTCAAACTACGAAACCGCCGCCAACGCAAACAACGCCAGTCTCACCGTTTACCGCCTTGCCACCCACAAACAACACAGGATCATCAACATCGCTTTTTACGACATCAACAACCCTACCCTCATCAACACCATCGGTGTCATCGCAGTCAACTCAGCCTCCTCAGATCAGCAAGCCTACTAACAAACCAGCTAGCTCATTGCCTCGGTCGACCAAACCTGGGGAATCGCCCAGGTTTCCTGGCCAATCATCGAATACAAAGCCTAAGGTTTCAAGCCCTCTCGCGAAACCTGCTATCACCCCACCAAGTCCTCCGGGAAACGGAAAGCCAAGTAAAGAAGATGGGAGCCGTGGATTCCTAGATAAACTTGCAAAGGATGTCATGTTAGGGCCTAATGGATTACTCGTACAGTTCATCGAGCATACAGTTAGCTCCATCATCTGTGATGCTTACGATCAAGTCCAAGCCGAAGTGTGGTGGCAACGAGCAGGTCAGTGGGCGCGATTTACTAGGGCGCATGAAGGCGGAATGCTGATGAGGTGTAGGCGAGGTGCGAGGGAAGATTTTAGGCCGGAAGTATATCAGAACATGGAAGGACATTGCATGGCGGCTCGGATTACAACGTAGAGGTCGGGAACGACGAAAAACTTTTGGGCAATCCATGCGAGCGCTAGCGGTAGACTCCAAGATGCGACATAGTACAGATGCCGAACGGGAAGGGCTTCTGGGTATGTCGGTGTTCAGCAGGAGTGATAATGCCGCACGGAAAGAGCCAAAACTCCAAGCGGATTCAGTGCGACAGATGGATAAGTCGCACGCTTCACAGACGAAGCGGAGAAGTCTCGACACCGAGTCACGGAACAGTGAAAAGCATTCTGTAGAAGAGGGCCCATCGCAGCAGCCCCATCCAAAGGCATCTCTCACGAACGGCTCTACGACGCGACCATTCCGCGTCTCCAAAAGCCATCATAAGCGCTCCAAAACACTCGGGAGCCTCAGCGACATGGGCCAACCACGTCATGGGTCAAGCGCACGGGCCGAGGCTTTACCCAGAGCATCGCCGAGCAGGACCGAATCTTTCCTGAGCAGCTCCACTCTCACCAAAGCTCGGCAGCTCGTCCCAAGCGGGAGGCTGGACACCACACAGACCGACTATTTCAGACTCAAGGCTCTAGGAATCGATCCGGTGACGATGTCTCCATCGACGATGTCGGCTAGTTCCAAACCGAGGAAGCGAGCACGAGAGGACGAGAGCAACATGGTTTTGAAAAAGGCGCCCAGGCTCACGCCGCCTAGGACCAAGACATCGTCCACAACGGACTCGAGGCGGCAAAGCCTGGCTCTCGACGCCAGTCGGTGCCCTCCCGGCCAAACATCCTCCAAGTCATCCCAAGCGAACGCCAACGATGAAGACGAGCAGCTCTTCGCTCAGCTGCGGAGCGTGCGCGAGGCCATGTCGGAAAGCATCAGTTGGTTTCAGGACGAGAGGGCCAAGAGCGAGCTCAGCAGGGGTAGCAGCGGGGAAGAGGCTGGGGATGTGAGTAGAGTGAGGACGTTCGTTTCGACGCCGAGTCGTACTGAGCAGCGGCTTGCGAGGACGGGAGGGCATGGCTTTGCGACGAAGGAGGTGGTCGTCCCGAAGAGGTCGGTCAGGGAGGAAGGGAAACGGCCTGATTACGGATACGCAGCTGTCAAGTTGGAAGGGAAAGCGAGTGCGCCTCAAGGATTCGCGGCGCTTGGTGGTGGCGGCGATCGGTCTGTATTTGCGGGGAGAGCGGGTGATAGATCGGCGTTGCGGACGCAGGGGAATAGTGTGGAGGATGCGATTGAGCTCTGAGGGATTTGAGTCTGGTGCTTGAATGGGGATCGTGATGGATCGTGGGCTGGTTCGTCGTCGATGGACAAAATAGCCGACCAGCCGTGGCGTTGGAATCTCAGGAGGCTCATACCGGATCCTTTCTTCAGTCGGTTGTTCAGCAAGGGCGGGGTTCAGTCTCTCGGCATGATGTCGTTCATGTCGTCGTGTGTGCTTAGCGTTGGAGTCGTGGCGTTAGGTACCTTAGGGGGCTCTAGGCTGTTGGGAAGCGCTAAGACGATATTCGATGAACTTGCCTACAAAGTACCTGAAATTAGCACCAAGGCTTTACCTTGAGAGTATTGAGTTCAGTTCGTACCTGGTATCAATCCACAGTTCTGACAGATCTCACTATTTTTGGTTCATGGCATCATCTAGGTATTTGGCGCACTCATTTGCGTTGGCTGCAGGAAGCAGCTACAGTACGAGTTTAAGTTACCCCACAACCCAGTGCCCAAGTGCCATATCTGGACTAGCCTCGATGCTGTCTAAACATACCGTAGGTAAGGTACTTATCGGGCCGTGGCATCAAGTGGTGATACGTGTAAACAAGAGTGCGGAGACTCCCCGCAAACCTCTCTTTTCAATTGTACTCGTATGGTACGACTATCCCAGTGTCATTCAGTTGTAAGCAAGCAAGATGCCATTGCATCCTCCGATGTCATACTTGAGGTTCTCTCTCCGGAGGTCGTTTGAATGCGGACGGCGCAGCTTAAAGGTTTCAGCCAATCACAAAGAATTCGGCCTCGATTCCTTTGCCTCCCAAGTATGTCTTCGAACACGTCGTCCATTCGCTTCTTCGAGATCGTCGTCTTCTCTCGCCAAGCCTGCGCGATTAACGTCTCACCACTGGAGCCGTGGCGTCGGCCTAGGAACCCTTGCAACAGTAATCTGCTTAGCCGCCGCGTTTTCTCTGTCCAAGGCCTCTCTCCATGCTGAGGCCCCTCCCGACTCTGACGACGCGCCAGAGGGACGTCTGTTTCGCTTGTCGGAGCTGAAGAGTCACGGCAAAGATGCAGAGAGGTATTGGGTGGTCCGGGGCGATAGGGTCTACGACATCACCGAGTGGGTTCCGAGTCATCCTGGCGGAGAGGTCATCCTTCGCGCCGCCGGCTCCGACGTGACGCCGTTCTGGAAGATCTTCACGATCCATCAGAAGAAGGACGTCTACGAGATTCTGGAACAATACTTCATCGGCAAAGTAGACCCTCGAGATCTCGTGGACGGCCATGTTCCATCCGACAGTATCGAGGATCCCTTCAAAGATGACCCGGACCGAGATGGCAGGCTGCTCGTCCATAGCGATCGGCCGTGCAACGCCGAGACTCCGGCGGATGCGTTGCAGTCGTTCATCACGTCGAATGCGTTGTTCTACGTTCGGAATCATCTTTGGGTGCCTCAGGTGAAGCTGGATGACTATAAGCTTCTGATCGACTTACCGGATGGGACGGAAAAGGAATACTCGTTGAAGGAGTTGCAGGACAAGTTCAAAGAGTGCAACGTCACCGCGACGATGCAATGCTCCGGCAACCGCCGCAAGCACATGACCGAGGCGTCCCGGGCGACGAACGGCCTGCAATGGGATGTCGGCGCAATCAGCACGGCAGAGTGGACGGGCGTCCGCCTCCGGGACGTCCTGGCCGACTGCGGTGTAGACGTGACCGCCATCCCGGACGGCGTCGAGCACGCGCAATTCACCGGCTCCGAAGCCTACGGGGCGTCCATCCCGATCGACAAAGCGCTCGACCCGCGAGGCGACGTGTTGCTGGCGTACAAGATGAACGGGCAAGCCCTGCCGCCCGACCACGGCTACCCGCTGCGGGTCGTGGTGCCCGGCACCGTCGCCGCGCGCAGCGTCAAGTGGGTGAACAAGATCAGCCTCTCCGACGAGGAATCCACCTCGCAGTGGCAGCGGCGCGACTACAAATGCTTCGGCCCGAACGAGGGCTCCAACCCGGACTGGGCATCCGCCACGAGCATTCAGGAGACGCCCGTCCAATCCGCCATCACGGCCGTCAAGGACGTCTCGACGCATTCGCCACGAGACCGCAAACTCGTGCGCGTGTACGGCCTCGAGGAGGACTCGGTTATCGTCGAGGGGTACGCGTTTTCGGGCGGGGGCCGTGGCGTCGTTCGCGTCGATGTCAGCGTCAACGGTGGGCATACGTGGAGTCAGGCTGAGCTGTTGAAGGCGGACGACGCCAAGGGTTGTAAGAGTTGGGCGTGGCGGCAGTGGAAGTTTATTGTGCCGAGGCGGGAAGTGGGACGTGTTATTGTTGTCAAGGCCGTGGATGAGGCGTATAATACGCAGCCGGATTCGTATGAGGCGCATTATAACTTTCGGGGGAATCTTACGTCGGGCTGGCATCGGGTGCCTTATTTGCAGAAGTCGGATTGATGGGGTTTTATGTATGATCTCCGTCTTGCTTTGCCACCATTCCCGGTTTGAAATTGGAGTCAAGCCCTCATAAGACACGGTTCTCTAGGACGCCCAGCTCCTATGGCCGGCGTGAGCAGAAGGCTAGTTGGCCACCGCTTCCAAAATTCTGGTCGATTGGCCACCGTTTCTCAGAATACCTACGCAGCTACCCTGCCTGCCACGGCACCTTGAACTATCTCGAAAACTAGGGGATTTCAACGATATGTCAGGGATGGTGGCGTTGTGTGGGCGACGAGCCATACCGGGAAGGAAGTGGGGCTCAATCAGAGGCAGTGTTCCAATCCATACAATGTATCATCTGTTTAAAATATAAAATCTCAACGTCACAGGTTGTCGACACGGCGGGTGGGGATAGCTGCATACTGTGTGTGGGAAACCTACCTCCATTAGTCTTGTGGGAACTCCCGCCCTCATACTGTCAAACATAAGAGGAATAGACTTGTCAAAGCTGAGATTGAGCTCAAGTCATATGTCTGCAAACAATCAACACTGCTTTCTTCCCTGATCAATATGCTTTGACTCTCAATAGCAGAACTTAGAGCAGGCTTCTCAATTTCGAATTCTAGGTGCAAGTCATAGGTATGAGGGGTGACTCCTGGCTGTACATGACCCCCTTCAGTGAGTACAGAAGCCCCCCCCCCCCCTCCCCACTTCAGAACGGTAAAATCTATAACTTGGTAGTTCTTCAAGTCTGTTGATGAAGCATTGAGGGAGGGAAATCAGACTGCTAAACACCGCCAGGTCCTTCTTCGAGGGAAATTTCGGACTAGTTTTTGACCAGGAACTCCAGTATGAAACAAGATCACACAAAACCCTGTTTGCTCCCTATAATCCTGGCCGACGACACAGCAAAAGCCGCGTCCAAGAACCCCCCTTCACCAATGATGTTTGGGTAAAAGGCTACGCTGGTCCATGCGACTGCATAAAAGACTCGGATAGTCAGCGCCGAGAAGAAAAGACTGGGATAAGTTAGTAGCAAAGCCAACGGGACACTAATGCTCCATTTACTAAGCAAGACATGTCGCTGCCGCCAAGATCGTGGATGTCTACATCCACAGTTCAATGCACTTTGACCTCACTTCCATCCGCATCATCTCTTTCAACACACCTCGCCGTCTCCCAAAATCACCACGGAGGAGGTGTTGTAGGGCTGCAAAATACAGTCATACATCACCTGTCAGAGGCCTCATCAGAAGGACAAGGGCACCAAGGGCAGCGACGGCAGTGAAAGCAGCATTGGCAGTGAGGGTGGTGAGGGCAGTAAGGGCTATACTAGCTACTATGTATATACAGTGACGATGCAAGTCTTTTTTCTCAGCGCTGACTATCCGAGTCTTTTATGCAATCGCATGGACCAGCGTAGTCTTTTAAACTCTATGGGTTACGCCTTAATTGCATCTCAAAGCTTCGCCGCATCCGAAGTCTTTTGCCGTCTGGTCTGCAGCATCTAAGATAACCTCGATAGCCCTCACCACATCTTCCTCCACGCCAATCTTCCTCAGGTGACGCAATGCCAAGCTTAGTTGGTCCCGTTCATACGACAAGAGCTCCATCACATCGTCTTTGCATCTCGGACTGTCAGAAACAGCGAAACAGCGACACAGCCTGGTGAGCTCGTGCTCGAGTCGGTGTATCTCTGGGATGCGATCGCGCACGTCTTGTAGGACCCGCTCTTGAGGAGCGGTCCAGTATCTGCCTGCCTTCTCGCGTAGGGCAAGATAAATGGCGAAGGCAAGGATGAGCCGCCAGGCTACAGGAGCAGGAGAAGATGAATTCTCGAGTCGTCGTCGTCGGTTCGACTCGGAGATGTCACTCTCGGATGGGCATTTGCGTTCGGATCTGTCCATACGAGCAATCTGAGCGTGCAGAAACCTGCCGAGTTCAGTTTGTGCGGCGGCCCTAGCGCAACGACCAGCTTTAGTTACTGTTGTATCCCCGTCCAGTAAGCCGAGGAGACGTGACACGGTATCCTGGGAAGTTGGCCAGCTCCCTTCATCTCTCGCATCGCCTTTCTCACTTCTGCTGTACCGTCCATCTTCCTTTTCAAGCTCTGGAACGTGATAGTCTGCATGGAGCCTTGGGGTTCCATCGGTCGTTACGTCGCTACTCACCATCTTGTGGCTATCATAGTCTCCTATCCGAAGTGACTCGATGCAGCCTCCAGGGTTGTTCTGGTAAGTTTCCACCCAATTTCGGTTCAATGAAAGCAGAGCATTATCAGCCATTGCAGCAAGGTGCTTACTGAGGATCGTCAAATCTATCATATCGCAGATTAGATGTGGAGAAAGTACCGAGCCCAACTTGTGGTTCGAAAAGACCCAGCGAAAAGCCATCTCCTCTCCATATTCTTTGAGCGCTTGGTGGTTCCCGTCGTCACCGAGGCTCTTTTGCAGCCGCGACACGGACAGTCGGCTATCGATCCACGATCCAAGTACCAACCATCGTGGAGGCTTTGACAAAGAGCTTCCGTCAATGCGACTTGCAAATCCTGCCAAGTCTTTGTCATGGGCGCTACAGAGATTCCGAGTTCTCTCTCCAAGCGAGGGTTTCGTCATTGAAGTATAGAGCGCAGCGTTGATGTAAGCTTCTGTAACGTTAGAAGAGGTGTAAGAGACCTTTTCGATCCACAAGTATTCTAGCTAGTGTTGATCTGAGGTCTTTAGGAACGACCGCCCACGATCGATTGCAGAAACTATTTCACTCCGGAAATATTGAGCTAAAGGAAGAGTCTGTAAATTTGAAAGGGTAAGTATGGCGTAGGCTGTTTCTTCTCTCGGCCCTTTGCAACCCCAATAGCCGTTCAATCCTTCTGAATTGCTATTCAGTATGACTCACATGTTTGCAGCAACATGAACTTCTGGCGGAATACAGCCTCATCAATGAAATGGACACAGCATGCCATATATTGAGATCATGACAGCTTGACAGCTTGACAGCTTGACAGCCATGAATCAAAGCAGTGAAAGATTCAACCCTGAATGCTGTTTCTTCAATCTTACTGAAGAGCTGCGGGTTGAAAGGGAGGAGCATTGCAACTCGGCATGAGATGGGGGCAGAAAATGTGAAGCATGGGTTGAAATGTGACATGCATGTATGAAGTAGGCAACATATGTACAGAGTCATGAGTCAAGACAGCTTTGCGGCAGCAAAAGGTTCAATGATGAATCCTGTGCCATAATGCATGTAATAAGCTAGCATTACTTCACGATTACCTACTGGAGAGCTGGGGGTTGGGGGGCGGGACGGGACACTGCGTGGGGTGGGGGCAGAAAACATGGAGCATGCTGTAAGCAGCATACGGCACAGTCTTTCTTTCTTTCTTTCTTTCTTTCTTTCTTGCTTTCTTGCTTTCAATGCTACTCACTCATCGACCCTGCCTTCTCGGTGAATGATTGGCATTAAAGTACGTAAATGTCTCAGTACAGCGTCTGCATCAGAGTACGTACATGTACGGCGTTTGCATACCTTACATGACTCTTACTACTTGATGCAACAACCTGAGTCGTGCTCCCTCCCTTCCCAGGCATTCCTGAGTGTTGCCCCGCCAGGACCCTGACATGCTGATACTTCTCCTACAGCCCTCATAGCTCATCTTGATCGATCAAAGCCTTTCCCCAGTCTTCATCCCGAAAAATTACAGACTCGTCAGTCTGTCAGTTATGGCGGTACTGAATACCATTTTCGACACCTTACAGCAGAGTAATGCGCTGCAGGTCATGGTAGCGATTTGTGCTATACTGCTGGTTAGTCACGAAATTCTCTTTCCCCCGCTGGATATGGCATTACTAAATCAATCTAGTACCCGGCTACTCAAGCAATCATCAACATCTACTTCCATCCTCTCTCGAACTTCGCAGGACCCAAGCTCTGGGCTGCCTCTCGCTTGCCTTTCATCTACTGTCTGCTAACTGGCAAGCTTGTCAAGCGCGAGCGGGAGTTACATGAAAAGTATGGCGAGATCATACGGCTAGCCCCAGATGAGGTTTCCTTTGCAAATGAAGAGGCATGGAATGATATCTACAATTTTCGTCGCGGTCACAAGCGAGCTGTTAGGGACAAGGCCTACTACGTTGGTTGGTTCCCACTTCTCTCGATAATGGATGTTGCAATACTGACTTCGATTTACATAGCACCAAACGACCTGGCTGATAACCTTATCACGACCAGTGATCCCAAATTCCATGGGCGTGTCCGTGGCTTGATGAGCCACTCCTTTACCGAAGATTCGCTGCGGAATCAGCATCCTCTCATCCATCACCACGCCGACATGCTAGTTGACAAGCTTCGTCAGCTTGCAGCTGCCCCTCAAAGCTTGATGGAACCAGGCGCTCTTGTAAACCTGACCGATTGGTTGAATTTTTTCACCATGGATGTCATAGGCGATCTGGCGTTCGGAGAGCCTTTTGGCTGCCTAGAGACTGGAGAGTATCACTCCTGGGTTCGGACCCTTTTTAGCTATCTCAAGGGCATGTCGCTTGCAGCTGCACCACGATATTACCCGCTGACTGAGAAGTTGTTCATGAAAATGATACCTCAAAGCGTGCTTGAAGGTCAACGTCAGCACACCAAATATGCGAGTGAGCGGATCCTCCGTCGCTTGGAATTGAAAACTGATCGACCGGACTTTATGACACCATTCTTGCGGAACAATGTCAACTTCGAGCACATGTCCAAGGATGAGATACTCTCGACATTCAATTTCATCATCGTTGGGGGCTCGGAGACCACTGCCACGACGCTGACCGGCATTTTCAATCATTTGTGTAAGAACGAGAGGATCCTGACGCGATTATGCACAGAGATACGCAGAAGATACGGCAAAGAAGAGGACATCACCATCGACTCGATTCACGATCTCCCGTATCTCGAAGCCGTTCTCAACGAGGGTTTGCGGATGTGCAATCCCATTCCTGGCGGCTTACCACGCATGGTCCCCGAAGGAGGCGACACCTACTGCGGCAAATTCCTTCCTGGTGGCGTAAGTTCTCTGCTTGAACCCAATCAATAGCGGAGTGAAGCATTCGAGACAATCAAATAACGTACATCACAGACTCGACTCGCTGTCCGAACATTCACCGTCAACCGCTCCGCCAAATACTTTGCCGACCCCGACCAATTCGTTCCCGAGCGCTGGCTGCCCAAGGGCGAGCGCCCCGCCCGCTACGACGGCGATCGGCTCACCGCGAGCAAACCGTTTAGCGTCGGCTTTCATAGTTGCTTAGGTCGGCCTCTCGCGTGGGCAGAGCTGCGTCTCGTCGTCACGAGGCTCTTGTGGGCTTTCGATTTCGCGGAGGAGCCGACAAGGCGGGTTTGCTTCGATGATTTCCCGGTGATTATGCTGATACAGAAGGAGCCGATGATGTTGAGGGTACAGCTGAGGTCCGATGGGGCAATCTCTGCGAACGGTTGAAATGAGGGCCAACAACTGAGCACTGAAACTTTATAGCATGGTGTGCATAGTAAAATATGGGTTTGCTGTGAGTAGGAAGATATGCAAACATATAATCTGAATTTGTGAGTTTCCAGACACGATCACTGTACGATATAATGTCACCTCACCTTGAAGCAATCACACAATGCTAAAGAGCAGCACAATTTTATTAAGAATTCTTTAAACAGCAAGAAAAAAACTTTTATTCACTAGCAAACTGTCTGTTCTAGCATACCCTGCATTCACCTGAAATCTCTGTAGGGTTCTGAAATCACGAGGGAAATGAAATGAGGCTGAGAGTTTGGCACATACACTGTTCTGATAGTTAAGCCGTTGGTGTCAGCCTGGATTGGATCTTTACGCAGTGGTGGTATCTTTTCATGCAGCTATCAACCCGCTGTGTCCAGGATCTGATTCCTACACACAACGACCCACTCATTATCTATTGACTAAGACCGTCAGTGTGTTGTGGATATTGTTTTCTTGATAGAGTCGTTGTTGTTAGGTTCGTGATGATGTTGTGAGATTACTGATTTGTTACATGAGCGTCCTCGAGACATTTTGGTGAAAACATTCGACCTGTGTCCCGCTCGTGCTCCGATGTGGTTCCACTGAATCCTTCATCCTTCGTCCTTCGTCCCTGATCCTGCGTACTGTGCCACAGTCAATTGATTGGTTCTTCCCCTTGAGATCAATTGACCTCAACTGCTCTTCGCTTTTGGCTCTCTCTCTCCATCTTTCCACTTTCCATACGTTCGCGGACATTGCTTCCAGCTCTGAATGAAGCGGTCCTCCTCACAAAGGTCATCCAGTTCACTTCGCCCACCATGACCTCAATCCTCTCAGCCATGCTCGTGCTTCTAGCCGGCCTGCTCATCAGCTTCTGCCTCAAACTCTACATGCAACGACGGCTGATGAAGGGTCTTGCTAGCACCTTCCCCCCCTCCGACGCATCCCCAGCTCCCCACCACGCTGACAAGCCTCCCCTCCCCCCCCCCAGCCAATGCCGCCACACCACCCCCTCCTCGGCCACCTGCCCGTCTTCGCCAAGATCGTCCGCTCCCTACCCCCAGACATCCACCCGCACTGCTACCCGCACTTCATCCGCCAAGCCTACGACCTCGGCCCCATCTTCTACCTGCACACCTGGCCGCTGGGCGACCCGATGCTCATCATCGCCGGCGAACCGGACGCCGCGCACGAGGTCACGGTCGCCCACTCGCTGCCGAAACACCACTCGCTGCGAACATACCTCGCGCCATTGGGCGGGCAGAAGAATCTCGTCTCGATGGACGGCCCGGAATGGAAGGCTTGGAGGTCCATCTTCAACCCGGGCTTCGCGCCGGCGAACCTGATGGGTTTGGTGCCGAGTATTGTGGAGGAGGTGGAGGTTTTCGCGAGGGGGTTGGGCGAGTGGGCGGATAGGGGTGAGGTGGTGATTCTGGAGGAGGTGGCTACTAGGGTTACGGTCGATGTTATCGGGAAGGTGGTTTTGGATAAGAAGGTTGGGGCCATCTTTCCTTCTTATTCCAACTGCCTGTGTGGTGTGGTCGGAGGGTGTGTGTTGTCTCGGCGATAGCGGGGGGGGGGGATGTTGATGGTGGTTCAATGCAGTTCAACTCGCAAACGTCCGGAAACGAATTCTTGTCGGCCTTGAGGAGTCAGGTGCGCTGGGGCTGGCCGGCTGACATGTATGCTCCGATCCGAAACCTGAATCCGATACGGCCGTTCATGTTCTGGTGGAATACGAGGACAATGGACAGGTACTTGGACAAGGAACTCGAGAGACGGTTCGAGTCCAAGAGCGGAGGAGAGGTGAAGAAGCGAAAACACGTCATCGACCTGGCGCTCGAGACGTATATCAACGAACAGTCGCCGGAGAAGTAAGGCCAAGGCTTCGACGAGACCTTTAAGAAAATGGCCATTAATCAGTACGTGCCCGAGCTACAGCTACAACAAACCGAAAACATCGACCTGACAAGAAACCCAACAGAATCAAAACCTTCATCTTCGCCGGCCACGGCACATCAAGCAGCACTATCTGCGTAAGCCCCAAAGCCCCCAATCCCTTCACCTCCTGTTACAATCAAATGACACTAACGACCCGCACCCCAAACCCCAACAGTGGATCTACAACACCCTCCACCAACACCCCGCAGCGCTCGCTCGGATCCGGCACGAACACGACACCGTCTTCGGCACCGACCTCGACCGCGTCCCACACCTCCTCAGAAGCACCCCGCAACTCCTCAACAAACTCCCCTACACCCTCGCCGTCATCAAAGAAGTGATGCGCCTCTTCCCGCCCGTAAGCTCGGTGCGCGCTGGCGAAAAGGTGTACGTCTCCCCCCCCCCTCTCCTCTCTTCCCCCACAACCAGCCACCCTACCCAGCCCAATCGCTTTCCCCCACCCCGCCATCCCTCCTCACCAAAATTGACACCAACACTCACCACCACCACAGCTACTCCATCCGCAACACCTACCCAACCCACCCCTTCATGGTCTGGCCCCTCCTCTACGCCCTCAACCACAACCCAAGCCTGTTCCCCTCCCCCGACAAATTTCTCCCTGAACGCTTCCGGCCCGCCCCCACCCCCACCCCCAACTCCTCAGACCCC
>JAABUY010001263.1_pt1 | contig 35166 bp, 22 predicted proteins | sample 5560271 | NCBI WGS metagenome assembly JAABUY01 (sample SAMN10711886, study PRJNA513374) | rock metagenome | isolation source: Antarctica rocks | place: Antarctica: Victoria Land, University Valley
GCCGCCGCGGAAGATCATCCCTTCCTTGGTGTTCCAATCGAGGATCGACTCCATCGTGTCCTGCACGGAGAGGATGAAGCACGCACTACATTGTGGCGTCTCCTCGAAGCCGACGTTGAACCACACGGGCGAGTTGAACGCCGCCATCTGGAAGAGCAGGACGTGGGTGAGCTCGGCCTCGAAGGTGTCGGCGTCCCCGTCAGAGGCGAAGTAGCCCCGGTCGCGGCCCCAGCTCCTGATGGTGCCCGCGACGCGGCCGATCATCTGGCGCACCGAGCGCTCGCGTGCCGGGGAGTCCAGCTGGCCGCGGAAGTACTTCTGGGCGACGATGTTCGTCGCATTCTGCGACCAGGTGACCGGGAACTCCACGTCGAGCTGCTCGAAGGCGACCTTGTCGCCCTGGCCGATGCGCGCATCGCGCTGCTCCCACTCCACCGTGTCGAACGGGTGGACCCCGGGAGTGGTGAAGCGCCGACTGATCCGCAGCCCCTCACCCTGGCCGGACGCCGGCTCGATGGTCGTCGCGATGGTCTGCGGATGCTCGCTCATGTGCACGCCTCTCCTGGGGCCGGCTGGGTGTCGTCTCCCTCCCCGGGGGGCACGCCCGTCGCGAGGTGGGCAAGCGATTGAACCCCCCGGGTCGGACGGAACCGAGGGGTCGGGAGGGCGTAGGCGAGCGCCGTGCTCAGGCCCTCCATCCTACCGGGCCCGATCGCCCCGGCCCGGGCTGGGAGCGGGTCCGCGGCCCAGCCCGCGGGGCCCGTCAGCGGCCTTCCGGGCTCAGCGCCCGAGGCGCACCCAATCTCCGAACTCCGCCCACGTCGAGCCGACCCGGAAGCCGGCCTCGGAGAAGGCGTGACGCAGCCGGCCGAGCCGGCGGGTCCCGATGCCGGTGCCGCCGATGAGCAGGCCGCTCAGGGCGATGGCCGCGGCCACGAGCCCGACAACGCCAAGCAGGACGACCGGCGCGGGCGCTGCCGCCGCGCGGGCGGGTCGTAGGGGAACGGGGGACAGGCCACGATCGGCCCCGACGTGCAGGACCGGACCGGTCGGGGGCGCGGGGGTCAGAGGCACGCCCTGGGCTCCGCCAGCGGCGTTCGCGGCGCCTGGCACCGACGCGCTCGATGAAGGCGGTGCGCCCGATCCGCCCGACGGGCTGCTGGCCGAGGACTGGCTCGTCGAGGTGTGACTCGTGGAGCACGCTCCACGTGCCCGGGCAGCCAGCGCCGCGTCAAGCGCGGAGCCGAAGTCTGGCGCGTACTGCGCGATGTCGCCCGGGATCTGGCTCCGGGCGGACTGGAGCTCCGCCGCCGAGAACTGACAGGGATTGATCCTGCCCTGCCCCTGGGTGTAGGCCTTCAGCACCGACTGGAAGGCGCTCCCGGCCTGCGCGGTGGCCGGCAGGGCGAGCAGCGCAGCCACGCTGGCCACAGCCAGCAGGCCGTTGCGTGTCGGCTTTCGCCGACGGTGGTGATGGGGGAACTGACGTCGCATCCTCAGCGCCATGCTACTCCTGACCGCAGGCGCACGGCCCCGGTCGATTCCTACCTGTACCCCATGCCCAGCCTGGTCAACCGCCTGTTCCCTCCACGCAGCGCGTCAGGAGGCGGCCGACTGTCCCGGGCCGAGGGCGCCCTCGTCCTCGTGCTGCTCGCGGCAATGGCCTACGCGGCCTTTGCCCACGGAGCCATCGCGGGCTCCGACGCCGGCCCGCTGGAGGCGGGTCTCGGGGCGGCGGTGGCCGGATGGGCGGCCTGGGCCCTGATCGGAGCCGGCTCGCGCCCCGAGCTGACGCGCACGGCGTGCTTGGGCCTGGTGGCGCTCGTTGCCTTTGCCGGCTGGACCGCGCTGTCGCTGCTGTGGAGCGTCGCGCCCGACCGCAGTTGGCTTGAGCTCAACCAGGCGTGCGCGTATGCCGCGGTCGTGGGCCTCGGGATTGTGGTGGGAAGCAGGGGGGACCTGGCCCTGCGACGGCTCACACTCGGCTGGCTGCTGCTGGCCTGCGTCGTCGCCCTCTACGCGCTCGGGGGCAAGGTGGCGCCCGGTATCCACGTCCCCGGGCTCTTCTCGCTGGATCACACCGCCGACATCGCTCGGCTTCGCGCACCGCTTGACTACTGGAACGCCCTTGGGCTGGTCTGCGCCCTGGCCGCACCCGTGGCGCTGAGGCTCAGCGTCGAGCCCGACGCGCGCGCGGCTGCCCGGTCGGGGGCGCTGGTCGCGCTGAGCCTCCTGCTCGTCTGTGGGGCTTTCACCTACTCGCGCGGAGCGGTGCTCGCGCTCTTGGTCGGCGTCGCGGTCAGCCTTCGCCTGGGCGGTTCAACGGCGCGATCACTCGGTCACTTGGCCGTCGCGGTGGCCGGCACCGTGCCCGCGGTGACCGTGGGCTTTGCCGACCACCGGCTGGTAGGGAACGGCGTCGCGCTCTCATCTCGGGAGAGCGCGGGGGCAATCCTTGGACTGGCGTTGCTCGTCGGCCTGGTCGCCGTCTGGGTCGTGGGTCGCCGAGTCCCGGCGCTGGCCGGGCGTCTGAGCATCTCAGCCCAACGGCGGTTCGCGCTGCGCCGGGCGGCCGTTGCCGGTGCCGTGGTGGTCGTGGCGCTCGGGCTGAGCGTGACGGCCGCCTCGTCGCGCGGGCTGACCGGCACCATCAGCCACAGCTTGCATGCGTTCACCGTGGTGCGGGAGGACAAGCTGGGTGATCCGGGGCGCCTGCTGACCACCAACTCGGGCAACCGCTGGGTCTGGTGGCAGGAGGCCCTCGGCGCCTTCTCGGATCGGCCGATTGGCGGTTGGGGCGCCGGGTCCTTCCCCGTCACCCACCTGCTCTATCGCCACAATATGCTGCAGGTCCTCCAGCCCCACAGCGTCGTCCTGCAGTTTCTCGCCGAGGGTGGTCTGATCGGCGCGGCCCTCGCGGTGGGTGGTCTGCTCGCGCTCGGCGCGGCAGCGCTGCGGGCAGTGTGGCGCCTGGCTCCGGGCGGACAGCGCGGCCTGGCGGCAGCCGCGCTGGGTGCTGTGGTCGCGTGGGCGGGGCACGGGTTCTTCGACTGGGACTGGGACATCCCCGGGGTGACGGTCCCTGCGCTGGCCCTGCTCGGGGCGCTGGTTGGTCGAGCGTCCTTGGCCCCGGGGTGCGAGCCGCTGGGCACCGCCACCTCGCCAACGGCGAGGGCGGCCGCGGGGGCCGGACGCGCCTGGGGGCTGGGCGCGGTCTGGGTGGCCTGTCTGGTGTTCGCCGTGTCGGCCCTGCTGCCCGCCATCGCCCAATCCCAGTCCAATGCCGCCCTCGGTGATCTCCCGGCCCTGCCCACGGACGTCCAGCTGCGCGACGCGGCTGCCCACGCCGATCTCGCCGCCCGACTGGATCCCCTGGCCGTCGAGCCCGTGCTCGCCCAGGCCGCCATCGCCGAGCGCCGCCGCCGGCCGCTCGATGCTCGTGCCCTCCTGCTCGAGGCTGTCTCCCGGCAGCCCTACAGCGAGGCAGCATGGCTCGAGCTGGCCCGCGTCGAGCTGGGTCGCCTGGATCTCGGGGGAACCCGCCGCGCGGCCCGCCAGGCGCTGCTGGTCGATCCGCAGAGCCCGCTGGCCCGGCTGCTGGGCCTCGAGGTGGAGACAGCGGCGGCTCCGCCCTCCCTGTCGGCTACCGCGACAGGCACACCGCTGCCGATGACATCGGTCACCGGTACGACCGGAGCGCAGGGGACGACGGGAGCGCAGGGGACGTCGGGAGCGCAGGGGCAGCAGGGGACGACGGGCGCCGCTGGTGGCACGTCGGTGCCCGCCGGGCGGCCGCTGCCGGGATCTGGGCTCGCGAACCGGTCGTCCACCGGCACGTCCACCCCCCCGTGACCCCGGGGGGCTGAGGGCGCGGGGCCCGTCGCTCAGGTCACGCTCAGGCGCAGCGAGCCAAGCACGACGAGAGCGATCACTGTCGCGCCCACGGCCAGGAGCAGCAGCCCCACGACCCAGTCGGCCGGCAGCCAGCGCGAGCGCCTCGGGCGGGCGGGCAGGCCCTGCTCGTAGTTGATGCGCGTGGATGACGGCCGGCTCCGGGTCCGGCTCAGTGCCACCTCCCGCAGCCGCGCCTCACGGTCGGAGATCTGGTAGGAGCGGTGTGGCGCGCGCTGGCGGACGGTGCCCTCGCCAGTCGAGGAGCGGGCGGGTGCGCTGGCCGTCACCGCGGTGACGTCGTGAGCATCGCCGTCCCCGGCGCGGGTCTCGGTCGCCGTGCGCAGCCGCTCGAGCTCGGCCATCTGGCGCTCGAGCCCGGCTCGCACCTGGGCGTCGTCGGCGGCACGACGGGCGGCCTCGTCTCGGGCCGTCTCCAGCTGTTCGACGCGGCTGTGGAGACCGGTCTCGGCCTCCCGCGCCTCGTCGAGGGCGCGGACCAGCGCCCCATGGTCGCGGCGCAGAGCCTCGATCTCCTCCAACAGCTCTCGGCGCTCGGCATCGATCCCGCCGGCCGCGGTGGCGCGCTCGGCCGCCCGCACCTCGAGCGCGCGCCGGTCCGCCTCCTGGGCGGCCAGGCGTGTCTCCAGCGCATCGCGATCGGCCTGGTGATCGGCGGTCATCGTCTCGATGGCCCGCTCACGCTCGGTCAGCCGGGCCTGCAGCTCGGCGATGGCCATCGCGTGATCCCCATCGAGGCGCTCAAGCGCCGCCTCGTGTCCGTGCAGCCGTTCGCGCAGGGCGGCTAGGTCGGCATCGCGCTGGCCGCGGTGAGCCTTCGCGTCGGCGTCCCGGCCGCTCTCGAGCTCGCGCAGCGACTCCTCGCGCTCGGCGAGCGCGAGGCGCAACCCGGTGACCACCGTCTCGTGCTCCTGGTGTAGGCGCGTAAGGGCGTGGTCACGCTCGCCGACGCGCTCGGCCAGCGCAGCGGCGTCGCCGTCTCGCTGCGCCTGCAGGTCGGCCATGATCTCATCGCGCTCGGCCAGGCGGACGCGAACGGCGGCAAGCTCCTCCTCGTGCTCGGCTGTGCGGGCGCTCAGCGTCGCGAGCTCCTCGTCGCGCTCGGCGATCCGGGCTTCCACCGTCGCCAGCTCCTGATCGCGCTCGGCGATGCTCCCTTCCAGCTCAGCGAGCGCGTCACCTCGCTCCGCCTCCCGCCGATGCGACGCCTCAACCTCGGTGGCGTGGTCGCTGGCTGCCGCCTCGGCGACGGCCAGCGCGGCGGCGAGCTCGTCCAGGCGCCGCTGGGCCTCTGCGCCGAGCTCGCGCTTGTCCTCATCGATCTGCCGCAAGGCATCGGTCAATCCGGCCCTGACGCGATCACGCTCGCTGCACGCCGTGGCGAGCTCGTGCTCGAGGCGCGAACGCCCGGTCAGGAGGTTCTCGGCGACCTCCTCCGCGGCGCTTCGGCCCTCCTGCGCTGCGTCGAGATCGGTCGCTGCGCGATCGGCGTCCCGGTGGGCGCGCTCGAGCTCCTGGCGCACCTGGCCCAGGTCGCCCTCGAGCCTCGTTCGCTCCTTTGCCGCGCCGCGCAGACGCTCGGCCTCCGCCGCGGCATGGGATTGGGCACGCTGCGCCTCCTCTGAGGCCTCGGTCAGGAGGGCGTCGGCTCGGGCCAGGCGCTGGTCCAGCTCGGCGGCGCGCGCGCCCAGGGCATCGCGCTCGTTGGAGGCGGCGCGATTCTGCTCTTCGAGCTCGACGACTCGGTGGCCGGCGCGCTCGGCCTCCTCGCGGGCGCTGAGGGCCCCGGCGAGCTCGGCGCGGATGCCCTCCCGCTCGTCGACGACCTCGGTCAGCTCCTGCTCGAGCTCCGAGACGCGTCGGGCTGTCTCGTCGCCCGCCGCCCGAACCGTACTCAGCTCCCTCTCCAGCTGTTCACTCCGGGTGTGCGCCGAGTCGCGTTCGCTGCGCCCACGCTCCAGCTCGTCCTCGAGCTCGGAGATCTGGGCGGCGGCCACGCCACGTGCGTCTCTGACCTCGGCCAGCGCGGCCTGCAGTCGGCCGAGCTCGGTTGCGACCGCTGCGCCGTCCGTCACCGCCGTGGCCAGCTCCCCCTCGAGCTCGGCGACGCGGCCCGCGGCGGCGGTGCGGCCCTCGTGCGCCTCGGTCAGCGCCCCCTCCAGCTCTTCGACGCGCGCCCGGGCCGCGTCCCGCGCCAACGACGCCTCGGCTAGGACGCGGGCCAGCTCCTTGTGTTCGGCGCGCGCCCCTTCGCTTGTCGCCGTCGCCGCGGCCAGCTTCTCCTCGAGGTCACGCACCCGGCCCGTCGCCTCATCACTTCCGGACTGCGCCGTGGCCAGCGCGCCTTCCAGCTCCGCGAGCCGTTCGGTCAGCGCCTCCTGAATCGACGTCGATTCCTTCAGGGCGCCATCAAGTTCTCCAGCCCGTGCCCGCGCCGCGTCATGGTCGGAGCCAAGCGCGGCGAGTCTGGTGTCCAGCTCCGCCGCGTGTGCGCTGGCCGAGGCGCTCGCCCGCCGCGCTTCGTCGCGCGCTGCGACGGCGTCGACGAGCTGCCCTCGCAGGTCGGCGACCCCCGCGGTTGACGCCGCTCGTTCCTCATCGGCCAGCACGATCACCGCCTCCAGCTCAGCGAGGCGCCGGCGGGCGGCGATCAGCTCCTCGCGGGCGGCGCGGGTCCCCTCCGCGGTCTGCTCGCGCTGCGTTGCTGCCTCCAGTTCGAGCTCCTCGGCGCGATCGTGGGCCGCCGCCAGCTCCTCCTGCAGCCCCTCGGCCTGCGCTCGGGCCTGCACGAGGTCGCCTTCGAGCGCCTCGACCCGGCGGGCAGTGGCTGTCGACTCGGCATCGGTTCGCCGTGAGTCCTCGCCTGCCGTCTCGAGCTCCGCCTCCAGGGCGACCGCACGCTCGGCCGCCTCAGCGCGCTTGGCCTCCAGCCCGCTCGTCCGCTCGTCCGCCCGCTCCAGCTCAGCGGTCAAGAAGCCGGCGCGGTCCCGGGCCTGGGCAGCCTCGGCCTCCAGCTCCTCGAGCCGGCGCTGGGCGGCACTCAGCTCGCGGTCGAGGTTGTCGGAGCGACCAGCGGTGCCCGACAGCTCGCTTTCCAGCCCGTCTGCCCGGGCCTGCATGGCGGCCAGCCGCCCCTCGAGCTCGTTTGCGCCCTGGGCGGCGCGATCCAGCTCGGCCTGCAGGGCGGCTGAGCTCTGGCTGGCCGCCGCCAGGGCCGTCTCCTGCTCAGTGCGCGCCTGCTCGGCGCTGGCGATCCTCGACTCCAGCTCGGTCCGGGCGGCGTCGGCCACCTCCAGGCGCTCGCGCGCGGCGCTCAGCTCGGTCTCTGCGTTCGCCCCCCGGCGCTCGCCCTGGGTGCGCTGGGTCTCGCTGCGCGCCAGCTCGGTCTCGAGGGCGGCGACCCGCCGGGAAAGCTCCACCGTCTCGGCCTCGAGCGCCTCGGCCCGGTTGCCGCGCTCGGTGGCGCGACCCTCGAGCTCCTCCACCCGCCGGCCGGCCTGCGCGAGATCATGCTCGAGGGTGGTGCTCCGTTCCTGCAGGGCATCGCGCTCCTCGCGGGCCTGTTCGCGCTCGTGCTCGCGCCGTGCGACATCGGCGCGGGCGTCATCGCGCTCACGTTCAAGACCGCCAACCCGTCCGTCGCCGGTCCGTTGGGCGGCGGAGAGCTCGCGCTCCAGCTCGCCTGCTCGGCGGGTGGCGGCCTCGGCGGCGGCCTCGGCGTGCTCCACCGCGGACCGGCTCTCCTTCTCGGCCCGGCGTGCCTCCTCGGCGTCGCGCAGTGAGACGGTCCGAGCCTCGCCCGCCTCGGCGTGGGATACGCGCAGTTCGACCAGCTCGAGCTCGGTCGCATGCAGGCCGCGGGCGGCGTTGTCGCGCTCGGCGATGACCTCGCGAAGTCGCGCCTGCGCCCTCGTGACCTCGCCGGTCGATCCCTCCAGCTTCCCGCGCAGCTCCTCGAGCTCGCGGGCGGCGGCGCTCTGGGCGCGTTCGGCCGTGTTGAGGCGGCTGGTTGCCTCCTCGTGCTCGCCCCGCACCTCGGCGGCCGCGGCTGCTTCCCGCTCGCCGCGGTTGTGCGCCTCGGTGAGCGCTGCCGCCAGGCGCTCGTGCTCGGCGGTGGCTGCGACAACGGCGGCCTGAAGGCTCCCAGTCTCCTCCTCAGCCTCGGCTGCGCGCCGCTCCAGATCGGCGATCTGCGCACCGGTCGCCTTGCCGGCGCGGCGCGAGCGGGTCTGGAGCTCCGCGAGCTGCGCGCGAGCCTGGTCCTCGGCCTGCCGGCGCTCGAGCTCAATACGAGTGACTCGGGCCTCGAGGGTCCCGGCCCGGTCCTGCGCTCGGCGCAGGTTCTCCTCCAGCTCGACCACGCGACCCTCGGCCTCCTGAGCGCGGACGCGCGTTGCCTCGGCCTCGCGTGAGGTCAGCGCCTCACGCTCTCGCGCTTCGGCCAGGCCGACCTCGAGATCGCGTTCGAACGTCTCGATCTGACTGGCGCTGTGGGACATCGCCGCGCGCAGCTTCTCGAGCTCGGCCTCGGCGCCCTGCTCGCGCTCCGCGGCCTCAGCGGCGTGGCCTCGGGCGGCGGTCAGTTCCGCGGTGAGAAGCTCGGCCCGGGCAGCGGCGGCGCTGCGGAGCTGGTCGAGCTCCTGAGCCAGTCTTGCGGCGTCGACCTGGGCCTGGTCACGGGCGCGCTCGGCCTCCTGGGTCGCCTCGGTCGCCTGCGCCCGGGCGGCGGCGCGCGCGCTCTCGAGCTCCTGGGTCAGCCGGGTCGCCTCGGCCTCGGCGCCGCTGCGGGCCTGCTCGAGCTCCTGGGTCAGCCGGGTGGCGTCGTCCTCGGCGGTGCTGCGGGCCTGCTCGAGCTCCTGGGTCGCCTCAGCCGTCTGCGCCCGGGCGGCAGCGCGCGCGCTCTCCAGCTCCTGGGTCAGCCGGGTCGCCTCGGCCTCGGCGCCGCTGCGGGCCTGCTCGAGCTCTCGCGCCGCCAGGGTCGCTCGCTGCTGGGCTTCCTCGCGCTCGCGCTCGAGCTCCTGCCTGATCCGTGCGGCCTCGACCTCCGCCGTGCTGCGGGTCTGCTCGAGCTCCTGCGCCCGCGCGGCGTCGACCTCCGCGCCACTTCGCACCTGGTCGAGCTCGCGCGCGAGTCGTGCCCCTTCGGCCTGCGCCGCGCCCCGGGCCGCCTCGAGCTCGGCCTCCCGGTCGGCGCTGCGCGCCTCGCTGGCCTGGACGCGCTCCTGCTCGGCGACCAGCGCCGCCTCGAGCTCGGTCACCCGTGCTTGAGCGACCTCGGCCGTCTCGCGGGCGCGCTCGGCCCGGCTGGCGGCCTGCTGCTCTCGGGCCGCCAGCTCTCCCTGGGTGCGCTCGGCACCCTGGCCGCGCCGCGCGGCCTCGAGCGCCCGCGCCTCGGCGACGCGCCGGGACTCCAACGCCGCGGCAGCCTGGGTTTCGGCCTCCTCTCGATCCCGGGTGGCCTGGGCCGCCGCGCGGTTGGCCTTTGCGGCCTCGTCTCGCGCTGCCGCGCTCTCGGCCCGCCGCTCGGCGATCTCCGCCGCGGCGCTACTGCGCTCGGTCTCGGCGGCACGCTCCGCGTCGCTGAGCAGCCCCTGCTGCTCGGCCAGCCGCTGCTCGGCCAGCGAGTTCGTGCGCTCCCGCTCATCGGCCATCCGGCGCTCCAGGTCGACGGCGCGGGCTCGCTCGCGTTCGAGGTGGCCCTCGAGCTCGGCCGTGCGCTCCCCGTGGTGCTCTATCGCCCGCTCCAGCTCATGCGCCCGCTCGCGCTCGGCGCTCAGGCGGGACTCCAGCTCACCGGCTCGCTCCCCATGCTCCTCGGCCGCGCGCTCCAGGTCGGCGGCGCGGCGGCGCACGAGGGTCAGCTCACGCTCCGCCTCGGCGCTGCGCTCGCGCTCGGCGGTCAGTGCCGCGTCGCGCTCGGCGGCGCCTTCGCGCTCGGCCTCGACGGCGCGAGCCAGCTCGCTCGATCGCCGGCGCTCCCCAGCGATCAGCCGCTCGATGTCGCCCACCCGCGTGTCACCTGCGGCGAGATGCGCCGCCAGCTCCTCCTGCAGGCGTCGGCGCTGTGCATCGGCCTCGCTGGCACGAGCCCCGGCCGCTGCCGCCGCCCGCTCGGCCGCCGCCCGAGCCCGGGCGGCGGCGTTGGCCCGCTCCATCATCTCCACGAGGCTTGCCCGGTCGCGCTCGGTCGTGCTCGGTCCGCGGCGCTCGGGATCGCCACGGCTTTCGCGCCGTCGGATGTCCGGCGCGGCGCGACGACGGTCGCCCCGCGCTCGCGCGGGCATGGCCGCGGGAAGCGACCGCTCGGCCGGGCGGGGGAGGTCGACGAGGGTCTCGTCGCCGGCCCTCAGCGCGAAGGCCACCCGACGCCGACGCAGCTGCTCCTCGGGCACGGTGAAGGCTCCCCGCCACTGCGGGCCATCGGGCCCGGCCAGCAGCGATCCGGCGCTGCGGTCGGGCAGCGCCTCCAGCTCCTGCGTCCCGCGCCCATCGTCGATGATCAGGGTGGGTGGGACGACCGGGCGGTCGTCGTCCGCTCGCCAGCGGCCAGCCACGCGCAGCAGGGCCAGGCCGGCGTTCGCGGGCACCTGTTCGAAGCTCTCGAGCTCGAAGACGGCCGGGGCGCTCATCGCGCCGTGGCCCAGGCACTGATGGGCACTCTCCCGCTCACAGCGGGTGATTCTAGGTCTGTCAGACTGCCGCCCGCGATGGAAGACGGCTCTCGTGCCGGTCAGCGCCTCGGCGCCTTGCCCGCGCCCTCGACGCACCCGAAGCCGGACTTTCGCCGGCAACCGCCCGTCGCGGTCGCCCGATGAAGCTTCTGGTCAGCGGGGGCGCCGGCTACATCGGCAGCGTGGTGGGAGCCCAGCTCATCGCCGCCGGGCATGAGGTCGTGGTCCTCGACGACCTCTCGCGCGGCCATCGCCAGGCCGTCGCGCCCGAGGCCCGGCTGGTGGAGGTGAACCTGCTCGACGGGCCGAGGGTCACCGACGCCCTGGCCGAGGGCTTCGACGGCGTGCTGCACTTCGCGGCCCTGGCCCTGGTGGCCGAGTCGGTCGCCCACCCGGAGCGCTACTGGCGCCACAACGTCGGCGGGACCCTCAACCTGCTCGACGCCATGCGGGCCGCCGAGGTCCCGCGGCTGGTGTTCTCATCCACGTGTGCCGTCTACGGAGTGCCCGAGCGCGTGCCCATGGACGAGACGCTGCCCACCCGGCCCGCGTCGCCCTACGGGACGACCAAGCTCGCCGTCGATCAGATGATCGGCGAGGAATGCTCGGCCCACGGCCTCGGTGCGGTGTCCCTGCGCTACTTCAACGTGGCGGGGGCCAGTGGCGGGCTGGGCGAGCACCACGAGCCCGAGACCCACCTGATCCCGCTCGTCCTGGCCGCGGCGGCCGGGCACCGGTCCGACGTGAAGATCTTCGGTACCGACTACCCGACGGGCGACGGGACGGCCATCCGCGACTACATCCACGTCGACGACCTGGCCGCGGCCCACGGGCTCGCCCTGGACGGGGCGCGCGCGGGGGAGCACCGGATCTTCAACCTCGGCAACGGCGCCGGCTTCTCGGTGCGCGAGGTCGTCGAGGTCGCGCGGCGGGTGACCGGCCGGGAGATCGTGGCCATCGAGGCCGACCGCCGCCCTGGCGATCCGCCGGCGCTGGTGGCTGCGTCGGAGCTGATTGCCCGGGAGCTGGGCTGGTACGCCGAGAAGCCCGAGCTCGAGACGATCGTCGCCGACGCCTGGGACTGGCACCAGGCCCACCCCCAGGGGTACGGCCCGGCCGGTTAGCTCGCCGCCCGGGTCGGAGCCGGTCGTCCCGCCTCACCCGCCGCCCTGGGCGCCTCCCCCTCCCCAACGTCCAGCCGCGCGTGCAGCCGGCGCAGGAGAGCGGGCGACCACCAGTTCCACCGGCCGAGCAGGGCCATCAGGGCCGGCACCAGCAGGGCGCGCACCACGAAGGCGTCCAACAACACCGCCGTTGCCGTGCCGAGCCCGACCTCCTTGAGGAAGATGATCTTCGACGTGGCGAACGCGCCGATCGCCACAGCCAGCAGGATCGCCGCCGCGCTGACGATCGACCCGGTGCGCTGCACCCCGGCGGCCACCGCCTCGCGCTCGCCCAGCCCTCGCATGCGCGCCTCGCGGATGCGCGTGAGCAGGAAGACCCCGTAATCGGTGCTCAGCGCGAAGACCACCGCGACGAGGACGAGGAAGTCCGTGGTCTCCAGCCCGCCCTGGGGCGTGTAGTCGAGCAGGCCGGTGAGCCGCCCATCCTGAAAGACGAGGACCAGAAGCCCGGTGGCCGCGCCCACGGTCAGCAGGTTCATGAGCAGGGTCTTGATCGGCAGCAGGACCGATCCGGTCATGACCCACAGGATCGACAGCGTGAGCACGACCAGGAGCCCGAGGGCGAGCGGGAGGGTGGCGCCGATGACCCCCTGGCGATCGGCGAAGCTGGCCGCGCTGCCCCCGACCAGGGTCGGCCCGGGCGCGGGCAGCGCCCGCACCGCGGCCAGCGTCCGCTGGGCTGCCGGAGCGATTGACTCGCCCGACGCCGAGACGGCCGTCCGCCAGAGCCCGCCGGGCAGGGCGCGCGGTGCGCCCACCCCGACCACCCCTCCCACCGTGCGCAGCCGGGCAGCGTAGGCCGCGAGCTGCGGGCCGGCCGATTCCGGCGCGCGGGTGACGGCGAACATCGGGGCGGCGTCTGTGCGGGGGAAGTCGCGCGCCACGGTGTCCTGGACCACGCGGGCCGACTGCGAACGGGGCAGGTCGGAGGCGTCGACGCCCGACCAGTGCGTGCCGAGGGTCGGAGCGGCCAGCGCCAGCAGGGCGATGGCGGTCAGCCCGGCCACCGCTCCCGGGCGGCGCATGACCATCGAGGCCAAGCGGTACCAGCGTCCCTCGCGGTCGGCGGGGGGAACGTGACGGCCGATACGCCCTCCGAGCAGCACGAGCAGCGCCGGCAGCACGATCAGCGAGGTAGCGCCCGCGACCAGGGCCACCACGGCGCCGCCGATCCCCATCGACTGCAGGAAGCGCAGGGGGAAGACGGTGAGGGTGATCAGAGCCGCCGCGACAGTCAGCACGCTGAACACCACCGTCCTCCCCGCCGTGGCCATTGTCGTGCGCACGGCGCTTGTCGCGTCGGCTCCCCGGCCAACCTCCTCGCGGTAGCGCGACACCACGAACAGGCTGTAGTCGATGGCCAGACCCAGCCCTGCGCCGATGACCATGTTCAGCGCGAAGGGCGACAGCGCCAGGACGCCGTTGATGCCCCGCAGCGCCAGGAAGGTCCCCAGCACGCTGGTGGCGCCGATGGCCAGCGGCAGCAGGGCCGCCCAGCCCCGGAAGATGAGCAGGGCCAGGAGCGTGAGCAGGGGGAACGCGAGCGCTTCGCCAAAGCCCAGGTCCTGATTGGCCTGCTGGCCCACCTGCCGGCCGGCGATGGTGGCACCGCCCAGCAGCACGAGGGGATGGCCCGAGGTCTCATGAATCAACCGGTCGGCGGCGTCGGAGCTATCGGCGCGCAGGCTGACCGCCAGCAGCGAGGAGCGCCCGTCGCGGGAGACCATCGCCTTGCCACCCTGGGCCGGGCTGATGACTCGGCCTACCGCGGGGTCGGCACCGAGCTGGCGCACGGTCTCGGCGGTCAGCGCGCTGCTCGGGCGCGCGTGTACGAGCACCAGAACCCCCGGCTCCGCCTGGATGCCGGTGGCGTGCTCGACGAGGCGCTGGGCCCGGTAGCCGGCCGATCCGGTGGCGTCGAAGTCGTGGGGTGCCTTGAGCAGTCCGGGGGCCGGGCCACCGAGGAGGCCCGCGACGAGGACGAAGAGCCCGGTCGCGACAAGGACGCGGCGGGGGCGGCGGAGGCTGAGGTCGGCGAGCCGGCGAAGCATGTTGACTTCCGTACATCTAGCGTGTCGGGACCTGGCTGCGCGGGGTGAGTCGCCCGCAGACCCCCGGCGCGGAAGGGGAATCAAGGAGCGTCGTCCCGCGGCGGGTAGCGTTGCCTCGCGTGGCGAGTCCCGGGGCACACGGGGAGGTCGGGACCGGACGGTTGGAGGCGTTCAGCGACGGCGTGTTCGCCATCGCCATCACCCTGCTGATCCTCGATGTCAACGTCGATCCGGCCGGACGCGGCTCCCTCGCCCATCGCCTCGGCCACCAGTGGCCGAGCTACGCCAGCCTGCTGATCTCCTTCGCCGTCATCGGGACGATCTGGATCAACCACCACCGCATGTTCGAGGAGATTCGTGCGGCCGACCACGGCGTGGTGGTCGCCAATCTCTTCCTCCTCCTCGTGGTCACGGTGATCCCCTTCCCCACCCGCCTGGTCGGGAGCACCCTGGCCTCGGGGACGGCCGCCGACCAGCGCACGGCGGTCCTGGTCTACGGAGCGACATTCGTGGCCGTGAGCCTCGCCTTCCCGCTGCTCTGGCTGGCGGCCTCGCGCGGCGGGGGCCGTCTGCTGGCCGAGGGGATGACCCCGGCCCGGACCCGCGCCCGGCGGCGTCGCAACATGATCGGCTTTCCCACCTACAGCGCGGGGACGCTCATCGCCCTGGCCAGCCCGAAGCTCAGTCTCGCCGCCTTTGGCGTGGTGATGGCGCTCTACCTGCTGCCCAGCCACTGGATCGACCGCCGCCTGGAGGGCCGCGACGCCTAGCCCAGGCCCTCCAGCGCGGCGAGCGCGGCGTCGAGCACGACATCGGGCGGCGCACCGGCGTCGATCACCCGGAAGCGCTCGGGCTCGGCCTGCACCAGCGCCCGGTAGGCCGCGGCGGTCGAGGCCTGGAAGGCCTCGCCGGCCTGCTCGAGACGGTCGGGCGGCGTTCCCCGGGTGGCCCGGCGCGCCGCTCCGGTCTCGGGCGCGAGGGTGAGCAGCAGGGTCAGATCCGGCCACAGCCCCGAGGTGGCGAACTCGTTGATGGCCCGGATCTCGGGCACCCCGAGCATCCGGCCGCCGCCCTGGTAGGCCAGGGAGGAGTCCACGAAGCGGTCGAGCAGGACCCAGCGTCCGGCGGCGAGGGCGGGCTCCAGGCGCTCCTCCACCAGCTGGGCCCGGGCGGCGGCGAACAGCAGCGCCTCGGCTCGCGCCCCGACGGGCAGCGCGGGGTCGGCGACCAGCCCGCGGATCCGCTCCGCCGCGGCGACCCCGCCCGGCTCGCGCAGCAGCTCGACGTCGCGGCCCCGCGCGCGCAGGCGCTCAGCCAACGCGGCGGCGAGCGTGGTCTTGCCGGCGCCGTCGACGCCCTCGATGGCGATCAGGGTGCCGCGCAAGGGGCGCCGACACTAACGCCACTAGCCTCGACGCCGTGCGCGACGCCCTGCCCGCCCTCGAGGCCCATCCCCACGCCCGGGCCGTGCTCGGCGCCGCCGTGCCCCCCGCCGGTGAGCCGTCGCACGCCTACCTGTTCTGCGGTCCGGCGGGGGCGGGCAAGCGCGACGCTGCCCGGGGATTCGCCGCCGCGTTGCTGTCCGACGGCGCCGCTGATCCTGACTCCGCGCGCGAGCGAGCGGCCCGCGGCGTGCACCCCGACCTGACCTGGGTGGTCCCCTCGGGGGCCCATGTGCTGCTCTCCGGCGACATCGCCGAGCCCGTCGTGGCCGCCGCCTCGCGCACTCCCTTCGAGGCCAGCCGGCGGGTGTTCGTCATCGAGCGGGCCGACACCATGAACGACGAGGCGGCCAACCGCCTGCTCAAGACCCTCGAGGAGCCGCCCGCCCACGCGCACCTGCTGCTGCTCACCGAGCGCCCGGCCGAGGTGCTGCCCACCGTCGCCTCTCGCTGCCAGGCGGTGCGCTTCGAGCCCCCGACGGCGGCGGCGATCGCTGCCCGTCTCCGCGAGGCGGGGGTGGGGGCCGACGAGGCGGGCGCTAGCGCCCGCCTGGCCGCCGGCGACCTCGACCGCGCCCGACGTCTGGCCGGGGCGCCGGGGCGGGCTCTGCGCGGCGCCGCGGAGGACTGGGCGCGAGCGTTGCTCGCAGGTCGGGCCCGGGAGCGACCCTGGACCGCGCTGCTGGATCAGGCCCGCGGGGCCGGAGAGCCGCTGGTGGCCGAGCTGGAGGCGGGCCATGAGCAGGTCCTGGCCGTGACCGCCCGGCGCGACCGTCGCCGCGTGGAGACCGAGCACGCCGAGCGCGTGCGCCGCGTGCGCCGGCGGGCGCAGACCGCCGCTCTGGACCTGGGGCTGGCGCTGATCGGACTCTGGTACCGCGACCTGGCGTGCCTGGCCTGGGGCGCCGGTGAGCTCATCGCCCATGCCGATCGCGCCGAGGCGCTGCACCAGGACGCCGCCGGTCGTGACCCCGGCGCCCTGCGCCAGTCCGTCGAGCTGGTCGAGGAGACCCGCCGGCGCCTGGTGGTCAACGTGACCGAGGAGCTGGCGTGCGAGGCGTTGGGCTATCGCATCGAGGCGCTCGTCGCCCTCGCGCCCGAGGCGCTGAGCCGATGACCGCGCCGCGCCCGGCCGACCTGGACCGCCGCGCCCTGGCGCTGCTCTCTCTCGGGCATCTGACCGTCGACACCTGCCAGGGCGCCGTGCCCGCGCTGCTGCCCTTCCTCATCGCCGCGCGGGGCTACACGGTCGCTGCCGCCGCGGTCCTGGTCATGGGGGCCACGGTGGCCTCGTCGGTCGTCCAGCCCGTCTTCGGAATCCTCTCCGACCGCGTCCGCCGTCCCTGGATGATGCCGGCCGGGGTCGCGGTGGCCGGTGTCGGGATCGCCCTGGCCGGAGCCCTCCCGACCTACGTGGCGACCCTGGCGGCAGTCGTCGTTTCGGGGCTCGGCGTCGCCGCCTACCACCCCGAGGGCTCCCGCAGCGCCCGCCTGGCCTCCGGTGCGCGCAAGGGGACGGGGATGTCGCTGTTCTCGGTCGGGGGCAACGCTGGGTTCGCCCTCGGCCCCATCCTGGTCACCCCGCTCGTGCTCGGCTTCGGGCTGACCGGGACGCTCGCCCTGCTCGTGCTACCGGCGATCGTGGCCGTTGTGCTCACCACCCAGCTCGGGCGCCTCGAGCACCCGCGGACCGCTGACCGCGCCGACGGCGCGCGCGGGGGCGCCGCCCGTCCGGCGACCGCGGCCGGCGCGGTGGCCGCCGTCGCCGCCGAGCCGGCCGGGGAAGGAATCGATCGTCCCGGCGCGTTCGCCCGCCTGGCCGGCGCCGTGGCCTGCCGGTCAGTCCTCTACTTCGGACTGCTGACCTTCGTGCCCATCTGGTTCGTCCGCGAGCTGCACACGTCCAAGGCGACGGGCAACGGTGCCCTGACCGTGATGCTGATCAGCGGCGCCACGGGGACGCTGATCGGCGGCCGGCTGGCCGACCGCTTCGGGGCGCGGCGCGTGTTCGTGTTCTCAATGGCCCTCGCCGTCCCGATGGCGGCGGGCTTCCTGGCCGTCGGCGTCGTGCCCGCCTTCGTGCTGCTGGGGCTCGCCGGCGGGACGATCATCGCCACGTTCTCGGTCAGCGTGGTCCTCGGCCAGGCCCTGCTGCCCTCGCGCGTCGGCGTGGCCAGCGGGATCACCCTCGGACTGTCGATCGGCATCGGGGGAATGGCCGCCGCCCTGCTCGGGCTGCTCGCCGACGCCACCAGCCTCACCCTGGCCCTCGGCGTCGCCGTGGCCTTTGGCGCGCTCGCCGGGGCGCTGGGCTGGACGGTGCCCGACGTGGGCGGCCGAGCGTCGCGCCCCGTCCGCGATGCGCCTCCCGAGCGGGGGCCTCCTACGCGGCCACCGGCTCGCCCATCGCCGCTATCGCTCCCAGCCGGGGCTCGAGCCCGTAGGTGGCAAAGGACCCGAACCGGTTGAAGCGGGGGTGGTCGGGTCCGTGGAAGTCGGCGGATCCCGTGGTCAGCAGGTCGAGTTGCTCACCCATCTGGGCCAGAGCCCGCACCTGGCGCTCGGAGTGGGTGACGTAGAACGCCTCGACGCCGGCCAGGCCGACGGCGGCCGCCTCGTCGAGCATCCGGCGCACCTCCCCGAGCTCGTCAAAGTCCCAGAACGGGTGAGCCCAGACCGCCAGGCCGCCCGCATCACGTACCCAGCGCACCGCCTCGGCCAGGCTCGGCGCCCCGCGGGCCACGAAGCCCGGGCGCCCGGTCACCAGGTAGCGGGCGAGGAAGCTCGCGGCGTCGTTGATGCCCTCCCGGCGCAGGCGTCCGCGGTTGGCGGGGTGGGCGACGACGGCCTGGGCGAGGTGGGGGCGCCCGATGGTCTCGCCCGCGGCGCGCCGGGCCTCGAGCTGCTCGTCGGCCAGGCGAAAGCCCAGGGCGCCCACGCGCGCCGCCATCGTCTCGGCGCGGCGCACCCGGTCGCCCCGCGAGCGCTCCAGGTGGGCGACGAGCCGCGGCTCGTTCGGGTCGATCCCGTAGCCCAGCAGGTGCAGGTCGCCCCGGCCGGGCTGGACGGCGGAGATCTCCACCCCGGGCACCACACGCACCCCGAGCCTCCGGCCGGCCTCCTGGGCTTCGGGGATCCCGGCCACCGAGTCGTGGTCGGTCAGGGAGAGCAGCTCGATGCCGGCCGCTGCCGCCCGCTCGACCACTTCAGCCGGAGCCAGACTGCCGTCGGAGCGCAGCGAGTGGGACTGAAGATCGAACGTCGGCAACGCGGCCATCACGCTCAAGGTAGATGCCGCCGGTACGATCGGCGCTGATGGCGTCCGACCATCCGCGCGAGACCATCGGCCTGGACCTCGGGGGAACCAAGCTGTCCGTGGCGACCCTGCGCGACGGCGAGTTGCACGATCTTCACCAGATCCCGACCAGGCTGGAGAGCACCGACCGGCTGCTGGACCAACTCGTCGAGGCCATCGAGGACGCGCGCAGCGAGCACACCGATGCCGTCGGGCTGGGCATCCCGTCGGTGGTCGACTGGGCCAGCGGCCGCGCGCGCTCGTCGGTCAACATCCCGCTGGCCGACGTCCCCATCCGTGGCCATCTCTCCGAGCGCCTCGGCCTTCCCGTCTTCGTCGACAACGACGCCGCCTGCGCGGCGCTGGCCGAGGCCCACACCGGGGAGGGGCCGATACCGGGATCGCTGGTGATGTTCACCGTGGGCACCGGGGTGGGCGGCGGCATCGTCCTCGGCGGCCGGGTCTGGCGCGGCGCGACGGGGGCGGCCGCCGAGCTGGGCCACATGCTCATCGCCGCCGACCTGCGCCACGGACCGCCGGGGACGAGCGAGCGCTTTCCCCAGCCCGGGTCGCTGGAGTCGCTGGCCGCGGGACGGGCGCTGGACGGGCTGGCGTCCCATGCCGCCCGCCGGAACCCCACCGGGGCGCTGGGGCGCCGCGCGAGCGAGCGGGGGCCGGTGTCCGGCCCTGACGTTGTAGACCTCGCCCGGGCCGGCGATCCCGAGGCCCGACGGCTTGTCGCTGAGCTGGGCGAGCGCCTGGGCATCGGCATCGCCAACGCGATCAACTTTTTGGATCCCGACGTGGTGGCCATCTCCGGCGGAGTCTCCTCGGCCGGTGAGCTGCTGCTGGGGTCCGCGCGCGAAACGGCGAAAAGGTTCATCCTTCCCGGGGTGGGGACGCAGACCGAGATCCGCCTGGCGCTCACCGGCCGGGACGCCGGGGTGCACGGCGCCGCGCTGCTGGCCCAGACCGAGGCGGCCGACCGGGCCCACTCGGCGGCCACCGACGGCAAGGCGGTGCCGGCGTGAGGGTCGCGTGCGCGTTCGACCACGCCGGGGTGCCGCTGCGCGACGCGGTGCTCGGTGCCATCGCGGCCCAGGGCCACGAGGTCATCGACCTCGGGGTCTCGACCACCGAGCCGGTCGACTACCCCGACATCGCCCTCCGGGTCACCGCCGAGCTGCGCTCGGGGATGACACCGCGCGGGGTCCTGTGCTGCGGGTCGGGCGCGGGGGTGTCGGTGGCGGCGACCAAGGTGCCCGGGATCCGGGCGGCCACCATTCACGATCCCTACAGCGCCCATCAGTGCGTCGAGCACGACGACGTCAACGTGCTGTGCATGGGCGCCCGGGTCATCGGGCCCGCGCTGGCCGGGGAGATCGTTATCGCCTACGTCAACGCGGAGTACAGCGGCGAGGAGCGCCACGCCAAGCGGCTGGCCAAGGTGGCCGAGATCGAGCGCTCGGCCCTGGCCGAGGGCGCGGAGCCCGGCGAGCGCTGAGGACCGGCGCCCGCCGCCGGCTGCCCCGACGCCGCGCCCACGCCCGTCGCGCCCACGCTCAGCCCGCCCCGCGTCCGGAGCGCTGACGCGCCCCGGACGGGCTCAGCGCCCCGGCACGCACCGGCATCACTTCACGATGCCGAGCACCAGCCGGCTCACCGCCAGTCCGTCGCGGCGCCCGCTGCCGAGCACGAGGTAGTCCAGCTTGCGCAGGTAGGGCTGCGCGCGCTGGTAGCTCGGGCTCTGGGTCGAGCTGACCTGCGCGAGGGCGAGCACGGGTGCAAAGGAGAGGAAGAACGACGGGGACAGCCCCGCGCCCAGGGTCGCCTGGGCCGCGTTGAACGCGGGCGAGCTGCCCAGGGTCGGGCCCTGGGTGCCATTGAGCAGCGAGTCCTCGGTCCGCTGGCCGATGCCCACGGCCACGCGCTCGCCCCGCTGCTCGACGAGGATGCCCGGGCCGCCGGCGTTGGCCTTGGACCGGGCGGCGAAGCCGCCCGGGGCCGGCGTGATCGCCGCCTTGCCCTGGGAGCGCAGCAGGGCGCCGACGCGGGCGATCGTGCGCTTCGCCGCCGCGGCGTCCGTCGGCTGGCTGACCAGGCCAAAGGCCACGTCGCCCGGGTTGGGCGAGCCGGCGGCAAGTCCGGCGAGCTGGGTTCCCGAGGCAAAGACGGCGGTGTCGCCCAGGGCGGGCAGCACGTCGCGCTGCAGGTCAAGCCCCGTCTTTCGGCGGATGCTGTCCAGGCCGGCGGTCAGCCGGGGCTGGACCTGGGGCGGGAGCCGGCCCAGCGCCCGCGCGATGCTCTGCCCGACGTGGGGGACGGCGAGGGCCAGCCAGCTCTGGGCCGGCAGCGCCCGCAGCAGGGACGTGGCCGGTGGCGCGTTGGTGCTGGCCGCCTGGGGGCTGGGCTTGGCCGTGACCTCCAGGGCGAGCGCGTTGGGCAGCGCGTCCACCGAGAACGTGATGGGCTGGGAGGGGTCGATGGCCCGGCGCACGGCGTCGAGCTGGACAGAGCTCTGGGCCAGTGCGGGCGAGTTGAGCAGCGGAGCGAGGTTCACCGAGATGTTGACCAGCGCCTGGCCCCGGGAGGAAGAGGCGGTGCGCCCCCGCTGGAAGGCCGGGTCGGAGGCCAGCGCCGGCCCGCCGCTGGCGGTATCGACGACCTGCTTGAAGATCGCCTCGGGCGCGTCTACGACGACGTGGTGGACGATGCCGACCACCGCAGTGCCGCTGACGCGATAGGTGACGCCGCGGTAGTCCCGGTTGGGACCCGAGTTGGTCCGCTCGATGAACGACCGGGCGGTGCCGTCATCCGTGGAGTCGAGGAACAGGGCAAGCGGCTTCCCCCCGCCGCTGGCCGTCCCGGTCACCGCGAAGCCGACGCGGCGACCGAGCCAGGGCTTGATGTCCTTGCCATAGCTGACGCCCTTGGCGCTCTGCTTGAGCGCCTTGTCCAGGGTGTCGGCGATCTTGGTTCCGGGGTCGGGCGTGTTGAGCAGGCGGGAGAAGACGGCCTGGGCGTTGTCCCTCCGCCCGCCGCTCGGGCCGACGGTGAGATCGCCATAGACGATCGAGCTGGCCGGGGCGAGAGTCGCCGGGTCGGTGTCGCCGGTCGACGATCCCGAGCCGGCGCAGCCCGCGAGGACGGCGGGACTGGCGGCGGTCGTCGTGAGCACGGCGGCGAGCAGGCGGCGGCGGAGGTCGAGGCGGCGGAGGGGCATACCGGGGTCATACCAGGCTGCGAGGATCGGGGGCCATGGCGGGTGGACGTGCGTCGGTCAGCCCGGGCGCCCCGGGCCGCGCAGCGGGCGCCCGGGGCGAGCCTGGCGCCCCCCTCCCGGCCCCTCCCGTCGGCGCGCCGACCCTGGCTTGGGTCCCCGCGCCCGTCCTCTTCGTTACCGGGGCGGTCACCCAGTACGTGGGCTCGGGGCTGGCCGTCCTGCTCTTCGCCGTGGTGCCGGTGCCCGGGGTGACGTGGCTGCGGGTGGTGGCCGGGGCCGCGGTGCTGCTGGCCTGGCGACGGCCGTGGCAGGCGAGCTGGACCCGCGGCACCTTGCTGGAGGCCGCCGCCTTCGGCTGTGTGCTGGCGGCGATGAACCTCACCTTCTACGAGGCCATCGACCGCCTCCCGCTGGGCACGACGGTGGCCATCGAGTTCTGCGGTCCGGTGGCGGTGGCCGCCCTGGGGTCGCGGGGGCGGCGCGATGCCGCCGCGCTGGCCTTGGCCGCCGCCGGCGTTGCCCTACTGGCCGACGTGCACATCGCCGGAAGCCCGCTCGGCGTTGCCCTGGCCCTGGTCGCCGGAGGATGCTGGGCGGGATACGTGGTCCTCGGCCACCGGGTGTCGACCGCGCGGGGGCTGCGCGCCCAGGACGGGCTGGCCTTCGGCATGGCCTGCGGGGCCCTGGCCCTGACTCCCGTCGGGCTGCTGGACGGCGCCGCCCAGGCGGTCGCCGTGCCCTGGCGCCTGGCCGCCGGCCTGGGCGTCGGCGTGCTCTCCAGCGCCGTGCCCTACGCGCTGGAGCAGGTGGCCATGCGCCGGCTGCCGAGGGCCCGCTTCGCCCTGCTGCTCGCCCTCCTGCCGGCCACGGCAGCCGTCGTCGGGGCGGTCGTGTTGGGCCAGGTCCCGGCCCTGCTGGAGCTGGTTGGGATCGGGCTGGTGTGCGGGGCGGCCGGGCTGCGCAGCCACCAGGGGCCGCCCCGCGTGAGCGCGGGCGAGGGGCCCGGTCCGTAGCCGCGACCCGCCCGCACTGGACGTATGCGCGATCATCCTCTCGTGATGGTCGCCTGATGGCCGCGCCTGCCGCCGCCCCCGCCCCGCCGTTCCCGCCCGAGCGCGAGGCCCCCGGCGCTCAGACCATGCGCACGCTCATCGCCCGCCTGCAGGCCATCTGCGGGGAGCCCCACGTCCTCACCCACGCCCACGACCTGCGCACCTACGAGTCCGACGGGCTGCTGCACTACCGCCAGGCGCCGCCGGTGGCCGTCCTGCCGGGAACTGCCGAGGAGGTCCAGCGGGTCGTGGCCGCCTGTCACGAGCACGACGTTGCCTGGGTCGCCCGCGGCAGCGGATCCGGGCTCTCGGGCGGGGCGCTGCCCATCGCCGACGGCGTCCTGCTCGTCCTGTCGCGCATGCGCGCCATCCTCGAGGTCGACCTGGACAACCGCCGCGTCGTGGTGGAACCGGGGGTGACCAACGTCGCCGTCTCCCGCGCCGTCGCCCCCCACTTCTTCTACCCCCCCGACCCGAGCAGCCAGATCGTCTGCTCCATCGGCGGCAACGTGGCGGAGAACTCCGGCGGGGCCCACTGCTTCAAGTACGGCTTCACCACGAACTACGTCACCGGCCTGGAGGTCGTCCTGCCCGACGGCGCCGTGGTCGCCCTCGGCGGCGACGGCTTGCCCGACCCGCCGAGCTATGACGTGCTCGGCGCCTTCGTCGGCTCGGAGGGGACGCTGGGCGTGGCCACCCGCATCACCCTGCGCGTCGTCCCCGCTCCCGAGGCCGTCGAGACCCTCGTCGCCTTCTTCGCCGAGGTTCCGTCCGCCGGCGACGCGGTCTCGGCCATCGTCTCGGCCGGGGTCGTGCCGGCGGCCATCGAGATGATGGACGGACTGGCCATCCACGCCTCCGAGCAGATGGCCCACGCCGGCTGGCCCGAGGATGTCGGCGCCGCGCTGCTGGTCGAGCTCGACGGCCCGGCCTCGGAGTGTGCGGCGGGCGTGCTGGAGCTGGAGGAGATGTGCCGCGCGGCCGGAGCCACCGAGATCCGCAGGGCCGCCGACGACGCGCAGCGCGCGACGTTCTGGAAGATGCGCAAGGCCGCCTTTCCCGCCGCCGGTCGCATCTCCAGTCACTACTTCGTCCAGGACGGCGTGGTTCCGCGGACCCGGCTCACCGAGGTGCTCGGGCGCATCGGGGAGCTGGCGGACGAGTACGAGCTGCGGGTGGCCAACGTGTTCCACGCCGGGGACGGCAACCTGCACCCGCTGGTCTGCTATGACGGCGACGTCCCCGGGGAGGCCGAGCGCGCCGAGGAGCTGTCGGGGCTCATCCTCAAGGCCTGCCTCGACGCCGGCGGTTCGATCACCGGCGAGCACGGGGTCGGGGTGGACAAGAAGGAGTACATGCCCCAGATGTTCGCCGAGCCCGACCTGGCCGCCTTCGGAAAGCTGCGCTGTGCCTTTGATCCCGACGGGCTGGCCAACCCGGGGAAGGTCATGCCCACCCCCCGGCTCTGCGGCGAGGTTCCCGGGCCCTACCGGGTGCACCCGCTGGAGGCCGCCGGGCTGGCGGAGCGGTTTTGACCGGCGTGGCCGCCCCGGCGCGGGAGCGCCCGGCCGACGCTGCGGAGGTGGCGGCCCTGCTCGCCGCCGGGCCGTCGGTGCGGGTGACCGGCGGTGAAACCAAGGCCGACTGGGGTGGGGTCGGTGCCCCGTGCGCGGTGGAGCTGTCCACGGCGCGGCTGGATCGGATGGTCGAGCACAACGAGGGCGATCTCACCGCGGTGCTCGAGGCTGGCGTGCCGCTGGCCCGGGCTCAGGAGCGGTTCGCCTCCGCCGGTCAGCGGCTGGCCCTGGATCCGCCCGACGGCGACGGTCGGGCCACGGTGGGCGGGGTGCTGGCCTGCGGGGACTCGGGGCCGCTGCGTCACCGCCACGGAGCCATCCGCGACCTGGTCCTCGGTGTGCGCGTCGCCCTGGCCGACGGGACGGTGGCCCGGGCCGGGTCCCGGGTGATCAAGAACGTCGCCGGCTATGACCTGGCCAAGTTAATGTGCGGCGCGCTGGGGACCCTCGGGGTTGTATGCGAGGTGACGGTGCGTTTGCACCCCGCGCCCGAGGGCAGCGTGACCGCGGTGGTACGGGGGGACGATGTCCACGTTCTGGCCCGGGCGGCCGGCGTGCTGGCCGCCCGGCCGCTGGAGCTCGAGGCCCTCGACGTGCGCTGGGACGGCGCCGAGGCCGGGGGCGCGGTGCTGGCCCGGGCCACGGGGCGCGCGGGGTCGGAGGCGGGCGAGTCGGCGCTGCGGGTGCTCTCGGAGTCGGGGTTGGAGGGAGAACTGGTGTCCGACGATGCCGGCCTGTGGGCCGGGCAGCGCGAAGCCCAGCGCGCGGTGGAGGGGGGCGCCGTGGCCCGGGTGTCGGCCCGGCCGAGCGCGCTGGGCGACATGCTCGCCGCGGCCCCGGGCGGCGCGGTGGCGCGGGCGGGGATCGGGCTGGCCTGGGTGGCGCTGGCCGATGCGGATCCGGGCGAGTTCGAGGCGCTGCGGGCCGCGGTGGCGCCGGCGGCCTGCGTGCTCCAGGAGGGTCCCGTGCAGATGCGCGCGGCAGTCGACGTGTGGGGGGTCGGTGAGGGTCCCGAGCTCGAGCTGATGCGGCGGGTCAAGGAGCGGTTCGACCCGCACGGGGTGTGCAACCCCGGTCGCTTCGTGGGGGGGCTGTAGGGGTGGCCCCCGCTTCGGCCTCATCCCAGAGGGCCTGGGACGCGCACCGGCCTCCGGCCCCCGACCTGATCGACGAGTGCGTGCACTGCGGGTTCTGTCTGCCCACGTGCCCGACCTACGCGCTGTGGGGCGAGGAGATGGACTCCCCGCGCGGGCGCATCGCCCTCATGGCCCTGGGCCACGAGCAGGCCGAGCTGTCGGATGAGATGGTCACCCACTTCGACCGCTGCCTGGGCTGCATGGCCTGCGTCACCGCGTGCCCGTCGGGGGTCCAGTACGAGAAGCTGATCGGCCAGACCCGGCCCCAGGTGGAGCGCGGGCACTCCCGCGGGCTCTCCGACCGGGCGTTTCGCCGGCTCGTGTTCGCCCTGTTCCCGCATCCGGGGAGGCTGCGGGCGGCGGTGCCCATGCTCGCGCTGTCGCGGCGGGTGGGTGCCGAGCGGCTGGTTCCCGCCCGCTTTCGCCGCCTGCGGGCGATGGCAGCGATGGCGCCGGCCGTGCCCGTGTCGGCCGCCTGGGGGCAGCTGCCCGAGGTGACCCCGGCGCGGGGGGAGAGGCGGGGCACCGTCGCCCTGCTCCAGGGCTGCGTGCAGCGCGTGTTCTTCGCCGGGGTCAATCGGGCCACGGTGGCCGTCCTGGCCGCCGAGGGCTACGAGGTCCACGCGCCGCGGGCGCCGCGCTGCTGCGGCTCGCTGCAGCTGCACACGGGCTATGAGGACGACGCGCGGGCACGCGCCCGCGAGACGGTCGACGCGCTCGGTTCCTATGAGACGGTGATCGCCAACGCCGCGGGCTGCGGGTCGGGGATGAAGGAGTACGGCGAGCTGCTGGGCGAGTCGGGGGCGGCGTTCGCGGGACGCGTGTCAGACGTCCACGAGTTCCTCGCCGGGGTGGAGGCGCGGGCGCCGCGGCGGGCGCTGCGCCGACGCGTCGCCTACCATGACGCCTGCCATTTGGCCCACGCCCAGGGGGTGCGCTCCGAGCCCCGCTCCCTGCTGCGCGGGATCCCCGGGCTGGAGGTCGTCGAGCCCGAGGACTGGGAGCTGTGCTGCGGCTCGGCCGGCGTGTACAACCTGCTCGAGCCCGAGGCGGCGGCCGAGCTGGGCCGGCGCAAGGCGGCCAGCCTCGACGCGTGCGGCGCCGAGCTGATCGCCGCGGCCAACCCGGGGTGCGCCATCCAGATCGCCCGTTACCTGAACCGCCCGGTGCCGATCGTCCACCCGATCGAGCTGCTGGCCGAGTCCATTGGTGTGGGCGTGTCACCCCGGGCGCCCGGGCCCCCAACAGCTTCCCACCACCCCCCGAGCACCCCCCACCACCCCCCGAGAGGAGATCGATGAGCCTGGAGATCCGCGGAGCGATGCACGACGGTTTCGGTGAGGTGCTCACGCCCGAGGCGCTGGACTTCGTCGAGGGTCTCCAGCGCCTGTTCGGTCCGCGACGCGACCAGCTCCTGGCGGCCCGGGCCGAGCGGCGTGCGCGGCTGCGCGCGGGCGCCACCCTCGACTTTCTCGAGGAGACCCACGAGATCCGCGAGAGCGACTGGCAGGTGGCGCCGGCACCCCCGGACCTGCGCCAGCGCTGGGTGGAGATCACCGGCCCGACCGAGCGCAAGATGACCATCAACGCGCTGAACTCGGGGGCCGACGGGTTCATGGCCGACTTCGAGGACGCCAACGCCCCGACGTGGCAGAACATGGTCGAGGGTCACATCAACCTGCGCGACGCCATCGATGCGACGATCACCTACGAGGGATCCGACGGGCGGCGCTACGAGCTCGGTCCTGATCCGGCGACGCTGCTGGTTCGCCCCCGCGGCTGGCATCTTCCCGAGCGCCACCTCCTGCTCGACGGCGAGCCGGTGGCCGGAGCGCTGATGGACTTCGGCCTCTACGTCTTCCACTGCTCCGGGCGTCTGCTGGAGCGGGGCAGCGGGCCCTACTTCTACCTGCCCAAGCTCGAGTCCCACCTCGAGGCCCGGCTGTGGAACGACGTCTTCGTCTGGGCCCAGGACGAGCTGGGCATCGTTCCCGGGACGATCAAGGCGACGGTCCTGATCGAGACGCTGCCCGCGGCGCTGGAGATGGAGGAGATCCTCTATGAGCTGCGCGACCACTCGGCCGGGCTGAACGCCGGGCGCTGGGACTACATCTTCTCCGCGGTCAAGTGCTTTCCCGAGCGCCGCGAGTTCGTCATGCCCGACCGGGTCAAGGTGACCATGACCGTGCCCTTCATGCGGGCCTACACCGAGCTGCTGGTCGCCACCTGCCACCGCCGCGGGGCGCATGCCATGGGCGGGATGGCGGCGCTGATCCCCTCGCGCCGTGATCCCGAGGCCAACGAGAAGGCCCTGGCCGGCGTGCGGGCTGACAAGGAGCGTGAGGTGGGACAGGGCTACGACGGGACCTGGGTCGCGCACCCGGATCTTGTCGCTCCGGTCCGCGAGATCTTCGCCTCGGCGCTGGGTGAGCAGGAGAACCAGCTCGACAAGTCGCGCGACGAGGTGCGGGTGAGCGCGAGCGAGCTGCTCGACGTTGCCGCCACGCCGGGCGAGGTGACCGAGGCCGGGCTGCGGGCCAACGTCAGCGTGGGCTTTCAGTACCTGTCGTTCTGGCTGGGCGGACGGGGCGCGGCGGCGATCAACTCGCTGATGGAGGACGCGGCAACGGCAGAGATCTCCCGCACGCAGATCTGGCAGTGGATTCACCATGCGGTGGCGCTCGACGATGGCGACGGGCGGGTGGTGACCCGCGAGCTGGTGTCCGCGGTGCTCGACGAGGAGACCGAGCGGATCCGCGCCGAGGTGGGGGTGCAGACCTGGCAGGCCGGGCGCCCGGACGAAACGCGTGAGGTCTTCGAGCGCGTGGCGCTGGGGGAGGAGCTGGAGGAGTTCCTGACCCTGGTGGCCTACGGGTACCTGGAGTAGCGGCCCGGCCGGTCGGCCGCCCCATCCGGGCGGTCGCGCCCCCCCACCCGGGCGCTCGCGCGCGGAAGGCGCGGGTCTCCGGACTGGAGGCGCGGGTCTGCGCCGAGGTCGTGCCGATTGGGTGACGCCCGGCCCGGCGGGGCGGTGCCGGCCGCAGTGTGGTGGTCATGGTCGTCACGGCCGCCCGCTATCCGGTCATCCCGACGCTGGCCGAGCTCAGCGAGGTCGGGGCGGCGTGGCTGAGCACGCCACGCCCGGGGCCCGGCGTGTGCGAGGTGTGCTGGACGTTCACCGGCGGGCCGGCCCGGTGCGGGCCGTGTGGGCGGTCGGAGCCGTGGCTGGCGTCGATGACGCCGGTGTCGTACTCGCTGGCGGCCGGACGCCTGCACCATGCCCTGGCCGGCTACAAGCGACGTGACGGGGCCGCGGCCCGGCGCTACCAGCTCGTGCTCGGTGCCGTGCTCTGGCGCTGGCTGGCCGGACACGAGCGCTGCGTGGCCCTCGATGTCGGCGTGGCCGAGCTGCCGATCGTCACCGTGGTCCCGTCGGGGAACCGCCACTGGGACGCCTGGCACCCGCTCCGCCAGCTGGTCGGGCGCTCGGTCGGCCCGACGCGCGAGCGCTACGAGCCCCTGCTCGTCCGCTCGGCGGTGCCGGTGGCCGAGCACACGTTCAGCACCGAGAAGTTCGTCGTCCGCCGGCGGCTGGCCGGGGAGCCGGTGCTGCTGGTCGACGACACGTGGACCAGCGGCGCCGGGGCCCAGAGCGCGGCGGCGGCGCTGCGCGCCGCCGGGAGCGGGCCGGTGGCCGCGGTGGTGATCGGCCGGCACTTGCGCTGCGATTGGCAGGACACGGCGCAGCGCTGGCCGGGGGTGGCGGGGCGGTTTGGGTGGGAGGCGTGCGGGCGGTGTGCGGAGGTGCGACGGTCGGGGCCGTGACGTTTGCCACGCGTCCGCTATACGAGGTGGCATGGGTGAGACGGCCGCGGGCGCGGAGACCACGACGGACGGCGAGCCGACCGAGGCTGTGCATCCGCTGGAGCCGCTGACTCCGGAGGAGATCTCGCGGGCGGCGGAGATCCTTCGGCGCGAGCAGGGGCTGGGGGAGCGCGCTCGCTTCTCCACCATCGAGCTCCACGAACCGGCCAAGGCGGCGGTGCTCGACTGGCCCGGGTCGGCGCCGGTGGCCCGGGAGGCGTTCGCCATCGTGCTCGACCGCTCCGACGGGCGCCTCTACGAGGCGATCGTCGCCCTCGACGGCGAAGGAGGGGTGTCTGACTTTCGCCACGTGCCCGGGGCCCAGCCCCGGATCATGGCCGAGGAGTTCGAGGAGTGCGAGGAGATGCTCAAGCGCCACCCGGAGTACCTGGCGGCGCTGGCCAAGCGCGGGATCGCCGCCCCTGAGCTGCTCATGATCGATCCGTGGTCGGCGGGCAGCTTCGACGGGAGCGACACCCGGCTGCTGCGGGGCGTGGCCTGGGTGCGCAGCGAGCCCGGCGACAACGGCTACGCGCGGCCGGTGGAGGGGCTCGTCGCCCTGGTCGACCTCAACCGCATGGAGGTCGTGCGCATCGAGGACCACGGCGTGACCCCGCTGCCGCCCGAGGCGGGTGACTACCGGCCCGAGGCGGTCGGGCCCCTGCGCGACGATGTGCGACCGCTGGAGATCACCCAGCCCGACGGGCCGAGCTTCCAGGTCGACGGACACGAGATCTCCTGGCAGAAGTGGCGGATTCGCATCGGCTTCACCGCCCGGGAGGGGCTGGTGCTGCACACCGTCAGCTACCAGGACGGCGACCGGCGCCGGCCGGTGATCTACCGGGCGTCGTTCTCGGAGATGGTCGTCCCCTACGGCGACGTCGCGCCCACCCATGCCTGGAAGAACGCCTTTGACATCGGGGAGTACGGGCTGGGCGCGCTGGCCAACGCGCTGGAGCTGGGGTGCGACTGCCTGGGGGAGATCCACTACTTCGACGCGGTGCTCGCCGACGCCGCCGGCCACCCCCAGGTGCTGCCCAACGCCATCTGCCTGCATGAGGAGGACGCCCCCCTGCTGTGGAAGCACGTGGACTGGCGAACCGGTCAGACCGAGGTGCGCCGCAGCCGGCGGCTGGTGCTGTCCTTTGTGGCCACGGTGGGCAACTACGAGTACGCCTTCTACTGGTACTTCCAGCAGGACGGCACCATCGAGTCCGAGGTCAAGCTGACGGGGATCCTGTCGACCGGCGCCGTCCCGGTGGGCGAGCAGTCGCCTCACGCCACCCTGGTGGCGCCCGGGCTCACCGCGCCCTACCACCAGCACTTCTTCAACGTGCGGCTGGACATGATGGTCGACGGGACGCGGAACTCGGTCATCGAGGTGGACACCGAGGCAACGCCGGCGGGGCCGCAGAACCCGCTGGGCAATGCCTTCACGACGCGCGAGACGGTGCTGGCCAGCGAGGCCGGCAACGGCCGAGTGCTCGACCTGAGCCGGGCCCGCTACTGGAAGGTCGTCAACCCGACGGTGACCAACCGGATGGGCACGCCGGTGGGCTACAAGCTCGAGCCCGGGCACAACACCGTTCCCTTCGCCCAGGAGGGCTCGTCGGTGGTGGCCCGGTCAGGCTTCATCACCCGCCACGTGTGGGTGACCCGCTACGACCCGACCCAGCGCTTCGCCGCGGGGGAGTACCCCAACCAGCACGCGGGCGGCGACGGCCTGCCGAGGTGGATCGAGGCCGACCGGCCGACGGCGAACGAGGACATCGTCCTCTGGTACACGATGGGCCACCATCACATTCCCCGCCCCGAGGACTGGCCGGTCATGCCCGTGGCGCGGATCGGCTTTGCTCTGAAGCCGGCAGGGTTCTTCGAGCGCAATCCGGCGCTGGACGTGCCGCCGCCCGGCGGGGATGGGGGTCGTCATGGGGCGGGCCTGCGGTCCGGAAGCCGGACACGGGCTGACGCCCGTCGGGGCGGGCCGCCGTTGCGCGGTTGAGCGATCGGGTGCTGGCCGGCGGTATCCTCGGTGCCGCTTGGCGGCCCGAGTCGCGCTGATTGGTGGACGGTGCGAGCGGGGTGCCGGCAGCGCGTTCGCCGACGTAGCTCAGCTGGTAGAGCACTTCACTCGTAATGAAGGGGTCGGGAGTTCGAGTCTCCCCGTCGGCTCTGAAAAGCCCAGCAAAACTGCGCCTTTTGCTCGGGCCGGCCACCCGCGCTGACTAATATGTCCCTAATATGTCCCAAGGACTTGCTACCGTGAGTCCCATGGGAGCGAACGCCGGACCGGCCCTCCAGCCTCCGACCGGGCATGTGTTCCGCGTGAATCGTTCCCGAGGCGCCGTCTGGTACGCCAAGTACCGCCTCCCGGACGGTCGCCAGGTCCAGAAGAAGGTCGGTCCGGCGTGGACCGAACGCGGCCGGCCGCCGGCCGGCTACTTCACGAAGCGCCAAGCTGAGGACTGGCTGCGCGACGTGCTCGACCAGGCACGCCGCGGGACGCTGCCGGGCCTCGTCCGCACCGGCGCGACGTTCGATGACGCCGCGGCCGAGTACCTGCGCTACATCGAGCATGACCGAGCTCGCAAGCCCTCGACCGTCGCCGGCTATCGTTGGATCGTCAACGGACAGCTGGTGCCCGCCTTCGGGGGGCTGCGCCTCGAGGACATCGGTCCGGAGCAGGTCGAGGCATGGAGCGCAGGACTCCACACGGCGGCGAGCAGTCGCCGTAAGGCGCTCGTGATCCTCCACGGGATCTTCGCCCGCGCGCGAAAGGCCTACGGCCTCCACGCCAATCCGGTGACCGAGGTCGAGAAGCCGCCGCTCACCCGCAACGGCGACATCGAGGTCTTCTCGCCGGAGGAGGTCATGGCTCTCGTGCGCGCCGCCGACGGGGAGCAGGATGCGGCGCTCTTCCTGACGGGCGCGTTCACGGGACTGCGGATGGGTGAGCTGCTGGCGCTGTGCTGGCGCGACGTGGACTTCGCCGGCCAGGTGATCCGCGTGCGCGCGAGTTACGCCGCGGGTCATCTCACGACGCCCAAGTCGGGGAAGGTCCGGTCGGTGCCGATGGCGCCGGACGTGGCCGCGGCCCTCGCCCGGCTCGGGGCGCGGGAGTGCTTCGTGGGCGACGCCGATCTCGTGTTCCCGGGTGACGGCGGCGGGTTTCTCGACGGCTCGGCGCTCCGGCGCCGGTTCAAGTCGGCGCTGCGCCGCTCGCACCTTCGCCCGCTGCGTTTTCACGACCTGCGCCACACGTTCGGCACACGGATGATCGCCAGGGCCGACATCCGCCGGGTCCAGGAGTGGATGGGCCACGGAGACGTGCAGACGACGATGAAGTATCTGCACTACGCGCCGCGGGCGGAGGATGCGCGGCTGGTGGCGGAGGCGTTCGCGATCGAGGACGCTGCAGCCGCAGGGATGGAAGCGGAGTAGGGCGCCGGCGCGGACGACCCGTGATAGTCCACGGGTGGACGTGCGATGGCTCGCTATTCAGCGACTTTGAAGCCGCTGTGACGGCGTCGGACCCCCAGTGCGACCAAGCAGGGTGCTCAACGAGGCCCTCCTTCCTCGGCGCCTTGAAGGCAAGGAGTTGGGTCTGACGGCCCGCGCGGACGCGCCGTCCGGCTGTCGGGCGGCGTGAGCAGGGCAATCATGTCCTGCGGCAGCCGGTCGTGCGGCGGGCAAAGGTCGCGGTATCAGGCGGCCGCAGCGGGCCGGGCTACTCCGTCGTCGACTGCGCGGACTGCGCGTCACCCGCACTACTGCAGTCAAGTGTCGCGGCGCGACGCTGCAGACCCTGCGCAATACGATCCCCGCCGCGCCCGACGAGGTCCGCGACCAGCTGCGCAACCTCACGGTTCGGGCCTGGTTTGAAGTCAGCGGTCGGGTGGCAGGCCGAGTCCGAAGCGCCGGGCCACGAGCCATCGGTCGTTGGCGGTCGTTGGCGTTGGCCGGGTAGCCCGTGTGCGACGACGAGCTCGAGGTCTTGGTGAGCGAGACCGGGTCCGGGATGGGGAAGCGGGGCTGTCTCGCGCTAGCGGCCACCGACGCGTTGTGTTGGCCGCCCCGATGACTGGCACCGTAGACGTCCTTCCAGGCCGGCCCGGGTGGGCTTAGGCAGCGGCGCACCGCCCTCGATCGTGCCGTCTAGGGAGCGCAATCGCTGAGCGACGTGCAGTGCCGCTTGAAGACCTCCCGCATCGAAGATCGTGATCGTCGTCGTCTTGGTAAAGAGGACGAGCTGGTCAAAGGCTCCGTGGTCGCTGTAAAGCTGGGCCGGCACCCCGCGCACCATCAGCCGCCGCGTGGGCCGGGCGATGCTGTGGGGATGCAGGGCGCAAGCCCCATCGTTTTGCAGCTGGATAGGCAGTACGCAGGTCCCTCCTTCGCCGCCTGAGCCGCCGCTCGGCGTGCACGAGCCATAGATGAAGTCAAAACGAGGGACGCGTACGCGAGGCAGGCGATCAACCACCGGGTGGTAAGCCGGCGGCACCAGCTCCCGCCCGACATCGCTCAGGTCATAACCTTCAATGTGGGGTATCCATTTAGCCGGAGTAGAGTGGGCTGGAGCGCCTCCACGGCCGCCTTGCTCGGTGTCGCTCGAGGCTGGCTGGCCGCCCACGTGTCGTGGGCGGCACGCGCGCCGCCCGGCCCGGGCGCGGGTTGGCGATGAGCTCGCGGTAGCGGATGGGGTCGTGGGCGGCAGCGAGCTCCAGCGCTCCAGCACGCGGTAGAAGACGAGGCCGCGGCTGCGTGAGCGGCGGCGGTTGAAGCGGAACACGAACTCGTTCAGATAGCTCGCCAGGTGCGCGTCATCGACTGACCCCTGGTGGGTGCCCAGCAGCCAGCGCTTGGCCAGCGAGGAGACCTTGTGCACGCCGGGGAGCAGCTTTGAGGCGTCCTGGCCGGACGCGCCGGGCAGCGGCTCGTGGACGTACAGATCCCGGGTCGCCGGCGGGTAGGACCGCCAGCCGTCGGTGATCACCTTCGCGCCGGGCTCGACGTTCTCGACCAGGAACGCGCGCAGGGACTCGCCGGAGGCATCGCCGATCGGCGCCATCCTGCAGCGCCCGAAGCCCCTGGGCTCCGCTCGCTCCACCGCAACGCCGACCAGCACCTTCTTGCCCTTCGCTCGCCCGCCGGCGAGCCCGGGCTCCTCGCCGCCGATGTAGGTCTCATCGACCTCCACGTCGCCCCGTAGCCGCTCCCGGCCGGGACGTACCAGCGCCGAGCGCAGGCGGTGCAGCATCGCCCACGCCGTCTGGTAGGAGCTGATCTCAAGCGAGCGCTTCAGGCTCAACGCCGAGATCCCGTCCTTCTGGCTTGAGAACAGCCAACAGGCCATGAACCACACCGTCAGCGGGGTGCGGGTCTTGTCGAAGATCGTGCCCGCCGTCGGCGAGCTGCGCTCGTGGCACTCACGGCACTCATACCGCCCGTCCGCCAGCTCCCAGGCCCTGGGATGGGCGCACTCCGGGCACACGAACCCCTGCGGCCAGCGCAGCCAGTCGAGGTAGTCCAGGCAGTCGGCGTCGGCCCGAAACCACGCCTGGAACTCGCCCAACGACCGGGGGAAGTGCCGTCCGGCCAGTGGGGACGGGGCCATCGCGCCATTCTACTCCGTCTAAATGGATACCCCAGTGCGTCACGAACGCTGAAGGAGGAGTCGTGTAGGAGACATCTTTCATAGGCGGTGCTGTGCGAGAGATGGAGGCTTGTTGGCCCTCCAGCGTCGGCCTTTCGGGGGCAGG
>JAABUY010001265.1_pt1 | contig 35137 bp, 36 predicted proteins | sample 5560271 | NCBI WGS metagenome assembly JAABUY01 (sample SAMN10711886, study PRJNA513374) | rock metagenome | isolation source: Antarctica rocks | place: Antarctica: Victoria Land, University Valley
TATCACCTGGAAGGTGCTCCTCGACCGGCGTCAAATGGACCCTCAGCAAGTCCTATCGTCGGTGGTCAGAAGCACCTTTCGCGTCACCGACACGAGCCGATCACCGCCGGTCGATGAAAGCCCGAGGTTAACGCGTCGGGTCAGGCGGCGCGGCACCGGCGTGTCGTGGCGCCCATCGTCGGTCTGTCAGACGGCGACGAGCCCGAGGTAGGCGAGCCCAAGGATGCCGCGGTATCCCCGGAAGTACGCGGACCGCTGCTGTGCAGCTCGCTGCAGGACCTCGCCGCGTTCGGGGTGGTCGGTGTCGTGGTGGGCGAGCCACCGTGCGTAGCGGGCGGAGTAACCGGACTCGAAGTGGTCCCACTCGTCCTGGGTCGCCTCGTGGACCTGCAGGGGCGCGAAGCCGCGGGCGACGGTGAGCTCGAGCAGCTCGGGCAGGGTGACGTACTCGTCGTCCCGGCCGGCCAGGGGTGCGGTGGCCGCGGGGGTGGGTGGTTGCGACCAGATGCTCTCGCCGTAGAGGACCCGGCCCCCGCGCGGCACCAGAGCCCGCAGGGCGCTCAGCCTGGATCCGCCCGTGGTCGCACCGCTGCCGTGCACGGGCTGCTCGCCCGAGGGTGGGAGGCTGTGGTGGTGAGCGAGCCAGTGCTCGACCGACGGTTGCCGTCCCCGACGCAGCCGGCCGGGACGGATCTGCTGCCCCAGATTGAGCACATCGTGGTGTTGATGAAGGAGAACCACACCTTCGACAACTACTTCGGGATGCTGGGCCGCGGGGACGGGTTCACCCTCGACGTCCACGGGCAACCGGTCAACAGCAATCCCGATGCGGCCGGCCGGCCGGTGACGGTGCACCACCTGACCTCGCCGTGGCAGCCCTGGCACGGGCTGGACCAGCACTGGAACGCCAGCCACCTGCAGTGGAACCACGGCGCCAACGACGGGTTCGTCCGCACCACGAAAAGCTCGCTGCCGATGGGGTACTGGACCGCGGACGAGCTGCCCTTCTACTACGGGCTGGCACGGACGTTCCCGATCGGCGACCGCTACTTCGCGTCGTGCCTGGCCCAAACGTTCCCGAACCGGCGTTTCCTGCAGGCCGGCACCGCCAGCGGCCTGGTCGCGACCAGGTTGCCGAACCCGTTCGAACCGAACCCGCCGACCGGCACCGTGTGGGATGAATTGGACCGGCACCAGATCAGCTGGGTCAACTACTTCGTCGAGCTGCCCGAGATCGGGCTGTACCCGCGGGTGTGGATCGACCATCCGAGCAACGCCCACCCGATCGTGGCGTTCTATGAGGACTGCCGGCTCGGGCGGTTACCGGCTATCAGCCTCATCACGCCAGACCTGTTTGTGATCTCCGAGGGCGAAACCCAAGACGTGCAGGCCGGTGAAGCGTTTACGGCCTCGGTCGTCGACGCTATCCTGCACAGCCCGGCGTGGCCGCGCACCATGCTGATCGTTGTCTATGACGAGGGCGGCGGCTACTACGACCACGTCCCGCCCCCCTCGGCCGTTGCGCCCGACGACGTTCCCCCGGCGACCCACGTCCCACCCGATCAACCCGGAGGCTACGACCGGCTCGGTTTCCGTGTGCCCTGCATCGTCATCGCGCCGTTCGCCAGAGCTGGGCACGTCTCGCACGTTGTCTACGACCACACCTCCATCCTCAAAACCATTCAGCACAAGTGGAACCTGCCTCCGCTGACCCGCCGGGACGCGGCCGCCGCCGACCTGCTCGACTTCCTCGACCTCACCGGGGCGCCGGCGTTTCTGCAACCGCCACCCCTGCCGCACCCCGCGCTGCACCTACCCTGACCGCCACGGACAGACCGCACCGCCGCGACCGCGACGATGGCAGATCCATCCCCAACACCGCACCGGCCGTCAAAAACCGGCGCCGACCGACCCACAGCCCACAGTTGCCACCACCCTCGCGCCCAGCTATGTACATCGCACTGTCGACGGTCGCACAAGCCGATCGTCCATCGGGCAGGGCCGAGCCTGAGTTGGTCAGGCTCCGGTGGCGAGTTGCCGCACGGCATCGGGCAGCGCCTCGGTCTGCCACGTCCGCTCTCGCTCGACTGCCTCGTTGTCGCCGGACGGTGCGAGGCGGACGGCCGTCAGTGCATAGTCCGCGGCGTGACGGGCGTGTCCGGCCATGTGAGCGGTGGCGACCGCTTGCCCGGCAGAGCGGGCGGCGGCGCGCGCTGCTGGGTCCGCCGCTGCGCGGGCGGCGCCGTGCGCCGCGAACGCGACTTCGCGGGCTTGGCCCACGCTCACCTCACCGCGTACCCAGGCACGCGCCGTCTCCAGGGCCTCCCGAGGCCTTGCGTCGGTCGGGTGCTGCACCTCAAACATTGGCAGCACGCGCTGAGCGCAGCTGCTGGCCCACTGGGCCAGCAGCCGACGGTCCTGCTCGCTCCCGGCCATCGTCACCCGCCACAGCATGCCGCCGATGCATAACGCCGAGAGCGCCAGCCCCGCCGAGCGATCGCTGACCGGGCAGGACCTGTGCGGCTAGCATCTAAGGTGTGCTGAGCGAGGCCGACTCGATCGTGCGATATAGACCTTCCCGTGTTCTGCGTGGTTGGGTGTCGCCTTTTGCTGGGTTCAGGCTCGATCCGTCCTCCGCATCCGAGCATTACGGTGTGCCGCGGCCGTCTGTGACGGTGTCGATGGCATTCGGAGATCATGCGCTGGACGTCGAGACGGAAGGTTCCGCAGTGGCTTCGTTCTGGATGCTGGTCGGAGGGCTCAGAATGACGCCGGTTCGCATCGGCCAGCGCAACGGCTTTCACGGTCTGCAGTTTCGGATCAATCCGCTGGCAGCCCGGAAAGTCCTGGGCGTGCCGGCTGCTGCGCTCGCCGGCGCTGTCGCTGACCTCAACGATCTGGTCATGGTGCAGCACGAGCGGCTCGCCGAGCTGGACTGGCCGCAGCGGTTCGCGATTTTGGAAGACAGTCTTATCCGGACCGCTGCCGGTCATCACGCCGACGTCGACAGGTATCCCGAACTGGCGCAGGCATGGTCGATGATCATGACCAGCCATGGGCGAGTGCGTATCGCGACGTGCGCGGATCAGGTCGGATGGAGCCGTCGGCGGCTCAGCGGCCGCTTCAACAGCGAGTTTGGAATCTCTCCGAAAGACCTTGCTCGTCTCGCGCGTCTGCGCCGCTGCCAGAGTCTGGCTGCCCAGGGTCTGCCGCTCGCAGAGGCCGCCGTGCGCTGTGGCTACGCTGATCAGCCGCACATGACTCGCGACTGGTCGTCGCTCACCGGAGAGACACCAAGATCCTGGCTGCGAGATCAGGACCGGCACGGACATCAAATATCTTGACTCAACACCCACAGATGGCCGAACGGATCGCGGACCCGTCCCTCGATCTTGCCGTAACCGTGGTCCTCGATCGTGACGACAACCTCACCGCCGGCAGCGACCATGCGTTCGCCGATCGCGACAGCGTCACCGACGATGAGCTTAATCAACACTGGACTGCCCCCGAGGTGCCGAGCATCGACCAGGCCGTAGTCGTCATTGCGTTCGGCCATCGACATCTCGTTCCCATCGATCGTCACCACGCAATGAGCCACCGACCCCGACGGCTCGGTATAGCGGAACGTCTCCACCGCACCCAGAGCACGCTCGTAGTAAGCGACCGCAGCGTCGACACCGGACACGATCAGGCGAGGTTGCAAGCTAGAAGTCATACAAACAGCATGTCCGCACCGCCATCCGCAGTCTTGAACAAATGGGCACCCCCGATTGGCGCCGAACTCGCGGGACATCTGCGGGTCGACGGTGACGCACTCCTCACAGCCGACCCCGACGACGTCCGCGACCACAGCTTCGACTTCGGGCTACGCACAGTCCTCGATGGCCTCTGCGCCCAACTCGCGGACCCAGCGACAGAGGAGCCGAGAAGCAAGCGACACCTTCGCGGGTGACTGTCCAAGTCAGCAATCGCTTGCGGATGTTCCGCAAGCCGAACGTCTTACGGGAACGTCGCAGGTCAGCGAGTGGACACCTGTTCGAGTCGCCGTAAGCCCCGCCCGAGAAAATGCCCGGTGGCGGGGGGGTATGTGAAGATGAACAGTGTTCGGTTTGGGCGGGTCGAGTCAGACCCGGGAGCGGACGCTCCATTAGCGCCGACAAGCTCCGGATGATCCTCGGCCGCCACACCCGCCGAGGACCGGTCAAAAACGATCGTTAACGGAACGATGGACGCGGGACGGCGACACACTGACGGCGGCTGTACCGGAAGCCGTGTCGAAACCGCTAAATCGAGAGATCGTTGCAGCAACGTTTTCGGGACGGTTACGGGAGGCAGTTGGAACTGGGGGGTGTGGCGTGACGGCAGCCTGGTCCGATTCGGGGGATGGGGCTTGTCCCGCTCACCGGGTTCGGGGTGGGCGGGCGAGGGTGGCGGCCTTCTCCCACACGGACGCCCGCAGGAGCCGGAGGCCGTTGAGTCCGACGATGACGGTGGACCCTTCGTGGCCGGCGACCCCGAGGGGGAGGGGGAGGTGGCCGGCGAGGTCCCAGATCACGAGGGCGGTGATCACCGTCGCCGCGATGGCCAGGTTCGCGGTGACGACCCGTCGGGCGCGCCGGGACAGGTCGATGACCTTGGCGGTCGCGGCGAGGTCGTCGCGGACCAGGACCGCGTCGGCGGTCTTCAGCGCCAGGTCCGAGCCGTGTCCGCCCATCGCGAGCCCCAGGTGGGCGGCCGCGAGGGCGGGGGCGTCGTTGACGCCGTCCCCGATGAGCAGGACCCGCCGGCCACCGGCCTGCAGGTTTTGGACCCGGGTGACCTTGTCCGCGGGCAGCAGCCCGGCGTGGACCTCGCGGATGGCGACCTCCTGGGCGAGGCGACCGGCGGCGCCGGCGTTGTCCCCGGTCAGCAGGACCGGGGCGTGGCCGGTGAGCGCGGTCAGCGCCGTGACAGCGGCGGGCGCGGCGGGGCGGACCCGGTCGGCCAGGGCGAGGATCCCGGCGGGGCGCCCGTCGAGGACCACCAGGACGGCGGTGCGGCCCGCTGCCTCGGCGGCGGCGATCACCGCAGCCGCGTCGGCGGCGGCTGTGACCGCGGCCGCGTCGGCGGCAGGAGTTGGGTCGGTGGCCTCGGCGAGCGGGCCCGGGGACCCGACCCGCACCTGGTGGCCGGCGACCCGGGCGGTCACCCCGCGGCCCGGGGTCGAGGTGAAGTCCGCCACCTCGGTCACGTCCAGGTCGCGGTCGCGGGCGGCCGCGGCGATCGCGACGGCAAGGGGGTGTCCGCTGGGCCGTTCCGCGGCGGCGGCGAGGGCGAGCAGCTCGTCGTCGCTGAGCCCGGACCCGGGCAGGGGGTGGATCTCCGCGACCCGGGGGGTGCCTTCGGTGAGGGTGCCGGTCTTGTCGAACGCGACGAGGTCGACCGTGGCGAGCTGCTCCATCACGACCGCGGACTTCACCAGGACCCCGTGGCGGCCGGCGTTGGCGATCGCTGACAGCAGCGGCGGCATCGTCGCGAGCACCACCGCACACGGGGAGGCGACGATCATGAATGTCATCGCCCGCAGCAGGGTGGTCCGCAGGTCCGCGCCGAACGCCAGCGGGATCAGGAACAGCGCGACGGTCGCGGCGACGACGCCGGTGGAGTACCTCTGCTCGATCTTGTCGATGAACAGCTGCGTCCGGGCCTTGGTCGCCGAGGCCTCCTCGACGAGGGTGACGATCCGTGCGACGACGGAGTCCGACGCGGGGCGGGACACGGTGACCCGCAGGGCACCGGTGCCGTTCATCGTCCCGGCGAACACCTCCGTACCCGGTTCCTTTAGCACGGGCAGGGGTTCACCGGTGATCGAGGCCTGGTCGACCTCGCTCGCCCCGTCGAGGACGACGGCGTCGGCGCCGACCATCTCCCCGGGGTGGACCAGCACCACGTCGCCGGGGACCAGGTCGGCGGTGTTGATGAGCTTCTCGACCCCGCCATCCCCGAGACGGGTGGCCTGTTCCGGGGCGAGGTCGAGCAGTGCTCGCACGGAGTCGGCGGTCCGCTTCGTCGCGACCGACTCCAACGCCCCGGACGTCGCGAAGATCACGATGAGCAGGGCCCCGTCGAAGACCTGCCCGATCGCGGCGGCCACGACCGCGGCAACGATCATCAGCAGGTCCACGTCGAGTTTGCGGCCCCGTGCTGCGCGGAGCCCGGCCAGGCCGGGTTCCCAGCCCCCACTGGCGTAGCAGGCCAGGTAGACGGTCCACCACGACCACGCCGGGGCCCCGGACACCTGCAGGACCGCCCCGACCGCGAACAGCGCAGTCGCCACCGCCGCCCACCGCAGCTCGGGGACCGTCCACAGCCCGGCCGCGCGGCCCCGGGTCGTTGGGCGGCGGTGATCGGTCACGGCCGTGCTGGGCGGTGCGGACAGCGTCGGGGACATGCACACACTCCGGAGGCGCGACGGGGAACGCCGGTCAGCCGACGCACCCCCACGGTAATGGAGGACATGAACAGGTGTTCATGGGCTCCCGGTTACGCTGGTCCGATGGGTCACGGGATGGATGAGCGGCTCACCCCGCCCGCGCGGCTGACCGCTGCCAGCGCTACCGCCGTGGCAGCGACCCTCCAGGCCCTCACCACACCCAGCCGACTCCTGCTGCTCTCCCAGCTGCGACAGGGTTCCGCGTCGGTCGGGGAGCTCACCGCGGCCGTCGCGATGGAACAGTCCGCGGTCTCCCACCAGCTGCGCCTGCTGCGCACGATGGGACTGGTCACCACCGAACGCCGGGGCCGACGCATCCTGTACTCCCTGTACGACGACCACGTCGCAGCCCTGCTCGACGAGGCCGTCTGGCACGCCGAGCACCTCCGCCTCGCCGCCCCTGACCCAGTCGCCCCTGACCCAGTCGCCCCTGACCGGGTCGAACCCGACAGCGGCCGCACCGCCGAAACCAGCTGAGGACCCACACCCCTGCCATCGCGCGTCGACCACCCGCACGCGGTCCCAGCACCGCGGTCCCCGGGGTCGCGGGCACGGTGACCGCGTCATCGAAGGCGGCGACATGGCCCCGTGGGTCACGAGCTCGATCCCGGAAACAACATCCTGCTGGTCAGTCGGGTAGAAGTACGTGACGACGCTGCGCGGACCGTCGTTACCCGGGAGGCGGTGGGGGCGGCCCCGCGGGCCGTTCCAGCGACATGGGTGCGCCGTCCGGTGTGTTGCCCGGCACGGCCGGCTCGGTTGCCGCCGCGGTGACCGCGGTCGGCGCTGGGCCGAAGTTCCCGGGGGGCGGTCGGCGGCGTAGGACGGCGAGGGCGACGGCGGCGGCCAGGAACAGCAGGATCGAGGTCCAGTCGTTGATCCGCAGCCCGAGGATGCGGTGGGCGTAGTCGTCGCGGAGTGCTTCGATCCAGCCGCGGCCGGCGGTGTAGGCCGCGACGTACAGCGCGAAGGAGGCCCACCCGGACAGTCGGAACCGCCGCTGGACCCAGACCACCAGCGCGGCCACCCCGAGATCCCACAACAGTTCGTACAGGAACGTGGGCTGGTAGGTCGTGGCCAGCGGGGTGGCCGCCGGGCGGTGCGCGGGGTCGATCAGCAACGCCCAGGGCAGGGTGGAGGGTCGGCCGTACAGCTCCTGGTTGAACCAGTTCCCGAGCCGGCCGATCGCCTGCGCGACCGGCAGCGTGGGCGCGACCGTCCAGGCGAGGTCGGAGAACCGCAGCAGGTAGCGGCGGCAGGCGTACCGGGCGCCGAGGGCTCCGCCGGCGACTCCACCCCAGATGCCGAGCCCCCCGTGCCAGACGGCGAACGCGTCCCAGGGGTTGCGCCCGGGGGCGAAGTACAGCTCCGGGTCGGTGATCACGTTGTACAGCCGGGCGCCGACGATCCCGGCGGGGACCGCCCAAATCGCCATGTCGGCGATCGCGCCGGCACGGCCGCCGCGGGCGACCCACCGCCGGTTGGCCCACCCGACGGCGACCACGATCCCGGCCAGGATGCACAGGGCGTACGCCCGGACCGGGAACGGGCCCAGGTGCCACACTCCCTGCGCCGGGCTCGGGATGGCGGTGACCAGCCCGGTCGGCCATGTCATGCAGGACCCCGTCTGCCGGGGGGGTCGTCCTGCCCGGCGGTCACGGGTCCAGACTCCCACCGCGGGTGCGTCCGGTCCGGAGCCCAGCACGAACGGACCCGACCGGCCGTCCACCCGCTGGACAGCCCCTGGAACCGGCCCGCGAACCGGCCTGGTGTCCGTGCGCGGGCGTGCTCAGTGGTGGTGGGCCAGCGTCTGGTGTTGCCGGTCGCCTTAGGAGCCGGTGGGGCTGACGTGCACGGTGGCGTCGACCAGGCGGGGTATGTCGTGGAGGAGTTGGTGGTGGGCGGCGACGGCGATCTGGTGGCCGTCGACGACGGACAGGGCGGGGTTCACGAGCAGTGCGGCCTCGGCGCGGACGCGGTGGCCGACCCAGCGCAGCTTGACCGTTTCGACCCCGGCGACGCCGGGCACGGCGTTCAGGCTGGTCTCGGCGGTGTTGACGAGCCCGGGGTCGACGGCGTCCATCAGTCGGCGGCCGATGTCGGTGACCGCTCCGCGCAGGACCAGCAGGATCGCGGCGGTGATGGCCAGGCCGATGAGGGGGTCGGCCAGGGGGAACCCGGCCAGGACCCCGAGAGCGCCGGCGACGACGGCCAGGGAGGTGAACCCGTCGGTGCGGGCGTGCAGGCCGTCAGCGACGAGCGCAGCGGACCCGATCCGCCGGCCGACCCGGATCCGGTGGAGGGCGACGAGTTCGTTGCCGGCGAACCCGATGAGCCCGGCCGCGATGACGATCCCGATGTGGGTGATAGGTCGGGGGTCGATGAGGCGGCGCACCGACTCGTACCCGGCGAGCAGCGCGGAGAGGGCGATCATCGCGACGATGAAGACCCCGGCGAGGTCCTCGGCGCGGCCGTAGCCGTAGGTGAACCGGCGGGTCGGGGCGCGGCGGCCCAGGACGAACGCTGCCCACAGGGGCAGGGCGGTGAGCGCGTCGGAGAAGTTGTGGATGGTGTCGGCCAGTAGGGCCACGGACCCGGTGAACAGGACCACCACCAGCTGGGCGGCGGCGGTGACCCCCAGGACCACCAGGCTGGTCTTGACCGCCTGGGTCCCCTCGGCGCTGCCTTCCAGTGCGGTGTCGACCGAGTCGGCGGCGTTGTGGGAGTGGGGGGCGAACACCGACCGGATCGCACCCCACACCCCACCCGGGTGCTCGTGGTCGTGCCCGTTGCCCTCGTGCGGGTGGTCGTGCCCGTGGTCGTGCCCGTGGTCGTGGTTTTCGTGCGGGTGCGGGTGCGGGTGCGGGTGCGGGTGCGGGTGCTCGTGGTGGCCGTGCGGGTGGTCGCTCATGCCCCGGCCGCCGTGTCCCGCGTCCGGGTGAGAGTGGCAAGCGCGGGGTCCGCGCGGTGGTGGGCCGGGAGGTCGGTCCCGGTGTGTTCGGCGTTGAACACCGCGTCCTGTACCAGCTGACGAATGTGGGGGTTGTCCAGGCGGTAGAACACCCGGGTGCGGTCCCGGCGGGTGCTGACCAACCGTGCCAGGCGCATCTTCGCCAGGTGCTGGGATACCGCCGCCGCCGGCCGTCCCACCATCGCAGCGAGCTCGTTGACCGCCAGTTCGTCTTCCCGCAGCGCCCACAGCAGCTGGAGCCGGGTCACGTCGGCCAGCATCCGGAAGGTCTCCACCGCCAGCTCCAGCTGTTCCCGCGCCGGCTGACCGACGCTGTCCTCAGTGCCTGCATGCATGAACAGATACTGACATACGGGCGCTGCCGACCCGCCGTGAGGCGGCCCCCGGACCGCCACCGACCCGGACACCTTCGACGTCGGGGTAGGCCGTCGGTGGGTCAGCAGCAGTCCTGGCCGTGCCAGGCTTCGCGGCCTTCGCGGACAGCCCATGCGGCCAGCAGCAGGGCGATGACGGGATCGACCCAGGTCCAGCCGAGGGCGGCGGTGGCGGCCAGGCCGAGCAGGACCGCGCCGGCCTGGGCGGCGCAGAGCAGGTTCTGTCCGCCCTCGCCGGCGGTGGCCCCGGACCCGAGGGCCGCGCCGAGGCGTCGTTTCGCGATCCCGAGGGCGGGCATGCCGAGCAGGCTGACCGAGGTGACGGCGATGCCGAGCACGGTGGTCTCCGAGCCGTGCCCGGTGAGCAGGTCCCGGACGGCCGCGACGGCGATGTAGGGGGCGAGCAGGAGGAAGGACACGGCGACCGCTCGCCGGGCGTGGCCCTCGGCTGTGTCGGACAGGGTCCGGGTGCTGGTGAACCGCCAGATCACGATGACCGCGGCGAGTCCTTCGATGACCGATCCCAGTGCCCAGCCGACCAGGGACACCGACCCGGCGCGCAGCCCGGCGACCAGGCCCAGGACACCCTCGCCCGTCATCCAGGCCAGGGACACCCAGGACAGCTGACGGGCCCGGCGGGCGGCGCGGTGCCAGCCCGCTGACCGGGCGGGTGCCCCGACCGGGTCGCCTGTCCCAACCGGTGCCGGGGTGTGACACCCGCCCGCACAGCCGGGGTCGGCGGTGACGGTGACCGGTCGGGGCCGGGTGTCGGGCATCAGTGGGTTCCGTCCTCGTGGGCGCCGTGGCCGGCGGGTTCGAGCTGGAAGGTGGAGTGCTCGACGTCGAAGTGGCCCAGCAGGCAGTCCTGCAGCTGGTCCAGGACGCGGGGGGCGTGGCCGTCGCTGAAGCAGTCGTCGCGTACCACGACGTGCGCGGACAGGGTGGGCAGGTCGGAGGTCACGGTCCACACGTGCAGGTCGTGGACGTCCTGGACGTGGTCGGTGCCCAGCAGGTGGTCCCGGACCGATCCGAGGTCGATGCCCTCCGGGGCGCCCTCGAGCAGGATCCGCCCGGAGTCCCGTAGCAGTCCCCAGGCGGCGTGAACCATCAGGGCGACCACCACCAGGGAGGCGATGGAGTCCGCGCGGGTGAACCCGGTGAGCAGGATGACGACCCCGGCGACCACCGTCCCGATGAACCCGTACAGGTCGGTGAGGATGTGCTGGTAGGAGCCCGCCACGTTCAGGCTCGACCGGTTCGCCCGGGCCAGGACCGCGGCGGCCGCGATGTTCACCGCGACCCCGGCCAGTGCGACCACCAGGACCGGCAGCCCGGACACGGCCGGGGGGTGGATCAGGCGCCGGATGGCCTCGACTGCGACGATCCCGGCGACGACCAGCAGGGTGATCCCGTTGCCGGCGGCGGAGAGGATCTCCGCGCGTTTCCACCCGAACGTCCACGCGCCCGTCGCGGGGCGGGCAGCCAGGCTCATCGCCCACAGGGACCCGGCGATCGCGCCGACGTCGGAGAGCATGTGCCCGGCGTCGGACAGCAGCGCCAGCGACCCGGACACGAACGCCACCACGACCTCCAGGGCCATGAACCCCGCCAGCAGGGCCAGCGCGGTCACCAGGTAGCGGCGATCCGCATTCACCGCGATCCCGTGGTCGTGCCCGGACCCGCCGCGCCCACCGGATCCCGGCGCGGTGGGCTCGTCCCCGCGGTGGCCGTGACCGCGGTGATCGTGCCCCGTGGGGGCGGTCACCGGGTGTCCCGTTCCGGGTGGATCGCGTCGCTGTGCTGGGTGTGGGCCAGCGCAAGGTCCAGCAGCATCCGCACGTGCGCGTCGTCGAGCCGGTAGTAGGCCATCCGCCCGCGCCGGGACACCGACACGACCCGGTGCGCGCGCAGCAGCCGCAGCGCGTGACTGACCGAGCTCTCCGACAGCCCGGTCGACACGGCCAGGTCGCACACACACAGCTCCCCGGCCTCCAGCAGCGCGACCAGCAACCGCAGCCGACCCGGGTCGGCGAGCAGGCCGAACACGTCCGCGGCGTCGACCACGTCGACCTCGGCCGGCATCGCCGCCCGCACGTCCGCGACCTTGCCCGCGTCGACCAGGCGCACCGCGCACGCGTCGACCTCGACAACGTCCACCGGAGTCCTCTCGTTTGAAGAGACGTTCCGACGTTATGGCATCACGGGGTTGCCGGGAGCGCGGAGCCCGGCGGACGCCGAACCAGCCAGCGGGCCGTCCCTCTGCAGGAAGCCGTGCCCGGCTGAGCATCTCGACGGGCGGAAGCACCCGCCCCCGCGCCACGGCTGACCCCTCGGCCTGACCCCGCCACCGCGCGTCCCACGGAAGCTCGTCTAGTTTTCGGTACGGTCCCAGGTGGTGGCAGCGACCGGGGCGGAGCGGGCCCGCCGCGCGACCCGGACCCCGGTCGCCGATCCCGCGAAGCCGTCCGCCCGCGCGGCGGCGAGTGCCACGGCCGTACCCGCGCGGAAGCGGACCGGCGCGCGGAAACCCAAGCCTGTTGGGCATCTGGTCGGGTACGCCAGGGTGTCGACGGCGGAGCAGGACCCCGCGTTGCAGCTGGACGCGCTGAACGCCGCGGGGTGCTGGCGGGTGTTCACCGACCACGCCAGTGGGTCGCGGGAGGACCGGCCGGAGCTCGCCGCCGTGTTGGACAGCCTGCGGCCGGGGGACACCCTGGTGGTATGGCGGTTGGACCGGTTGGGCCGGTCCCTGCAGCATCTGATCGACACGGTCACCGGGCTGCAGGGGCGGGGGGTGGGGTTTCGTTCGGTGACGGAGTCGGTCGACACCACGACCGCCGGGGGGAGGTTGGTGTTCCACCTGTTCGGGGCGTTGGCGGAGTTCGAGCGGCAGCTGATCCGTGACCGGACCCTGGCGGGGCTGGCGGCGGCGCGGGCGCGGGGTCGGGTCGGGGGGAGGCCGCGGACGATGACCGACGCGAAGTTGCGCCTCGGGCGGGCGATGCGCGCCTAAGACCGCCGATGAGCCTGGGCGCGATCGCGGTCGAGCTGGGGCTGAGCAAGTCCACGGTCGCCCGCAACCTCGCCGGCCTCGCCCCGGACACCGGGATCACGGTGGTCGACGACCACGACGGGCAGCAACAGGGCGCCAGCACGAAGTCGAGGACGGGGACGAGTAGGAGGGTCCGCCGGTGACCGTGGACCAGCACCCCACCGGGCGGCGGTTGCGGGTGGTGCCGCCGTTGCCGGTGGACCAGCTGTGCCTGGAGCTGCCCGGCGTCCCGACTGTCGCGGAGGTCGCCGCGCTGGCCGCGGCCCGCCGCGCCGCTGTCGCGGGCGCGGCGGCGGTCCATGGCCGGGGTGCGGGGGAGCGGCCGCGGGCGGGCCGGTTGGTGCCGACCCGCGACCTGGACAACACCGGCGGGCCGCCGGTGGCGGTGTGGGCGGTGTGGGACGGGGAGGACCTGGTCGGGGTGTACGCCGAGGAGAGCACTGCCCGCGCGGACGCCGCCGTGCTCCGACGCGACGCGGCACGGGCGGGTTGCGGGCGCAGATCGTGGATTGCCTGCCGCCGCCGGCGCACCACCCCGCGCCTCGCTGGAGGGTAACGATCCCCAACCGCTCCCCCAACGACAACGAGCGCCCGACGCGACCTGGATCGGCCGGTACTCCACCGCCGGGATGCGGGGCCGCTGACCAGTCCCACCACCAAGACTACCACCGTCATCAGCTCTGAGGCTCGCCGCCTCCGGGACTCACACCGGCGAGGGTGCCGTGTGGGTGCGGAGGGTTACTGACGACCCAGCCCCGTCAGGGGTGTTGACTCGGCGTCAGATGATCGCTACGTTCGGTCACCTCGGTGGGGGGTCGCCGGCTGGTGATGTCCGAGCCCGGGAGCGCACGGGGATCGGTGTGTCTCGTAGGCGTGGGACCCGCCGTCCGTCGTTGGTGATGCCGCTGCGCGGCAGGAGGAGACCCAGATGTCGGAGACCACGCGCCGCCGCTTCCTCGTTGCCGGGGGGGCCGGGGCCGTCGCGGGCGGCATCGGCCTGCTGAGCCCCGACGTGGCGGGCGCCGCACCGAGGACGGCTGCTGTCGCGGGCCCGATCGTCGCGCACATCGAGGACGTCCGTACCGGGGAGATCTCGGTCATGGTCGGGGAGACCGCCGTGACCGTTCGGGATCCGGGTGTGGTCGCGGCACTGGTCCGGGCCGCCGCGCGCGCCTGACCTCCGCTGCACGCCCTTTTCACCTGGCGCGACCCCTACTTATCGCCCTGCTCCCGGAAGGACCACCCATGTCCTCGCACCGTGAAGCGCCGGAGACCTCCAAGGACCCGGCCGCGGACAACACCGACGTCTACGCCTTCGTCAGCCCGGACCGCCCCGACACGACCACGCTGATCGCCAACTTCAACCCGTTCCAGAAGCCGGACGGCGGACCGAACTTCTACGAGTTCGCCGACGACGTGAGGTACACGATCAAGGTCAGCAACACCCCGGACATCGAGGCCGACGTCGCCTTCGAGTTCCGATTCACCACCCGGGTCCGCGCCGAGTCTTTCCTGTACAACACCGGCCCGATCACCAAGATCACCGACAGCACCTGGAACCGGCCGCAGACCTACACGGTCACAAAGGTGACCCATGACGGGCACCGCACCGAGCTCGCCGGCGGGCTGCTGGTCCCCCCGGTCAACGTCGGGATCCGCAGCACCCCGGACTACCCGGCGCTGGCCGCGCAGGCCATCCACTCCCTGCCCGGCGGCGCGAAGGTGTTCGCCGGACCCCGCGCGGACCCCTTCCACGTCGACATCGGCAGCGTGTTCGACCTCGCCGGGCTGCGTCCGTTCAACGACCTGCACCTGATCAAGGAACGGGTGATGCCCGGGGTGAACGGCCTGCAGGGATTGAACGTGTCCAGCATCGTCTTGCAGGTCAAGACCACTGAGCTGACCCGCGGCGGCTACGGCTCCACCAAGGCGTCCGACCCGAGGTCGGTGATCGGGGTCTGGGCCACCGCCGAACGGCAGAAGAGCCGGATGTATGACGCGCGCAGCGGGACCGTCTCCGCGACGGGCCCTTGGCAGCAGGTGTCCCGGCTGGCGTTCCCGCTGTTCAACGAGCTGCTGGTGCCGATGGCCCGCAAGGACTACTGGAACGGGCAGGCGCCCAGCGGGGACGCCCAGTTCGCCGCACGGGTTCTGCACCCGGAGCTGGTGGGACTGCTCCCCGGCCTGTATCCCGGGGTGTTCCCCAACCTGGCCGCGTACAAGAAGCCGCGGGCCGACCTCGCCGCCGTCATCCTGACCGGGATCCCCAGCGGCGTCATCCCCGGCTTCCAGAACTTCACCGGACCGCGTCAGGCCGACGTCATCCGGCTGAACACCGCGATCCCCCCCTCGGCCAAACCCAGCCCCCTGGGCCTTGTGGGCGGGGACGCGGCCGGGTTCCCCAACGGCCGTCGGGTCGCCGACGACGTCGTGGCCATCGAGCTGCGGGCCCTGGCCGGCGCGCTGATCCCGCTGGTGGACCCGACGTTCACCCCGGACAAGGCCGCCGGTGGGTTGACCGACGGGACGTCGAACACCAACGGGGCCTACCCCTCGACCTTCCCGTACCTGGCGACCCCCAACAGCGGCTACGCCTACAGTCCCGGCCCCGCGTCGACGGGCGCCCAGATGTCCGGGATGCCGATCGGTGGCGCGGCCACCGGCGGCGGGTCGACCGCCGGCACCCAGGACACCGCGCTGGCAGTGGCCGGTGCGGCTGCTTTGGCCGGGGCCGGCGGACTGCTCGCGGTGCGTCACCGGGCCGCGGGACGCGACCGCTTGGACACCCCGGCCGAGACGTCGGCCTCCTGACCCCCTACCGGACACCGTTCATCTCTGGGAGCGACGACGTGGGCACTGAAGACCACGCGGGTGTCGGCGAGGGCACCGTGCTCCTCGACATCGGCGGCGACATCGGCGCTCTTGTCGTGTCGACGTCGGCGGCCCTGGACGGCGCGGAGATCGAGATCGTGCCGACCGGGGCGACCCCGCACGCCGACCCGGACGGCTGGTCCCACGGCCACGCCCACGGCCCGGCCGCGGATGCTGCCGGGACTGGTGGTGCCGGTTTCGGCGGGCAGCACCACCGGCCCCACCTGCTGCACGTCGGGGTGCATCAGCGCCCCGGCGCCAGCGGGCCCCGGTGGGCAGCGGTGTTCCCCGAGCTGCACGCCGGGACCTACGACTTGCGGCTGCGACCCGACGGCCCGGTCCGCCTCTCCGTGCCGGTCACCGGGGGTGAGGTCACCGAAGCAGTCTGGCCGGACCACCCGCGGTGAGCGCCCGGCACCACCTCACCCGCGGCGGTCGGATCGGGACGGTCGCGCTGGCCGGGGCAGGGATTCTGCTGGCCGGGGGGTCCTTTGCGATCGGCGTCGCCGTCACCGGCCAGCACCACGCACCGCAGCCCCCGGCGAGTGCCGCCGGTCGGATCGACGGACTGCTCCCCCTGGTCCCCACCGCACGTGCGGGGGCACGGTCGGCCAGCCCCGCGCCGACCCGACCGGCCCGGACCAGCCCCGCGCCGACACCGCCAACCGGGACCGGACCGGCGGCCTTGGGCTGGTCTGTGCCCCGCGAGCTGCGCATCCCCGCGATCGGGGTCACCGCCCGGCTTGATGACGTCGCGTTGCAGCCGGACGGAACCATCGGGGTTCCCCAGCCGGGCCCGGACTATGACCATCCCGCGTGGTTCAGCGGCTCACCGACACCGGGGGAGCTGGGGCCGTCCGTCATCGTGGGGCACGTCGACTCAGCCGCGAACGGGCCCTCGGTGTTCTTCCGCCTCGGAGATCTACGCCCCGGCAACCAGATCCAGGTCAGCCGCGCCGACGGGAGCACCGCGCTGTTCACCGTCCAGGCCGTGCGCTCTTACGCCAAACGGCACTTCCCCACCCAGACGGTGTACGGCGAGACGAGCAACTCCCAACTACGACTGATCACCTGCGGCGGCAGCCTCAGCGCCGCCGGGCACTACGAGAACAACACCGTGGTCTTCGCCGACCTCACCGTGACGCCCAGTCGGTGAGCAGCAGGCCGCGGCAGCCTCCCAGCTGGCCGGGGTGCTGGGCGAGTTCGTCCTCGACGTGGACCGGGACGCCGCCCTGGCTGGTCCCGGCCGGGTCCGTCTTCCCGGCGGATCCGGCTCGGCGGGGCGCAGAGGGTTCGGGTGGGCGAGGTCTGGCCTCGAGGTGCCGACGGGCGCCTTCGCCGCCAGCCCATACCGCTCGGCGAGCTCCCGATGCGCAGGCCCTGACCCTGGGACCTGACCTTCCACCGCGCCGGAACCCTTACGGTCCGGGCCATGCAGACAACTGAGGATGCCGTCGACCTGATCGTCATCGGGACCGGCGGAGCAGCCATGGCGGCCGGGATCGAGGCTCGTACGCGCGGCAGGACCGTGCTTCTGGTGGAGCACGGCCCGTTGGGCGGGACGTGCCTGAACGTGGGGTGCGTCCCGAGCAAGAACCTGCTCGCCGCCGCGGGACAGCGGCACCACGCGCTGAGCAACCGCTTTCCCGGGGTGGCGACCAGCGCGGACGGGGTGGACGTTTCGGCGCTGATGGCGCAGAAGCGGGACCTCATCGCCGGGATGCGGGAGGCGAAGTACGCCGACGTCGCCGCCGCGCACGGCTTCCCGGTCCGCTACGGCCATGCCCGGTTCGTCGACGAGCGGACGCTGGAGGTCGACGGCGAACTGCTGCGCGCTCCCGCCTACGTGGTCGCTACCGGCGCTGCTCCGCGCGTTCCGGAGCTGCCCGGCCTGGATGGGGTCGCGTTCCTGACCTCGACCACGGCCATGGAGCAGCCGGACCTGCCCGGGTCGATGGTCATCGTCGGCGCGGGGTACGTCGGGCTGGAGCAGGCCCAGCTGTGGGCCCACATCGAAGCCCGCGTCACCCTCGTCGGCCGGTTCGCCCCGCACAGCGAACCCGAGGTCGCCGAGGTGCTGCGTGGTGTGTTCGCCGACGACGGTATCGCGGTCGTCGAGGACCGCGCCGTCGCCGTGACGCGGACCGTCGACGGCGTCTTGGTCCGCACCGAGGGCGGGCCGGACGTGCGCGGGCAGCGGCTGCTGATCGCGACCGGCCGGTCCGCCGAAACCCACGGCCTCGGCCTGACAGCGGCTGGCATCGACACCGACGAGCGGGGATTCGTCACCGTCGACGGCCAGCAGCGCACCACCAACCCCCGGGTGTTCGCCGCCGGTGACGTCTGCGGTGCGCCGCAGTACGTGTACGTCGCCGCCCAGACCGGCCGCGCCGCCGCCGCCGGCGCGCTCGGCCAGCCGACGACCCTCGACTACCGGGGCCTGCCCGGCGTCACCTTCACCACCCCGCAGATCGCGTCGGCCGGACTCACCGAACAGCAGGCGCTGGCCGCCGGCCACGACTGCGACTGCCGGGTGCTGGGCGGGCAGGACATCCCGCGGGCGCTGGTGAACCGTGACACCCGCAGCGCGCTCAAGATCGTCGCGGACGCGGGCACCGGGAAGATCCTCGGGGTCCACGCCGTGCTCGACGGCGCCGGCGACGTCATCCTCGCCGCCACCTACGCGATCAAGTTCGGGCTGACCGTCGATGACCTCGCCGACACCTGGGCGCCGTACCTGACGATGAGCGAGGCGCTGCGGATCACGGCCGGGCTGTTCCGCAGCGACAAGCCGACCAGCTGCTGCGCATGACGACGAGCCCCAAGGACCAAGCCGGCGCGGGCTGACCGGCGCTGGTGGCGCTGCCGGTCGTGTGCTGCGTCGGCCACGCCGCCCTGCTCGCGCTCGCCGCCGAACCCTCGCAGCCGGAGCCGTCGCCGCGGCCGGCAGCGCGCCACTCGCCGCGGCCGGCATCTCACTGGTCACCTCAGCGGCCTTCGCTGTGCTGCTGCGGCGCCGGAAGCGCACCTGGTGGCCCAGCGCGTCACCAACGCGGCATCCCTTCGCGTCCCCGACACGAACGCGCCAACCCCGAGTGGCCCATAGCGCCGCAAGAACCAGGCCACTGAGCGCTGCGCTTCAGAAGCTCTTGTCCGGTCCAGCGCGTCTCGTACGCGATCGTCGGCGAGACGCCGCCGTAGCGGCCGGGCGGCTGTGGGCGTAGGTGGCGTCGTTGCCGCAACGCTCGGGTCGACCCGGGGGGTCAGCCGGTCAGGTGCTCCAGCACGGCCCGGACGACGTCGGCCGCGGAGTCCTCGGTCGCGATGTGCAGCCCAGCGACCTCGACGAGGTCGCTGCCGGGCACCGTCTGCACGTAGCACTTGGCGTACTCGATCTTCTGAACACGTCGTCGCGGACCCAGACCAGGCGGGTCGGGACGGCAGCCTCGACCAGTGCCGGGACCAAGACTTGGGTGTACCGGGCATCGGCGGCCGCGGCCACAGCGGTCCACGACCGTGCGCGGGCAGCCTCGTGCCAGGGCGAGACGTAGTCCTCGACCTCGGCGTCGGACAGCTGTCGGGCCACCGCGTTACGGGTGGCACGGCGGCGGCCCTCGAGGACGTCGGCGGTGGTCGTCGCGGCTCGGACCTCGGGATCGCGGAAACGCTCGACCGCCGGGACCGGCCAGGAGTCGAGCATCACGGCGTTCATGAGCACCATCCGAGCGACCCGGCCGGTGGTGGCGGCCAGGTGCTGGGCCATGCCGCCACCGATGTCGTGGGCGGCGAGGTCGAAGCGGTCCCAGCCGAGCACGTCGGCGGCTCGGGCGACGACGCCGGCGAGCGCGGGCACGGTGGCCTGCTCGACGTCGAGCTCGCCTGCGCTGCGCCCGAAGCCCGGGAGGTCGAGTGCGACACAGCGGTGCCGGGTCCCCAAGGCCGGCAGGACGGGCTGCCACACCCGGCTCCAGAAGGTGCCGTGCAGCAGGAGCAGCGGGGGCGCGGACAGGTCGCCCGCGGTCAGGCAGGACAGCGTTGTGCCGTCGACCTCGAGCTCCTGCCGGACGAGGTCGACGACCCTGGGGTCGGTCACGTGGCCAGCAGGGCGGCCAGCTCGGGCAGGGCCCGGACCGCGTACGTCGGGGGTCGGAAGTAGCCGGGGTAGTCCCTGCCGGCGCGCGACACCCACGCCGTGGACAGCCCGGCTCGCGAGGCACCGTCGATGTCCCACGGGTGTACCGCGACCAGCAGCATCTCGGCGGACTCGACCCGGCAGGTGCGAGCGGCGTAGGCGTACGACGCGGGGTCGGGCTTCCACGCCCCAGCGTCCTCGACCGACAGCAGCGCCTCGAAGGCGTCCCGGATGCCGGCCTGCCCGAACAGTTTCTCGCTGACGGCGGTGGAGCCGTTGGTGAGGGTGATCAGGCGCAGGCCCAGAGCGCGCAGCGCCCGGACCCCGTCCGGCACGTCCGGGTGGACGGGCAGGGCCGTGAACCCGCTCATGACGTGCTGCACGGCCTCGTCGAGGTCGCCGTCGAGGTCCTCGGGCGCCAGCAGGGTGCGGAGCACGCCCTCCCCGATCACGGAGAAGGTCTCCGTTGTGCCGGCGGCGGTCAGCGCGAAGCCGTCGCGCAGCAGTGCGGCGAACCACTGCTTGGCCATCGAGGCCGGCACACCCAGGTCGGTGAAGCGGTCCGCCAGCGGGGACAGGTCGGACAGGGTCTCGTTGACGTCGAAGACGACGACGGACGGCGGTGCGGCACTGGGCTCCTTGGGCGGTCGGGGTGGGCGGGCGGTGCTCAGGTCTCGCCGCGGGCCGGGTAGTCCTTCTCGCGGACGAAGGCGAGGGCCTTGAGCAGGTCGTCCAGGCGCGGGCGGGCGAACGGCATCGACTGCAGATGCGCGGAGTACAGGCTGGCGTCGGGGCGCACCAGGAACAGCCCCGGCTCGCCGAACAGCGCTGGCTCGCTGTCGGTCAGGCCCGTGCTGACGTAGAGGCCCCACGCGCGCATCGTCGCCTCGTCCATGCCGTACGCCACCCGCAGGTCCTTCAGCTTCCACTCGCGAACGGCCCGCTGGGCCCGCTCCTGATCGTCGCCGCTTACCGCGACGACCTCGTCCACGCCGACGTCGCGCAGCTCGCCGAGCCGGCCATCGAGCTCCGACAGCTGCTTTCTGCACTGCGGGCAGTGCACGCCGCGGTAGGCCACGACGAGCGTGAACTGGTCGGGAGTGGCAGCGGCCAGGTCGAGGCGCCCGCCGCCGACGAGCGGCAGGTCGAGTGGGGGGGCGGGCTGGCGGGGTAGCGGCGCGGGCGTGAGCTCTCCTCGGGATGGCCGGACTCGACCTGTCCAGTCTCGTCGATACGACAAGGGGTGAAATCGCCGGCTGGTCCGGTACGCCCGGACCGTTCGGGTACGGCCGGGCCGGATGAGCTGGCGGGTCAGCTGCCCCGGCCGCCCGACGATGCCCCGGACCTCGTCACCCCGACGCAGTCCGCGCCGCGGCCCGCCCTCGGCGCGCACCTCAGCCTCACGGTTGCTCGGAACGCCGCCATCCCGCCTCCTGCCTCGCCTGGCCTGGTCACTGCCGTGCCGTCCGCCCCGGGACCCGCGGCGGGTCACGAATCCTTCCCTCGTCCGCGGGATGCGGGGGACGGTCTCACCGGGTTCCCCCTGTGTGCGCTCGCCGACCCCTGCGTCGGCGTCCCATCCCGCTCGGCTGCGGCCTTGTGCGCGCGCGGTGGTCGGCGCTCTCTTGCTTGGTGGTGCGCAGGATGTGGTGGGCCCGGGCGCACCCCCAGGCCACGCCGGGCAGTACGCCGGGCGCGTCGAGGTCGGGGAGTCTCCGAGCAGGGTGGGTGGTGCGCGAGCCGGCGGGGAGCGGTGTCCGGTACCGGCGGGTGCGGGCAGACGGAGCGGCAGATTGGGGCGGCTGGGTGATGTGGATCGAGCAGGTGCGACGTGTGGGGTCGTGGGTGCGTCGGTGGGAGCGGGCGTCGCGGCCCGATCCCGAGTTGGTCGCGGCCCTGGCGCGGCGGTGGGACGGCCTGCCGGAGTCCGCGCGCACGCCGGGGCAGTCGCTGGGCCGTCACAACGTCGGGTGTGAAGGCACCCGTGGGGTGTTCCCGAAGTGCGACTTCGCCTGCACCCCCTGCTACCACTCCCGCGACGCCAACCAGGTCCGGGTCGATGGCGGGCACACCGTGCGCGAGGTCAGCTCCCAGATGCAGCTGCTGCGGCGGCTGCGCGGACCGCGTGCCCACGCTCAGCTGATCGGTGGTGAGGTCAGCCTGCTGCCCGCGGAGGATCACGCCGAGGCGCTGGCCGTCATGCGCGCTGCTGGACGCGAGCCGATGAGCTTCACCCACGGCGACGTCGACGAGGAGTACCTGCGCGCGGTCGTGCTGGGCCCCGACGGTCACCGCCGGTTCGACCGGGTGTCCTTCGCCGCCCACTTCGACAAGCTCATGTACGGCCGGCGCGGCATCGAGCGGCCACCGGACGAGGCCTCACTGGCGCCGTACCGCCGAGCGTTCACGGAGAAGTTCGCCCGGTTGCGCCGCGAGCACGGCGTGCGCTCGTTCCTGGCGCACAACATGACTGTCACCCCAGCCAACCTCGACGAGGTCGCCGACGTCATCCGCACCAGCTGCGGTGACGGTTGGGGGATGTTCTCCTTCCAGCCGGCGGCGTTCCTCGGCGACGAGCGACGGTGGAAGGAGGCCTTCCGCGAGATCACGCCTGACTCGGTGTGGGCCGAGATCGAGCGGGGGGTCGGCCGGAAGGTCGACCACCAGCTGCTCGAGCACGGGGACGTGCGGTGCAACCGCACCGCCTTCGGCGTCTACGTCGGGGACCGCTGGCACCCGCTGCTCGACGGGGACGACCCCGCCGACCTCGCCGCCCGCGACACCTTCTTCGCCCGCTTCGGTCCGATCGCGTTCACCGGGACCCCGGGGAAGGTCCTGGCGGCTCAGCTGGGCCGCATCGTCGCCTGCCACCCCGGGACCCTGCTGGTGGCGGTGCGGTGGGCGGGGCGCCTGGTGCGGCGGGTGGGGGTTCGTGACCTGGTGCGCCACCGCACCCGTGTGCGGCCGGTGAGTTTCGTCCTGCACCAGTTCATGGACGCCGCCGACGTCGCCCCGGCATGGGAGCTCATGCAGCGCGGGGAGACGGCCACCGACCCGCACCTGCGCTCGGTGCAGGAGCGCCTGGCGGCCTGCCACTACGCGATGGCTCATCCCGAGGACGGCACCCTGGTCCCCGCCTGCGTCCAGCACGGCGTTCTGGACCCCGCGGAGAACGCGGCGCTGCGCACGCTGCTGCCGATCGTGCGCACCACCTCCCGCGCGGCCGCCTCGGTCGGAACCCCCGCGTGAAGCTGGGCATCATCAGCGGTTCAGGCAGCCACACCTGGCCCGGGCTGCTCGACCCGTGCGAGCAGGTGGTGACCACCGGGCACGGCGACGTGGACGTGACGCTCGGGCGCCTCGGCAGCCGCGATGCCGGAGTGGAGGTGGAGATCGAGGTGGTGCACGTCTCGCGCCACGGCCCCGGCCATGTCCGCCTGCCCCACCAGGTCACCCACCGGGCCAACCTCGCCGCGCTGCTGGCCAGCGAGGTCGACGCGGTCGTCTCCCTGACGGTGTGCGGCGCCGTCGACGAGGACGTCCCGCTGGGCTCGCTCGTGGTCTTCGACGACCTGCACTTCCCGCTCAACCGGCTGCCCGACGGGTCGGCGTGCACCTGGTACGCCGAGCCCGGCGACCCGCGGCGGGGCCACTGGATCGCAGCCTTCCCGTTCTGCCAGCCGCTGCGCACCGCGCTCGTCGCCGCCGGGACCACGGAGGGCCTCCCGGTGGTCGACGGCGGCTGCTACGGCCACGTGGAGGGCCCGAGGTTCAACACCCGCACCGAGATCCGCCAGCTCACCGCCCTGGGGGTGACCGCGGTCAGCCAAACCGCCGGGCCAGAAGTGGTGCTCGCCGGAGAGGCCGAGCTGCCGCTGGCCCTGGTCGGCTACCTCACCGACCGCGCCAACGGCGTCGGGGCGCCGGAGCCCGTGGAGGCGCTGCTGGCCAGGATGGCGGCCAGCCCCGCGGCGTTCGCCGCCCTCGTGGCCCGCTCGGTGCCCGAGCTGCGGGGCCTGGACCTGGCTGCGCCCGGCGTGGTCTACCGCTTCCAGCCATGAGCCGCACCCCCGCCCCGGAGCCGGAGCGCGCCGTTGCCCGCGGACCAGCGGCCGAGGAGGAGACCCGGGCGCTGTGCGTCTCGATCGTCGTTCCGGTGCTGAACGAGGTGGCAACCATCGAGGCCGCCCTCGCGCGCCTGCACGGAGCCTTCCCGGGCACGGAGGTCGTTGTCGTCGACGGGGGCAGCAGCGACGGCACCCCCGCCCTCGTGGCGCGCCCCGCGCGCCTGGTGGTCTCACGGCGCGGGCGGGGGGCGCAGCTGAACGCCGGGGCCCACGCCGCGAGGGGACAGGTGCTGTGGTTCGTGCACGCCGACACGGTCATCGCCGGCGACGCCCTGGCCCAGCTGCGGGCGGCACTGGCCGACCCGAGCATCGTCGGCGGGGGGCTGACCCTGGCCTTCGCTCGCCGCTCCCTGGCGCTGGACCACCTGCGCCGCGCCTCCAACCTGCGTGCCCGCCACCTCGGGTGGGTCTTCGGCGACCAGGCGCTGTTCGTGCGCCGCAGCGCCTTCACCGCGGTCGGGGGCTTCCCCGACATCCCCCTGATGGAGGACCTGGAGCTGTCGAGGCGGCTGCGCAGACGCGGGCGCCTAGTGGTGCTGCCCGCGACGTCCACGGCTTCCACCCGCCGCTTCGACGAGCGCGGCACCTGGCGCACCATCCTGCTCATGCAGGTCCTCAAGGCCCGGTACTTCGCCGGCACCGACCCCGAGGACCTCGCCCGCCGCTACAGCACTGCCGCACCCCGCCGGCGCCGTCGGGGCCGTCCGCCCCTCCCTGACCACCCCCGTCCAGGAGCCCGCGCATGAGCACACCCGGTGAGACCTCGACCAGCGGCCCTGACACGCCCACGGGTGTCGGCGCGCGCCTGGACGGGCTGGCGTGGAGCCGGCGCCACACGACCATCCTGCTGGCGCTGGGGGCCGGCTGGCTGTTCGACTCCTTCGAAGTGCAGCTGTTCAGCAGCGCGATCGGCCCGCTCGGGGACACCTTCGGTGCCTCGGTGTCCGCCCGCGACGGTGTGCTGGGGGTGTGGCTGGGAGGAATCCTGGTCGGTGCCGTCCTGGGCGGGCGGCTCAGCGACCGCTTCGGACGTCGGCGCCTGTTCGTGGTGACCCTGCTGTGGTACTCCGTCTTCACGGTGCTGACCGGGCTGTCACCAGACCTGGCGGCCGTCTACGCGCTGCGTTTTGCCGCGGCCCTCGGCGTCGGCGCTGAGTACGCGATCGTGAACTCCGCGATCGCGGAGTTCATGCCCGCGCGGGTGCGCGGGAAGGCCAACGCCGCGGTGATGGCGTTCTGGCCCGCCGGCGCGATCGCCGCCGCCGTGCTCGCCTACGCCCTGTTGAACTGGGCGGCGATCTCAGCGCAGACGTCCTGGCGCGCGATGTTCGTCCTGGGCGGACTGATCGCCCTCGTGGTGCTCGCCTTCCGCCGCCGTATCCCGGAGTCCCCGCGCTGGCTGGTCGCCCAGGGCCGCGGCGCCGAGGCCGATCGGATCGTCGCCGACCTCGAGGACGCCTGCGGTCCCGGACGAGAGCGCGGGGGTGTCGCCGGCGTCTCCGGGGACCCGGGTGCGGCCGCTGTCTCCACCGGCACGAGCCCCCTGCCGCTGGGCGCAGCGCTGCGGGAGCTGGTGACCGAGTACCCCGGCCGCCTGGCGCTGGGAGCCGGCCTGGACCTGGCGGAGGCGTTCGGCTACTACGGGCTCTTCGCGCTGCTGTCCGTCGTCGTGCTGCCCGAGGTGCACATCAGCCAGGCCCGAGTGCCGCTGTTCTACATCGTCGGCAACATCGGGGCGCTGGCCGGTGGACTGCTCGTCAGCACCCGCCTGGACCGCTGGGGGCGCACGGTGACGGTGGCGGGAACCTACGCCGCGTCCGCCGTCGGGGTGGGGCTGCTCGCCTGGGCCACCGCCAGCGGCAGCGCCGCGTGGGTGACCGTTGCCTTCGTGATCGCCAACGGTTTCGCGACCGCGGCGTGGGTGTCGGCCTACCCGACGTTCACCGAGCTGTTCCCCACTCACCTGCGCGGGGTGGGGGTGGGTGCCTCGGTCGGCGTCGGGCGGGTCGGGGCGATCGTGGGCACTCTGGCGCTTCCCTCGCTGGCCACGGCGGTGGGCGCCACCGCGTCCTACCTGCTCGTGGTGGCCTTCTGGCTGCTCGGGGCCGGCGTGGTCCTCGCCCACCGACGCCTCGGCGGGCAGGAGGCCGCCCGACGTCCCCTGGAGGCGCTGTCCACCACCCGAGGGCGCACCCCCCGGCGGGCAGGGGCCGCGGGGAGCGCGGCATGACCCGGATCGGGGTCTGCGGCGGCCCCTACGGCAACCCCGGCGCACTGGAGGCCTTCATCATCGACGCCCGCGCGCGGGGCTGTGAGCGGCTCTACTGCTTGGGAGACCTGGGGGGCTTCGGGCCTGACGTGGACGCCCTGCGCCCGCTGCTGGAGGAGGCGGGCGTGAGCTGCATCGCCGGCAACTACGACGTCGCCCTGGCCCGAGCGGACCCCGACTGCGGGTGCGGCTACCGCGACGCCACCGACAACGCCTTCGCCCAGCTCATCTACGACCACACCCTGGCCACCACCGACCGGGGCTTCGCGGCATGGATGGGCGCGCAGCCCACTGAACGCCGTGAGCGGGTCGACGGCGTCGACGTGCACATGGTCCACGGCTCACCGCTGACGTTGAACGACTTCTGGTGGGAGTCGCTGGGAGAAGACGAGCACCGCCTCCGGGTCGCCGCCAGCGGCGCCGACGTCGTCCTGTGCACCCACTCCGGGCTGCCCTGGCAGCGGCGGGTCGCCGGCACGCTCGTGGTCAACGTGGGCGTCCTGGGCAAGCCGGCCAACGACGGCACCCCCGACGTCTGGTACGCCGTTCTGGACTGCGAGGACGGGCGGAGCAGTGCCGAGCTGGTGCCTCTGGCCTACGACTGGCAGGCGCACGCGGCGTCCATGCGCGCCGCCGGGCTGCCCGAGGCGTTCGTGGAGACCGTCGAGACGGGGTGGTGGACCACCTGCCTGGAGGTGCTGCCCCCGCTGGAGCGCTCCCGCGGGCGCTACCAGCTGTACCGCAGCACCCTGCCGACGTCCTTTAGCCCCGCCGATGCCGGCTGGGGCGACGGAGCCGCGCCAGCGGAGGACCCGGGAGGCGCCCAGCGCCCGGTGGTCCCGCTGTTCGGGTCGGCGTACTTCCCCTCCCGGTTGTGGCTGTACACCAATTTCCACTGCAACCTCGCCTGTGACTACTGCGCGGTCGCCTCCTCCCCGCAGGCCCCGGCGCGCCTTCTGGAGTTGGAGGAGGTCGAGAGGCGTCTGGACGAGGCGGTCGCCGAAGGTTTCACCGAGGTCTTCCTCACCGGCGGGGAGCCGATGATGCACCCGCGCATCGGGGAGGTCCTGCGCGCGGCCGCCACCCGCCTGCCCACCACCGTGCTCAGCAACGCGATGCTGGTGCGGGGACGACGACGCCAGGCCCTCGCCGGACTGGCTGACCTGCCCCTGACGGTGCAGACCTCCCTGGACGGGGCCCGAGCGGCCACTCACGACGCCCACCGCGGAGCGGGGTCTTTCCGGCGCACCGTCGAGGGCATCACCGCGCTCGTCGACCTGGGGCTCGTGCCCCGGGTGGCGCTGACCGAGACCCCGGAGAACAGCGCGGAGGTCGCGGACGTCGGTGCCCTCCTGCTCGGTCTGGGAGTGCCTGAGGACCACTTCGCCGTCCGCCCCCTCCTGCGCCGGGGGTTCTCCAAGACCGGCCTGGACATCGAGGAGTCCACGAGCATCCCGGAGCTGACGGTCACCGCGGACGGGCTGCACTGGCACCCCGCGGGAGCTGACCTGGGCTCCAGCCCCGACCTGTGGCTAGCCCCGCCGGGCACGCCCCTGGCCGAGGGCCGCCGGATGGTCGTCGAACGCTTCTTCGGGGCCCGCCTGGCCGACGGCAGCCTGCCCCACCCCATCCACTGCGCCGTCTGAGCCCCGGCCGGATCGACCGACCTGTCCCGGACCGGTCAGGAGCTCCCCGGTCGAGGGCGGCGGCGTGCGGCGGACCGGATGGCGTCGAGCAGGACGTCGGCGCCCAGAACCAGCTGGACAGTCATGGCGGGCCGGAACCACGGCCGCCGTGGGACGTCGACCATCCGCCCGCGGGCCACGCTGGTGGCGGTGACGGCCGCGACCGGCACCGCCCACGCCGCCAGCGAGGCGACCCGCAGCACCCGGGGGGTCCCCGGAGCTGCTACGTGGTGGGTCCAGAAGGCGGTGTCGGCGAGGAAGTCCGCCTGGGCGCCGAAGCGGGTCTGCCACCCGGTCCCGCGCGAGAGACGGCCGTCGGCGACGTCGGTGAGCAGAGCGACCAGCACCATCGCCGGGCCCACCCGCTCGGCCAGAGCCGGCAGGTTGGCCCGCACGATGGTCAGGGCGTTCGGCACGCCCAGGGACCGGCGCCCCTCCAGCATGCCGAGGTGGAGCAACACGTAAGCCCCGCTGGAGGCCACCCACAACCGGCGCCGCGGCCGGGCGAGCAGCCCCAGGAGCAGGTGCAGGGCGACCGCCTCCACGACCGGGCGGCGGTGGCGCGCGGCCTGCGCCGCTGAGCGGGCGCTGGTCGCCGCGGTGAAGGCCCACCAGGCCCGAGGTCCGAAGTTCCCCCGGCGCAGCACCCCGAGTAGCGCGTCCGTCGCTGCGCGGCTGTCAGGCTCGGCCCGTACCTGCTGGACTGCGCCGTCGCGCGAGCCGCCCCAGCCTCCGGCCACGCCCCATGGCACCACTCCCACCCCGTGCGCGCACAACCAGGAGAGGTCCACCGAGCGCATACGGTCAGCTGGTGGCGCATCAGGTGCTCGTGGTCGGCGGCGGGCACAACGGCCTGGTGGCCGCCTGCTACCTCGCGCGCGCCGGCGTCCGCGTGCAGGTCCTCGAGCAGTCCGACCGGCTGGGTGGCGGCTCGCGCACCGAGGAGCTGATCCCCGGGTTCCGCTTCAACACCCACTCCGCCGCGCACAACATCCTCAACGCCACCGACATCGCCGGCGAGCTGCGCCTGCACGAGGTCGGCCTGCGTTATCGAGAGATGGACCCCTTCTCGGTGGCGGTGTTCTCCGACGGGCGGATCGTGCGCTTCCACCGCAGCGTCGAGGCGACGGTGGACTCCCTCGCCGAGGTCGACCGGGCCGAGGCCGACCGCTACGCGGCGTGGATGCGCGAGGCGATGCCGGTCGTCAGCGCAGCCCGGTGGGGCCTGGAGGCCGGAGCTGGGCACCGGCGACGGCTGCGCACCGCGCCAAGGGTCACCTGGGGAGCCGCCCAGGCCCTGGTCCGCGGCGGAGGACCGGCCGGGCTCGGGCGGACCCTCCTCCTGCCGTACGGCAGGATGCTGAGGGAGCGGTTCGCCACCGACCTGGTCCGCGCGCCGGTCTCCGCGTTCGCCGCGCACGCCTCGGCATCACCGGAGGCGCCCGGCGGGGCAATGTTCGCCCTCTGGCAGGCCTTCTACCACCAGGTTGGCCAGTGGCACGCCGTCGGTGGCTCCGGCGCGCTCGTCACGGCGCTGACCGCCCGGTTGGAACAGCTCGGCGGATCCTGGCGTGTCAACGCCCCGGTGGCCCGCATCACCCGCGCGGGGCGCGCAGAGACCGATCCGGTCACTGGGGTGGAACTGGAGTCCGGGGAGCGGCTGCACGCAGACTCCGTCCTGAGCGCCGTGGACCCAGCCGTGGCCCTGCTGGACCTGCTCGACCCCCCGCTCGGTGGCGAGCCCGCCCGGCAGCTGCGCGCGGTCTCCCGTAGTAACGCCGTGCAGATGGTCGTCCACCTCGCCGTGAACCAGCTGCCCGCCTACCCCACAGCCCGCCCCGGTGACTGGAACGGCCTGCAGTCATACGTCGACACTCTGGACGACCTGGCTGACGGCTTCGCCCAGGCCCAGGCCCGCCGTCTGCCGCAGGGCCGCGTGCCCACGTACTCCTTCACCCCCAGCGCCTTGGAGGACTCCCTGGCTCCGGCGGGCCAGCACACGGTGTACCTGGCGTGCCCCTGCGCCCCCGCGGTGCTGGAGGGTGGCTGGGAGCAGGCGGCCGAGGGCTTCGCCGACCGCATGGTCGCCACCGTGGAGGCTCGCGCCCCGGGCTTCACGGCCTCGGTGGTCGGGCGGTCGGTGCGGACCCCTGAGCTGATGCAGCGGGAGCTGCGCTGGCCCGGAGCACACCCGATGTACCTCGACCTGGGGTTGCACCAGTCCGGCCCGCTACGGCCGACGCCGGCCCTGGCCCGTCACCTGACGCCGGTCCCCGGCATGGTGATCTCCGGTGCCGGGACGCACCCAGTCGGCGGCATCGCCGGCACCCCCGGACGCGCCGCTGCTCGCGCGCTGCTGCACCAGGTGTCCCGCTGACCCGCGGCGCTGCTCGTCCAGGAAGCGGGGGTCCCGACCGTGCCCAGGACCCATGCCGTGGGCCCGGCCCGGATGGGGAGCGCCTCAGTGTAGGGAGGCCGTGTCCGGCACCGCCTGTGGGGTGGTCAGGACCGCAGCCAGGGAGTCCAGGGCGCCGGGCACGAGGGTGAAGTAGGCCCGCACCGCGCTTCTCGCTGGTCAGCAGGCCGGCGTCGACGAGGATTTCGAGGCGGTGGGAGACGGCCGCGCTGGAGGAGGCCGGCCGGGCCGGGACCGAGCTGCGCGCCATCGGCATGACCCACCAGCAGCTGATCGTCAACGGCGTCTTCACGGCCGCACCCGGCGGCGGCGACCCGCTCGCCGATGCCCTGCACACCCACGCCCGCCGCGCCCTGCAGGACCTGCCCGCGGCGCTGGCCACGCTGCCCCGGACCACGCTCCCGCTGCGGACGGTCAGCCCGCTCGCGGTCACCGAGTTGCGCCGGTTCACCGCCGGCCACGACAACGCCCCCGCCGGCCAGGACAACGCCCCCACCGACGGACAACCCGGCCCGGGCCCGGACGCCTCGAACCCGGACGCCTACGGGCCGGTTGGCCCGCTGGGCACCGCGTCGTTCCACCAGCTGATCGACACCGTCACCGCGGCCGGCTCAGGACTGGTCATGACGATGGGCAAGGGCGGGGTCGGCAAGACCACCGTCGCCGCGGCCGTCGCCGTCGCGCTGGCCGACCGGGGCCACCCGGTCCGGCTGACCACCACCGACCCGGCCGCTCACGTCGCGGCCGCGCTCGGCGGCGATGTCCCCGGGGTCACCGTGTCCCGGATCGACCCGGTCGCGGAGACCGCCGCCTACACAGCGCAAGTCCTCGCCACCGCCGGCGGCGGCCTGGACGAGGAGGCCCGCGCCGTGCTCGCCGAGGACCTCGCGTCGCCGTGCACCGAGGAGATCGCCGTGTTCCAGGCGTTCGCCCGGACCGTCGCCGCCGCCCAGGACGGGTTCGTCGTCCTGGACACCGCCCCCACCGGGCACACCCTGCTGCTGCTGGACGCCGCCCGCACCTACCACCAGGAACTCGCCCGCCAGTCCGGCCAGCTGCCCGACAGCGTCACCGGGCTGCTGGACCGGCTCCGCGACCCGGACCACACCCACGTGCTGATCGTCGCGGTGCCCGAGGCGACCCCGGTCCACGAAGCAGCCCGGCTGCAGGCCGACCTCGCCCGGACCGGGATCACCCCGACCGGCTGGGTGCTGAACCAGAGCCTGGCCGCGGCCGGCCCGACCGACCCCGTCCTGGCCGCCCGCGCGACCCGTGAGGGCCGCTACCTCGACGAGGTCACCACCGGGCTCAGCGACCGGGTGGTCGTGCTGCCTCGGACACCGGAGGCACCCACCGGCCCGGACCTGCTCCGCGCCCTCACTGCCGAACCGGCCCTGGCCGGCACCCCCGGAGGACCCCGATGACTCAGCGACCCACCGTGCTGTTCGTCTGCGTGAAGAACGGCGGGAAGTCCCAGATGGCCGCCGGCCTGATGAAGAAGCCGCCGGTGACACGGTCACCGTCACCTCCGCCGGGACCAGACCCGGGACGGCGGTCAACGCCCTGTCGGCCGAGTCCCTGCAGGAGGTGGGGATCGACATCACCCACGAGACGCCCAAGGCCCTGACACCGGAGATGGTCGCGGCGGCGACCGTCGTGGTCACCCTCGCCGGGACGCGAAGGTCGACCCCGTCCCCGGGCCCCGGTTCCAGAACTGGGACACCGACGAGCCCGCCGACCGCGGGATCGACGGCATCGAACGGATGCGCCTGGTCCGCGACGACATCGCCGCCCGCGTCGACCAGCTCACCGCGACCCTGGGCGCTGCCGACCACCCGACCCGGGACTGAAACCCCACCCGTCCCAACCGTCGTCCGCGACCCGCCACACCAGGCAGCCGCTCGTACCGGAAGCTTCCGCCGCGGTTTCGGTACGGTCCCGGTATGGCCACCGCGGCAACCACCAAGGCCGCCAGGACGACTGCCGCCAAACGGTCGTCGGCGCGCAAGCCCAAGCCGAGCGGGCATCTGGTGGGGTACGCGCGGGTGTCGACGGCGGAGCAGGATCCGGCGTTGCAGCTGGACGCTCTCGAGCTGGCGGGGTGTGCGCGGGTGTTCACCGATCACGCGTCCGGGAGCCGGGAGGACCGGCCGCAGCTGGCGGCGGCGTTGGATCACGTGCGGTCGGGGGACACCCTGGTGGTGTGGCGGTTGGACCGGTTGGGCCGGTCCCTGCCGCACCTGATCGACACGGTCACGGCGCTCGCCGACCGGAAGGTGGGGTTCCGGTCGGTGACGGAGGCGATCGACACCACGACCGCGGGTGGGCGGTTGGTGTTCCACCTGTTCGGGGCGCTCGCGGAGTTCGAGCGGCAGCTGATCCGGGACCGGACCCTGGCCGGCCTCGCGGCGGCGCGGGCCCGGGGTCGGGTCGGCGGCCGGCCCCGGACGATGACCGAGGCGAAGCTGCGCCTCGCGCGGGCGATGCGCGCACAGACCCCGCCGATGAGCCTGGGCGCAATCGCCACCGAGCTGGGGCTGACCAAGTCCACCGTCGCCCGCAACCTGCGCGCCGCCGACGACACGGGAGACCAGCGATGACCACGACCGCTGGGCGCCGGTTGCGGGTGGTGCCGCCGTTGCCGGGGCAGCTGAGCCTGGACCTGCCCGGGATACCCACCATCGGCGAGCTCGCTGAGCAGGTCGCCGAGCTCGCCGCCGCCCGCACCCCGCGGCGTGGCCGGGCGCCGGGGGAGGGCTTGGGGGAGTCGCGGCCGCGGCGGTTGGTGCCGACCCGGGACGTGGACGAGTCCCGGCCGGCGCAGGCCGCGCGGGTGCCGGTGGCGGTGTGGGCGGTGTGGGACGAGGAGGACCTGGTCGGGGTGTACGCGGCGGAGAGCACCGCACGCGCGGATGCGGCGGTGTTGCGGCGGGACGCGGTCCGGTCCGGGCGGCGCGCGTCGATCATCGACTGCCTGCCGCTGCAGGTGTTCACGGCTGCTCAGCACGGCAACCGGCCGCGGCCGGCGGCCGGGTGGCCGGGGCGGGGCGCCGGAGTTTTCGACCGGCGATGACCGCCGATCAAGCCGAACGGGTCGGTCGGGTCGAGCGGGCCGCGGCCGGGTGAGCTGAGCGTCCGGGACCGGGATGAGCTGGTCGCGCAGTTCGCTGAGGCCCGGCGGAGCCGGGACTGGACGCGGCTGGCCGCCTCGCTGGTGCGGGCTCGTGCCTGGGGGGTCCGGGGTGGCGGCCCTGTCGGCGGTGTTGGGGGTGAACGCGGAGCGGGTGCGGGCGATCTGCCGTGACCACGGCCCCGACCCCGCCACCGTCGGTGACCCCGGAGCTTGACCCGGTTTCCCGGACAGTTCGGGTGGGTTGTCAGGCCGCGGTGGTGAGTGCCGCGGTCGGGTTCATGGTCTCCTAGTCGGCTGGGGACCGGAAGCCGAGGGCGGAGTGGCGGCGGGTGGGGTTGTAGAAGCCTTCGATCCATTCGAAGATCGCCGAGCCCAGTTCGACTCGGGTGGCCCAGGTGCGCCGGTCCAGCAGTTCGCGTTGCATCGTGGACCAGAACGACTCCATGAGCCCGTTGTCGACGGAGCTGGCGACCCGGCCCATCGAGCCGAGCAGCCCGGCCTCGCGCAGGCGGTGCCCGAATGTCCAGGACGTGAACTGCGATCCGCGGTCGGAGTGCACGATGGTTCCGGCGGGCCGGCGTTGCCATTGGGCCATCTGCAGAGCGTCGACGACGAGCTCGGTGCGGATGTGGTCCGCGATCGACCACCCGACGATCCGCCGGGACCAGACGTCGATGACCGCGGCGCAGTACACCTTCCCCTCGGCGGTGGGGTGTTCGGTGATGTCGGTGCACCACAGCCGGTCCGGGCCGTCGGCGACGAACTGCCGGCGGACCAGGTCCTCGTGTGGGGCTGGCAGCGGCCGGGTCCCGGCCCGTTTCCGCCGGTGGGACACCCCGACCAGCCCGGCCGTGGCCATCAACCGGGCGATCCGCTTGCGCCCGCAGGCCACCCCGGCACCCAACCGCAGGTCGGCATGGACCCGCGGGGCACCGTAGGTCTGCCGGGATCGCGCGTGGGCGTCCCGGACCTGCGCGAGCAGCTCCTCGTCACGGACTTCCCGCGCCGAGGGCTGGTGACGCTCGGTGTCGTAGTAGGTGGCGCGTGGCAGCTCGAGCACCCGGGGAGGTCACCGCGACGGGGAACCCGTCGCCGGCCAGCTCACGGACCAGCCGGGCCGTCATTTTGGGAGGACGTTCTCGCGGGCGAAGAACGCCGAGGCCCGCTTGAGGATCTCGATCTCCATCGCTTGGACACGGGTCTGGCGGCGCAACTGGACCAGCTCGGCCCGCTCGTCCCGGGTCAGCCCCTCGGCGCGGCCGGTCTCGACGTCGTCGGCCTTGATCCAGCGGCGCAGGCACGACTCCGCGATCCCCAGGTCACTCGCGATCTTCGCGACCGGGTGCTCCCCGGACCGGGCCAGCTCCACCGCCCTGCGGCGGAACTCCGGCGGCTTGGCAGCAGGCACACAAACTCCTCCCCGAGGTGATCACCACCTCAGACCAGGTGTCCGGAGAACCGGGTCAGGCTCCCCCCCTCGCCGACGGTGGCTGGGTGGACACCGCGGGCGCGGCCGGGGTGTTGGGGGTGTCCGGGGAACGGTGGCTGGCCTTCCGGGTGGAGGCGGAGCGGGACGGGGTGACGGTGATGGCCGGCTGGACGCGGCGGTGGTACGGGCCGTCCCTGCCTGGGTGG
>JAABUY010001266.1_pt1 | contig 35137 bp, 25 predicted proteins | sample 5560271 | NCBI WGS metagenome assembly JAABUY01 (sample SAMN10711886, study PRJNA513374) | rock metagenome | isolation source: Antarctica rocks | place: Antarctica: Victoria Land, University Valley
CCAGCAGGATCGCCAGCACCAGCGCGTCGAGGTACGGCTCGCCCGCGAACCCCACCTCGACGCGCTGCACCGCCGCCGCCGCCGCCGTGACCAGGACGCAGAGCAGGACGCCCGGCAGGAGGCGGGCGGCGGCGGAGATCGGTGACACGTCGGCACGCCCCGGTTGCTGCCCGACAGCGATACCGCCCGGCGGCCGATTCCGATATCGTCGGCCTCGCTCGCAGGGGCGGAGCCGGCAAGCAAGGCCGGGCTCTCCCTCCGCTGCCCATTCCAACGGCCCAAGAGGGCTGTCGGAACCTTTGGTCAGCTACGCCCAGACCCGCCAGGGGGAGGCCCCCCTGGACCGGCCTTGCTTGAGTGTTGGATTCCAAAGGCGAGCCTTTGGCGGAGTTTGAGGCAGAGCCTCAACCTTGCTTCCCTCTTGCGCGCTACAGGTTCGGCCACCGCGCCGTGCGCTGCCGTTCCTGCGCGGGCGTGAGGGTGCGTGGCCCGTCCGCCATCTCGCGCGGCAGGTTCGGCACGGCGGCGGGGTCGGCCCAGCAATCCACGGTGCCGAGACTGCGCGTGCAGTACGGCGGCGGCGCGGGCGGCGCCTCCTTCTCCCGGCAGTAGCTCTGCCCCCGGTCGAGCCGCACGATCGAGCAGTCGCGCCCGCTGGCCCCGGAGAACGCCAGGTCGAACAGCCCGCGGTGGAACGTCGCCACCGAGGCCAGGTCGACGAGGCCCAGCGCCACCGCCGGCGTCGCCGGCGGCGTGCACCCCCCGAGTGCCACGGCCAGCGCGCCGGGCAGCAGCCAGCGCAGCATGCGACGCGGAACGGGAAAGGGGCGCGGGGCGCACATTCCCGCACAATGCGCCGCAGGCCATGAATCAATCCTTTCCGCCGGACCCGCGGAAGCGGCAGCAAGCAAGGCCGGGCTCTCCCTCCGCTGCCCCTTCCAACGGCCCAAGCGGGCCGTCGGAACCTTTGGCAGCCACGCCCAGACCCGCCAGGGCGAGCCGCCCCTGGACCGGCCCTGCTTAAGGAAGGCGGTCCAGGGAGCCTCCCCCCTGGCGGAGTTTGAGGCAGAGCCTCAACCTTGCTCGCTTCCCTGGCTGTCCCCCGGTTTGCTCGCCTGCCTCGCCCTCGCTATGGTCCGCCGCCTTTGCCGGGGCGGTCCCGCGCGGGTGGGTCCGGGGACGAATTGGTCGACATCTTCGACGAGGTGGACGAGGAGATCCGCGGCGAGGACCGCCGCCGCCTGGCGCGTCGCGGCGCTGCGGCCGCCGCGGCGCTGGCCGTGCTGCTGCTGGTGGCGGTGGGCGGCTGGCAGCTCTGGCGCTGGCGCCAGCTCCAGGCCTCGCGCGCGGTCGCCGGGCAGTTCCTCGCCGCGATGCAGCAGGCTGACGCCACGACCCCGGGCGCGCGCGAGGCCGACCGCACCGCCGCCGCCGCCTCGTTCGCCGAGATCGCCCGCAGCGCGCCCGAGGGCTACCGCGTCCTGGCCCGCCTGCGCGAGGCGGGCCTGCGCGCGGCCGGCGGCGACAACGCGGCGGCGCGCGCCCTGTGGGACCAGGTCGCCGCGGACGCCGGTGCCTCTGCGCTGCTGCGCGACTACGCCAGCCTGCTGTGGGTGGAGAACCAGCTCGACGACGGCGACCCCGCCGCGCTCCAGGCCAGGCTGGCGCCGCTGCTGGCGCCGGAGAGCGCGTGGCGCCCGCTGGCCGAGGAGGCGCAGGCGCTGGTGCAGCTCCGCTCCGGCCAGGACCAGCCGGGCCGCGCCACGCTGCGCCGCCTGGCCGGCGACATCGGCGCGCCGAACGGGGTGCGCCAGCGCGCCACCGTGGTGCTGCAATCCCTCGGCGAGCCCGCGCCCCCCGGCGCCCCGCGCCAGGGCGCGCCCGGCGGCCCGGACGGCGGCCTGCCGGACGCCGGCGAGTGAGCCCTCCCCCGCCCCCCAGGAGCCTTCACCCCCTCATGCCGGCTCCCACTCCCGCCTCTGACGCCCCCCCTCGCCGCCCGGCGCACGCGGTCCTGACGCGGCGCGCGGCGCTGCTCCCCCTGCTCGGCCTCGGCGCGTGCGGCGTGCTCGACACCGTGTTCAGCGACGACTCCGACAAGAAGATCCTGCCCGGCCGGCGCGAGGCGGTGCTGGGCACCGCGGCCACCGAGATGGCGCAGGCCGACGCCGGCAGGCTGCCCGAGATCATCCTGCCGCCGCCGACCCGCGCCGACTGGCCGCAGCCGGGCGGCGTGGCGACGCACGTGATGGGCAACCTCGCGGGCGGCTTCAAGCCGGGCTGGACCGCCAAGATCGGCATCGGCGGCGGCTACCGCGCCAAGCTCACCGCGCAGCCGGTGGTGCTCGGCGGCCGGGTGTTTGCCATGGACACCGACGCCGTGGTCAGCGCGTTCGACCTGAAGACCGGCGAGCGCCTGTGGCGGCGCGAGACCCGCGACAAGGACGCGCACAGCACCAGCCTCGCCGGCGGCATCGCGGCCGAGGGCGGTCTGCTCTACGTCGTCACCGGCCGCGCCGACGCCCTGGCGCTCGACGCGGCGGACGGCCACGTCCGGTGGCGCGCCACCCTGTCCGCGCCGGCCCGCTCCCTGCCGACCCTGGGCGGCGGCCGCCTCTACGCCGGGCTGATCGACGGCCGGCTGGTGGCGCTCGACCTGCAGGACGGCCGCCAGCTCTGGTCCTACCAGGCCGGCGACGGCGGCATGATCGTCCTCGGCCAGCCCGCCCCCGCCTACGCGAGCGGCACCGTGGTCGCGGGCTTCGGCTCCGGCGACATCGCGGCCCTGCACGCCGACAGCGGCACCCTGCAGTGGAGCGACAACCTCGGCTCGGCCGGCGGGCGCACCACCGCGACCGACCTGTCCTCGATCCGCGGCGCGCCGGTGATCGACGGCGCCACGGTGTACGCCGTGGGCCTGGGCGGCCTGATCGTGGCGATCGACCTGCGCTCCGGCCGCCGCCTCTGGGAGCGCCCGATCGGCGGCGGCCAGACTCCCTGGCTCGCCGGCGACTGGCTCTACCTCGTCGACAACGAGCAGCAGCTCCTGGCCATGACCAAGGCGGAGGGCCGCGTGCGCTGGGTCGCAGACCTGCCGCACTACACCAACGAGAAGAAGCACACCGGGCCGCTGTTCTGGTCCGGCCCGGCGCTGGTGAACTACCGCCTGGTGCTCACCGGAGACCGCGGGCAGGTGCTCTACGCCAACCCGGTCACCGGCGCCGTCACCGGCGGGCTCGACCTCAAGGCCGCCTGCGCGGTGCCGCCGGTCGCGGCGGACGGCACGCTGCTGATCCTCACCGACGACGGGGTGCTGACGGCGCTGCGCTGAGGCAGAAAGCAAGACTGGGCTCTCCCTCCGCTGCCCATTCCAACGGCCCAAGCGGGCCGCCGGAACCTTTGGGCAGCTACGCCCAGACCCGCCAGGGGCGAGCCGCCCCTGGGCCGGCATGACAAAGGCAAGGCGAGTCGTGCCCAGGCCCAAACGAGATGTTTCCAAAGGGCTCGCCCTTTGGCGGAGTTTGAGGCGGAGCCTCAACCTTGCTTCCTTCCCCTGGCCCAGCCTCCCCCGCGTCCCCACCTCCGTCGTCCAGACACCGAGACGGCCTGCCCCCCGTCTGAAAGGCCGCCTTGCCCGCACGCCAGACCCACACCGACACCGGACCTGGCGCCCACGCCGCCGCCTTGCCCGTGGTGGTGATCGCCGGCCGCCCCAACGTCGGCAAGTCCACCCTGTTCAACCGCCTGTCCGGCCGCAGGTCCGCGCTCGTCGCCGACACCCCCGGCGTCACCCGCGACCGCAAGGAGGCCGAGGCCACCCTGCGCGGCCGCACCGTGCGCCTGGTCGACACCGCCGGGCTGGAGGAGGCCGCGCCCGACACGATCTACGACCGGATGCGCATCTCCTCGCAGGCCGCGGTGTCGCAGGCCGACCTGGTGGTGTTCGTGGTCGACGCCCGCGCCGGCATCACCCCCGCCGACAGCCACTTCGCCGGCTGGCTGCGCCGCCAGGGCCGCCCCGTGCTGCTGGTCGCCAACAAGACCGAGGGCCGCGGCGGCGCCGCCTCCGCGATGGAGGCGTTCTCCCTCGGCCTGGGCGACCCGGTGGCGATCTCGGCCGAGCACGGCGACGGCCTTTCCGGCCTGATGTCGGAGATCGCCGACCGCCTCCCCGCCGCCCCCGCACGCCGTCACGTCGACGCCGCAGGCAGCGACACGAACGTCGGCAAGTCGGGCGTCGGCAAGCCGGATGTCGCCAAGCCGGGCGTCGACACGCCGGGCGGCGGCGACGCGGCCGACGCGGACGGCTCCCACACGGACACGGACAGCGCCGCGGACGGCACGGCGGAGGACGTCGGCCCCGCCCGCCCCCTGCGCCTCGCGATCGTGGGCCGCCCGAACGCCGGCAAGTCCACCCTGCTCAACCGCCTGCTCGGCGAGGAGCGGATGATCACCGGCCCGGAGCCCGGCCTGACGCGCGACTCCGTCCTCTCCGTGCTGCACGACCCGCTCGGCGACGTCGAGCTGGTCGACACCGCCGGCCTGCGCAAGAAGGCGCGCATCGAGGCCGACCTGGAGCGCATGTCGGTCAGCGCCACCATCGAGGCGCTGAAGATGGCCGAGGTGGTCGTGCTCTGCGTCGACGCGGAGCTGGGCCTGCACGAGCAGGACCTGCAGATCGCCCGCCTGATCGAGCGCGAGGGCCGCGCCTGCGTGCTGGCGCTCAACAAGTGGGACGCCGTGGAAGACCGCCAGCTCACCCGAAAGGCGATCTCGGACCGCCTGGAGACCTCGCTCGCGCAGATGAAGGGCATCCCGGTGGTGTCGTTCTCCGCGCTGACCGGCGCCGGCGTGGACAAGCTGCTGCCCACGGTGCGCGCCGCCCACGCCACCTGGAACAAGCGCGTCGCCACCGGCGAGCTGAACCGCTGGTTCGAGCACGCCTTGTCGCGCCACCCCACGCCGCTGGTCGAAGGCAAGCGGATCAAGCTGCGCTACATGACGCAGGCCAAGGCGCGCCCGCCCACCTTCGTCGTGTTCGGCACCCGCGCCGAGACGCTGCCAGAGGACTACCGGCGCTACCTGGTCAACGGCCTGCGCGAGCAGTTCAGGCTGCCGGGCACGCCGGTCCGCCTCCAGTTGCGCGGCACGAAGAATCCGTACGCGGACGACTAGGGGCAGCAAGCAAGGTTGAGGCTCTGCCTCAAACTCCGCCAAAGGCAGGCCTTTGGAATCCGTTACTTCAGTAAAGCCGGTCCAGGGGCGGCTCGCCCCTGGCGGGTCTGGGCGTAGCTGCCCAAGGTTCCGACGACCCGCTTGGGTCGCAGGTAATGGCAGCGAAGGGAGAGCCCAGCCTTGCTTTCTTCCTGGCAGGCCGGCACGCCCGCCTCTCACGGCGCCGGCCCCAGCCCCTGCCAGCGCTCCCGCGTCGCGTCGTAGTGCCGCGCCGGGTCGTAGACCGGCGCGTGCAGGCCCAGCCGCTCCGCCGTCAGCCTGCCGCCGACCGCCAGCAGCTCCAGCTCTGCGACGCGCGCGTCGCGCGTGGCGCGCGCCAGGTTGACCTGCGCCGCCACCAGCTCCTGCTGCGCGTTCAGCACGTCCAGCAGCGTGCGCGCGCCCACGCCCTGCTGGCGCGCCACGCCGCGCACCGCCACCGTGTTGGCCTCGATCGACACCGAGGCCTGCCTCATGCGCTCGCGCCCTGCCTCCAGCATGTCCCACGCGGACTGCGTCTGCTGCCGCGCCGCGCGCGCGACGACCTCGATCTGCAGCAGGGTGCGCTGCGCCGCCTCCTTAGCCTGCCGAGTCTGCGCCGCCGGCCCGCCGCCCTGGTAGAGCGGCACGGCGAACGACAGCGTGCCCTCCGCGATGTTGTCGCGCTGGCGGTAGAGCTGGACGTCCGTCTCCCGGTCGCGCGAGCCGCGGATCTCGATCGACAGGCGCGGCAGCAGCCCGGCGCGCGCGATGTCGATCCCCTGGCGGCTCGCCTCCAGGGCCGCGCGGGCCTGCGCCACGTCGAAGTTGTCCGAAAGCACCGACGCGAGCGCCGCCTCGCGGCTCGCCGGCAGCGGCAGCGCCAGCCGCGGCAGGTCCAGCTCGCCCGGCAGGGTGCCGACCTGCTGCTCGAAGCGGGCGCGCGACGCCGCCAGATCGCCCTCGGACTGCGCCAGCGTGCCGCGCTGGTCCGCCAGCCGCGCGCGCGCCTGCTCGACGTCGGTCTGGGTCACGGCCCCGGCGGCGAACTGCTGCTGCGAGGCGCGCAGCGTGCGCTCCAGCACCACCGCCTGGTTGCGGTTCAGCAGGACGATCCGCGCGTCGCGGGCCACGTCCATGTAGGCGGTGCCGGCCGCAAGCAGCACGCCGGCCTCCGACGCCCGCAGCGTGGCCCGCTCCGCCACGACCAGCGCCTCCGCCTGCAGCACCTGGGCGCCGACCCGCCCGCCGGTGTACAGCGGCTGCGTCAGCCGCAGGTCGAACTGCTGCGGCCGCCGCAGCTCCGGGACCCGTGCCCTGTCGATGCTGTCGAACACCGCCGAGCCGCCCGCCGTGCCCTGGAGCACCACGCTCGGCCGCCAGCCGGACAGGGCCTGCGGAACGCCCTCGTCGGTCTCGCGCAGCCGCTGCCGTTCGGCGGTGAGCTGCGGGTTGTACAGGTACGCCTGCGACAGCGCCCTGTCGAAGGCCGGATCGAGCACGGGCGCCTGCGCCAGCCCCGCGCCCGGCCAGAGCAGCACCAGCCAGAGCAGCGCCGGCCGGACCGGCATCATGCCAACGGCTCTTTGGAATGACCGGTGAAGCAGGCAAGGTTGAGGCTCTGCCTCAAACTCCGCCAAAGGGCGAGCCCTTTGGAAACATCTACTTAAGTAAAGCCGGTCCAGGGGGGGCCTCCCCCCTGGCGGGTCTGGGCAGAGCCCAGCCTTGCTTCCTGACAGGCCAGGGCAAGGGACCCCTGGCATCGGCACGGCCGCGCGCCTCATGGGCGTCGCGGTGGCCGGGCCACCGGCGTCTGCCGCAGCGCCAGCACCAGCGCGAACCCCGCCAGCAGCGCCATGGCCAGCCAGCCGAACGTGTCGGCCACGGCCTCCACCGTCGCCTGGATGCGCGTCGCCTGCGACAGCGCGCCCAGGCCGGCCGCGCCCTCGCGCGCCACCGTCACCGGCGCGCCGCGGACCAGGTGGTCGGTCAGGTAGAACGAGTGCACCCGCTCGCGCACGGTCATGATCCCGCCCGCGACCGCGCCGGTGGCGGTGACGGCCAGGTTGCGCACCACGTTGAAGATGGTCCCGCCCGACTGCGCGTCCCTGGGTTGCAGCGTGCCCGTGCTGACCACGGTGGTGGGGACCAGGATCAGCATCTGCGACGCCGAGGACAGCGCCAGCACCAGCGCGAGGTCCACGCCGACCCAGTCGGAGTCGATGAACGTCCCGAGCCGGTACGCCACTGCCGCGGCGAGCAGGCCGACCGCGAGCACCACCCGCGCCTCCACCACGCGCAGCAGGAACGGCAGCGGGACGCACAGCACGAGCTGGACCAGGGCGCCCCAGATCAGGATCGACCCCACCTGGTCCTGGCGGAAGCCGCGCACCTGCTGGCCGTACTGGGGCAGGATCGAGCTGGTGAGCAGCGAGGCGGAGGCGAACTCGAACATCATCAGCAGGCCGACGCTGAAGTTGAGCCGCGACAGCAGGCCCAGGTCGATCAGCGGCTCCTCCAGCGTCAGCTCGAGCACCACGAAGCCGGCCAGGAAGCACGCGGCGCTGACGAACAGCGAGTCGATCAGCGGCGAGTCGAACCAGTCCAGCCTCTGCCCCTGGTCCAGCGCCGCCGTCAGCGTGCCGGCGAACAGGGCCAGCAGCAGCATCCCGCCATAATCCGTCCTGGCGAACACCTCGGGCTTCGCCTTCTCCACCGGCAGCCCGGCCAGCACCATGAACACGACCAGCGGCCCCAGCGGCAGCGCGATGTAGTAGATCGACTGCCAGCCGAACGTGTCGAGCAGCAGGCCCGACAGGCTGTCGGCGCACAGCGGCGTCGCGGCCGTCACGAACGAGTACACGGTCAGCCCGAACACCCGCTGGTGCGCCGGCGTGAAGCGCAGCACCGTCAGCAGCAGCAGGGGGATCAGCGCGCCGCCCCCCATGCCCTGCAGGAAGCGCAGCCCCACCAACCAGGGCAGGCTCGGCGCGGCGCTCGGCACGAAACCGCCGGCCACCGTCAGCAGCACGGCCGCCGACGCGATCGCGCGGCGCGGCGAGACGATGGACGACAGCCAGGGCGTCATCGGCACCACCGCGACCTCGGCCACGTTGTACGCCAGCGAGACCCACGACGCCTCGTCCACGCCGTAGCCGACGCCGCCGCGCAGGTCCGCCAGCGAGAACGCCGTCAGCCGCGTGTCCAGGTTGGAGGCGAGCGAGCCCAGCACCGCCCCCGCCATGCCGAGCGCCAGCCCCCAGCCGATCGGCGGCGGCCCCTTCTGCGCCGCGCCGTCCGGCCCGGGCGGCGGGACGGGCGGGGCGAACGGGTTCACGGCGCAGGGCTCCCGGCCGTCTCGACCCAGGTCTCCGCCGACAGGCCGGGGCGCAGGCGGCCGGTCAGCTCCGGCCGGGGATCGAGGTCGATCTTGACCGGCACGCGCTGGGTGACCTTGGTGAAGTTGCCGGCCGCGCGGTCCGGCGGCAGGGCCGACTGCACCTGCTCGCTCTGCGGCTGCAGGCTGTCGACATGGCCGTGCAGCAGCAGGCCGGGCAGCGCGTCCACGTGCACCGCCACCGCCTGTCCCGGCCGCATCCGCGTCAGCGCGACCTCGCGGTAGTTGGCCACCACCCAGACCGGCTGGAGCGGCACCACCGTGATCAGCGTGGCGCCCGGCGACACGTAGGCGCCGCGGCGCACGAGGCGGGCGGTCACCACGCCGTCCACCGGCGCGGTGATCCGGGTGTAGCCCAGCTGTATCCGCGAGTACGCCAGCGCGGCGCGGCTGTCGCCGGCCTGCGCGCGGGCCTGCTCCAACTGGGCGCGCATCACCTGGACGCCGGCCTGCGCGGCATTGAGCTCCTTCACCCGGCCCTCCCGCCCGGCCTGCTGGCCGGCCTCGTTGGACACGGCGTTGTCCCAGTCGCGCTGCAGGGAGGACTCGGTGTGCAGCAGCGACTGCTGGCGCAGCCTCTCCTGCCTGGCCTGGATCAGCCCGGCGTCCGCCTCGTGCACCGAGGCCGCCGCCACGCCGATCTGGGCCTCCTGCTGCGCCACCTGGGCCTGCGCCACGGCCACCGCCGCCTCCGCCTCCGCCAGCGACGCCGCCGACTGGGCCACCCGGGCGCGGTAGTCCACGTCCTCGACCGCGAACAGCAGGTCGCCGCGATGCACGAACGAGTAGTCGGCCACCGGCACGTCCTGCAGGTAGCCGGCGACGCGGGTCTGCAGCGTCACCGGGTCGCCCTGCAGCTGCGCGTCGTCGGTGTTGCGCCGGCCGGTCCCCAGCAGCACCTGGTTCCAGTCGATCGCGAACGCGGCCACGCCCAGCAGGGCGAGTGCCAGCACCACGGCGCGCACCGCGAGCCCGCGCACGCTACGGCCCCGCCCCGGTCCGCACGGTCGCTATGACCGACATGCCCGGCCGCACCAGGCCGCGCAGCGGGCTGGCGTGCCAGTCCACCGCGATGCGCACGCCCACGCGCTGGACGACCTTGGTGAAGTTCCCGGTCGCGTTGTCGGCCGGGATCGCGGACAACTGGCTGCCGGTCAGCGGCGACAATCCGACGACATGCCCGTCCAGAGGCTGCCCGGGGAACGCGTCCACCCGCAGCCGCGCGAGCTGGCCCGGCCGGATCAGCGGGATCTGCCGCTCCGTGAAGTTCGCGTCGACCCAGACCGTGTCCAGCGGCGTCAGCGTCGCGATGGTGCCGCCGGGCTGCACCAGGTCGCCCACCCGCACCTGCCGCGGGCCCAGCGTGCCGTCCGCCGGCGCCCGGATCGTGGTCCACCCCAGGTTGATCTCCGGCAGCGCGAGCGCCGCGCGGCGTTCCAGCACCGCCGCCTCCGCCCGCGCGCGCTGCGCGGCCAGGGTGTCGGACTGGCGCTGCCGCACCGCCAGCGTCGCCTGTGCCGACTCGATGCCGGCCTCGCTGCGCCGCTGGTCGGCCTGCGCCTGCTCCAGCGAGCGGCGCAGCCCGACGTCGGTGGAGATCAGCTCCTGCTGCCGCCGCAGCTCCGGCGAGGTGCGCACGGTGGCGGCCTGCTGCGACGCCTGCTGCGTCCGGGCCTGGCCGATCTGGGCGGTCAATTGCGCCTGCTGCGCGCTCAGGCTGGCCACCTGCGCCTCCGCCGCGGCAAGCTGGGCGCGCGCCTGGTCGACCTGCGCGCGATAGTCGTCCTGCTCCACCTGCGCCAGCACGTCGCCCTCGTGCACCACCTGGTCGTCCGCGATCGGCAGCGCGACCAGGTAGCCCTGCACCCGCGCGGCGACGGGCACGAGATCGCCGCCGACATAGGCATCCTGGGTCTGCGGGTCCCGCTCCCGCGTGATCGGCCGGTCGAACGACAGCAGCGCGACCGCGACCGCCACCACCGCGGCCGCGCCGAGCGCGAACAGCGTGGCCACCACCCTGGGCGACCGGACCCTGGGCGACCGGACCCTGGGCGCCCCGAGCCTGGACGCCCCGACCCTGGGCGCCCGAACCGTGGGCGGCGGGACCGTGGGCGACCCGCCCGCGCCGTCTGGCCCGGGGGCCTCGTCAGCGCTCAACGGCTGCCCCCGGCGGCGGACCGGCCTCTCGCGCCGGAGCCTCTGGAACCTCGCCCTGCACCACGTCCGCCCCCGGCGCCGACACTGCGCCCGGCGGCAGGCCGATCGGCGCCTGCCGTGCCAGCGTGACCCGCCATCCGCAGCTATCCCCGGTGTCGGCGTGCCCGGCAAAGCCGTCCCCATCGAACCGCCCGGCCAGCGACGCCTTGCCGTAGGCCAGCGAGGCGGCGCCATCCGGCTGGACGACCCCGCGCAGCGGGTAGTTCACGCCGGAGGCCGCGAACGACCCCTCCACCAGCATGTCGCGCGCCACCGGGGCCGCGCCGGCGCACGACCCGCCCGGCGACGGCGTCCATGTCCCCGCATAGTAGCCGGCGCCGGCCGATGCCCCCGCCACGCCCATCGCCTGGGCGGCATGACCCGAGCGGTCCTGCGCGACGGCAACCGGGTCGGGCCATCGCCGTGCGCACGACACGAGCAGCAGCGGCAGCAACGTCGCTCCCACACTCCGCAGCCAGGTCCTGCGGCGTCGATCCCCGACGCCGCAGGCAGGGCGGGGCGGAGTGCCATCGCCCGGCGCGGCGGGATCGCGCAACGCGGAGGCGGCGCGCCCGTCTTCGGCGGGGAAGCGGGGCGGCTGGCTGTTCATCGGCACTCCTGGCTCATGGTAGGGGCTGAGCCTGCCGTCGCGGAAGCAGCAAACGTCGGCCCGGGTGGCCTGCCGGCCGGAAAACCTTCGCGACCCCGGGAGCCTGCCAAGGAAGCAAGGCCGGGCTCTCCCTCCGCTGCCCATTCCAACGGCCCAAGGGGGCCGTCGGAACCTTTGGGCAGCTACGCCCAGACCCGCCAGGGGGGAAGCCCTCCCTGGACCGGCTTCACCGAGACAAGCGGGTTCCGAAGGCGAGCCTTTGGCGGAGTTTGAGGCAGCGCCTCAACCTTGCCTGCCTTCGCCGATCACTCCGAAGGACCGTCGGTACCAGCCGGGGTTTCGGGAGCGGAGGTGCCCAGCCGCCGCATCCAGGCCGCCGCACCGGGTCCCGACGCCCACCCGCCTGTCCCACGCTGCGGCTCCGCCGGGAAACCGCGCGCCCGCCCCCGGCGCCGCCGCAGCCGGCTGGCGCGCGGAATCCGCGCGGCGCGCCGGATGCGGGCTTGTGTGCCGCGCCGGACGGGATATCTCTCGGCCTGACCCCCGCCGGAGCGTTGCATGCAAGGCCAAGACACCAACACCGTGACGACGCCGCGCGGCAGGACCGAGCTGAAGACCGAGCGCCCGCGGCTGTACAAGGTCATGCTGGTCAACGACGACTTCACGCCGCGCGAGTTCGTGGTGATGGTGCTGAAGGCGGAGTTCCGCATGGGCGAGGCGCAAGCCAGCCGGGTGATGACCACGGCGCACCAGCGCGGGGCGTGCGTGGTCGCGGTGTTCACCAAGGACGTGGCGCACACCAAGGCGACCAACGCCACCGACGCCGCGCGCAAGCGGGGCTACCCGCTGCTGTTCACCACCGAGCCCGAGGAGTAGGCGCCGCCCCACGGCGCGCAGGCGGCAGGAGGGGTCGAACCCTTCCCCGCCGCCCGTGCCGATGGCCCGATTGGACCTCTGGAACTTCCGGCCAGTTCCGCCATCCGAGCCTTTGATGCCAGCGGCCCTGGTCTTGACCTGCAAGGCAAGCAAGGCCGGGCTCTCCCTCCGCTGCCATTCCCTACGACCCAAGCGGGTCGTCGGAACCTTTGGCAGCTCCGCCCAGACCCGCCCCTGCTTCAAGGCGGGGGCGAGCCGCCCCTGGACCGGCCTTGCTTAAGTATCGGATTCCAAAGGCCTGCCTTTGGCGGAGTTTGAGGCAGAGCCTCAACCTTGCCTGCTTCCCGCCTCGTCTCGCCTGCGTCGACACCGTGCGGACCGCCCCGCGGCCGGCGCCGCGCTGGCCTTGCCGGCCGTCTTCTCCTAGGTGATCGCCATGGTCCCCTCGCTGCGCACCGCCGGGCTGCTCGTGGTCAAGATCGGCTCCGCCCTGGTGGTGGACGGCGCCCGGCCGCGCGAGGCCTGGCTCGCGGGCGTGGCGGCCGACATCGCCGCCGCCCGCGCGCGCGGCACCCGGGTGATCGTGGTCTCCTCGGGCGCGATCGCCCTGGCGCGCGCCACGCTGGGGCTCGGCGGCCGGCGCCTGCGCCTGGAGGAAAAGCAGGCCTGCGCCGCCGTGGGCCAGATCCGCCTCGCGCAGGCCTGGGCCGAGGCGCTCGCGGCTCACGGCATGGTCGCGGCCCAGCTCCTGCTCACGCTGGGCGACACCGAGGACCGCCGCCGCTATCTCAACGCCCGCGCCACCCTGCGCACCCTGCTCGCGCTGGGCTGCGTGCCGGTGATCAACGAGAACGACAGCGTGGCGACTGCCGAGATCCGCTTCGGCGACAACGACCGCCTGGCCGCCCGCGTCGCGGAGATGGTCGGCGCCGACCAGCTCCTGCTGCTCTCCGACATCGACGGCCTCTACACCGCCGACCCCCGCCTGCATCCGCACGCCGCCCACGTCGCCGTCGTGCCCGCGCTCACCCCGGAGATCGAGGCGATGGGGGGCGAGCCGCCGCCCGGCTTCTCCTCGGGCGGCATGCGCACCAAGCTGCTGGCCGCGCGCATCGCCACCCGGGCGGGCTGCGCGATGGCGATCGCGCTCGGCGGCCGCGCGCACCCGATCGCGGCGCTGGCCACGGACCCGGACGCGGGCGGGGGCGCGGAGCCGCCGGCGCGCTGCACCTGGTTCCTGCCCGCCCCGGAGGGCCGCAGCGCGCGCAAGCGCTGGATCGCGGGCAGCCTGCAGCCCGCCGGGACGCTGCGGGTGGACGCCGGCGCGGCCCGCGCTCTGCGGGCCGGCGGCTCGCTGCTGCCGGCCGGCGTGCTCGCCGTGGAGGGCGAGTTCGCGCGCGGCGACGCGGTGCGGGTGGCGGGGCCGGGCGGCGAGCTGGGCCGCGGCCTGAGCGCCTACGCCAGCGAGGACGCGGCGCGCATCGCCGGGCGCCGCAGCGAGGAGATCGAGGGCGTGCTGGGATGGCGCGGGCGCGACGAGATGGTGCACCGCGACGACCTGGTGCTGGAGGAGTGAAGCAAGGTTGAGGCTCCGCCTCAAACTCCGCCAAAGGCAGGCCTTTGGAATCCATTACTTAAGTGAAGCCGGTCCAGGGGCGGCTCGCCCCTGGCGGGTCTGGGCAGAGCCCAGGCTTGCTTCCTGCCGTCAGTCCCGCCCGTGGATGAACCGTTCCGTGCGGTCCTGCGCCTCGTGGTCGGTCATCTGCGCGGGCGGGCTCTTCATGAACCAGGCGCACGGCCCGGCGAGCGGCCCGCCGACGCCGCGGTCCATCGCCAGGCGCACGCAGCGCACCGCGTCGATCACCACGCCCGCCGAGTTCGGGCTGTCCCAGACCTCCAGCTTCAGCTCGCACGACAGCGGCACGTCGCCGAAGGTGGTGCCCTCGACGCGGATGAACGCCAGCTTGCGGTCGGTCAGCCACGGCACGTGGTCCGACGGCCCGACGTGGACGTCGGCGTCCGGCAGCTCGGTGGCGAGCTGGCTGGTCACGGCGCGGGTCTTGGACAGCTTCTTCGAGGCAAGGCGGTCGCGGTCCAGCATGTTCATGAAGTCCGCGTTGCCGCCGACGTTGAGCTGGTAGGTGCGGTCCACCCGCACGCCGCGCTCTCGGAACAGGTTGACCAGCGCCCTGTGCACGATGGTGGCGCCGACCTGGCTCTTGATGTCGTCGCCCACGATCGGCAGCCGCGCCTGCTCGAACCGCGCCGCCCAGGCCGGGTCGGAGGCGATGAAGCTCGGGATGCAGTTGACGAAGCCGCAGCCCGCGTCGAGCGCCGCCTGCGCGTACGCCCGCGTCGCCTGGTCCGAGCCCACCGGCAGGAAGGACACCAGCACCTCGGCGCGGCTGTCGCGCAGCGCCTGGGCGACGTCGACGGCGGGCTCCTGGCTCTCCTCGACGACGCTGCGCAGAGACGGCCCGAGCCCGTCCAGCGTCGGGCCGCGCTGCACGGTGACGCCCTGGGGCGGCAGCTCGGCGAAGCTGCAGGTGTTGTTCGGCGCGGCGGCGAGCGCGGCGGCGAGGTCGCGCCCCACCTTGCCGGCGGCCACGTCGAAGGCGGCGACGAAGGCGACGTCGCGGACGTGGTAGCCGCCGAGGCGGACGTGCATCAGGCCGGGCACCAGCGCGTCGTCCTCGGCGGCCGCGTAGAAGCGCACGCCCTGGACCAGCGAGGAGGCGCAGTTGCCGGTGCCGGCGATGGCCACGCGAATCTCGGGCAAACGGAGGCTCCATCCGGGTTGGAGCTTTGTTCCTAGCGGCGCGGCGACGCGAAGGAAAGGGCACGGCCGGCAAACGACAGCAAGCAAGGTTGAGGCTCCGCCTCAAACTCCGCCAAAGGCTCGCCTTTGGAATCCACTACCAAGTAAAGCCGGTCCAGGGGCGGCTCGCCCCTGGCGGGTCTGGGCGGAGCTGGCCAAAGGTTCCGATGGCCCGCTTGGGCCATTGGAATGGCCAGCGGAGGGAGAGCCCAGCCTTGCTTCCTGTCAGGCCGCCGCCCGCAGGTGCGCGATGCGCGCCGGCACCGGCGGGTGCCCGTAGTTCACCAGCGCGTAGAGCGGGTCAGGCGTGAGCGTGCCCGCGTTGTCGCGCGACAGCCGGGTCAGCGCCGAGATCATCGGCCCCGCGCCCACCTGGCGCCTGGCGTAGTCGTCGGCCTGGAACTCGTGGCGGCGCGAGATCGCGTTCGACACGACGCCCGTCACCGGCGAGGCCAGCCCGATCAGCAGGTTGGCCGCGACCAGCGCCATCGCCTCGCCGGCGTGCGAGAAGCCGAACCCCGCCGTGAGCCAGGGCTGGCGGCACAGCCAGCCGATCGCGGCGAAGCCCGCCAGCAGGCTCGCCGCCCCGCGCAGCATCCCGAACAGCACGTGGCGGTGGCGGAAATGCCCCAGCTCGTGGGCGACCACGGCCTCGACCTCGTCGGGCGTCTGGGTGGCGAGCAGGGTGTCGAACAGCACGATGCGCTTGGTGCGCCCGAACCCGGTGAAGAACGCGTTGCCGTGCGACGAGCGGCGCGAGGCGTCCATGGTGAACAGCCCCGAGCTGGAGAACCCGCAGCGCGCGAGCAGCGCCTCGATGCGCGCCGCCAGCACCGGGTCCGACAGCGGCTCGAAGCGGTTGAACAGCGGCGCGACCACGCGCGTGAACAGCGCCGGCGCGCACAGCATCAGCGCCGCGGTGCCGCACCACGCCCACAGCCACCACAGCCCGCTGGCGTGGCGCATCACCCAGAACAGCGCGGCCAGCAGCGGCAGCCCGAACGCCGCCGCCAGCGCGGCGCCGCGCAGCGTGTCGAGCGCGAGCAGGCGCGGCGAGGCGCGGTTGAACCCGAAGCGCTGCTCCACGACGAGCGTGGAGTAGGCGCGCAGCGGCAGTCCCGCCACCGCGCCGATCGCGGCCATCGCGGCCACCAGCGCCACGTCGCGCGCGAGCGGCGCCGCGACCAGGCGGTCCACCCCGCCGGCCAGCAGGTCGAGCCCGCCCAGCACCCAGGCCAGCGTCATGCCCAGGCCGGTCAGGCTGCCCACGGCCGCGAGCCTCGCCCGCGCCACGGTGTAGTCGGCGGCGCGGGCGTGCTCCTCCTGCGTCACCGTGCCGGCGAAGTCGGGCGGCACCGCGCCGCGGTGGCGCAGGGCGGACAGCGCCTGGCGGCGCAGCAGCCACAGCGAGGCGGCCTCCCACAGCAGGGTCGCGGCGAGGAAGACGGCGAGGAGCACGGGCATGGGGCGGCGTCCGGGATGCGGACCCGGGACATGGGGTGCGCCGGGGAAGGCAGGAAGGCCGGGGCTCCGCGGAGGTTCCCGCAAGCCCGGAACGGAGGCGGCCTGACCCGTTGCCAGGCGATTCGGCTTACCTCACCTGAGGCAGCCCCCGGCAGTAAGCGCGCGGCCTGGTGATCATCTGTGCGCCAAGCCCAGGGGGCTGGGTAATGTCCCAATCTGGAATTGGCGCTCAGTCCGCCAGCGTCGCCAGTCGTCGGGTGCGCCAGGCCTGGGGCGGCGGATTGGCCTGGTGCGCCTTGGCTAGGCTTGAGAGCCACAGCACGATGTCCGCGGGCATCACGGCATCGCCGGATGCCCAGCGCCGCACGATGCGGTCGTCGCATCCCAGCGCCTCTGCCAGGCCCCTTTGCGACCAACGCAACAGGGCCAGGGCCTCGCGGAGGTCGGAGGGAGACATGCCCCCTCCGTTCGCCCTCAGCCCAGCCATTTCAGGAGTGCCACGGCCGCGCCGAACAGCGCGGCGGTGGCACCCACGCTGGTCACAACCAGGGTGATTGGTGCGTAGCGGATGTCCTGGGCGCGCTTGATGGTGTCGAATGCCTTCAGGGTCGCATCGGCCTGGAGTTGCCGTATGCGCGCCTCTTGCTCGCGGATGTCATAATCTGCCATGTCGCTCACGGGGCAAGTCCCTCATCCAGCCGGGGCCAGTCCCTCGGTTATGTCCGCAATATGCGGATAAAGAGTGGGGTTGTCAACGTAGATCAGCGGCGCCTGAAATCTGGTGCTATGCGCAGCCGAGCAGCTATCGATGGGGGCTGGTCAAGGGCGGCAGGTCGAGGCCTAAACGGGCAGGACGCCTGACATGGCTGCTGAAGGCCTTCGCAAGAAGGCGTTCCTGACGAAGAGGGTGGCCTCTACCAACTAAGCCGTCAGGAGGGGGTTGGCGCCACGTCCGGTTGATCAAAGCCGCCATGTGCTCGTCAGCTCTGAATAATTGTCATTTGCCCATATGCAGAGCTGGGCGAGCGGCTTCGCCAGGCTCGCGCCGAGCGGCGTCAACGAGTATTCCACCATGGGCGGAACAACTGGGTAGACCTTGCGAGAAACTATCCTGTCGCTCTCCAGATTTCTCAGAACCTGCGTCAGCATCTTTGGGGATATGTTCGCGATCTGCCTCTGCAGTTCAGTATAGCGCTTGGTGCGCTGGGTAAGGGCATAGAGAACCAGAAGCGTCCATTTGTTGCCAACGCGCGCCACGACCTGATGCGCCGGACATTCAACGTCGAAGACGTTGATTTTCTTGATTCGGACGGAAGCGCTGTCCGTTGCTGCTTGGGTCGAGATTTCTGTGAGCGCCTCCTCCGCGGGCTGGCGGAGTTCCGGTCGGGATGTGCCTCGTTGACGACGCTGAGCCATTTCAATTCCTACCATTGGGTGCGTATCGCACCGTAAAGTGCATACTTCCGTTTGTATAGTAGCCGCCGTATCTGAAGTCTGGGGCGGGTTCAGACCCTCGATCCTTTCAAGGAGCACGACAATGAATATGCACTTCCCTTCGTCGACTGCGGTGGCCCTCGCGCCCGCGGTGCAAACCTTCCTCGACGGCGGACCGAAGTTCCTGATCGACGGCAGGCTCGTCGGTTCCGAGGCGGGCGGCGCCATCGACGTCCGCAATCCGGCGACCGCCCAGGTGGTCGCCACGGTCCCTGAAGCGAGGGAGTCGGACATCGACCTGGCCGTCAAGGCCGCGCGCAGGGCGTTCGATGACGGACCCTGGACCCGCATGACGCCGGCGGAACGTGGCAAGCTGGTCTACAGGCTCGGCGAGATCATCGAGCGACACGCGGAGGAATTCGCGCAGCTCGAATCGCTGGACAATGGCAAGCCGATATCCGAGGCGCGCGCTGCGGACGTGCCGATCGCCCACAACACATTCTACTACATGGCGGGCTGGGCCACCAAGATCGCGGGCTCCACCCTGTCTCCCTCGGTGCCCGGGGAGTTCCACGCCTATACGCTGCGTGAGCCCGTGGGCGTCGTGGGCCAGATCATCCCGTGGAACTTCCCGCTGATGATGGCAGCCTGGAAGCTCGCGCCAGCGCTCGCCACGGGTTGCACGGTCGTGCTCAAGGCCGCCGAAGACACGCCGCTCTCGGCGCTGCGGCTGGCGCAGCTGATCGTGGAGGAGGCCGACTTCCCGCCTGGCGTCATCAACATCGTGACCGGCTACGGCGAGACGGCGGGCGCTTCGCTCGTGGCCCACCCCCTCGTCGACAAGGTGGCCTTCACCGGTTCGACCGAAGTGGGCAAGCTGATCGTCAAGGCGGCCGCCGGCAACCTGAAGCGGCTGACGCTCGAACTGGGCGGAAAGGCGCCGACGATCGTGTTTCCTGACGCCGACCTGGACCTCGCCATCCCCGGCGTCACGATGGGAAGCTTCTTCGCCCAGGGCCAGGTCTGCGTCGCGGCCACTCGCATCTACGCGCACAAGAGCATCTTCGACAGGCTGATCGACGGCATGACGGAGGCTGCGGGCAGGATCAAGGTCGGTCCCGGTCTCGATTCCGCGACCCAGATGGGCCCCCTGATCAACGCCGCCCAGCTTGAGCGCGTCACCGGCTATGTGCAGAGCGGCCGGGACGAGGGAGCCCACGTGCAGGTCGGCGGCGACGGCTTTCCCGGAAGCGCCGGCTATTTCCTGAAGCCGACGATCCTGACCGACGCCAATCCCACGATGAAGGTCGTGCGCGAGGAGATCTTCGGGCCGGTCGTGGTGGCGCAGGCCTTCGACGACTGGGAACTCGACAGGCTGGCGGCCGAGGCGAACAACACCGAGTACGGGCTGGCGGCGAGCGTGTGGACGCAGAACGCCAGCGTGGCCCAGAAGATGGCCAGGCGCATCCGGGCAGGGACCGTCTGGATCAACTGCCACCACGTGTTCGATCCCGTCCTGCCGTTTGGCGGCTACAAACAGTCCGGATGGGGTCGGGAGAACGGCGCGTCCGCCCTCGAAAACTACCTGGAGACCAAAGCCGTCACGATGCGGCTCTGAGCCCTCTCCGACCGGAGGCGACGGGCAGGCCCGCCGCCTCCGGGACAGGAGCGCGTGGGGTCCCGGACCTCGCCAGAGCACGCTGCCGGACAGCATCGTTCACCGGGCCGGACGCATCGAGATCAACCAGCGCGAGCCTTGCGCTGCGTGGAGCGGTGCCGGTCCGGGGCGCTGTGGAAGGCGGGCTACGACGCCCTGGCGGCACGCTCGCGCCGCGGCGTCAGCCGCGTCGTGCCGCACGCCGGGCACTCCCTGCGCGCGGGGCGGCCGGAGGCCGTCCTGGAGACCCTCGCGCAGGCGAGAACAGGCAGGCAGGCAAGCAAGGTTGAGGCTCTGCCTCAAACTCCGCCAAAGGCAGGCCTTTGGAATCCATTCCTTAAGTAAATCGGTTTCCAAAGGCCTTGGCCTTTGGCGGGTCTGGGCAGAGCCCAGCCTTGCTCGCCTACCCGGCCCCGCCGCCCCCCGCCGCCGGCACCAGCGCGCGCAGCTTCGCCGCGATGTCGCGCAGCGTGGCCTCCCCCTTGGCCAGCACCTGGCTGGCCCCGCGCAGGCGCGAGCGGTCCTCCGCGGTGAGGTCGCGCGCGGTGAGCACCACGACCGGCACGTCCGCGCACCCGGGACGGGCGCGCAGCGCGTGCAGGAAGGCGAACCCGTCCATCACCGGCATCACCAGGTCGAGCAGCACCACGCGCGGCACCGCCGCCTCGACGCGCGCCAGCGCCGCGGCGCCGTCCTCGGCCTCGACCACGCTCCAGCCGTCGCGTTCCAGCACGCCGCGCAGCCGCGCCCGGGCGTCGGCGTCGTCGTCGACCACGAGCACGTCGCCCTCCGCGTCGCGGAAGCGGTCCATCACGGCGCGCAGCCGCTCCCACTGCACCGGCTTGCTGACGTAGCCCACCGCCCCCAGCGACGAGGCGAGGCCGCGCTCGGCGAGGAAGGTGACCATGACCACGGGGATCGCGGCAAGCTCGGGCTCGGCCTTGAGGCGGGCCAGCACCGCCCAGCCGTCCATACCGGGCATGGCGACGTCGAGCAGGATCGCGCGCGGGCGCAGGCTGCGGGCCAGCGCCAGGCCGCTGCGCCCGTCCGGCGCGGTGCGGGCGGCGAACCCCTCGCGCTCCAGGAAGCGCGCCGTCAGCTCGAGCTGCGCCGCGTCGTCGTCGATCACCAGCACGACGCCCCGCCCGCCGTCCGCGCCGTCCACACCCTGGGCGCCCTTGCCCCCCGCCTCCTCCGCCGCCTCCGCCCCGGGCGGGGCCACGCGCGCCGGCAGGGTCACGGTGAAGGTGCTGCCCTGCCCCGGCGCGCTCGTCACCGCGACGTCGCCGCCGAGCATGGCGCTGAACGCCCGGGTGATTGACAGGCCGAGCCCGGTGCCGCCGAACCTGCGCGTGGTCGAGGCGTCCGCCTGCTGGAACCGCTGGAACAGCTTTGCCAGCTGCTCCTCGCTCATGCCGATGCCGGCGTCGCGCACCGCGAACGCCACCCTGTCCCCGCCCCCGCCCGCACCCGCGCCGCCGACGAGTCGGGTAGCCGAGAGGGTGATCGTGCCGCCCTCGGTGAACTTGGCGGCGTTGCTCAGCAGGTTGAGCAGGATCTGGCGGACCTTGGTGACGTCGGAGTGCATCGCGCCGAGGTCGTCCCCGAGCGCCAGCGCCAGGGTGTTGCCCTTCTTCTCCACCAGCCCCGTCACGGTGGACGCCACGTCGCGGACCATGTCGGCCACGTCGAACTCCTCGGCGAACACCTCCATCTTGCCGCTCTCCACCTTGGAGAGGTCGAGCACGTCGTTGATCAGGCCGAGCAGGTGGCGGGCGTTGCCCTCGATCTTGCGCATGTCCGGCGCGATGTTGGCCGGGTCGCCGCTGTCCTCGATCTCCTCCTGCAGCATCTCGCTGTAGCCGATGATCGCCGACAGGGGCGTGCGCAGCTCGTGGCTCATGTTGGCGATGAACGTGCTCTTCGCGCGGTTGGCGTCCTCCGCGGCGTCGCGGGCGGCGGCCACGGCCAGCTCCGCCAGGCGGCGCTCTGTGATGTCGGCGACCACCAGGCCCGCGCCCTCGATCGTGCGCGCCGCGTCGGTGCCGCGCAGCGGGTAGAAGCTCATCAGGCAGGTGCGCCCCGGGCCGCCCTCCCCGGACGGGACGACCTCCGCCTCGACGTTGCGCACGGAGCGCCCGTGCTCGACCACCGCGCGCAGGTGCGGCTCGATCTGGGCGCGCAGGTGCGGCAGCACCTGCCACAGCGCCAGCCCGACGTCGCGGCCGGCGCGGCGCTCCGCCATCGCGGCGAGCGCGCGGTTGAAGTGGCGCACGCGCAGGCCGCGGTCCAGGAAGCCGAGCCCGATCGGCGCGTTGTCCAGCACGCCGGCGAGCAGGGCGCCGCTCGCCTGCTCGCGCCGCCGCCGCAGCACCGCCAGCGCCACGAACCAGCCGCACGCCGCCAGCCCCAGCAGCGAGGACAGCACGGTCAGCGCGACCTCGCGGACCTCGCCGCGCCGCTCCCGCGCGGCGATGCGGGCCGCGAGGTGCTGGCGGATCGCCGCGACCTCGCCGCGGATCGCGTCCATGCTCGCCTTGTCCTGCCCGGCGCGGACAAACCCGACGGCAGCGTCGAGCCCCCCGGCGCCGCGCGCGGCGACCGCCTGCGCCGCGACCGCGCGCTTGGCCTCGACCAGGCGGCGCAGCACGGACGCGCCGCCGCCCGTGCCGAGGCCATCGGCGGCGAACGCGTCGAGCCTGGCCTCGCCGGCGCGGTAGGGTTCGAGGAACGCGGCCTCGCCGGTCAGCAGGTAGCCGCGCTCCCCGGTCTCCAGGTCCTTCGCGGCGGACAGCACCGACTCCGCCCGGTCCGACAGCGCGGCGTCGCGCCGCGCCAGCGCCGTGTCCAGATGGCCGGCCCGGATGTTCCACGCGGCGACCAGCACGGCGCAGGCCAGCATCGCGCCGGCGACGGCGGAGCCCACCGCCGGCCGGCGCAGCAACGCGGCGGTCCTGGCCGAGGTCCAGCCGGCGGCCGTGTCGGACATGGCGAACGCTCCCCCTGGTCGCCGCGGGGGCGGCGCCGGCAAGGTAGCAAGCAAGGCTGGGCTCTGCCCAGACCCGCCAGGGGGGAAGCCCCCCCTGGACCGGCTTTACTTAAGGAAGGCGGTCCAGGGGGCCTCCCCCTGGCGGAGTTTGAGGCAGAGCCTCAACCTTGCTTGCTACCGCAGGCCCGCCTGCAGCGTCAGCAGCCCCGTCAGCAGCCGCTCCGCGTCGAGCACGCCCACGCCCACGGCGTTGTCGTAGCCGCCCCTCGCCGCGTACCCCCAGTTGTCGCCGGCCCGGATGTCCGTGCTGGCGGTGCTGCCGAGGCGGTAGAGCGCCGGGTTGATCTGCCCCACCCGCCCGCCGAGCGCCTGCACGAACAGCGAGGTCACGCCGTTGAGCTGGGGCGCCACGAAGCTGGTGCCGCCGTAGCCGTCGACGACCGCGCCCTGCGAGATGGTGGCATATCCGCTCTCCGGGTCCGCGTTGGCCGACAGGTCGGGCATGTTGCGGCCGGGGAACAGCGGCCGCAGCAGGGTCTGCACCTGCGGCCCGGTGCCGAAGTTCGCCTCGAACACCTGCCCCGGCTGCGTCACGGTGATGCCCGGCACGCGGAACTGGTAGGCCGGCAGCGTCCAGTACGCGCTGACGCCGCCGCCGTCGCCCACCGAGAACACGTCCGCGACGCCGATCGCGCTGGCCTGGCCCTGGGCGGCGGCCTCGCCGGAGATGTAGTCCCACGCCCAGGCCTGCTCCTGCGCCACCGACAGCACGATGCCGTCGCGCAGGGTGACGCTGAACGGCAGCGTGGTGCCGCCGGCCGCGGTGACCAGCGGGTCGCTCGCCGGATGGTCGACGCTGTACGGCGCGTTGCAGACCGGCGACGTGGCGGAAGGCACGCCGTAGAACGGGCAGTCGCGCACCGTGTCGAAGGCGCCGGAGTCGCCGCTGGCGGCGTAGATCGTCTGGCCCTGCAGCGCCATCTCCAGGAACACGTCGTGGAACTCCTGCAGCTCCACGGTGTCGCCCGGCGCCTGGGCGGCGAAGCTGTAGAAGAAGTCCAGCTCCGGCTGCCCCCAGCTCGTGGACACGGTGTCTGCGATGTTCTCCGACGCCGCCGCCTCGAAGCCGTTGATGAAGTTGGCGTTGGTCGCGTTGGGCGCGATGTAGACGCGCACGGCCGCATCGGGCGCGATGGCGCCGCTCTCCTCGACGTCGAGGTCGGTCTCGCCCTCGCCGTCCGCGTTGTTGCCGGCCGCCTCCACGCCGCCGTCCACGTCGACCTTGGTGATGCGGTCGGGCGCCACGCCCAGGCCGATCTGGCTCCAGAACGAGTACGCGTCGTCCGGGTTGAAGTCGTTGAGCGTGACGATGCCGATCGTGGTGCCGCGCCCGCTGATGCCGCGGGCGTAGATCGGCAGCACGTCGTAGAACCGCTCGAAGTCCGCCGGCAGGAAGTCGCCCGGCGTGCCGCCCGCCAGCGCCCCCGTCACCGGGCGTGGCACCAGGCCGGGAAGCGCCGCGGCGTGGTGGTGCGGGCTGGCGTGGGTCATGGAGTCGATGCCGCCGACGCCGCGCACCAGGCCGGCGAGACGGGCCGGCAGGTGGACCGGCGTGCTCGACGCGATGCCGCTGCGCCTGCCCAGGGTGTAGCGGTGCAGCGACAGGCCCAGCACCCGCGCCGCGGTGCCGGCGGGCGCCGTCGCCTCGATCGCCAGGTGGTTCGGATACACCAGCCCCACGGTGAAGCCCATGCCGCGCAGCGTCCTGCTGACGGCCGCGACCTGGGCGTCGGTGTCGGCATAGCGGGCGACGAAATCCGGCACCGTGAGGAAGCGGTGGTAGGACGGATCGCCCGGGGTCTGCAGGGCGATCGCCGCGACCTCGGCGGCGGGCTCGTTCCTCACGGGGAGATAGAAGGTGAGCGCCAGCGGGTCGCCCACCGCGACGTCGCCGTCCATGGCGGCCCGCGCGGGAGCCCAGGGCATCGTGGCGGCAAGCGCGGTCAGGGCGGTGGCGAGCGCAAGCTCGAGGCGGCGGGTCATGGGGCGAAGCATCGTGTTTCCTGATCTGGGACACGACCCTACTACGCAACACCCGTGCCAGCGTCAAAACCCCGGCCGCCTGCCCGGACCCGGGCGGGAAGCAAGGCTGGGCTCTGCCCAGACCCGCCAGGGGGGAGCCCCCCCTGGACCGGCTTTACTTAGCATTGCATTCCAAGGGCGAGCCTTTGGCGGAGTTTGAGGCCCAGTGCTTGAAGGCGGGGCTTCAACCTTGCTTGCCGTGCCGCTCTCGCCCCCGTACAGCGCCAGCCGCCCCCGCGTGGGCACGGACCGGAGGGGACCGCCATGACAGACCTGCCCGACGCCGCCGCTGCGGCGAACGTGGCCAACCGCCTGGAGCGCCTGCCGATGACCGGCTACCAGCGCCGGCTGTTCGCGATCATCGCCTCGGCCTGGCTGGTGGACCAGATCGACGTGGCGCTGCTGACCTTCCTGCTCGGCTCGATCGTGGCGACGTTCGGCCTCACCCCGCTGCAGGCCGGCCTGCTGGCGTCCACGACGTTTGCGGGCCAGCTCGTCGGCAACGTCGCCGCCGGCCTCGCCGCCGACCGCTGGGGCCGGCGCGCGATCTTCCAGGTCACGATGCTGGTCTGGGGCCTGGCCAGCTTCATGGCCGCCCTCGCCTGGAGCGCGCCCGTGCTGATGGCCTGCCGGTTCCTGATCGGTGTCGGCGTCGGCGGCGAGGCGCCGGTGGCCCAGGCGATGGTCTCCGAGCTGGTGCCCGCCTCCGTGCGCGGCCGCACCATCGCGCTCATGGAGGGCGGCTGGGCGGTCGGCTACGTGCTCTCCGGCGCGATCAGCACCCTGGTGCTGCCCTACCTCGGCTGGCGCTGGGTGTTCGCCGCCGTGGGCTCGCTCTCGCTGGTGGTGCTGCTGGTGCGGCGCGGCCTGCCGGAATCCCCGCGCTGGCTGGCGGGGCGTGGCCGCTTCGCCGAGGCAGAGGCGGGCGTGGCCCTGATGGAGCGCGAGGTCGCGCGCCGCACCGGCGCCGCCCTGCCGCCGCCCGCCCGCTACGCGCCGCCGCGGCCCGGCGCCGGGCGCGGCCCGCTCGCCACCGTGTTCTCGCGCGACTACGCCCGGCGCACGACGATGGCGTTCGGGCTGTGGTTCTTCGCGCTGATCGGCTTCTTCGGCCTCAGCTCGTGGATCGCGGTGCTGCTGCGCGCGCACGGCTTCGGCGTCGTGGGCTCGGTGGGCTTCGTGACGCTGATCACCACCGGCGGCATCCCCGGCTTCGCCGCCGCGGCGCTGCTGCTGGAGCGCATCGGGCGCAAGCCGACCACGGTGGTGTTCCTGCTGGCCTCGGCCGCGGGCGCCTGGGCGTACGGCAACGCGGCCGGCGAGGCGGCGCTGTTCGCCAGCGGCTTCGTCATGCAGTTCTTCATGTTCGGCATGTGGAGCTGCCTGTACGCCTACACCCCGGAGCTGTACCCGACCCGGGCGCGCTCCACCGGCGCGGGCCTCGCCTCGGCGGCCGGGCGGATCGGCGCGATCATCGGGCCGGTCGCGGTGCCGAGGCTGGTGGACGCCGGCGGCCAGGCGGCGGCGTTCGAGGTCGGCGCGGCCGGCTTCGTGATCGCGGCGCTGCTGGTGGCGACGCTGGGGGTGGAGACACGCGGACAGACGCTGGAGACGGCTGCGGCCTGAACAGGAAGGCAGGCAAGGCTGGGCTCTGCCCAGACCCGCCAGGGGGGAAGCCCCCCCTGGACCGGCTTTTCTTAAGTAATGGATTCCAAAGGCCTGCCTTTGGCGGAGTTTGAGGCAGAGCCTCAACCTTCCTGGCTTCACCGGTCCCCACAAAGGGCCGCTGGTCACATCATCCCGGCGCTACCGGATCAGCTCCATCTCGCCGGCGTGCCTTCCGGCGGCGATCGCTCTCCACCCCGGCATCCCGGACGGCGGGCACGGCAGGCCGATACGATACCCCTGGAGTTCGAGGCAGCCCGCGGCGCGCAGCAGCTCGATCTGCTGGTCCGTCTCCACGCCTTCCGCGGTCGTCGCGACGCCCAGGCCCCTGCACAGCTCGACCACGGCGCGAACGATGGCGACCGCCCCTGGCCGGACGCCCAGGTCCTGCACGAAGGAACGGTCGATCTTGACGCGGTCGAACGGCAGCGCGCGCAGGAAGCTCAGCGACGAGTAGCCGGTGCCGAAATCGTCCAGGGCGATGCTGACGCCCATCGCCCTGATCTCGTGCAGCATCCGGGCGGCGGCGGCCACGTCGTCGATCATCGCGGTCTCCGTGATCTCGAGCTCCAGCCGCTCCGCCGCAAGGCCGGCCCCGGCCAGGACGCCGGCGACCCGCTCCACCAGGTCGGGCAGGCGGAACTGCACCGGCGAGAGGTTGACGCACACCTTCGGCCCGTCCCTCCAGCCCGCCGCCTCGCGACAGGCGTCCTGCAGCACCCAGTCGCCGATCCCGGCCATCAGCCCGGCCTCCTCGGCGAAGGGGATGAAGTCGACGGGCGCGACGTTGCCCCGCGACGGCGACTGCCACCGCAGCAGCGCCTCGTGGGAGGTGACCAGGCCCCGGCCCACGTCGACGACCGGCTGGTAGTGCAGCAGGAACTGCCCGTGGGCCAGGGCCGCCCGCAGGTCGCGCTCCAGGTCGCGCCGTTCCCGGGACGGGTCCGGCCCGGGTCCGTGGGAGGCGCCGCAGCCGGGTCGGTCTCGGGTCTCGCAGGCCGGCGCGCGAGCCGCCTCGTCGGTCCGCGCCTCGCCCAGGCCCGGCGGGGGAGCTGTCGCGCCACCCGCGTCGGCCGCCTCCTGATCCCCCGCCTCCTGATCCCCCGCCTCCTGATCCCCCGCCTCCGACCTCTCCTCCTCGATCCGGTTCCGCCCGTTCTCCTTGGCCTTGTAGAGCGCCGCGTCCGCGCGCTCGATCAGCGACACCGCCGTGTCCCCCGCCCGCAGAAAGGCCAGGCCGCCGCTCGACGTGACGGTCCGCTCCGCCTCGCCGAAGACGTAGGGCGCGTCGGTGATGGCCGAGCGGATGGCGGACACCCGTTGGCCAAGCGCGTCCGGATCGCCGGGCAGCAGCAGGAGGAACTCCTCGCCGCCGTAGCGCCCGACCGCTTCCGGCGCCCGGACGGCGGCGCCGAGCCTGCGGCCGAAGGCGATGAGAACCTCGTCGCCGGCGATGTGGCCGAAGCCGTCGTTGATCCGCTTGAAGTGGTCGATGTCGCACAGCAGGACGGCGAGCGGCGCCCCCGCCTGCACCCCCGCCTCCGCCGCCGCCGCGATCGCCACCTCCAGCGCGCCCATGATCGCGCGCCGGTTGGCAAGCCCGGTGAGGGCGTCGGACATGGCCAGGCGCTGCATGTCGATCGCCTGGCGCTCCAGCTCGCGCGCCTGGTGCTGCAGCTCGCTCCTGGCCTGCTCGATCTCGGCCGTGCGCGCGCTCACCACCTGCTCGAGCCGCCGCTGGTTGTGCAGCAGGAGCCGCATCCGCGCCTGCCAGGTCCCGGCGAGCGCGGCCATGGCCGCGAACCCGCACAGCCCGTAGAACCACCAGCGCCGCCACCAGGGCGCGCGGATGCGGATCGTGAACCCGGTCTCGGCGGAGACGGAGCCGTGGATGGCATCCACGGCGACCAGCTCGAACCGGAGCAGGCCCGCGGGCAGGTCCGGGTAGCGGACCTCGTGCCCGGCGGTGCTGCTCCAGCCGGCGTCGAGCCCGCGCAGCCGGTAGCGGAAGGTGACGCCGCGGCCGCGGGAATAGTCGAGGTCGACGAAGCGGATCACGAACGGCTCCGGGCTCCAGTCGGCGTGGGCGTCCTGCGACACCTCCAGCGCCCGCTCGCCCAGCGACACGCTGGTGACGAGCGGGTGCAGCACCGTCAGCGGCCGCAGCCGCGCCGGATCGACGAGGTGCGACAGGCCGTGGCTGGTGCCGAACCACATCGAGCCGTCGGGGTCCTCGTAGACGGCGGTCTGGTTCATGTCGTTGGTGATCGGGCCGCTGCTGCTGTCCAGGCGCCTCCAGCCCTGCCCGTCGAACACGTCGATGCCGTGGTCCGTGCCGACCCACATCCAGCCGCGACGGTCGCGATGCAGGAACAGCACGTTGTTCGAGCCGATCGCGGGGGCGGCGAGCGGGGGCAGCGGCTCGGCACGACCGTCCGTCACGCGAAAGCGCAGCACCCCGTCCGAGCCGGTGCCGACCCAGAGGTCGCCGTTCGAGAAGGCCAGCGCGACCGGCGGGCTGCTCAGCAGGGCGGGGGGCACCACGAGATCGAAGCGGCCCGCATCGTCGCGCCGGAAGACGCCGTCCGGCGACAGCACCCACACCAGGCCCGCCGGGTCCGCCGGGTCCGTGGTCACCAGGGTGGTGTCGCGCGCCAGGACCGGCTCGGTCCGCAGGTCCGCCGCGGGTGCGTCGGCGTCTGCGACCATGAACAGCCCGTCGGGCCCGCCGAGCCAGAGCCGGTTGTCCCGGTCCACGTCCGAGGTCACCACCTTGCCGAGCGAGGGGAACTGCTCGACCCGGCCTTGCGCGGGATCGCGCCGGATCAGCGGCATGCCCACGGGCGCCAGCCACAGACGGCCGCCCCGGGTCGTCTCGACGACGTAGTTGGTCTCCGCCAGGATGTCGGCCGGCGTGCCGTCGATCGGGACCGTGCCGCTGTCCGTCGCGACCCAGACCTGTCCGTCCGGCAGCCGCGCCATCGCCCACACGATGCTGCTGGGCAGCCCGTCGCTCGCCGTCCAGTGCTCCCACTCGCCCAGGCCGATGCCGCGAAACACACCCATCCCGAAGCTGCCGGTCCACAGCGATCCCTCGCGGTCGAGCATCAGGGCCTGGATGCGGTCGGGGGGAAGGCCCCCCGGGTGGTGCTTGTAGCGACGCCAGCTCGCGCCGTCCCAGTCGACGACGCCGCTGGCGCTCTGGGTCAGGACGCCGCCGTGCCCGTCGTGCAGCAGATCCAGCATCTCCGGATTGGCCGCATAGGTGGTGTGCTCGCCAGACGCCTTTGCGCTGTCCTCCTCGCCCGGGGTCGGGAGGAGCGCGACGTCGAACCTGACCTGGCCCGGCCTGCGCCAGGCGATTCGCTTCAGGCTCCGGGTCCACAGCGTGCTGTCCGGGGTCCTGACCGCCGTCTGCCAGGCGTCCGCAGGCAGGCCGTCGGCCTCGCCGAGCACCTCGACGCGCCCCCCCTCGACACGCCCGGCCTCGACGCTCCCGACCTCGACGCGCCCGTCTGCGATGCGACAGAGTGCGGCGCCGCATCCGACAAGCAGCATGCCGTCCGTGTCCGGCGCCACGAAGCGCGCCTGGGCCAGGCCGGGAACGCCGTCCACCGTCGCCGTGTCCAGCAGGGGCGAGAACTCGCCCACGGCGTTGCCTTCGACCCGGGCGTGGAGCAGCCTGCCGCCCACGTCCAGCACCACGCCGCCGCCGCCGGCGGCAAGCAGATGCGACGACTTCAGGTGCAGCGACGTCCCGCCGACCTCGACCCTGCCGAACGTCGCGCCGGAGCGCACGTAGAGACCGTCGTTCGTGGCCACCCAGACCCGGCCGGCCTCGTCGGCGACGATCTGCTGGATCCGGGCCGCCGACGGCAGGCCGGCGTCGTAGGGCGTGGCGCCGACACCGTCGTAGCGGTAGAGACCGGCTTCCGTGCCGATGAGGATGTAGCCGTCCCGGTCCTGGGCCAGGGCGCTGATGGCGAGGTTGCCGAGCCCCTGCTCGTCCGTGATGTTCTGGAAGCGGGTGAACTGGGCGTGGGCGGCCTGGAGGCCGGAACACAGCGCGAGGAGCCCGAGGAACACTGCCCGGAGGAACGCCCGTCCATGCCGCCGTCCGGAGCGCAAGCCACCGATCGTCTCTCGGACAGACATGATCACGCAGCTCCTCCGGGAAGGACCTTACGTCCGACATGATTACCGGAAGCTGAAAGCAGGCGTCCGGCCCGACATGACACCGGCGCGTGGAGGCGGCTCCGGCGCCGGCCATCCGTCCGCTTCGCGGGCCGGGGCGCCGGCCCGCCGCGAGCGCGGAGCCCCCTTTGCTTCCCGCCCCCCCGCCGCCTCGGCTACAACCCGGCGATGCTCCGCCACCTGCGCCACCGCCCCTCGCTGCTGTCCGGCCTCTGCGTCGCCCTGCTCGCCCTTGGCGTGGCGGCGCTGGCCGGGCTCGGCCTGGTGCACACGCTGCTGGCCGGCTGGGACTGCGGCGTGGTGGCATACAGCGCGACGTTCCTCGTGGTGATCCGCCACGCGACCCCGGAGCGCCTGCGCAGGGTCTCGGCGCAGCTCGACGAGGGAAGCTGGGCGATCCTCGGCATCACCGTGGCGGCGTCCCTGGCCTCGCTCGGCGCGATCGTGGCCGAGCTGGCGCACGCGCACGGCACGCCGCACGCGGCCTGGTCCGAGGCGCTGGCGGGCGCCACCGTGCTGCTGTCGTGGTTCTTCATCCACACCATCTTCGCCACCCACTACGCCCACGAGTTCTGGCGCGACGGCGCCGGCCTGGCGTTCCCCGGCAACCCCGCGCCGAACTACCCCGAGTTCCTGTACTTCTCGTTCTGCATCGCGGTCGCCAGCCAGGTCAGCGACGTGTCCACGCAGAACGCCGCGATGCGCCGGCTCGTGCTGGCGCACTCCGTGGTGGCCTACCTGTTCAACACCGCGGTCATCGCGCTCGGCGTCAACATCGCGGCCTCCCTGGCGGGGTGAAGGCCGCGAAGCAAGGAAGGTTGAGGCTCCGCCTCAAACTCCGCCAAAGGCTCGCCTTTGGAATCCATCACTTAAGAAAAGCCGGTCCAGGGGGCTTTCCCCCTGGCGGGTCTGGGCGGAGCTGCCAAAGGCTCCGACGATCCGCCTGGATCGTGGGGAATGGCGGCGGAGGGAGAGCCCGGCCTTGCCTGCTGACGGGTCGACGAACCCGGCCACCGCCTGCCCCGTCCCGGCCGTCAGATGCCCGGGCCGCCCATGCCCCGCAGGATCACCGAAGCCAGGGGCCCGTCGTCACCCTTGTGGAAGCTGACGTTCGAGGCCTCGTTCCACGCCTCTGCCGGCAGCCTCGACGTATCGAGCCGATGCCCGGCCCCGGTCGCGAGCCGCTGAAGGTGCAGGCGCATCGTCCGACCGTTGCCCTCCCGGAAGGCGTGGATCGCATTCAGCTCGCCGACATGGTGCGCCGCCCTGGCCGCGAACGCGGCGGCGTCGAGCCCGGCCACGCCGCCGCCCGCCGCCAAGTCGCGGAACTGCCTGGACAAGGCGCCCTCGATCAGGCGGGCGAAGGCGAACGGCCCCGCGTTCCGGGGATGGGTGAGTTCCACGGTGCGGACCTGGCCCGCCCACGGGAACACATCCTGGAACAGGTGCCTGTGCGTCGCCTTGAACCCCTCCGGCGTCAGCGGGAACCAGGGCGCGTCCAGCCCACGCGCCCGGGTCGCCACGTACTCGGCCACGCGCAGCAGGCCAGGGTCCCGCAGGCCGAAGCGGTTCCTCAGGGTCGCGGTGCCGGGATAGACGTAGGGATCGCCTGCCGGACGCCGGGCCACCCGGCGCCTGCCTAGACGGCCTTCCTCGCCGCCGGAGCCTGGTCCGCGGGCACGATCCGCTCCAGGATGTAGCGCTGCGCGTAGAGGCCGCACATATCGGCGGGCACGCGCTCCTCCAGGAACATGGCGAACAGGGCCACGACCTCCGGGGTCGGATGGATGCCCTCGATGGCGTTGCTGTGGTGCCCCTCCGCCGAACGCTGCCGCAGCTCCGCCAATGTCGCGTCATCCACGCGCGCGTAGGCCTGGGCACGCAGCTCGGCGCGATACCGCTCGACAACGGACAAGGCAGTCCCCCTCACGTCCACATCTGCCAGCTTTCCCACAAGGGGTAGGTTGTCGCCTGAGTCCGGCCCCGGCGACAAGCGCGGCCACCGGACCTGTAGAGCAAGCAAGATTGAGGCTCTGCCTCATCCGCCAAAGGCTCGCCTTTGGAATCCAGCACTTAAGCAAGGCCGGTCCAGGGGGGGCTTCCCCCCTGGCGGGTCTGGGCGTAGCTGGCCAAAGGTTCCGATGGCCCCCTTGGGCCATTGGAATGGCCAGCGGAGGGAGAGCCCAGCCTTGCTTGCCTTGCAGGTCGAAGCAAACGGCCTCATCCGCCAGAGGCTCCCCGCGCGCCACCCGCCCGACGTCGCGGCCGCAGCGGTCAGAACCAGGCGCGCAGGCCGAAGGCGAAGCGCACGTCGCCGGCGATCCCGCCCTGGGCGCGCGCGTAGTTCTGCGCCTGTCCGAAGGTGCCCAGGTACGTCACGCCGATGTAGGGCGCGAACTTGCGGCTGAGCTCGTAGCGCAGCCGCAGCCCGGCATCGAGGTCGGACAGGCCGGAGCCAACGCCGCGTTGCGGGTCGGATCTGGTGTAGAAGTTCAGCTCGACCTGCGGCTGCAGGATCAGCCGGTTGGTGAGCAGGATGTCGTAGAAGCTCTCCACCCGCGCCGCGAACCGGCCCCGGTCGCCCACGTACGCCGTCGCCTCCAGGTCGAAGAAGTACAGCGACAGGCCCTGCACGCCGAGCGCCGCCCAGGTGCGGGTGACGTCGCGGTCCAGGTCGACCCGCACGCCGGCCTGGACGTCGAAGTAGGTCGAGACCGCGCGGTCGTACAGGAAGTCGTGCTGTCCGTCGGTGAAGCGGCCGCGGTTGTCGGTCCGCCCTTCCGACTTGATCCACAGCTTGTCGTAGTCGGTCCCCGACCACGCCTGCCCGGCATAGCGGAACTCGTGGCCGCCGCCGTCGGTGCGATCCTCGAGCTGGCTGAGAAAGGCGTGGCTGAAGATCGTGTTGTCCATCACCGGCTGCATCCCGCCCACGGTGTCGAGCGGGGCGAGGCGCACGCTGTCCCTGACGCCGGCCGGCGTGGTCTGCGCCTGGGCGGCGGCGCTGCCGACCAGGCCGGCCGCGCAGGCGAGCCAGGCGGCGGTCCGGGCGGCCGTCACGCGACGACGACCGTGCGGAACATGCCCCTCTCCATGTGGTAGAGCAGGTGGCAGTGGTAGGCCCACAGGCCGGCCTCGTCCGCGGTCACCAGGTAGCTCAGCTTCTCGCTGGGCTGGACGATGATGGTGTGCTTGTAGGGCCGGTATTCGCCCTGCCCGTTCTCCAGCTCGCTCCACAGGCCGTGCAGGTGGATCGGGTGCTCCATCATCGTGTCGTTGATCAGCGTGAAGCGCACCCGCTCGCCGAGAGGGAGGCGGATCGGCTCGGCCTGGGAGAACTTCCTGCCGTCGAAGCCCCAGATGTAGCGGTTCATGTTGCCGGTCAGGCGCAGCGTGATCTCGCGCGACGGCGGACGCGGATCGGCCCCCGGCCGGGTGGCGCGCAGGTCGGCGTAGGTCAGCACGCGCCGGCCGTTGTTCTGCAGCCCGTCGCCCGGCTCCGACAGCCGATCGATCGGCATCATGGCGACGTTGTCGACGTTGACGCTGCCGTCCAGCCTGGCCCCGACCGGATCGCCCTCCATCCCGGACATGCCGGGCCGCCCGGGCCTGGCGGTGCCCATGCGTCCCGTGCCGGACTTCTCCGGCGCCATGCCGCCCCTCCCTGTCATGCCGGCCATCCCGGCCATGCCCGCCATGGAGCCCTGGCCCTTGGCCGGCGCCCCGGGCATCGGGCCAGACCCCATGCTCATGCCGCCCATGCTCATGCCGCCCTTGCCCGCACCGGACATGGCCATGCCCGACATCTTCGCGCCGGCGCCACCAGCCTTGTCGCCGTCCATCTTCATGCCGCCCATGGCCATGCCGGACATGCCCATGTCGGTCATGGAGCGCAGCGGCCTGGGGTCCATCGGCGGGATCGCCCCGGCCATGCCGGCGCGCGTCGCCAGGGTGCCGCGCGCGTAGCCGGTGCGGTCCTCGCTCTGCGCGAAGATCGTGTAGGCGGCGTCGGCCGTGGGCTGCACGATGACGTCGTAGGTCTCCGCCACGCCGATGCGGAACTCGTCCACCGCCACCGGTTCCACGTCGTTGCCGTCCGCCGACACCACGGTCATGGTCAGGCCGGGGATGCGCACGTCGAAGAAGCTCATCGACGCGCCGTTGATGAAGCGCAGCCGCACCCGCTCGCCCGGCCGGAACAGCGCGCTCCAGTTGGCACCCGGAGGCTGGCCGTTGAGCAGGTAGGTGTAGGCCTTGGCCGAGACATCGGCGATGTCGGTGGGGCTCATGCGCATCCTGCCCCACGCCAGGCGGTCGTCGATCGCCGAACCCAGGCCGTCCTTGCGGACATCGGCCACGAAGGTGCCGAGCGTGCGCTGGTGGAAGTCGTAGTAGTCGCTCTGCATCTTGAGGTTGCTGACGATCTCGTCCGGGTCGGTGTCCGACCAGTCCGACAGCAGCACCACGTACTCGCGGTCGAACGGCTGCGCGTAGCCGCCGCGCGGCTCGACGATGATCGCGCCGTACAGGCCCGTCTGCTCCTGGAACCCCGAGTGGCTGTG
>JAABUY010001267.1_pt1 | contig 35133 bp, 64 predicted proteins | sample 5560271 | NCBI WGS metagenome assembly JAABUY01 (sample SAMN10711886, study PRJNA513374) | rock metagenome | isolation source: Antarctica rocks | place: Antarctica: Victoria Land, University Valley
CATGTTTCAGCGCAGCACAAGTCTGAAAAGCAACGGTGCAGGAGTGCAAGAGCTGCAGCCTTTACAGCAATGTGCAATGACGCCGAGCCAAGCGCTTCGCATGGGCCCAGGGCACAGCCCCAGGCTTACCAGCCAAGTTGACATGCGCGAGCCTCCTTTTTGAGCGGCTGCGAGGATATTCGGCCCGGCCCGGAGTGGGAGCCTTTGCGTGTGGCTGTGCTATCATGCATGGCAGTTTTTGGCTGCGTGCTGCATTTGCGGTGAGCAGCACGATCTGAGCATTTGTGCTGAGCAGCATCTCACACCTGTTACAATCTTTGTGACCCCAAGTACCTTACCCCTCTCATGGCTCTCTCCTATCGCGCGCTCGTCCAAAAGCAGTGCCAAGCTCTATTGCGTGGTCAGGCCGGTGAGCATCAGATGCATTTGACGCTCCAAGCACGCTCAAAAAGCAGGGCAACAGATGCTCAGCCCGGTGCATAACCTCGCACCTCACGTGCGCTGGCAACAAGTGTTAACACCTCCAATGCACTTCACTCTTCACGCGCGCACTCAACTGCAAGCTTGAAAGCCTGCTGGCACAACAGCCAGCGCTGGCGCTGTCAACAGCCGTCAAGGCCTGAGCTTGATAAGAGGCGCGCTCGTGCCAATGCACACCAGCCAACTCACGCACCCAGCCACGGCCAGCAGCCCCGAGCAGCGTGGGCCTGGGGTGCTGAAGGGGCGGCACACTTCCTGTATGGTCACAACATGTGCACCTCACCGTTGATGCATCCCCCCGACAGCCGCGCGGTAAGGCACTGCCGCCCTAGTCTGTCACAGTCAGCTGCATGCACGGCCCCCGAATCGTCTGTACCACCAGCCGGCGTCCAGCGCATCGGCCAGCACGTCCGGCGGGAGCGCCAGCGGCCCGATCGGCACGGGCGGCACCCAGGCTTCGCGGTCCGGGTGCCACCACAGCTGCTTGACCCACTCAGCCTGTGCGCGCATGCAGCGGTCAGAAGACACACCCACTCGCTCGCTCTGAGGACAGACATGCTTTCTGCACTGACACTTATTGCTGAGTGCAAGGGCATGCATATTAGGCATCAGACCAGCTCCTAGGCTGCACTGCATTCACTGGTGCTAAAGACAGCAGAGCAGAGCGTGCTTGCTGAGTGAACCAACAGTGGAATTGCGATAGATTGAGCTGCCATATGGCAGCTCTAAACATGGGCAGATTTGACGCACGCCAGATCTACCACCGCACATGTTGGTAGCAGGCTTACTAAACACCAGCATGCCAGCAATGCTACTCACAAGCTCAGCCCAGCCCAACGCAGCCCAGAGCAGGAGAGGCTAGGCGCCGCACATGCGCGTCCGCCTCCGCGACGCCCTGCGCGGCGCGGAACGCCACAAACTCCGACTGGCGGCGCAGCAGCTCGCCGGCGTCAGTCACCAGCGGCTGATCCAGCAGCTGGTCCACGGACAGCTGCGCGGCCGCCACGGCCCGCGGCGGCGGCGCCACCGCACGCGCGGCGTCGCCGGGTCCCGCGACGCGGCCCCAGTAGGCCTGCGGGGCGCCGCACAGCAGTCTGTTCAGCCTTCAAATGATGGCGGGACATTGCAGGTGCAAGGGTCACACGCTGCACGGCAAATCATGAAGTGCAGTGCCGCATGGTGAGATGACAGCTCTGCTTTGCATGTCGGCCCTGCCACCCAATTCAGCATGCTGCACCCTGCCACCGCGGGGTCTTTCGTCCAGAAAGGGTAAGGACGGCTTGCTTGCACACCAAGCAATTCTGCAAGGCGCCACACATGCAGCAAGAAAGCCACGCATGTTTAAAAAATGATCATGTCACAAGGAAGCATGTGCACAAGCTGCCCTGCTGGTTTACCATGCAGGTGGGGCAGGGAGGGCATGCGCGCGCCTTGAGCAGGCCTTGTACTGCCGCGAGCGGCTCGCTCGCGCTTGCGCCGTGCCTAGCCGCGCTGCGGTCGCCGGCGCTGTGCAGTGCAGCATGTGTGGAGCCGCGGGTGCGCCCGTCGTAGCTGGACTCCGAGCTTGTCGAGCTGGTCCACGATGCCGCAGACGACAAGCGGTTCATCTTCTTTGTGGCCGACTCAAGTGCCGCCAGCGCCGCCGCGGTCTACGCGCCGGCATCCAGCTAGAGCAGTCAAGCGCTTGTGCAAAGTAATTGGCCTGCTGAGTGCGCACTTCAGGCCGGGCTTGGAGGCAGGCTTGCAGGTGCGCATTGCTTCTTAGCAGCAATGGCCTGACTGCGGGGGCTCCAAGGTCCCTCACATTCAGGCAAACTGTGATGTTGGCTGCACGCCCCATGACATGCATTGTGCTGCTATGACACGCACCCACTCTGCTTAAATAAGTAGCACTTGCAAACCCAGCAGAGCTGTTGCATGCTGGACAAAGGAAGAGTTAGCGCTCTACAGACCACACCTCCACCAATGCAGCGTGAGAAAACTGTCTACTCCACACAGCCAGGGCATCTCCAGCGGTGCATGCAAGGACAGGGTGCGCACCAGCTGCGCAGGGCGCTCCTTCGGGAGGCGGGACCGCCGCTTGGCACCGGGTGCCGCTGCGCGACAGCACACGCAGTGAGCTCTGACCTACTGCAGAAGACATGCAGGCCTGCCAGACGTGCTCGCAAGGCATAATCAGCACTGTGGTCACTACCCACGAGATATGCTGGAAGGCAGGGGCCGCGCGCGGCACCCAGCGCGGGGAGCATACCCCTCACTGCAGGCCCGCTCACAGTTCTGCAGGTTGTTGAGCAAAGCCGCAAAGAGCCGGGCTCACTCTTGTGCGAGCGCGGCGCAGGCTGGCAGGCATCAGCGCGCAAGTCATAGGTCACACGCGCTGGCCCCTTGGTTGGCGACATCAGCTCGGTCCGCTCCGCAGCGCCAGTGCTCACGGCCTGGCCGTTGCGCTCTTCCATCGCGCTACGTGCCTGCGCGTATGGCGTACGCTGAGGGCTTCTGCCCTGTGGTTTGCACTACCTGCACGGTGGGCCACATCTTGCCCCTTAGGCAAGAGGGCCGGGCATCGCAAGGATGTCCGCAAGGCAGCAAAGCGAGGGAGCGCGCACCGAGACAAGCCCGGCGCTGTAGCAAGCCCAGCAGGCAGTCTTCACCACCCTGACCGCCGAGCCCGTCGCCTGATGGGCACTGTCAAGTCGAATGCAGCCGATCTGAGCTTGATCCTGCGACACGAGAGCACTGCTTTCAGGGGCAGCGGGGCTGCTAGGCGTTGCGTGTACACCATGCACAGGCTGACAAAGCTGAGTGCCCAGCAGGCAAAAGGCTGGCAACTGCACTCTGCAAGGAGAGGCGCGCGGCGCCCGTCCCACTTGCGCTGCAGCTAGACATAACCACGCCCCACCTCTATTCTTTACCGTGTATGTTGGACAAGCTGGCTCAGCGTCGCAGCAATGGCGCTGCACGGCACACGCACACGCTCACTCAGCGTCGTGCCTTGGAATACCGACCGTATCTGAATAAGCGAGTGCAAAGCCTCTAGCGAGTCGCTCCTGCTATCAGAAGTGTGCAAGCAGCTGGCGGGTTCCTGGGGGTAAGAGAACCTGTAGGGTAGCATGGCAGGCGATAATAGAGGCTGCCGCTTGTCTATCTGCTATCTATCTGCGGCTTTAACCATAAGCTGCTGATGACAGGGAGCGCAACATCACACTGCAATGCGGCTGGCCTTAACAACTTGACCAGTCAATGCACACCCGAAACAGGTGGCGCAACAGACGCTCCCCCGGCAAGTGCAGCAGACACAGGCACACAGCCCCTGTAAGGTACGCTAAGCACACGCTAACTCGCGGCAGACATGCATTGCACTTCATGCGCGGCCCTTCACCCCTCACAGCAGCACCCATAAAGCTGGATGCTCCACAAGGGATCGAGTTCTAAGCGGATTCAGCAGTTCTAAGATCACAGCAGACCAGCACGCAGCCTGCACGACAGGCGGGTGCTACCGAAGAGGACCGCAACCACCGCCTCAGCTGGCCCAGGTCTGCCGCCTACAAGCGTAGCAGTGTCAGGCGGCGGCGCGCTGCCAGCCTCCCTTCACAGCACGGCCTCCCAGACAGCAAACTGCGGGCCCGAGGCCGCAAGCTTCCACTCCTTCTGGCCCACCTGCGGCACGCACCAGCGCATCAGATGCCGGCAGACTGCTGCAGACACCGGATGATACGCAACCGCCCCGGCGCACGGTCCGCATCAGCATGGTGACAAGTGTCGTTGGAGAACCGTTCAAACACCATGTTTTAAGTCGGAAGTATGCAAGGGTCTGCCAGAGTGTCATCCAGGAAGGCCATAGCAGTTGCCCAGCGGCATAGCCCGCCTGCGCCGTTGGCACGAGAGCGGTGCTGCACAGGGCCAGCAGTGAGGCGGCAGCAGCGCGCGGCGCAGCGTGCTGCGCAGGGTGCCGCCGCTGCGGCGGCGGTGCGCGCCTGCACGTCGTCGGCGGCCGGCGACCAGTCCGCGGCGCCCACCTTCATGGCCACCTTGTTGTCGACCGTGGCCGCGTACAGCGCCGCTGCCGACTTCCGCACGATCACCTGCGGGGGTTAGGGTCAGGGTAGGCCGTGCAGGCGCGGGGGTGTGGACTGTCGGCAGCGTGTGTGGTGACTGCTGAGCAATGCCACACAGGCTGTGGTGGCACCAATCACCACTGCCACGGTCAGGCCGTGCAGACGTCGGAGCTGAGCGAGCTGCAGAACGCCGTCAGGTTGGCGCCCTGCATTGAGCGGTGGGGCACGAGGGCCAGGCAGCGTACTCCCTGGCGGAGCCCCCTGTTGTGCATGCGGACGCGCAGATGTGATTAGTCATTGGACACGTGCGAGCTGCTCAGCAGGCCGCGCCGCGCGGGCCTGTTCATGGAGCCCGGGTCGGGCGCACGGCGCCGGGCGGGCCGGGGGCGCGCCTTGGAGCGGCAGTGCAGGCCGTTGCGCTCGCGGATGCGGACGAGCTCGCGGATGGCGGCGCCCAGGCCGTCCGCGACCCAGTGGTCGTAGAAGATGGTGGGCGTGCCGGGGTGCGTCAGGATGTACGCGTAGCCCTCGTGCAGGTGGTTCCACGGGAACGGCCAGTGGTTCAGCGTGGAGCCGGTGTCGTGGTTCTGCGCGCGGGCGCGGCGCGCGCGTCACTCGGCCGCCGGGCACCTGTCTGCGCGCCCCCTCCAAATTCGCGCAGGTCGCAGCGGCGGCGACGCCGCTGGTCCTCAAAGTTGGCTGGGCGGCGCTCGCACACACCCTGCAGCACTCTGGCAAGCACACAAGCTTAGCTCATTAGGCACCACTTCGGCATGGCAGTCCACCGACAGCATGAGCGCCGCCATCGCCTGCCTCCCCTACATGCACCCGCACATGTCCTTACATGCACCCGCACCTACTTCAAGCAGCCAATGCGCTGGCTGCACAGCAAGACCCACCACTGCCATAGCCTGCACAACCACGCCCTCGCGTTGCAGACCGGTGGGGGCGCGCCTCGATGAAGGTTATGGCGCGGCTGGGCCACATGCCGAGCAGGCCGGGCGGCCGCCCCTGGCTGTCCACCAGGCGCCAGTACTCCCCGCGGCTCATGGCCTCCTGCAGGATGCCTGCGGCCGGTGCACCCCAGGCCTGCATCAGCATCGGCCGCAGCGCTGCTCTGCCGGCCAAGCTCCGCACCAGGGGTCACACAGGGCTGACGCCGATGCTCTCAGTGCAGTGATGCTCTATACTGCTGTATGGGTTGGACAGTGCCTGGCGCATGCATCGCCGAGCATGTCGCCAGTAATTGGGACCTGTCCCGCTTCTGCAGCTCAGAGCAGCACTCCCTTTGCACGTGATGCACATCACAAGCTGGACACATGCCTTCCTGTTGAGACTCTGCCTCTGCATGGGTCTGTCGCGGCGCTGGGCGCCATGCATAAACCCAGGAGGCGGGAGGGGCCCGGGCGCACCCTTCGTAGTGAAGTCGAACGCGGAGGCCGTGCCGCCGGTGCGGTCGCACCAGTTGACGGTGCGCTGGCGGTGCGCGTCCTGGTTGTAGTTGAGCACGCCGTCCGCGTACTCGCACGTGTCCCAGAACTCGCCAAACGCCATCTCCGGCACCGTCGCGTCCAGGTACTCCTTCACGAACTCACCGCCTGCGGGTAAGTTTAGGGTTAGCACACTTGTCAGGGTTAGGGTAGCACCAGTTACTAACACCAAAACATACTTACAGTACCCTACCATACCATGCCGCATCTGCAAAGCATTTGCTGAGTAGGCATCTTTTTGGTAGAGCAAGAGCAAGAGCAAGAGCAAGCTGTGCCTGTGGGCATGTACGCCACCAAAGGTACATCTTGACTTGTTCTCGCTTGCTCGTTCATCCACTGCATGCCTCTGCCACAGCACGGCCGCAGCGTCCGCCACAGGCAGGGGCCGGAGCGGGGGCGCACTGTAACCCTTGACAAAGTCAAAGCGCCAGCCATCGAAGCCGATGGAGTTGCGCAGCCACTTCAGCCACTCCTTGATGTCCTCCCGCACGGCCGGCTGCGCCGCGCAGCCGCCCCTCACACCGTGCCATGCCTGCTTCAGTGCAGCTACCTCAGGCGCCTGCTGCAAGTGCTTGACCTGTCCAGCAGCACTGCAAAGTCCTCGCCGCCGCCCACGGGCGGCCCCGGCAAGCAGCTGGGCACATGCGTAAATCTGGGACAGCAGACCCAATGGTGCGCATGGAGGTCACCCAATCAGCAGCAGCCTTGACAAAGGAGCCGCGGCCGCAGCCACGCCTGCGTGTGGTCGATGTTGGGCGCGGCCACATAGTCCTCGCCCGTCTTGTGGCGCCCGGTGCCGCCAAACACGCCGTTGTTGCAGCAGATGGCGGATTGGTCCAGGGCAGCCGGCCGCCAAACCTGTTCCAGCGCCCCGCCTCGTCCTGCGGCGCCCGGACACCAGTGCGGCTCACGGCGCCTGTTCAGTGCCGGGCAGCTGCGGGGCATGCTGTGGTGCAGCAGTGCGGCGGCCTTGCTGCAAAGAGCGCGGCCTATCACCCTATCTGATTGAGTGTCCTTTTGTGTGCGTGCAGCGCTGGTATCTTTATAACAGGCATTGATTGACACAGGAGCACCAGTAACCGCAATGCAGGCAAGTCCAAGCACTCGCACATGAGGTGCAGCCTGGCCCTGCATGCCCTAAACAGTCAGGCCGGTGCCCACTCGATGCCGACGGGACCTATATGTATCCACACCTAAGCGATTAGTTTCAGGGTGTGGTGATCGCGGCGCGCCTGGAAGTGCGCGCAGCGGTGGTTGATGACGATGTCGGCCACCGCCTTGAGCCCGCGGTCGTGCAGCTCCCGGATCAGCTCCCGCAGCTCGCCCTGCCGCGGCCCAGCGGCACTGCTGTCTTCCGCAGTCCGCAACAGCCCCAGCCTCATCACATTCTCCTCACTCCCTTCACGCTCACTCACAGCAGTCCACAGCTCGTGCTGCTGCAGCATGGGCCATGCGACTGATACCATGACAGTCAATAGGAGCGCCTGTACAGGACCCCTCAATACTGCAGGCATCAGTCAAACAGGTGGTAAAAGCTCAAGAGATGTCAAGAAACCACCCAGTGACAGCCAGCTAGATGTTCACCGTAGCTGTCCATCCGAGCGGGCATATTAGGCTACGATGTAAGAGAGCCTAGAAAAAACATTGTGCTGGTCAGCGGCCGTTGCGTCACCCTGCACAAAGTGAGATCTGCAGACTGGGAAGGCAGGTACTGTGTTGGAGCACGGGTGTACCTCCGAGCCGTAAGCCGAGTCGAGGTCGTACAGGTCGCGCGGCAGGTACCCCTGCGGGCTGACGCTGTCGCTGGGCGGCGGCAGCCACAGCACGGTGATGCCGTCGTCCGCGATCTTTGGAACCTGTTCCCTCAGCACCTGCGCGCTCGGGCGCGCCGTCAGGTGCAGCAATCGCGGCTGGTGCCCCCCGAACGCTCTGCCGAGGTGTCGGGACGGCTCGGTCCCAAGATAGGAAGACATCACCGCTTGGGAGCACACAACCACCATGCCAAGAAGCCTCGCAGCGCTGGACGGCCACCCTGCAAAGACTGAAATTGCAGGCAGAAGCCCGTGGCGCACGTTGTACCAGGGCTGGCGGTGGGACTCCCAGTTGAAGCCCTGCAGGATGATCTCGTAGCCGCTGCCGCTCGCGGGCCCCGACGCCGTCGCCCCGCCATGCTGCGCGCGCCCACGCATAGCCCATCAACTTATGCACCTGTACTGCAATGCTGGGCCAGAACCTCGCAGGGTCCGCATTTACCCTGCACAGCTGCTCTCAGTCAGAGCGACTTGGATCGAGTGCTCCTGCGGGCTGCTACACACGCCCTCAGCCATCGCAACACCAGGCACGAAGCGGTAGACCCCGCCGACGTCTCTGCGCGGCCACGAGTCCATGCATGACTAATGACCTAAACCCTAGAGCGCGCCTGGAAGCGCAGGTCGGCGCCGGGCCCGCGCGCGGCCTCCGGCTTGGGCGCCTCGCCGGCCGGCTGCCGCCGCGTGGCCAGCACCGCCTCCATCGCCGCCATCTTGCGCTCCAGCTGCGCGGCCGCCTCGGTGCGCTCCGTCTCGCGGCCCGCCACGGCCGCCTTGTCCTGCGGCTGCGCGCGCACGCGCGCTCCCGCTCAGGCTGGACTCACTCCATGCCGCTCTGTCCTCACGTTGCGCTCTCCAGGCCTGCACCTTGTTTTCACAGACCAGAGCTGCGCTCTGTCTCCCTGCTCACGCGCACGCGCGCCCCATGCCCCTGAGCAGCGCGTGGTGCTGATCACACTCGGTGGTCGGTCGGCGGCCACGCCCAACACCATGGTCACAGTGAGTGAGATCGGCCTCTGCAGATTCATCAGCTGTGGAGCATCGGGCGTCCTATGCCGCACTGGGGGCGTGCCTTCGTCTTCACTAGACGCGCGAGCTCGCGCTCGATGTAGACGAGCGCCGACGCCGCGGCCGCCATGTCCGCCGCCGCGGCTTCAATCTCGCTGGCCGAGCCTGCGCAGCGCTTAGCCTCTTTCCATATTCCCTTCTTCTTCGCATATTCCCATCTTCTTCGCAGGAACCTCCACGCGCTTCTCACACACACTCTGCAGCGCTGTGCGCCCTATGCGCTGATGCAGCCCGTCGAGCATGCTGCCACCCCGACAGAGACCGCACACACCAGGGCACGCTGGGAGCGCCGTGAGCGCTTGCGCACATCATGCTGAGGCAGCGCACCTTCGCGCAGTGGTGCATTCGAGCTGACCGTGTCGCTCGCAATCTGGCCGCCATAAATGGCGGGCTTGGACGAGCGGCTGCTCGTGGCGCACATCTGCAGGATCGCCTGGCGGATGCCGTCCCACTGCCCCTCCGGCACCTGCCCTGCTCGGCGCGCTTTGGCAAGGAGCAATAAACACACAGGGGCATGCCCTCGCCCTTGAAGCATCTCGAGGAGGCACCCAACAGCAATGCCGCGGCTTGCTGGGCGGTGCACAGTTATCTTAAGCTATTCATGCACTCTCAAACTGCACGCGCTGAGCGCCCACAGGCTGCGAGCGGCCCTGGCCGGTGTGCTGAGCCTCGTGCGGCATGCAGCATCAGCTCTGCGCAAGGAGCAGGCGGCAGCGACAGCAGGCGCCCCGCTGCCATGCCGCGACAGCAGAATCTGCATGCGCCGAGGCCACACCAACGCCGTCCTGCCCAGGTCGTCCCCGAGTCTGAAGCCCAGGCAGCCCGCCTCAGGGTCTGAGCCAGGCGCCCCGACAAATTGCCAAGCCCCGGGCTCGAAGCACCGGCGCCACGGCGCGCACTCGCGATAGGTGCTAACCCTTACCCTAGCTCTTCCTAACCCTACCCTAGCTCGATTGCGCGCGCCTTCTCATCCGCGCGGTTGGTGACCCGGAACACGTCCAGCACGCCGCCGTCCTCGTCGGCCTGGATGGAGGCTGAGGCCACGGTGAGCTCCAGCACGTTGAACGCGCCGGTGAGCTGCAGCAGCAGGTTGTCGTGCGAGGGCCCCGAGATGGTGATCACGGTCGCGTCGGGGTCGGCGCCGTTGTCGAAGAAGACCTCCAGCTGCCCCGCAAAGTCCTGGCTCGCCAGCACGTCCGGCAGCGCGCCCGGGCGCGCCGGCGCCGCCTCGCGCGGCCGCCAGGCCTGGCGCGCCATACACAGCTGCGCTTACGGCGGTCGACGCGGGTGGCAGGCCGGCCTGGGGCATAGACGCCACCGCTTGCTGGCCAGCTAGGCACCCCGTCCAACGTGTCCAGCTCGCCAGCCACACAGCTGCCCGTCCCGGCGCCTCCTTGCGCCTCTGCCGAACCTGGTGCCTCTGCAAGCGGCCAGTCCCGCAGACCAAGCTGGGTCAAGTACACAGCCACAGAGCAGGCCTCTCCATGCACTCTGGCCTCTGCACCGTCGTCACATCCGTCCCGGTGCCTGCTTGGCTGCTACCGTGTCGTCGCACGTTCTCATATAGCACCTCCAAGGCAACTGAAACTCCACACAACCAGGGAGCCTGCCGCACGCGCATTTCCGCGCATTTCTAGGCAGGTGCCACCGGCTGGTGTGCTGGTCTGTACAACCAAGCTCAGCCTCGTCCAAGTTGTTGCGCAGTCAAGGGGGACACGCAGAGAGGGCACATGCAGACAGCCAAGCCAGCAGCAGCACGGATCGCTCGGGCGTACGGCACCTGGCGTACGGCACGCCGCGCAGAGTCTGTGCAGGTCGGCCGGCACCAGCTGTGTTGTGCATCTGCCCTGCAAGACGCCTGTGCGGCTGTGCAGGCCCTCCGGCGCGGCTGCGCGCCGGGCCTCCACGCGCCAGTTACCGCCCTGCACATACGCCCGGATGTGAGCCGTACGAATACTACAGCTCAGAGCGCAATGCAGCAGGGGCAAGAGCACGCCTGCAGCTCTGCTTGATCGCCGCAGGGCTCCAAGCAAGGGCCATGCCACGAACGCTGCCGCGTCAGGGCTGCCTGGCGCCGGTGTGCCTCATAGTGGCTTCAAGGCTCTCCATTGTCTCCACTGAGCTTGAAAGCCGAGAGCTCACTGTGTGCCGCTGACTTGTGTGTGCTCTAATTTGGCTGCATGCTGCGCATGCTACATGCCTCGAGCAGAGAAGCCGCTGAGTATGAGCGCACACTTCTGTGTCACGCTGACATTGCAGTGTCTGTGCAGGTTGCCGGTTCGAGGCATGCAAGGCTGCTAGCCGCGAGGCAGCGGCTTGTGCATGCAATTGGCTCACAGCAACCCTCGTCGCCCACCTAACTGCAGTGTGCGGCCCCCTGCGGCTGGCCTGAGCTGCAAAGCTCCCTCGAATAGTGGCTACATTGCACCAGTTACCCAGCGGCGCGGCGCACCAGCCGCGATGTCTGGGCGTGGGCGCGGCCGGGGCCAGTACTACAAGGAGCTGTACGGTGGGAGGGGCCGCGGCGGGCGGGGCGGACGAGGCGGCGACCGCGGTGAGCAACCACTGCCAAACGCTGAGGCACTTGCCAGTGCCTGAGGCCCAGGTAGCCGTCAAAGCTCTCGAGTGCTGGCAAGTCAGTTGGCACAGTGCGTGCTTGGGCCGACTGCCTCTGCCTCGCCACTGCCTCGAAACAGACAACCAGTAAGTGCCAGTGTGCAATGCAAGTGCGACCAGTTCACACAAAACCGGGCCGGCACAGGCGGCTACGACAACGGCGGTCCAAGCGGAGGCGGCGGTGGCGGCGCGGGCGACGCCGGCGCGGCCAAGCGCGGCGCGCAGGGCAGCGCACAGGAGCTGGAGCGCGCTCTGCGGGACCGCGAGGGGCGGCCGTACCCGGCGTACCACGACGTTGAGGGCGCCTGGGCCTTCCCGGACTTCCTCTTTGTGCTCGACCGGGCGCAGTCCGACCCGTACGCCGCGCCCTCGCGCTGCCGCGTGCAGGTCGGGAAGCTGCGGGCTTGCCGGGCGTCAAGACAGTGCTTTCCTCTTTTCCAGTGCGCCAGAGCTCCCTGCACACCTTGTGGGGCGCTGACAGGAATAAATGCTTGACATGCAGCCAGGCAGGAGATCATGCATGAAGAGCAGCACAATCTGCAGCTGCCGCATCAGCCTCCCTGCACATATGCGGGACTGATGCGAATGTCGCAGGTATGCAAATGGATGCATTTTGCACAAGCAATTAAACATTAGGTGGGCAACCTGGATTTTGTCAGCTACCAGCACCTGATACGCCGCTGCCACTCAGTTCGTTTTGTAAGTGCCCGCGCCGCGCCATCCGGCAGCAGGAGACGTCCCACGAGCCTGCACCCCTGCCAAGAGCCATCGTGTGCAGAGTCCTCCCGTTTACAGCCGCGGCCAAAGCAAGCAGGCACAGAGTGTCTCCCGCGGCGGCGCAGGTCCCCGCTGAGGTGGCCGCGCTGCCTGCGGCGCTGCGCGCGTCGCGCGTGCGCCGCGTGGCGCTGTGCGACTTCCTGACGCGCGCATTCGGTGCCGCCGTCGCGCGCGCCGGCGCGGACGCGCGCGCGCAGGCCGGCGGCTGGCACGGCGAGGCGCGCGCCCGGTCCATGGACAGCACGCCGCAGCAGCCTCTGTAGTGTCCAAGGAGGCGGGTGGTGGTGTCAGCCCAGGCGTCTGCCGCTCACGGCAGACAGCCAGGTCGCATGTATTCCTGTGGAGCGCAGACGCACGTGCTCCTGCCGTCTGGCTATAATAGTGTCCGCCAGTATCACAATTTGTGTGATTCCCACACAAAAATTATCACATCGCATGCTTGTCTCTTGTTTGTGCGTCCTGACAGGGCGTGTCAGCGCGGCGGAGCAGAAGGGCGGCGAGATGACGGTGGACCTGCCCGGTCAGCACGTCCTGGAGCGCACGTCGGTGCTCCTCGACGACCAGGTGCGCAAAGCAGCCCGCGGCTGCGCTGGGGACGGACGGCCCCGCTCATGTGACGTCTGCCTTGATGTGCGGTTGTGCAGAGGGTGGCCTGCTGTGGGTTGGCCGCACCCGCTTGTTGCAGGCACTGCCTTGCATGCAGTGTGTGCTCCTGTTGTCGGCATGTGTCAGTGTGGACGAGGTGGTGAGGGTGTGCTACGGGGTCGCAGGGCGCGGTGGAGGCGCGCTTCACGGTCGCGCTGCCCGCGCGCGGCCGCTCCATCCTCGGCCAGTGGGCCGCGCAGATCCTGTGCCAGAACCTGCCCCGGCGCGCCGCCCGCCCGCGACGCATGCTCGCCCGAGCGCGCGCCCTGCGTGCCGTGCGCACTGTGAGTCGCTTCAAACTACCTTACTATCTGCTTTGCTGCCTATCACAGGTCCACCCAAACCTCAGTGCCGCCCTTCCAGCCGTGACACGGCAGCGGCATTGGCGCCGCCGCCGCGGCCGCGCCCTCGCGCAGCGGGGCATGTCCCGCAACAGCGGTGCGCCCCGGCAGGTACGTGCGCGCGGGGCTGCTCTACGCGTCGCTGGACGCGCGGGCCGTGGCGGCGCATGTGGAGTGCGTGGAGGTGCGCGGCCGCGCTGCTGCGTGCGATGAGCAGTCGCTGTGAAAAACGGGTGCTGCGGGATGAGGGTTACAGTTAGGATGGGGTAGGGCAGCTCAGGCCGTGGGGTCTGCTGGCGAGCAGGCAGTGGCCGGCTGTCCCTGCACTGGCAGCTGCTCACCGTGGCATTCGCTTTCAGGCATGTTTGGATGCGCTGAACAGGATGCACTGGTGGCGTTGTCTATGTTTGTGGTGCGGCGCGCGCCTCCGCATGCAGCAAACGCGCTCTGAATTGGACCGTAGCAAGCCATGCAAGAAGCGAGGAAGTGCACAGCGCGCTCCGCAGCTGCGCGGCGCCGCCAACAAGGGGCGCTGCGCGGGCAGGACACGCAGGCCCTGCGCGACGCGCTGCCAAGCCTCGGGCTGATCGCGTTCGTCGGCAATGGCGCCATACTCCCCAGGCACGCCCCTCGGCGATGATGCCGTTTTGTAATAAGGGCGTGTGCTACCACCCGTACGAGGCGCCTGAGTCGTGGGCAAAGGCTATTTGAGCGACATCAGTAAGCTGGCACATATATATCGCATCAATCATGATCTCATTTGCCACCGGGGCAAAGCAGCGGGTTGCTGGGCAATGATCCAGGTGCGCCTCTCAGGAGGGTGGCTCAGGAGCTGTTCCGTAAGTGCCATTAGACACCAAGTTGCCCCGGGCCCTGTGCCGCCCTGCTCGAACCAATGCAAGCAGGGAGCTTGGGAGACTGAGCGCACGCTCCCGCGTCGCACGGCCGCGTCACGCCGCACGGACCGCGGCGCGGCAGGCGCTCGGGCGCGAGCGACGCGCCGATGCCCGCGGCGGAGGCGGTTGCCTTTGCCGCGCCGGCCGCGCTGGCGGTCGAGCTGGACCTGCCCAACGCGGGGCGCGTGCGCGGCCTGGGCGTGCGCGCCGGCGTGACGCTCGTTGTCGGCGGCGGCTTCCACGGCAAGAGCACGCTGCTGGAGGCGCTGCAGGCAGGCGTATACAACAAGGCGCGCCGGCGCCCGCCCGGCCGCGGCCGCGGCTGCGGATGGCGCGCTGCTCGGCGCTGCAGGCGGCCATGTACAGCGAGGCGCGCGCGGGCGCCCGCGCGGCCGTGGCCCCGGCCGCGCGCGGCGCGCTGCGCGGCAAACGTTTCTATGCGCGCGCGGTCGCGCGCCGTATGGGCGGGGCGGCTCAGGCACATGCGCGGGAAGGCTTGAAGTGCAGGGCACCCAGCAGGGGCTACTTTGCTTGACATGCGGACGATGACTCGTATACTGAGCCCTCCTGCTTGCGATGTCCACAACAGGGGACTCGCAGCGCGGCAGGTGCCGGGGGATGGGCGCGAGCGGGTGGCCACGGTCGCGTCTGCGGTCAAGGTGCGCGCTGTTGCCTGCGGCCTGCTCTCATGTGCTGCATGCAGTGCCGTTCTGTCCGGCGCCTGGCGCGCAGGCACCGGCGTCGCAGCCCTCTACAGACAGCAATAGCAATGACCCGTTGCCTTGGCGTACGGGCTCATAGCTGTGGCCCGTCGCTGGCAGTGCATGTGCTGCCCAGCTGCTGTGTCATCTCCATGGCAGACCTCTCTTCCCATGATGTCTGGGCTGCACCTATTCTTTGCAGCAGCAAACAAGCATGTCCTGGATCCAAAACACAGGTTGACCCAAGCTGAGATCAACTGCTCGACTTGCCAGGCGCGCAGGTGATTGGTCCAGCCAAGCTGAGGCACAGCATCTTGAGTCAGGTTTTGCACTGCCGGGCGCGCAGGTGCGCGCGGAGGACGGGCGGCGCGTGGAGGCGTGCGACATCTCGCCCTTCATCTCAAACCTGCCGCTCGGCGCGCGCCTGAGGCCCGCCTTGCACTGGGCAGGGTAGGCTTAGGTCAATGGTGTGCTCTATGACAATACGGCAACCTGGTGGAGGTGGCTGTTCTTGCGGCCAGGGTATGTGGTACAGCCGCCGTGCACGATAGGGTCCCCATGCTGATCCTCCACTTGCATAGAGCGGGCTCCTCCTGGACAGGGCGGGCGCTGCTCCTGCGCCCTGAGCGCGCAGCGGCCGCGTGCCCGGGGGCAGGCCGCGACACGGCGGCGTTCCGCGCGGCCGACGCGAGCGGCAGCACGAGCCAGGCGGCGGGCATCCAGGAGGCGCTGGAGCTGGGCGCGGCCGCGCTGCTGCTGGATGAGGACACGTGCGCGACCAACTTCATGATCCGCGACGCGCGCATGCAGGCGCGCCGCGCGGGGTCAGGGTTGAGGTGCTTGCGCTGCGGCCGGGCGGGGCGCCCGGCGTCTGTCGGTGTGGGGGACATGCGCCGATCAGAGCGGTGCCACCACTCTGTTCTGCGCCGTCATGCCGCACGGCTGCTGGGACCTGGGTGCTCACGTGACCCCGCATGACACGGCACACATGACACGGCCACATGACACCTGCACTCGCCCTCCAGCCGGGCCCGACACGGTTGAGCTTGTGACACGCACAGTTACATGGTGCAGAGCCTTGCAGGAGCAGTTCCAAGCTCCACCTGTTTATAGAAGTTCGCATGGGCTCTGAACGAGCACTTTTGAGGTCTGCAACACCTTGCAGCCCTGAACACAGAGCCGGTGCAACTCTCAGGCGCTGGTGGCCAAAGACAAAGAGCCGATCACGCCGTTCATTGCCCGCATCCGCGCCCTGGCAGCGAGCGGCACGTCTGTGGTCATCGTCATGGGCGGCTCCGGCGACTACTTTGGCGCGTCCCGCGGCCGCCCGAGCGCATGCGGCTGGGCGCCAGGCATTGCTGGGCACCCAGGGTTTCAGCAGATGCCTCCCAAGATGGACTGACCAGTATGCTCTTGATGGCCTGCGACAGCATGCAACACGGGATGTCGATGTGTGGAGCCGCATCAGAACACCTACACAGGGCACTGTCTGCTGCACACGCATGAATGCACTCCCATCTTGATGCCCTCTTCCAGGCTGATTCCCCTGCCATACCCTACTCCTAACCCTACACTCTCCTCCTGTGCGCCTCTCGTGATGCAGGGCGGCGGCGCGCAGGCGTGGCCGACACGGTCATCTGCATGGAGGCCTTCCGCGCGCGCGACGTGACCGCCGAGGCGCTCGCGATCGACGCGCGCTTCGGCGCGTCGCCCGCGCTGGGCGAAGCCGGCGGCGCGCCGTACCCGCCCGTGCGTCTCCCCGTGAGCATCCTGCCGGGCTCGCCCTCCGGTGCGCCGCCTCATAGCGCGCCTGCTTCAGAGCGCTCGGCCGTCGCGTTGCTTTTACAAGCTGCCACAGAATCAGAGATGCGCATATCCAGCACACAAGTGCACAAGGTGTCAGCCGCATGTCAACTTTTTCTGCGTCCTCCTCTGTTGCTCACACACAGGACCGGGTGCATGCATCGTTTCGGGACAGCATACGCCCTGAGCCGGGGCGACTCACCGAGGATGTCGGCGCCGCCGCGCGCAGAGCGCATCAAGGTCCACGTGCGCCAGGCGGGCGCCATCGGCCTGGGCGACCAGGAGCTGGACCTGGGCGCGCTCGCGCAGCTGGTGGAGGTGTCGCAGACGCGCGCGGTCGCCGAGGCGCTGCTGCTGCTGCGCCAGGCGCGCCCCGCCGCGCTGCATGCATCGATACATATAGAGTGACATTGCTGTATGGTGATTATTGCAGCTGCCGAACGTGGAAGGTGGAAGGGCGGGTAGCCCGCTCACCCCCCTGGGGTTCAGCATGGGCGCGACCGCGGAGCTGCACCCGCACCAGCCTCGACCAGGGCGCCTGCGTGGACGACGGCGAGCAGCACCAGCGTCCAGCCATGAACCAGGCTCAGCCGGGCTGAGCGGGAGCGCGCGCGCGCGGCAGTGGGTGGCGACCGGCGGCGCGGCGCATCGGCGCACGCTGGGCCAGCTGCTGGACCAGCTGGAGGCGGAGGTGGACGAGCGGGGCCTGGACGCGCTGACGCCGGGGGCCCGGCACGGCGGCCTGGCGCGGCCGCGGCGCTCAGAAATTGGCGCCGCGCTCAACCGGCTGCGCTCGCTGCAGATGGAGCAGCGGCCGCCGGCATGACCGCGGGCGGACGATGCAGGGTTTTGCTGAGCAACTACGCTTGCTAGAACGCACACGTGGTGCCTGATATTGGCAAGTGCGCAGGCAGGCGGACTTTATAGACACAATTGATGCGGAACCCATCTCCGCATGTCATGCCAGCCGTGTTGCGGTCGAAGGCCGCTGCCCTGGTTCCGTGAGGAGCTCCGACATGGGTCCTTGCTGAGTTTGCACAGTGCACAGCAGACGTGTTGCCGAGTAGCAAGTCATTACCATGGGCTGCACCATGAAAATCGTGCAGCCCCAACAGTCTCGCACGCTCGGTCGATGCAAGTCTGCGACAGCACTGACCCCTCAGAGGGCTACGTCTAACAGTGGCGCAGAGCTGCGCATGCCACTAATCACACCCCCACCTCACCGTCGCTCCCACCAAGCTGCTTGGTTCTGTGACAAGCCATACTGGCATCCTGAGATGCCAAGAATGCCATGGAAAGGCTGGACCAGCCCTCCCGGGCGCACACCCCAGCAGCCTCAAGGACAGTGGTACTGCCGTCACACAGTGGCAATGGCATGAGGGCACGGGGCGGCTGAGCAGCCGCCGCCGCCGCGAAACGGGGTGCCGTGCCCAACTAGAGCAATGGTTTCCAAGCTTGGGCAGTTCTGGGCGCTGTCCGCAGCGCAGCGTGCGCGGGAGCGGCAGCAACCATGAATGCGCTGTCTCCCTAGGGCCCTAGACCTCGCCTCTCGCGGTCCAATCAGACTCCTGGCAAATCTATCCTGCGCCGCACCGCGTATGGCCCCTGCTGCTGCGCAATGCACCACACCTACCCTGCCGGCCCGCACTCACGCGCCCCTACCTAGGCGACCACAGCATCGAGGCCAGCCAGTGACCTCATCACACGGTCGCACAGGTACCCACATCAGAGCAGATACAGGGGCTCACTCCGGCATACACAATTGCGCTCGCTATTCAGACGTGCTAGGACGACTCCACGGCTGGGTGCCAACCGGGGGGGACGGCGCGCATAGAGAGCAGGGCTCCGGCGCGTCTGCACGGACGCGCCAGGAGGGCGGACCCTAAAGGTGAAAGAATTCTGCAGCTCCCACACGACCACTGTTTCTCCTACAGTGGTCGCTGCCGCGGGCCCGCTTGCCCGCACCGGCCGCAGGCCGCGTCAGCGCAGCAGCGGGATCAGCAGGTACTCCGCGTAGAACAGCTTCCAGATGAACATGTAGCAGCGCGCAATGGCGGCGCTGCTGCCCAGGTCGGTCTGCCGCGCGCGCCGGAGCAGCGCCGCGCCCAGGGCTGCGTGCAGGCCCACCGTCGCCACGCGGCTCCACCACACCTATGCCCGTCCACCGCCAGCTGAGCGGCCGCCTGGCTGATGACCGCGCTGTGGGCGTGTGGCGCATGGACATGAGCCCTGCTGCTCGATAGGGCGGTTGGTGCTGTGCTGGCGGACAGCAGGCCGGCTGTAGAATGCAGCGCACATGAGCGGCAGCCCAGCACTGGCGCGCTTCCGAAGCGGCACTGGCACGCTTCCGAACAGCACCGTCCGCCCACCGCGCTGCCGGGCGGCCGCGCCTGCGAGGCCAGGCCCATGCAGATCGCGCCCAGGTACGCCGCCTCCAGCATGCCGATGCACGCCCAGAACACGCGGTGGGCGCCCACGCGCACGCTCAGCGTCCGCACGCCCTCCTGCGCGCGCGGCCGCCCGTCCTGGGTGCCCGCATGGTCGGCTGGGGTGCGCCCTGCTCTACATAGGGTGCTGTGTAGGACACCGCTTGTCAGCACCCGGCAGCAAAGTCATGTACATGCTGCACGAGCTGTTGGGCACCTTGGCAGGCCAAGATAAGTCTTGGGGAGGCTAGCTGCGCACTGGGTGTCACAGCACCCCTGTGCTCCAGCATGGCATGAGCGTGCCCCGACATGATCGAGGTAAATGTGTGTTACAACTGAGCACTGCCACGCTGTATTTCTCCGCCTCCCGCCCGCGCCAGGCGGCAGGCCGGGCGCGCCTGCCGATCGCCCTCGACGTCCGGGATGTCCTTGAACAGCGCAATGACGGCGCTGAACACCAGCATGAACGCGACGGCGAACAGCAGCGGCCGGCTGGGCGCCAGCGCGGCGTTTCGCGCGCCCAGCGCCAGTGTCATGTGGCCATAAAAGCCCAACTGCACCATGACCGCCCTGCCGCGCCGCACTCCGACGCTCGACACAGCCATGTAACCTGAAATGCTTGCAGCACACACTGCATGCAGCCATGCCCAATCCTCTCCAATGGGCTCGATCCTGATTCTGCGCAGCACTGCTGGTGGGCGCCATGCAAGCCTCAAGTCAGAGCCTCAGCAGCAGCCATACCATGCGGGCAGCGCGCGAGCGAGCGGCAGCTGCAAGCAGGTGCGGCTTCTAACGCAGGCCTTCCCTGACCCTAGTCCTATCTTAGCTGCCGCACCGCACGGCCAGGATACATGCGGCCGCCGCAAGCGGATGCGGCTTCCACCGCAGGCCAACCCTGACCCTAACCCTGACTCAGCTGCCGCACCGCACGGCCAGGATGCACGCGGCCGCCGCGAGCGGGTGCTGCTTCCAGCGCAGGCCACTCTAACCCTACCTCTGACACGGCCGCCGCACCGCACGGCCAGGATGCACGCGGCCGCCGCGAGCGGGTGCTGCTTCCAGCGCAGGCCGGGCAGGTCAGTGGAGTAGGCCACGCCCAGCGCCAGGCTGCCCGCCAGCGTGGCCATGAGCGGCGGCGAGCGCGCGGCCGCGCCGAGCGCCAGCGCGGCCGCGCCGGTCGCCGCCACCACGCCGGCCGCCGTGCGCATGCTGAACTCGCCGCTCGCCAGCGGCAGGTAGGGCTTGTTGACCTGCCGCGCATCGTGCAAGATTGAGCAACTTTGCACAGGTCTGGTGGTTGAGTGGTGGGGGTAAAATGAATACGTAGTACATCAAGCACAAGTATCAGCCTGCCGCGCCGGAATAACCCACGCGGTATGTGCGCTCGCGGGCACCCGCTGCGGCTGCGCATGAGCTGCAAACACGCGCAGGCCAGACTCAGTGCCGCAACGCCGCAGTTGCTACAGCTATGCGGCACAGCCGTGCGGCAGGAAAGCCGTGCGCCCGCTGCTTGGAGCAGCTTGCACCCTGTACATGGTCTCACAGTCGAGTAGGAGCTCCCAAGCAAGGGCTTTTGTGTGAAGTTTGCCGCTGGCTGGCTGATTCGCCGTGCAGTTGTTGCACGGCCACAGCATGCACAGCAGGGGGCAGCGCACCTTGTCTATCGCCACATCAAAGATTTGGTTGATGCCGACGATGCAGATGTTCATCAGCAGCGCCGGCACCAGCGCCGTCAACAAGCCCCACAGCGCACGCCTTGACACGGCGTTCGGCCCCTGCCACGCCACCGGGAGCAGGTGTGCGCTGCACAAGGGTGGCCACACCACGCTGACATACTGCAACCTCACACACCGTCGACAGCACTGCGTGTGACGGCGTGGAGCGGCGTAGCAGCCCGGACGACTGGGGCGCACGCCAACAGACCACATGCGCCCGAGCGAAGGCCAGACCGTGCGCACACAGGGCGGGCAGGCGCGCGGCCAGGCGCGCGCACCACCGCGAGCGCGGACACGGACACGATGCTGATGAACGTGCCCAGCATCGTGTGCGGCCGGCTGAACTGGTACAGCGCGGCCAGGAAGCGCGGCGCGCCGGCCAGGCGCTGCCCCAGCTCGGCCGGCACCGCGGGCGCGTCGCCGCCGCGGTGCCGCACGAGCTCCACCTCCACGCCCGCGTCCATCGCCGCGCAGGCGGGTTTTGGGAACCCTGGGTGACGCCCTGGCCTGCCCTGCGGCTGCCGCGGCGCGGCGCAGAGCCAGCGCGCGCGCCGCCTGGGCCCCGCATGCGCGCGCGCGGGCGCGCCGCAGCCGCCCGCGCTCGTGAACGGCCGCCGCACCAGCGGGCAAGCCGCGAGGCCTGCAGGCCGGTCGGCTGCATCAGTTTTGTCGGCAGCGGGTAGCCACAGCACACAAGGCGGCCGGCGCCGTGGAGTTGATAGGCATGTGTGTCGTAAAACAGCAACAAGCGCGCACCCCCAATAGAGTGGTCTGCCTACACGACGCTTCTTCCCATGACCACAGTGCTGGATCAGCTAACAGGCAATACAGTGCAGCATCCCAGCGCCCTACGACCATCGCGTGCGGGCCGTACCAGGCCTGCAGGCGGAACCAGCGCCTCTCCTCTCAGCGCTGGGCGCGCAGGCGCCCGAGCAGTGTGCGCCCACCGCCATAAGCGCAAAGTCGATGCCGATTAGGCCAAGGCGTCAAAGCGCATACGGCACTCCGCACAGAACAGTCGGTGCTCCAAGATAACGGGGAGCGCTTGCTCTAACACACTACAGAGGCTGCAGATGCACCAAGACTGCAGCGCTCACCAAGCGTCAAGCCTATTCTAAAGCGCCTAGTCAGAACAGTTCTAGGAACGGTGTAGCAAGCACAGCGTCGTCAGGACTTGCTCATCTATTTTGGATGGACATTTGCAGCCCATCCCAGGGTTGGCAGGCCCTATTGATGCCACTAGCCCGGAATGGTGAGAGCCTGCAGCAACAAAGTTGTAGGCTCCAAAGACTGTGGCTTACGTATGAAGTAACTGTCAAGCTGAGACTGTTGCAGCGTGGAGAAGGAGCGTGTGCCAGGTCCGTACGGTACATCATGTAGTTCCTGGAGCCAGTCTCTGCAGCTGTGGTCTTCAAAGGCGCAATGTCCAAGCTGGCCGGCAGGAAGCGGCCCCTGGACGCCGCAGAGAAAGCAATCAACACCAACAAGAAGAAAATAAAAGGCCCTGATGTGCGCACCGCTTGCTCGCCCTCAGGCCGCTGGTCACAGGCTGTAGAATCAAACATAGTGTCCTTTACTGCAAGCAGGAGGTCCTGGAGCAAGTGGACAAGCTGCGTGCGCTGGTGAAGAAGGAGCCCGCCCGCGCAAAGTGAGTTATTAACCTCCTGTCGCGCTGCAGTCTGTAATGAAACTTTTGTTACTGTTATTACATTGCCCTATCTTACTTGACACCCGCCGGCGACAGGACGCTTGCGGAGCTGGGCCTGCCGCAGGCGTGCCGCGAGGTGGTGGAGAAGGATGCAGACGCGGTGCTCGACGAGGTGGAGGCCACACTGTACACGGTGGCTGCTACCATCTTGCAGGGCGAAGGCTTCTCATACGACGTACCCTCACGCTCAAAGGTAGTCATGCCGCTGCCGCCCAGGTTGGCAAGGGCAAAGCATATCGCAAGATGTTGTGCTGCCAAGCAAACATGGCTGCCAGTGACACTGTTCCTGCTGCAGAATGAAGTGGCCAGCTGGGACTGCTGAAAATGTGGACAGCCTGGACGACAGGGCAACCAGATGTACGTGCCGGAGCTGGACCGCATCGTCCTCAAGGACGCGTGCGGGCAGCGGCCGTTCGCCAACACGCAGACCAACCGCAAGGCCGTCATTACGACGCGCGTGCTGGGGCTGGTGCACGAGCTGTGCCAGAAGCGCATCCACGTGACCAAGCGCGACCTGTTCTACACAGACGTCAAGCTGTTCCAGGCGCGCACCCGCCGGCCGCGGCTTGCAGGCTCGCGCGTGTCTGCTCGCGCGGCACACTTATTTCTCGTGCGCTTTTGGAAACTCATTTCTTCTCTCCAGCCTGTGTCCCACGCCTGGTGCTATCCTCCTTTATGGAAAGTCATTCCTTGTCTCCAGCCTGAGTCTCACGCCTCGTGCTCATTCTCCTTTGGAAACTCAGTCCTTCTTTCCAGCCTAAGCCTCACGCGAGTGCTTGTAGTGCTTGTGCGCCAGGACCAGCTGCAGTCGGACAATGTGCTGGAGGATGTGGCGTGCATGCTCGGCTGCACGCGCAGCAGCCTGCATGGTGCGCCGCCGGCCGGGCCGCCCGCCCGGCGCGCGCGGCCCTGGCGCTGCCGGGCACTCCGCCGGCGCATGCGCTGTGCGTGAACGGCGTGTCAGTGTTGCAGGGCGCCAGACGACTCTCTGCGCCACCGCATGGCCCGGCGCTCTGTCTGTGAAAGATGGCCAGTGCTCTCCTCGCCGCTGGCTTGGGCTTGGGTGAGGGGGCATGGCAGCTCCCCTGTTGCATGGGAGACATGCTGCAAGTGCATGGCCACAGGCCTGCAGCCTCAGGCACGCCCAGCCTTATTACCCTAACTCTACCCTATGCTGCACAGTGGTGGCGTCGGAGAAGGGCGTGGTGGTGGGGCGGCTGAGCTTCCGCGAGGACGGCGACCTCATCAACTGCCAGCGCATGGGCGTGGGCGGCAAGGCCGTGCCGCCCAACGTGGACAAGGCGCGGTCTGCCCTGCTCACCTGCATCATGCTGCCGAGCCGCCTTGCAAGCGCGCCCGGCACACCAACGTCAGGAGGCCATGCTGTTTGCTGTTCGAGGAGCTCCGGAAGGCAGGGTGGTATCACACTTAAGAGGTGTAGGTCTAGGGCAGGAGATGGCGGCGCCCCTGCCATTGGCAGCGGCGACGGGGCGCGGCGCCGCAGGTGGCGGACATCCGCAGCGACGCCTTGTTCATCCTGCTGGTGGAGAAGGACGCGGCCTTCATGCGCCTGGCCGAGGACCGCTTCTACAACACCTACCCCTGCATCATCCTCACGGCCAAGGGCCAGCCGGACGTTGCGACGCGGTGCCCGCCCGCGCCTGCTGCCTGGCCGCGCCCTGCCCTGCTGAACTTGCGCATCGCTCTGCGCAGCCTGCTATCAGTCTCGAGTGCGGGCTTGGCCACTGACGCAACTCCTCTACAGCCTGCAGCAATGCACGTGTCGATCCATCAGGCCTTAGAGTGAAGCCGATAATTACACCAGACACGAATCACGGACATAGGAGGGTGCGGTAGGAGTCACCAGAGCATGCTCGTGCGCCAGGCTCTTCCTGAAGCGGCTGCGCGACGTGCTGCGGATACCAGTGCTCGCGCTGGTCGATGCGGACCCCTATGGCCTCAAGATACTGTCAGTGTACATGAAAGGCATGTGCCTGCTCATAAGTTGTGCTGTGTGCTTTTTGGATGTATGTAGGAAAACATGTGCTGCACTGTGTATGAGGAGTTTATGCGTGCCGAGCAGTACCCTTGCACTGCCGGACTGCATAATGTCATTTCATACCCTATGCTTAGCAGAGTTCGGTCATGCAGCCCTGCTGCTCAGCTGAGGCGCCTATGCACTGGTATGACCACAGCGTCCGGCACGCATATGGAATGTCAGCAGCCAGGCTCGCCGGCGGCCCGCGCAGGCAGCATGAACATGTCGTACGACAGCAGCAACCTGACCACGCCCGACATCAAGTGGCTGGGCGTGCGGCCGTCTGACCTGGACCGCTTCAACATCCCGGAGCAGTGCCGGCTGCCCATGACTGACGAGGATATCAAGACCGGCAAGCGCCTGGTGCGCCGCCGCTGCCGGCAGCAGGCACATTCGCGTTTCTGATCAGGCAGATGCGCGACTGCAGCACATCAGCTTGACCTAATGCTGCATCCCAGCAACGTGCTGGATTGAGTGTGGCTCTGAGCAGCGCTGCCATGCGACACCTGGTTGCGCACTGGAGCTCGTTACCTGAGCGCTGACTCGGGCATCAGCAAGCAACGTACGCATGTGCGTAAAGCACCGTCTAGCTGCTGCAGTGCTGCCTTGCGCTTGACACATTGGAGGGTCACCTGTTCACATGCCTGTCCGCACGCCTTGGCGGGTGCGCGCCGCGCGTGGCGGGCGCCTGATACCGGGGGGGCGGGCGCCGCAGCTGGAGGAGGAGTTTGTGCAGGCCAACCCGGCATGGGTGCAGGAGCTGGAGATCATGGTGGCCAGCAAGGTCAAGGCCGAGATCCAGGCGCTGTCGTCGTTCGGCTTCCAGTACCTCTCGCAGGCGCGGCGCGCTGCTCAGTATCCGCGTGAGGGCGGCTGGGGTTGCACGCAGCAGCTGGTCAAGCAGAGGAGGATCACGATGTCGTGCATGTTTGCTTGGTAGGAGCCAGCGTACCGCTAGCCAACTTTTATGTACAGGGTAGCAGTGGTTGCATGCGCAGGTATTTTGGGTGGAGCATGCATGTCAGCCAGGAGTGCGGTATTGAAAAGTGGCGACCTGGGGACGCCTGTAAATGTTTGGCATGCATTACCTTACGCACACCACACGTCATGACCAACGTCCAGCCATGCTAGCTGTGCTGGCTTCAATCAGGCTGACCATCATTCCGCATGCAGGTGTACCTGCCGTTGAAGCTGCAGGAGGGCGACTGGATCTGAGGCCGCCATGCCCTGCAGCCTGCTGGTGCTACTCGCGCATGCAGTCAGATACTGCTGTGCATGCATGTGCGTGCAGCGCTTGGCTTGATGGTGTAAACAGTAAGTATACGCTGCATGCGCATGGATGCTGTCAAATTTTAGCCGCTATGTCACGCAGCAGCATCCCACCGCCCTCTCCTCGTGTGCATCAGTGCATGTGCGTGCTGCGTGTCTCGCTACACCAGGTCCGCGTCTTTTCATAAGTCGCACGTACACAGCGCCTCACAGCAGGACACTGCTGCATGCGTCAACATCATCTTGTCTTGACCCATGTTTAACACTCTCTTGCTACAGGTGGCATGTCATGAGTGGGAGGCGATCTATTCCCCGCCCACCGAGCTCGGTGGCATGCCAAACGTGGAATAACCAGACAGTGATCAGACAGTGTTGAAAGTTTTATTTTGAACCCATCCGCGACTTGCCGCTAGCGTCGTTGCATAGCGCTATGCAAGGCGAGCTGTTGTACAAAGCTTTAAATAGGAGGTTCAGAGGCCCTGCAAATTGTGCTGCCCGCCACTGACCGCCGTGTCTCTTAACGCGCCAGCCAGAGGGGATGGGACGGGTACTGTGGAAGCAGGCGCCAAGGGCTCTGGAGGGTGGCTGTGTGCCTACAGTCTGCAGATGCGTGTGCAGAAAGGCCATCCGCAGGTCCTTGCTTTCAGGCCAGCCTGCACAGAGGCCATGGGGAGGCTTGGAACGGCGAGCGCTGTGTCTACATATGCCTGCAGCGCCGTTGTTGGCGAGACAGCGCAAAGTGCGGCGCCTGCAGAGCGGTGTCACGCGTGCAAGCGGCACAGGCGACACGCTCTGGCACAGCAAGTATGACAGCCAGATAGCCAGCCTGGCAGTCCCTGCGCTTTTCTCCATTATCCTGGTGCGCTTTTCAACATGTTCAACATGTTTGATGCCTGAAGTGCTCCATACCTGCTCCTTGCCTGAAGTGATGTGTACGCTTAATGAACACGACAAGCTTGACGCAGGACCCAACTATGAGTCTTGTCGACACTGGTGAGCACCTGGTTTGGATGTTGCCTCGTTCTTGGCCTGTTACAGTGCACTTGCACACCCACTGAGCCAGGCAACTCTCACTCTGACAGCCACACGCGGCCTGTGCACCAGCGCTGGTGGGGCGCCTGGGCGCTGCACAGCTGGGAGCAGTGGGCCTGAGCACCATCTTGTTTGGTTTCGCTGGTGCGCCACTGCAGCCCGGCCCGTTGAGCAGTTTCCCAGCCGTCTGAAAGCCAGCTTATTGTCACGGTGTCAGTCTGCGTCATCAACACGCGAGCAATGCTCCTGGCTGTGTGGTGCAGCATTCTGCTGGAACTTCCTCTTGATTTTGACGACCCCCAAGGTCGCAGCCGCAGTCGCGCGCAGCGACTATGACACAGTGCGTGGCGCTCGCCCGCCCACGCCATGCTTGCTCTGCACACTTTGCTCAGCCGTTGCGCTTGCCTGTTACTCCTGCTTGCTACTTGATGCACAGACCAGGAGCATCTGCCCCTCTCCGGCTCTTGCTTTGCGCGCACGTGTGGGTGCCTGCAGCGAAGCATGCATGCTTTTTCACTGCTTTGCCAGCATTGGAGAGTCGCGCAATTATGCGACCACCCGCACGTGAAGTGTTGCCACTGTGAGCCAAGTCCGCGCACCATCAGCCATGCCTGGCAGTGCGCAGGGACAGCGCGCGCTGACCTCCGCATGCGCAGGCGTCGCGGGTGACCGCGGAGGGCCTGTGGGTCGCGGCGGCGTGCGGGGTGGCCGTGGGTGCGGCAATGGCGGCGGGCGCGCCGTTGCTGGTCGCCGTGGCCGGCACGCCGCCCGAGGCGCGCGCCGGTGCCCGCTTTCGCGGGTGAGCCTCATGCGTGCCTGACTGGCAAGCAGGCCGGCAAGCAGGCTGGCGTGCCAAAGTGAGGTGGCGTGTGCCATGGACGGGCGCACTGGGTGACGCACTTGCCGAGGGCAGGCGGCTGTACTCTATTTGTCGCTGCCAGCGGTCTGCGTGCGCACCGCATTGCAGCTCTGCACATCTGCGATCACAGCTTTATGGTATGTTTGTGGGGCCGCATCGCTCCGACACCCCGCACCCTGTGCAGGTCGCGGGGCATGCGGTGACCTTCCTGCGGTGCCGTGCGCTCGCGTGCCCGGCGCTGCTGTCGCTGTACGTCGCGACGGGCAGCCTGCGCGGGCACCAGGACACGCGCACGCCGCTGCAGGCGGCGCTCATTGCAAACGCCGTCAACCTTACGCTCGACATTGTTCTCATATTCGGGCTGGGCTTGGGCGTCGCCGGGGTGCGCGCCAGCGCTGGTAGCTGCTGAACTTGCTCGCCCGGCTGCTTGCACGTGGACTGCCTTTGACGAGCGCGCTTTAAAAAGCCGTACAATGGCAGGCGCAGCAGTCGTTCAGCTTGCTGTGCGCGCTGCTGCAAGAGCTAGGTCTGCTTGCCCAGGTTTTTGCTGAGGACTGCACATAAGTAAGGGGAAGCTAGATGGTGTGGACCAGCTGAAGGGGAAGCCCGCTGCACAGCAGCTGGGGCGCTGGTCCACTCAAAACACGTCATTGCTTGAGCCCTTTGCTCACCCAGGGGCAGCATTACTCCGCGCTCTGCATCGTTACTGCTTGAGCGCTGCCGCAGGCGGCGCTGGCGACATCGGCCGGGCAGTACGTCTGCATCGGCCTGCTGCTGCGGGCGCTGCGCCGGAAGCGCCTGCTGCAGGCCCGGCACCTATTCCCGCCGCCTTCGTTCGGTATTGTGGCGCCGCTGCTCAAGGTGGCCACCGCCGAAATCGCTGAGTTCAAGTGGTTGCCAGGCGCAGGCGGTATAGGGGCGTGTTCAGCAAGCACGTGCATGCTGTGGATACAAAGCCTCATGACTCAACGAAGCAAACTGTGGTAGCCTTTTCACATTGCTTGCAACACAAATCTGACCACTGTTGCAGTCCCGAGCACTATTGTTATCCTGAGCACTGGAACCGCGCACAGGTTATCGTCTGTTGCAGCAAGGCAAAAAAATTTAAGGGCGCCTGGCCTATTACTGGAAAGGGGGCGTGCTCACCGGTTGTGCAGCGGCGCATGCCATGGGAAACGCATGACCCAGACTCGCCGCTGCGCAGTCAGGGCTGGCGCTGTCGCTGCGCAACCTGAGCACCATGGGCGCGATCGTGTTTGGCACGACAGTCGTCAGCGGCATGGGCACGGCCAGCCTGGCGGCGCATGAGATCCTGCGGCAGGCGCGGCCGCAAGCCGCTCCCCGCCCGGCTGTCACTAGGAGCTTATTGCTCTTGCTCTGGGGCCACCCTTAGCTGCGTGTGCCTTGTTGTTGCCAGTGCCCGGGCTATCAATGCTGTTGTGGGCAGCATCGCCACGCAGACGCATCATGAACCCATGCTGAGCTCAAGCCACCACATGCACAGAAAGCGCTGTCAAGAGCGCCTTTGGTCTAGCATTGACATGTAAAGTAATTATCAGCAGACTCCATCCACATGCAAATGCCTAGCTAGTATCTAGCTAGGCTGGATAGCCCAGATAGCCGATCGCCCCGCGCCCGCGCGCAGCTGTTCATCTTTAGCATCCAGGTCTTCTCGGCGCTCGACATCGCCGCGCAGACCATGGTCGCCAGCTTTGCGTCGCAGCAGGTCCGCCCGCATGGTGGCGTGCACGGGCGGGAGTCTGAGCCGCGGCACATGCTCCTGTGGACGTGCGCCTGTCGGGTGCATGACACTGGTAGTGGGGCCATGCACAGGCTCATGCTCCGGCTCCACCAGCCGTACTCATTGCATGAAGAGCACGGCATCCACTGATTGCGTTGTTTGGTCAATGTAACCAACCTCTTCCTGCACCAAACCAAAAAGCCTGTTGCGCGTCACGCGCGGCAGGAGCGGCGAGGGGACGCGCGCGGCGTACTGCTACGCCTGCTGCAGATTGCGCTGGGCCTAAGTGCGGTCATCAGCGCGGCGCTGCTGGCGGGGCGCACGCGGCTGCCGCTTATCTTTTCGCGCGACCCTGCCGTCGTGGCGCTTGTGGCGGGGATCGTGCCCCTACTCGCCGTCTGCATGGTGCGGCCGGCCGTGAACTTCAGCAAACACAGCCTGGGCTGGCTTGCACAGACCATCATGTGGCAGCTGGCTCGGTGTTGCAGCAAGTCTGCATGGGGTCTTCCTACGCCGGCAGCTTGGTAACGCAGTAATGTCAGGGCGCTGTTTGTCAGTGGGTCAAGCAGCGCGGCGCAGGAAGGGTGCTGCGGAGCGTGTTCGCACACACACACAGCAAGGGCAACACGCGTGCAATGCAGAACGGGCGGCACAGTGTACTGTATAGGAGATGCGAGCGCCCGCGAGTGTCATACTTTGACCTAAAGAGGGTCCGGCCGGGCGCAGCCGCTGGACGCGGCTGCGGCCGTGCTGGATGGCGCGCTGCTGGGCGCGTCCGAGACGGCGTATGTGTCGCGCGCGGCGCTGGCGGTCGCTGCGCTGGTCGCGGCCGCGCTGCTGGCCACGCGCCAGTGCGGCGCGCCGCTCTTCTTCGTCTGGCGCGCGCCCGCCGGGCTGGCTGCCTGCGCGTGCCTGCTGTGACAGGCCTGGCGAGACCTGCACCAAGCCACAAACGGCTTTGTTGGGGGACGTTGTATGCTATATATATATGTCGGACCCCCTGTGGTGATGAGCTTTCTGTGTTAGGGCATCGTGACATGCATGCTTGCCTTTTTGATGAAATGTGGCAAGCTGTCACCGAAAGGGCCCTGTAATCGATGCTGCTGCGGGTCCTACATAACACTGCACGCAAGAGGTCGCATTCACGACGGACACGCGTGTTCTAATGTGCGCTGTGCCTGCAGGCTCTCCCTCAAGGGTCTGTCGACTGGGCGCACAATCACCGGCGCGCTGCGCGTGAGCTCGCCGGGCAACCCGCTGTCAAAGGCATGGTGGCCCGCGCCCGCGGCCGACGGGGCGCAGAGTGTGGCTGACGCCACCGCTCAGGCATCGGGCAGGGCCGCCTTGCACCCCGGGGATGCGGGTGTTGAGGTGGCTGCCAGCAGTGCGGGGCTGGCGGTGGACAGCACAGCGGTGTCGGCGGGGAACGGCGCGGGGGCAGGTACGGGGGGAGCCTGGGGCGTGCAGAGCCGGAGTGGTGAGCAGGGCCGGGCGCGGTTGCTGGGCCCCGGCGGCGACGTGGGCAGCCTGAGCGGAGAGTGGGGCGGGACGTGAGCTTGGGCAACAGCGTGGAGTGACGAGTCTGCGGAGAGTGCGGTCTGACTTGTTGCAAGCTGCTTTTCAACAGGAGTATTGAAGTACGGACCTGACTTGTAGCATGCACTGCTTGTATTCGCAAAAAGGATGCCAGCATAAGCGAGTGACCAGGAGCATGCATGGCTTCCATGTGGCTATCAACAGCTACCTGACCCATCGGGCTGCAATTGCATCTGCCATTAAGAATTCCAAGCAAAACTGGCCCGCAAGAAGTCGAGCTTGCAAGACATGCAATGCATGCCTCCCACTGTCACGTCTGACCACCACGCAGCCTTGCAGTAGCTGGCGCCTCCCTCTCAGGCCAGCCGGCATGGCCAACTACTCGTCGGTCGCGTCCGAGGGCAACCGCCGGCGTGCGGAGCGCCGCGCCGAGCTTGCAGCAGTCGAGGTGAGCCTGGTGTTTTGCGCTGCAATAGTTTGCGACAGTGCGCACAGTGCAAGTGGACCACATCTCGGACATCACACAGCACACGGCGGTCAGATGCTCTTGTACAGGAGGCCGTTACATATAGCTCACATATAGCGCCTGGTGGGTGAGCCGGCCGCGAGCGGCTCCTGGACCGCGCCGCAGGCCGAGACGCCGGAGAACCTGCTGCGCGTGGACGGCCGCTCGGCGCGCCTGGTGCGCAGCCAGCAGTGCTACCTGGCGGCGGAGGCGCGCGAGGGCATGTTCGCCTGGAACGGTGCGGAGGACAACCTGATCGACCGCTTCGATGGCCGCGCGCTGCTCGACTTCTACCGCGAGCCGGACGCGCGCAGCCGGCGGCCCAAGACTGAGGACGAGCTGGAGCTGGACGCGGTGTGCTACTGCCGCCCGCGCTCCGCCCCACTGGCGGCGCTCGCTTACACCTGCAGCGCTTGCTTACACCTAGCCGCACCTGTGCCTGCCCCACTTTTGCACTTCTGCCACACGTGTGTGGGCTGCAGCGCTGGACGCAGTCACGTTCTGGCGCTTGGGAGCCTGGCGAACGCTCGTCCTCGCTGCGCGCCACCTTGCGAGCAGTCACGAGGCGAGTGTGAGCGGTCGCGGGCCGGGCGCCCCGGCGCAGATGGTGACGTTCGAGGCCTTCCGCGACCTGGTCAAGCTGCTGCAGCTGGGCGTCGGCGACGAGGCCGGCATCGCGCTGGCGGAGGAGGAGAATGTGGAAGCGCGCGCGGCGGCGCAGAGCGCGGCCGCCGCAGAGGCCGCGTCGGGCGCGCCGGTCGGGCCGCCGATGCCGTTCTCCGCCCCCTCAGGTGCCGGATCAAAGGACCGGCAGAAAACAGAAATTAGCAGCCCAAGCGCTGCGTGCCGGCTCGCCCTCCAGCACCGCGGCAGGCCCGTCCGGCCGCCTGTCAGCCGGGCGGAGTGGTTGCGGCTCGCCCGAGCGCGCGCGCGGCTGCTTGTGCAATAAACGGCCAGCTTGCTTCGCATGTGCAGAGCCGGTGCGCGGGCGGCAGGCACTGGCCCGTTCGCCGCGGTGGGCTTCTCGTACGGCGGCAACGGCGGCGGCGGCAGCGACAGCGGCGGCAGCGACGCGTCCGGCTCCGATGACAGCGGCTCCGAGTCGGATGGCGACGCCGGCGCCGGCGGCGCCGGCGACGACGCTGATGGCCTTGCCGCCAACCTCGGCATCGACGACTTCAGCGCGCTGCTTCGGCGCGCCGAGCGCGAGGAGGCGGCGACCGCGCTGGGGCAGAAACCGCGCAAAAAGTGTGCCTCTGCCGCGCCCCCGCCCTGCCTGCCTTGCCGCCTGCCGGGCTGTCCCGCGCAGCCGCGCCGCCGCGCGTCGCCCGCCCCGCGCTGGGCGGCAGCAGGTGCGCGAGGCCGCAGGGAGCAGGCGGGGTGCAGGGCAGGTGGGGTGCAGGGCAGCGGTTTGCAGCGTGCCTCACCGTCACACAAAGGGAGCAGGTGGCAGGGCGGCAGGCGGAGCGCTGCCCTGCCACGGCGAGGGAGGCGGGGAAGCCTTGGTAGCGTGAGCGGGCTGGCTGCCAGCTGCCTCATGCCTGAAGATGCAAGCGCCGCGGTGGCCAGAGGGCGGGCACAGAGCAGCGGATCAAGAGAGGCGCCTCGAGGCAGGGGGCTTGCTCGTTGGAGCGCTTGGCGCGGGACATGCACGGCCAGGAATGCACAGCCGGCTGGCTTACTACAAGCCAAAGCGCTTGTTACATCAGGCTCAAGCATATAGCAGGGTGTGGGAGGAATGGGCAGCGCTGCACTGCTCGCCCCTGCCAACGCCGCTCGCGAACGACCCCTGCGACGCACCCCTGATGCACCCTCCCGGCGGGCGAGCGACGGGGGTTTGGCCGGGCGCGCGCGCGGCGCGCCAGGCTCGTGTACAGCCGCAAAAAGGCGGCGCACCGCGCGCGGCGCATGGCCGGCCAGGGCCTGGGCCCGCTCGCGCCCGGCGCGCCCAAGGCGCCCGACGTCAAGCCGCCGCGCGCGCCGCGCGGCGGCGCCGACTGGCCCGGCGGCACGCGCCGCGGCAGCCCCTCTTATGACTCGTACCGGTGCGGATTTTGGTGGTGCCTGCTTGCGCCTGTGCTTGAGCTGGCAGGCTAGCGGTCTTGCTCTGCAAGGGGGTTTGGCCGCATTGCTGACGCATGCGGCCTCCACTCAGCTCGCCGTGCGCGCAGCGCGCCGTGACAGCTTATTGCTTCTGTGAGCACCAGAGTCTCGGCAGCAACAAGGACGTCGCTTTTGTGTCTTTGCGCAGAGACGCTATTCACACTTAGTGCGGCATCAACCGCATCGGCACATGTGCACCTTGCCGCACACAGGCACATCCCATATGCAGCATGCAGCGCGCGCGCGCGCGCGTGAGGCGCCGAGGTGAGGGCGCGCGCGCCGCAGGCGCCGCGAGCGCTCGCGCAGCCGCTCGCTGTCGCCAGTGCGCCGCGGCAGCGCGCGGCCGCAGACCGAGTTCATCACCGAGTTCAGCCTAGGCGGCGACGGCGGACAGCGCGAGCACGGCGCCGCCGCCGCCGCCGCCGGCCCGCGCGAGCGCCGGCCGGCCAGCGGCGGCGACGCCGAGGACCGCGCGGCGCGCGCGCAGCAGTGCGCCCCACGCTGTGCTCGTACACGCCTGTGTAGCTGTACATCATGCTGTGTTGTCCTTGATGCGCTTCGCGTCGCGCACGGCAGCCAGCCCCGCGCGCTTCAGAGGTGTCTCCCAGAGCGGGCATGTGTGGGCATGTATGGTTTGTGTGCATTATATTTATGCAGGCCCGGCCGCCAGCCTGCCCAGGAGTTAACACATGTGGGTCGCTGGTCACGGCGCCAACAGTGAAGCGTCCTCTTGCGGTTAGGGCAGAGCGGCCGCCCTGACCGCACAGCAACACAGCTGCGCCCGGGCTGCGCGCGCAGGCCGGGCGTGATCCTGGACGCGCTGCCGCGCGGCGCCGACCCGGCCATCGGCAGCGGCCCCGTCGCGCTGCCGGCGCAGGCCGTCACCCTGCACGTGCGCCCGCCCATTGCGCGCATGCTTGGCGCCGTGCTTGCATCCGTGTCGGCAGCTGGGTATGTCAATACGGCGCAGACATATGCGCCATGCAGCCATCATGCCCATGCGGCCGCATAGGCTGGTCGCATAGGGGCGCATGCATGTCGCCGCATGGCATGCGTACAGCTGGCACAAGCCGGGTGCGATGGCAGCGCGCGCGGCGCGTGAGCGTTGCGCGCGCCGCAGGGCGTGCGCGCCGGCGGCGGCCGCTGGGGCGGCGAGGACCGGCGTGAGGAGGAGCGCAGGCGGTCGCGCGACGCCGAGCGGGCGCGCGAGGCGGCTGCGCGGCACGCGGCACCACAGGCAAGCTCTGTCCACTGGCGGTCCCGAGAACGTTGTCTTCGTGATAGATATAAGGCCGTGCCGTGCCGTGCCGTGCCATGCCTTGCCGTGCCGTGCCGTGCCGTGCCGTGCAGGGTGCGCTGACGTCCGCAGCATGGCCGCCGGTATGGCGCGCATGGCACAGGCATGATGCCCGGAGGGAGAGCGCCGGCGCGCCTGCAGGCAGCGCCGCGCGCGGGAGCGACGGCGGGGTTGCCGCGCGCGCAGGCGCGCGACCGGGCGAAGGAGACGCCCATGGAGCGGCT
>JAABUY010001269.1_pt1 | contig 35076 bp, 32 predicted proteins | sample 5560271 | NCBI WGS metagenome assembly JAABUY01 (sample SAMN10711886, study PRJNA513374) | rock metagenome | isolation source: Antarctica rocks | place: Antarctica: Victoria Land, University Valley
TCCAACCCGCTACTGGGAGGGAGAAGTCCGTCCAGGCACTCCGTCCCGCTATGCGCCACGGAGTTTCTGGACGAGTGGGGCGAAGCAGTCCAACGCCTCCGCCTTCTGCTAGCATACGAGGCTGTAGAAACCCCTGCGCAACCCTAAAATGGAGCACGTGGAGGTCGGCTTGCGGACCGGACGGCGCGTGGCGGCTCAAGCTGCCAGGGCGCGTGCGAACACTCCTGGGTCCACGTTGCCGCCGCTGAGCACGATGCCCACCACCCGGCCCCGCGCGTCGAAGCGGCGGGACAGCAGGGCGGCCAGGCAAACTGCCCCGCCGGGCTCGACGACCAGCTTCAGATGGGTGAAGGCGAAGGCGATGGCGGCCAGCACCTCGGCATCCGTGACCACCACGCCACCCGCCAGCCGCGGCTGGTTCACGGCAAACGTCAGCTCCCCCGGCGTCTTGGACAGCAGAGCGTCGCAAAGCTGTGAGCCGCCGGGCGGGTTTGCCTCCCGCCTGCCGCTGCGAAGCGAGCGCAGCGTGTCGTCCGACCCTTCCGGCTCGACGGCGATGACCTCGGCGCCGGGCTGCGCGCCCTCGGCCGCAAGCGCGCAGCCGGCAATCAGCCCGCCGCCCCCTGTGCAGACCAGCAGCGCGTCGAGCGGCACGCCGGCGTCCTCGAACAACTCCAGTGCCAGGGTCCCCTGCCCGGCGATGACATGGGGATGGTCGAACGGCGGGATGAGCGAAGCCCCGGTGCGCTCGGCATAGGCACAGGCCAAGGCGTCCCGGTCGTCCACAAGGCGGTCGTAATGCACGATCTCGGCGCCCCAGCGCCGGGTGCTGTCGACCTTCACCCGAGGCGCGTCCTGCGGCATGAAGATCGTGGCCGAGGCACCAACTGCCTGCGCGGCGCAGGCGAGCGCCTGGCCGTGGTTGCCGGACGAAGGCGCGACCACCCCGGCCCGCCGCTCGGCCTCGGACAGTTGCAGCACGGCGTTCGTGGCGCCCCGCAGCTTGAAGCTGCCGGTCTTCTGCAGGCTCTCGGCCTTCAGCAGCACCGTCCCGCCCGTCAGTTCGTCGAGCAGCGCGTTGCGCAGCGTGGGCGTCCGCACGACCCGCCCAGCGATGCGCAGGGCGGCAGCCGCTACGTCGTCATAGGTCGGGAGCTGCATCGTCGTCTCCTGTGTGCGGCAGCAGGGCTACGTCGGCGCCGGGCCGCCGCGTGACACGATAGACGCGGAACCGCTCGGCCTCCACCCCATCCGGCACGCCGCCGCGGGTGCGGACGAGTTGGCCGACCAGCTCGGCCGTCGCCCAATAGGCGGGGTCCGGCGGGTTGGAACGGCGCTGGCTCACCAGCAGCAGCCCTGGGCCGGCGCTGTCCGCACGCGGGAGGCGGAACAGCGCCCAGCGCCCCTCCGCGCCCAGCACCGGCAGGCTGGGCGGCGCATACCAGGCAAGCAGGCTGGCCACCTCGTAGGCCTCGGACGCGACCCAGCCGGCGCCCTGCTCACGCCGCATCGCCTCCAGGCCGCGCGAAAGCCCGTCCCAGCCGCCAAGGCGGATCAGGATCGGGTCCAGCCGCCGCGGCAACGGGAAGGGCGATGCCGCGCCCTGCACGTACACGACCGCCGTGATGGCGAGGCCCAACGCGACCGCTGGCCGCCACAGCCGTCCCCCCAGGCCAGCGGCGCAAACGGCAGCAGCGGGGTAGACGATGGCCGGCCAGTTCGCCTGCACCCGGTCCCCGACCGCATGCTGCACGAACACCAGCAGGCCCGGCACCGTCATCGCCGCCAGCAGCGACCACGCCGGATCACGCGCAACGGAGCGGCGCACGGCGACCCAAACACCGGCCGTCAGCAACGCGAACACGGCAGGGGTCGCAAGCCCGGCCTGCCCGCCCACCAGCTCCAGCAGATGGCCGAAGGCCGCTTTGGGGTTCCACTCGCCTGTCCGGCCGCCCTGGCGGATGAAGCTAGCCCAGGCGTGGTCCGCGTTCCAAAGCACCACCGGCGCGAACACCGCCGCCGCCACAGCGCCGCCTAGCCAAAGCCAGCGGCTGCGGAACCAGTGGCGCAGCCCCGGCACCCACGCCAGCCACAGCACGATGCCGACCCCCAGGAAGCCACCAGTGTACTTGCTGGCCATGGCGCAGCCAGCAGCGAGGCCGACCGCCAGCCACCAACGGCCATCGCCGGACCGCAGCAGCCGCGCCAGCGCCCACAGCGTCGCGGTCCAGAACAGCAGCAGCGGCGTATCGGGCGTCATTGTCACAGCACCCGCCCCGACCAGCAGCGTGCCGTTCAGCAACGCCGCGGCCGGCACGCCCAGGCGGCGGCCCGGAAACAGGTCCTCCGCCGCACGCGCCAGCAGCACGGACCCGGTCGCGGCCGAGAGCGGCCCCAGCAGACGCACGCCCAGCGTGTCCTGGCCGGCCAGCGACGTCCCCGCCCCTATCCACAACGCCACCATCGGCGGATGGTCGAGATAGCCCGGCGCCAGCGCGTGCGACCACACCCAATAATATGCCTCGTCGCCCGACAGGGGCGTGGCCGCGGCAACGGCGAGCCGTACCAAGGTCAGGGCGAACAGGGCAAGGATCATGCCCGTCCGATGCGCCGCCTGCGTGGGTGCGTCGAACACTACATTGTTATTGCTTGGAGGGGCCAGCCCATCGCCGGCGCGGTGGTCGCGACATTCCTCGGCCAGTCGCTCGGCTGGGTTCATCGGCGCAGTGGTCGGCGCGGTCATCATCCTGGCAACCTACCGCATGGTCGCGCGCCGGCGCACGCACTGACCAAGCGGCCGGCGCGCCCCTCAAAGCGGCACGCCGGCCAGGCTGCGGCTGGTGCGGATCGTCTGCAAAGTCTGCACGCGGCTCACCGACGGCGCTCCCGTCAGGCGCCGGGTCAGCGCGTTCTCATGCGCCGTGTCCCGCGCGACCAGGCGCAGCAGGAAGTCGCCGCCGCCGCGGATCATGTGGCACTCCCGGACCTCGGGCCACTCCGCCACCTCGGCCTCGAACGCCGACAGCACAGTCTCCTTCTGGCTGTCGAGGCCGATCAGCGCGAAGAACACGATCTCCCATCCCAGCCGCGCCGGATCGGTGTCGGCGTGGTAGCCGCGGATGATGCCGGCCTCCTCAAGCCGGCGGACCCGGCGCAGGCAGGGCGGCGCCGTGATGTCGGCGCGGCGGGCCAGTTCGACGTTCGTCATGCGCCCATCCATCTGCAGCTCGGATAAGATGCGCCGGTCGATCTCGTCCAATTCTGCGATTTCGCTGTCACCAAGCTTCATCAGAGCGTTGTCCCATCCACCGCGCAACAATATTACGGATGCCCTGGTGTGAATACCCTCCCCACTTCGACTTCCTAAGAGCCGGCCTTGCTTGCATGGCGCTCCGGCCCGCCGATATGGTCGAGGCAGCAGAGGAACTCACTTGCCATGCCACAGACGATTCACACGCAGGTTTTGATCATCGGCGCCGGGCCGGCCGGGTACACTGCCGCGATCTACGCCGCGCGTGGCGGACTCGATCCCATACTGGTCTCCGGCCTGCAACCCGGCGGCCAGTTGATGATCACGACCGACGTCGAGAACTACCCAGGGTTCGAGACCGCCATCCAAGGCCCATGGCTCATGGAGCAGATGGCGAAGCAGGCCGAGCACGTCGGCACGCGGATCGTCCACGACCTGTTGATGGCCGTCGACTTCTCCCGCCAGCCGTTCCGCTGCACCGGCGACTCGGGCGACGTCTACCTTGCCGACACCGTCGTGATCGCGACCGGGGCGCAGGCGCGCTGGCTCGGCCTGCCCTCCGAGAAGCGGCTGCAGGGCGCCGGGGTGTCGGCCTGCGCGACCTGCGACGGGTTCTTCTACCGCGGCAAGCAGGTGGCCGTGGTCGGCGGCGGCAACACCGCGGTCGAGGAGGCGCTGTACCTGACCCACCACGCCGAGAAAGTGACGCTCGTGCATCGCCGCGACAGCCTGCGCGCCGAGAAGATTTTGCAGCGGCGGCTGTTCGCGCACCCCAAAGTCAACGTCTTGTGGGACAGCGCCGTCGAGGAGATCAACGGCAGCGGTCAGCCCGAGGTCGTGACCGGCATAACCCTGCGCAACGTCCGCAGCGGCGCGTTGAGCCAGTTGCCGGTCGATGGCGTGTTCGTCGCCATCGGCCACATGCCCAACACGACGATCTTCCGCGGCCAGGTCGAGCTGGACGACGAGGGCTATGTCGTCACCAAGCCCGGCCTCACCCAGACCTCGGTTCCCGGCGTGTTCGCCGCCGGCGACGTGCAGGACAAGCTCTGGCGCCAGGCGATCACCGCCGCCGGCACCGGCTGCATCGCCGCTCTTGAGGCTGAGAAATACCTTACGCTGCAAGTTCAACCGGCGGCGCTCGCTGCGGAGTAGGCTTTCCGACAGCGGGCGCTGCGGAATAGCTTTTCCGACAGCGGGTGCTGTTGAATAGCCTATTGCCCAGTTTCCTGTTTAGGCTGTGGGCCATCTCCGGCTCGAATCGGGGTGAGGCGCAAGCTGGATCGACGGGGGAACAGGGTAGGCATGGATTGGGATAAGCTGCGGGTGTTCCACGCCGTTGCCGAGGCCGGCAGCTTCACCCACGCCGGGGAAACGCTGAACCTCAGCCAATCCGCCGTCTCGCGCCAAATTTCGGCGTTGGAGGAGGCATTGCAGGTGCCGCTGTTCCACCGGCATGCCCGCGGCCTGATCCTGACCGAGCAGGGCGAGAGCCTGAACCGCACCGTGCGGGAGGTGTTTGCCAAGCTCGCGATGACCGAGGCCCTGCTGACGGAAAGCAAGGAGAAGCCGGCCGGGCGGCTGAAGGTGACGACCACGGTCGGCTTCGGCTCCACCTGGCTCGCGCCGCGGTTGCAAGGTTTCCTCGACATGTACCCTGACGTCACGATGACGTTGCTGCTCGACGACGCCGACCTCGACCTGGCGATGCGCGAGGCCGACGTCGCCATACGCATGCACGCGCCGAAGCAGCCGGACCTGGTGCAGCGGCACCTGATGCAGATCCATTGGCTGGTCCTGGCGCACCCGGACTACCTGGCGAAGCACGGCACGCCGACGCGGGCGGAGGATTTGGACGACCACAAGCTCATCTTGTTCGGCGACTACCGCCCGCCGGTTCCCGACATCGATTGGCTGGCGGAGGCCGGGCGCTGCGCCGGGCAGCCGCGCCGGGCGCTGCTGGAGGTGAACAGCCTGCACGCGATGGCGCTGGCGATCCGCTCGGGCATGGGCATCGGCGTGCTGCCCGACTGGATGACGGACGACATCGACGGCCTGACCCGGCTGCTGCCGGACCTGAAGGCGCCGAAGGTCGACGTCTACTTCGTCTATCCGGAGGAGCTGCGCAATTCCAAGCGCGTCGCGGTGTTCCGGGACTTCCTGCTGGCCCGGCTACAGGAGCTGCATTAGGCGCGTTGCATCAGACGGGCGGCAGCCTCGGTCCCGCTCAGGAAAGCGCCGCCCACCGTGCCGGCCAGCCCATCGGTGCGGCAGGCCTCGCCGGCGAACAGTAGCCGCTCCGCCGGGAACGCGGCCTCCAGTTGCCGGCGCATCCCGGCCTGGCCCGGCGGCGCATAGGCATACGACCCGAGCGTGAACGGGTCCGTGCCCCAGCCGGTCACCACGGCGCCGCCATCGAAGCGCGCGGCATTGCCCAGCATGGAACGCAGCTCGGCCCTGGCGAAATCCTCTGCCGCGGCGGGGTCGGCCGCCACTGCCCAGGCCGCCCGGCCGCCGACAAAGCCCAGGACATGGTCCGCGCCGCGCGGCCAGGCAATGAAGGCGCTAGCGGGGCCGTCCACGCGCATCTGCCGCACGAGGCTAGTATTGGCGGCAAGCCCAAAACGATCTGGCCCGGACGCCCGCAACGCGACCTTTGACAGCAGCCCCATCGGCAACCCGGCGATGGCGGCCTGGACTGCGAACGGCAGCGCCGGGGTGAAGCGGATGGCGCCGGACGCCAGCACGCCCGTGGACACGGTGACGATGCACGCCGCCGCGCGGACTGTTCCGCGCGGTGTCTCGATCCGGACGCCAGTCGCGCCGTCCCATGCGACCGCCGTTACGGGAGCCGCCAGTTCGACATCCGTCGCAAGGCGCCGCGCGACGAACGCGCCGAGGCCGCCCTGCACGGTCAGGTTGGGGCCGTCGAGCCGGTTCTGACGCCAGTCCCGGACGCTGAGCGCATCGGCGTCGGCGGCGGCGATGATGGCGCCCTCCCACCCCGCGACCGTGGCCGCCCACGGGTCGTCCCGCATCGGCTTCATTGCGTCAGCGAGGCTTCGGTCTGGCTGGCCCGCGTCCAGGGCTGGCGCCACGACGGCATCCAACCGGTTCCAGGCGGCTTCATAAGCCGTCATTTCTGTTGCCTGGGCGCGACGGCCTTCGACAAACAGCAGCTCGGTCCGTGCGTCGTCCGAGTTCGTCAGCACATCCTTGGCGGGATCGGCAAGCGCCACCAATGGATTGCGCTGGGCCGCGTGCAGCCAAGACGCCCCGTGGTCGAATGCGGCCAGGCCAAGCGTCGCCGGCGTTTCGGTGAAAGCGCGTCCGCCAATCCGGCCGGACGCCTCTAGCACCGTAACCGGCACGCCTTGCTGGCGCAGGTGGCGCGCGGCGGCCAGCCCGGCCACCCCTGCCCCGATGATCGCGACGCCATCGTCCCGTAGCGGGCCACTCATCGGGCGGGTCGAATTTCAGCAAGCAATCGTCCCACCTGCACTCCTTGCTCGTTACGTTAAGTTCTGGATAGCAGCCGGGCGCTGCCGTGCCAACGCATGGCGCCTGCACTGCCCTGGAAAACCACCTGCCTCCGTCCGATCTCTGGGTGAAGATCGGGGACAAGGCTGGAATGACAAGCTTTTTCGACGGCTTTGAACTCACGGCCATGCAGGTGGGCGACGGCGAACTCCGGCTGCGCCATGGCGGCTCCGGCCCGCCATTGCTGATGCTGCACGGCAATCCGCAGACCCATGCCATGTGGCACGCCGTCGCCCCTGTGTTGGCGCAAAGCTACACTACAGTCTGCCCGGATCTGCGCGGCTACGGCGGCAGCTTCAAGCCGGGGCCGACCGCCGACCACGCATCCTACGCCAAAGCGGCCATGGCACGTGACATGGCAGAACTGATGGACGCGCTGGGCCATGACCGCTTTGACGTCGTCAGCCACGACCGCGGCGCGCGGGTGGCGCACCGGCTCGCGATCGACTACCCGGACCGCGTGCGGTCGCTCACGACCATGGACATCGTGCCGACCATCGAGCACTTCGAGCGCGCCGACATGGCGTTTGCGCTCGGCTACTACCATTGGTTCTGGTTCGCCCAGCCGCATCCGTTTCCCGAGGAGCTGATCAATGCGGCGCCGGACACCTGGTTCCGCGCCCACACCTCGCGCGAGCCGAAGCCGCCGAGGTTTTTCAGGGAGGAGGCGTTGGCGGACTACCTGGCCGCCGCCCGGAACCCCGAGGCGATCATGGGCATGTGCGAGGACTACCGCGCCGCCGCCTCGATCGACTTGGAGCACGACCGCGCCAGCTGCGCCGAGGGGCGCCGGGTGCAGTGCCCGATGCTGGCGCTGTGGGGCGGCAAGGGGAGGATCGGCGGCTGGTACGACCCGGTGGCGATCTGGAGCGCCTACTGCGACGCCAAGGTGATCGGCGCCGCCGTGGACAGCGGGCACTATCTGGCTGAGGAGGCGCCCGATGAGGTCCTGGCGCACCTGCAACCCTTCCTGCGCGCGAGCCGAGCCTTGTAGGGTAGGCCCGAAAGGAGGCGACAGCATGTCCAACGAAACTCTCCTGCTGCGGCAGGACCACGACGGAGTCGCTCGGCTGACGCTGAACCGCCCGGCCGCGCGCAATGCCTTGTCCATGCCGCTGATGACGGCGCTGGAGGCGGCGTTGGCAGAAATCGAGGCCGATCCCGCCGTCCGGGTCGTGGTCATCGCCGGCGCCGGGCCAGCGTTCTGCGCCGGGCACGACCTGCGGGAGATGCGCGGGCTACAAGCGGACGCACACGCGGTGCTGTTCGCCCAATGCTCCCGCCTGATGCAGCGTATCGTCGGGCTGCGTGCGCCGGTGATCGCCCGTGTCCACGGCATTGCCACCGCGGCCGGGTGCCAGTTGGTGGCGAGCTGCGACCTGGCGATTGCCGCCGACACCGCCCGGTTCGCGACGCCCGGCGTCAACATCGGCCTGTTCTGTTCGACGCCCATGGTTGCGCTGTCCCGCGCCGTGGGCCGCAAGGCCGCGATGGAGATGCTGCTGACCGGCGAGGCGCTGGACGCCCCCCGCGCGGCGGCGCTTGGCTTGATCAACCATGCTGTGCCCGAAGCCGCCCTTGACGACGCTGTGCACACGTTGGCGCAAAAGATCGCGTCCAAAAGCGCCGTCACCATCGGCCTGGGCAAGCCCGCGTTCTACGCCCAGGCCGAGATGCCGCTCAGCGACGCCTACGCCTATGCCGCCGCCGTCATGGCGCGCAACATGCAGGAGCGGGACGCGCACGAGGGGATCGATGCGTTCCTGGAGAAGCGCGCCCCGGTTTGGGGCGGCTAGGTCCCAGTCCGCTTGTAGAACAGCGTCGCCGACTCTGGCCGGCCGGCGGCGTCGACGCTGTAGCCGGGGATCGCGCCCACCTCGGTCCAGCCCAGCCGACGATACAGCCGCTCCCCCGCGCCGCCCGTGAAGGTGTCGAGCGTCAACAAGGTGCGTCCCGCTGCTGCGGCGGCCGTCTCCGCCGCCAGCATGAGCCTGTGCGCGAGGCCCAGGCGGCGCGCGTCGGGGTGGACCAGCATCTTGCAGATGTCCGCCCGGTGCGGCTGGTTCTGCGGGGTGTCGAGCTGCACCCGCACCGTCCCGGCCAGCACACCCCGCGACCAGGCCCCCAACAGGATGCACTGCCCGGCCGCCACCTGCTGCGCCACGCCGCGCATATAGGCCCGCGCCTGATCGGGGGCGAGCGGCGCCAGGAACGACACCGATGCGCCGGCATCGACGCAGGCGACCAGTATGTCCGCCAAGGGCCGCTCGGCCGAGGCTGCGGCGGCAGCGCCAAGCACGGCAACCCCGTCCAGCGGCTTCGCATAGCCGAACTCCAGCGTGTGGGAGAGGTCGTCCAGCGCACGGATCGGCCCGTCCCGCACCCAGCTCCGTTTTTCGTAGAACCGGTGCGCCCGCGTGAACCGCGTGTCCGACCACAACACCAAACGCACCGCCCCCGCAGCCGCCGCATGCGCCTCGGCGGCATCCAGCAGGCGTTGCCCGAGGCCGGAGCCGTGGCGGTCCGGATGGACATAAAGCTTCTTCAGCTCCCAAACGCCGTTGCCTGCCGGGAGCACCGCGGCCATGCCGACGACGACGCCCGCGTCCTCCACCGTCCAGAGCGCCCCGCCCTTCTCGGCGCAGTACGTCTCAAGCGCAAAAAGCTCCTGCTCCTCGTGCTCCATCTCCAGGACGCAGCCGGGGTAGTCCGCCCAGCAGCGGCCGATCAGGGCAATGAACCCATCGGCGTCGCTGTCCCGGCCCTGCCTTAGCAACATGGCCGCAAGATCACCGCAGGCTGGAGCAGAACACGACGATGCGCCGGCAGGCTTCGGCGAGCGCCGCGTCGTCCGTGGCGTAGCTGATGCGCACATAGGGCGACATGCCGAACGCCGCGCCATGCACCACCGCCACGTGCTGCTCGTCCAGCAGCGCCAAGGCGAAGTCCTCGTCCGTGTCGAGCCGGACGCCGGTTGGCGTCGTCTTGCCCAAGCAGCCGGCCACGTTGGGATAGACGTAGAACGCGCCCTCCGGCCGGTGGCAGACGATGCCGGGCGCCTGGCCCAGCGCGTCGACCACCAGGTCGCGCCGGCGGTGGTATGCCGCGACCATGCGCGGCACCTCGTCCTGCGGCCCGTCCAGCGCAGCGGCTGCGGCGGCCTGGCCGACCGTCGACACACCCGCCGCGACATGGCTCTGTATGCTCGCCATCGCCTTGATCAAGCCCCGCGGCCCGGCGCCGAAGCCGATGCGCCATCCGGTCATCGCGTAGGTCTTCGACACGCCGCTGACCGTCAGCACCCGGTCGCGCAGCCGAGGCTCCACGGCCGCCATCGTGCTGTGGGTGAACCCGTCATAGACAAGGTGCTCGTACATGTCGTCCGACAGGACCCAAACATGCGGGTGGCGCAGCATGACCTCGGCCAAGGCGGCGACCTCGTCCCGCGTTGCGGCGGCGCCGGTCGGGTTGTTGGGGTAGTTCAGCAGCAGCCACTTGGTGCGCGGGGTGATCGCCGCCTCCAAGTCCTCCGGCCGCAGCTTGAAGCCGTTGTTCTGCGGGCAGCTCACGATGACGGGTTCGCCGCCGATCACGCGCGTCATCAGCGGGTAGGCGCCCCAGTACGGCGCGGGGATGACCACCTCGTCGCCGTCGTCGAGCGTCGCCATCAGCGCGTTAAAGATGACCTGCTTGCCGCCGTTGCTGACGATGATCTCGTCCAGTGCGAACTCCAGCCCGGAGTCGCGCTGGAACTTGCGCTGGACCGCCTGCTTCAAGGCGGGCTGGCCGTCCTGCGGCGGGTACTTGGTGTCGCCGCGCAGCGCCGCCTGGTACGCGGCCTCGATCGCATGGCGCGGGCTGTCGAAGTCGGGCTCGCCGATGGTGAGCGCGATCACCTCGATGCCCTGCGCCCGCATGGCCCGCGCCTTGACGGTCATTGCAACGGTGGCCGCGACCGGCGCCCGGTCGAGCCGCTGCGCCAGTGCCGGACCCTGGGCCGGCATAGGCTAGTGCAGCCCCTCGCAGAAACGCTGGATGCGCTCGCACGCCTTCACCAAGCTTTCGGTGTCGGTCGCGTAGCTGATGCGGAGGTGGCCTGGATACATGAACGCAGCCCCGTGCACCGCCGCAACACCCTCCTCGTCCAGCAGCGCCGTCACGAAGCTCTCGTCGTCCTTGATCACGGCGCCGCCACGGCTCGTCTTGCCGATGCAGCCATGCAGGCTCGGGAAAACGTAGAACGCGCCCTCCGGCAAATGGCAGTTCATGCCAGGCGCCTTGTTCAGCATGGAAACGACCAGATCGCGCCGGGTTTTGTAAACGGCGACCATCTCGTCGATAAAACCTTGCGGACCCGTCAGCGCCTCGACCGCCGCGGCCTGGCTGACGCTGCTGGTGTTGGAGGTGCTCTGCGATTGCAGCTTGTCCATCGCCTTGGTCAGCCTCGCCGGGGCGCCCGCGAAACCGATGCGCCAGCCGGTCATCGCATAGGCCTTGCTGCACCCGTTCATCGTCACCGTGCGGTCGCGCAGCCGCGGCTCCACCTGCACGATCGTCGCCGGCTTGAAGCCGTCATAGACCAGCTTCTCGTAGATGTCGTCGGTGAACACCCACACGTCCGGGTGGCGCAGCAGCACGTCGCAGATCGGCCGCAACTCCTCCGCCGAGTAGGCGGCGCCGGTCGGGTTGCACGGGCTGTTCAGCATGAACCACTTGGTCCGCGGCGTGATCGCAGCCTCCAGGTCCTCGGCGCGCAGCTTGAAGCCGTTGTTCTGGCCGCACGGCACGAACACCGGCGTCCCATCGGCCAGCGCTACGATGTCGGGATAGCTGACCCAGCACGGCGTCGGGATGACCGCCTCGTCGCCGGGGTTCATCGTCGCGACCATCGCGTTGAAGATCACCTGCTTGCCGCCGGTCGAGACGATGATTTCTTCCGGCGTGTAGTCGAGGCCGCTGTCGCGCTTGAACTTGTCGGCGACCGCCTGGCGCAGCGCCTTGGTGCCCGCCACGTCGGTGTACTTGGTGTCCCCGGCCTGTATGGCGCGGACCGCCGCGTCCTTCACGTTCTGCGGCGTGTCGAAGTCCGGCTCGCCGGCCGAAAGGCTGATGATGTCCCGGCCCTGGGCCTTCAGCGCACGCGCCTTGGTGGAGATGGCGATGGTCTGGCTCGGGCTGATGCGGTCCAGGCGTTCGGCGATGAGCTGCATGAAACTTTCCGGTGGTGACGAGGGTCGCACGCGGACATTATGCCCCTGCCCGGTCCGGCACAACCGCGCGCCCCACCCTTTGTTGCAAGAACCACGCGCCCCCGAGCGACACCGACACCATCGCGAGGATGACGGTCGCCAGCGCGTTCAACTCCGGCGTCACCCCCAGGCGCAGCGCCGAGAACACCACCATCGGCAGCGTGCTGGCGCCCGGCCCCGACACGAAGGTCGCGACCACGAGGTCGTCGAGCGACAGCGTGAAGGCCAGCAGCCAGCCCGACAGCAGCGCCGGGGCCAGCAGCGGCAAGGTGACAAGGCCGAACGCCGCCCAAGGCGACGCGCCAAGGTCCATCGCCGCGTCCTCAAGCTCCGACCCGGCATCGGACAGCCGGGCCTCGATCACGACCGCGACGTAGGACAGGCTGACCGAAACGTGGGCGAGCGTGATGGTCAGCGCGCCGCGGCCTTCGGGCCAGCCGAAGCTCTGCTCCATCTGCACGAACAGCAGCAGCAGCGAGAGGCCGACCAGCACGTCCGGCAGCACCAGCCGGGCGGACAGCAGCGCCGCAAAGGCGCCGCGGCCACGGAACCGGCCGAACCGCGCCAATGCGAACCCAGCTAGCGTGCCGAGCACCGTAGCACCAGTGGCCGACAGCGCCGCGATGCGCAGCGACAGCAGCGCCGCCTCGATCAGCTTGTCGTCGGCCCACAGCGCCGCGTACCAACGTAGCGAGAAGCCCGAGAGCACAGTCGTGAGCCGGTTCGGGTTGAAGCTTGTCGCGACCAGCAGCAGCACCGGCACATACAGGAACGCATAGCCGAGCAACAGGCACACGGCCAGGAACCGGCCCCGCTTCATCGTCTCGTTCTCATCGCCCCGTTCTCATCGCCCTATCCTCACTGCCGCGCCCGCAGCGCCACCATGGGCACGAGCAGCGCCAGCAGCAGCGCGTTCGCCACCGTCGCCGCCATGGGCCAGTCGCGGTTGGAGAAGAACTCGTTCCACAGCGCGCGGCCGATGGTCTGCGCGCCGGGGCCGCCGAGCAGCTCCGGGATCACGTACTCGCCCACCGCGGGGATGAACACGAGCGCCAACCCGGCCACGATGCCCGGCAGCGACAGCGGTAGGGTGATGGTACGGAACGCCGTCCAGGGGCTGGCGCCGAGGTCCGCCGCCGCCTCCTCCAGCGCCGGGTCGCGGCGGGACAGCCGGGCATAGAGCGGCAGCACCATGAACGGCAGGTAGGCGTAGGTGACGCCAATGTACATCGCGAAGTCGGTGTAGAGCAGCCGCATCGCTGGGAAGCCGACGGCTTGCAGGGCGGCATTGATCCAACCCTCGTCGCGCAGCAGCCCGATCCAGGCGGTGATCCGCAACAGGAACCCAGTCCAGAACGGCAGCATGACGCCGAGCAGCAGCAACGACCGCCAGCGGTCCGGCGCACGGGCGATGGCCAGCGCCATGGGATAGCCGATCAGCAGGCACGTCACCGACGACACGCCCGCCACCGCCAGGCTTTTCAGCGCGGCGTCCAGGTAGAACGCATCGTCGGTCAGCACGGCGTAGTTCGCGGCGTCCGGCGCTTGCAGCAGCGGCGTGTAGGGCGGCACGCCGGCGATGGAGGTCGAGAACGACAGCGCCGCCACGATCACGACCGGCGCCGCGACGAACAGCAGCAGCCAGAGCCAAACCGGAGCCAGCACGGCGGACCGGTTCATTCTGGCAGCAGCACGCAGGCCTCCGGCGGCCACGACACCGCGACGCCGCTCCCCGGCGCGAGCAGCGCGGCGCCCATGCCGTTCGCCAGCGGCTGCGACACCAGCAGCATGGCGCCGCCGGACAGCCGGACGTGGTGGTCCATGGTGCCGCCGCGGTAAGCGCTCTCCGTCACCGTGCCCAATGCGGTGTTGACGCCGTCGGCCGTGCCGAGGGCAATACGCAGCCGCTCCGGCCTTATTGCCACGTGGACGGCGCTGCCAACGTCGCCGGGAACCGGGCCGGCCGCCTGCGCCGGGCCGATGCCGTCGAGGTCCAGCGTCGCGCCCGGCCCAGCGGTCCGCACCGTCCCCGGCAGGATGTTCGCCGCCCCCATGAACGCCGCCACGTAGCGGCTCGCCGGGCGCTCATAGATGTCCGCTGGCGTGCCGACCTGCGCCAGGCGGCCCTGGTGCAGCAGGCCGATCCGCGTCGCCATCGCCAACGCCTCGTCCTGGTCGTGCGTCACCAATACGAAAGTGGTCCCGGTCTCCCGCTGCACGCGCAGCAGTTCCTGCCGGGTCTGCTCGCGCAGCGAGCGGTCGAGCGCCGAGAGCGGCTCGTCCAGCAGCAGCAGCCGGGGCCGCGGCGCCAAGGCGCGGGCCAGCGCCACCCGCTGCCGTTGCCCGCCCGACAGCGCATCCGGCCTGCGCCCGGCGAACTCGGACAGCCGCACCAGGTCGAGCAGCCCGGCCACCCGCGCCGCGATCTCGGCCCGCGCCACGCCTTGGCGGCGCAGGCCGAAGCCGACGTTGGCCGCGACGTCCATATGCGGGAACAAGGCATAGGACTGGAAAGTGGTGTTGACCGGGCGGCGGTGCGGCGGCAGCCGGGTGATGTCCCGGCCCGCGAGCACGATCCGCCCGGCCGCCGGCTCGATGAACCCGCCCAGCGCCCGCAGCAGTGTCGTCTTGCCCGACCCGGAGCCGCCGAGCAGCACGAACATCTCGCCGCTGTCTATGGTGAGGTCCAGCCGGTCCAGCGCCACCGCCGGGCCATAGCGCACCGTGAGCCCGGCGATCTCCAAATCCGCCAACCAGTCAGTGCCCGGCCTTGAACCGCGCCCACATCCGCGTGCGCAGGCGGTCCGCCGCCTGCGGCGTCGCGCGCACGGTGAAGAACCGCGGCGAGTTCGTGTCGGGGTACACGTTCGGGTTGTTCCGCACCTCCAGCACGATCCCGTCGCGGCTGGCCGGCACCGCGTTCGGGTAGCGCACCTGGTTGGTGATCGCGGCCATGACGTCAGGCTGCAGCAGGAAGTTGATGAACTGCATGGCCTCGGCCGGGTGCGGCGCGTCGGCGGGCACGGCCAGCATGTCGAAGGTCAGCGCCGCCAACTCCTTCGGCGCGACATACTGGACCTCTTTTTGCCCGGCCTCCTTCGCCCGCACTGCCGCCTGGATCACGTCGCCGGAGTAGGTCATCACCAGGCAGGTCTGCCCGCCGGCCAACGCCTCGATGGCTCCGCCGGACGCGAAGGTGCGGATATACGGACGGACCGCCATCAAGGTGCGCTCGACGTCGGCGAGGTCCTTGGGGTCGGTGCTCTCGGGGCTGTGGCCCAAGTACTTCAGCACGGTCGGGATCGTGTCGATCGCGCTGTCCATGACGCTGATGCCGCAGGCGGCGAGCTTCTTCGCGTGCTCCGGCTTCAGCAGCAGGGTCCAGCTATCCATGGGCGCGCTGGGGTCGAGCGCCTGGATGCGCTCGGGGATTTCGCCCAGCCCGACGCTGCCCCAAAGATAGATCGCGCCGAACCGGTTGCCGGGGTCCGACACCTGCACCCGCTGCATCAGCGTGGGGTCGAGGTTCGACCAGTTCGGGATCTTGCTGCGGTCGAGCGGCTGCAGCGCCTTGGCGGCGATCAGCCGGGAGAAAGTCGGCTCGGCCGTGGGGACGACGATGTCGTAGCCGGACTTGCCCGCCAGCAGCTTGCCCTCCAGCGTCTCCAGGCTGTCGTAGACGTCGTACTGGACCTTGATGCCGGTCTCGGCGGTGAACCGTTCCAGCACCTTTGGGTCGATGTAGTCGGTCCAGTTATAGACGTTCAGCACGCGCTCCTGCGCCAGGGCAGCGTGCCCCGACAGCAGCAGCAACACCGGAACCAGCCTTCGAACCCAACCCATCGCAGCACCTTCTCGAACTTTATATGAGCCTACCCAGCGCGCAGCACGATTGAAAGGCCGCCCGGACGCGCCAAGGTAAGATGCATGTGCGGCCGATACCTCTCCACGACCTCGCCCGACGAGCTTCGCCGCGTCTTCGAGACGGTGAACGACACGCCGAATTGGCAGCCGACCTGGAACATGGCGCCGACGCAGGACGGCCCGGTCGTGCGGCTGCACCCTGCAACCGGGGCACGGCAGTTGGACCTGCTGCGCTGGGGCCTGTTGCCGCACTGGGCGCGGGGCGACCCGAAGAAGATCAGGCAGCCGATCAACGCCCGCGCCGAAACGGTCGCGACGCTGCCGACCTTCCGTGACGCCTTTGCCCGGCGCCGCTGCATCGTGCCGATCGACGGCTTCTACGAATGGCAAGCCGGCCCCGCCGGCAAGCAGCCGTATGCCATCGCCCGCGCGGACGGCCGCATCATGGCGCTGGCCGGGATTTGGGAGGGCTGGCGCGGACCGGACGAGCAGACCATACGCAGCTACTGCGTGGTGACGACCACCGCCTCGGACGCGCTCGGCCACCTACACGAACGCATGCCGGTGATCTTGGAGGAGGCGGACTGGGCCGCCTGGCTCGGCGAGGCGCCGGGCGACCCGGCGGCGCTGCTGCGGCCCTCCGAAGTGGCGCTCCGTGTCTGGCCGGTGTCGACACGGGTCAACAGCGTCCGCAACAATGGTCCGGAGTTGGTCGAGCCGTTGGCGCCAGAGCACACCGAGGTGGTGACGGCCCGGTCGCCCCAGGGCACGCTGGCGTCGTGAGCGGAGGGAACGGCATGGCAGGGCTTGCAGGGCTGCGCTGGGGTCCGGCGTCCAAAGCGGCGGTGCGGCAACTCGTCGTGCTCTGCCACGGCGTGGGTGCCGACGCGCACGACCTGATCGACCTCGCGCCGACTTGGTCCCGCGCCCTGCCGGACGCGCTCTTTGTGGCGCCGGACGCGCCGGGGCGCTACGACCAAGGCCCGACTGGGCGCCAATGGTTCAGCCTGCGGGACCGCACGCCGGCGGTGCTGGACGCCGGCGCACGCCAGGCTGCGCCGCTGCTGCTGGCCTATGTCGACGCCGAGCTGGAACAGGCGGGCCTGCCCGCCGGCGCGGTGGCGATGATGGGGTTCAGCCAAGGTGCCATGATGGTGCTGCACGCCGGCCTGCGCCGCCATCCGCCGCCGCGTGGGATCATGGCCTACTCGGGCGCACTGCTCGACGCGCCCGGCCTCGCCGCGGAGTGCGCCGGGCATCCGCCGGTGCTGCTGGTGCATGGGCAGGAGGACGACGTGGTGCCCTTCGCACGGGCGGGCGCCGCCGAGTCGGCATTGGCCCGGCTGGGCATCCCCGTCCAAACGCTGTGGTGCCCGAAGCTGGGCCACGGCATCGACGACGCTGGCCTGTCCGCCGGAGCGCTGTTCCTGCAGCGTTTGTTCGCGTGACGAGGCAATGACAATGGCCGACGCGGCTTGCCGGTGCAGGGCCGCAGTGCAATAACGAGAACAGGTTTGGCGGCGCACACTCCCCTGGCGGCCTGTCTCCCGTTGTTGGCCCCAGATGTCGCGTCCGCCGCATAGGAGCACATATTGCCGGACGGGGGTTTGCATTTTCCTGCGCTAGTCTTGAACGCCGATTTTCGGCCGCTCTCGTATTTTCCGCTGTCGGTGTGGTGCTGGCAGGACGCGGTCAAGGCCGTGTTCCTCGACCGGGTGTCCGTGCTCAGCGAATACGACGACGAGGTCCACTCGCCCAGCATGTCGATGCGGCTGCCGAGCGTCATCGCGCTGAAGGACTATATCCCGGCCGCCCGCAAGCCGGCCTTCACGCGGTTCAACGTGTTCCTGCGGGACGCCTTCAGTTGCCAGTACTGCGGGGACCGCTATCCCACGCACGACCTGACGTTCGACCACGTGATCCCGCGCAGCCGCGGCGGGCGCACGACCTGGGAAAACGTCGTCACTGCCTGCGGCGGCTGCAATTTACGCAAAGGCAGCAAGCTGCCGCGCGAGTGCCACATGCACCCGCGGCTGAAGCCGGTCCAGCCCTCCACGTGGGAACTGCAGGACAACGGACGGGCTTTCCCGCCGAACTACCTGCACGAGAGCTGGCGCGACTACCTGTATTGGGACAGCGAACTCGAAAGCTGACGCCACGCCCCGGCATGGGGCGTGGCTCGCCAACTTCAGCGTGACTTCTGGTATAGCTTGGACGCGATCTCGAACATCTCTTCGGGGGCGTAGTCCGGGCTGAACGCCGCGGTCTGGCCCATGAGGTCGTGGATCCTGCCACCGTCGGGGTGGCCGTCCACCATCTCAAGCTCGCCCGGCGGATCGCCCGGCAACGCCTTCTCGCCGCCGCCCCAAATGCCCGCCGTCTCCTTGTAGTCGCTGGGGCTGAAGCTGTACAGCCGGCGGTGCGCCCCCTCGTTCAAGTACTTCTGGCACTCGGGGATCTTGCCGAGCTGGATGTTCGGCGTCGGCAGCATCTGCTCGATGGCGACGCCGGTGATCTTCTTCAGCGCCAACGCATAGGCATGGGCATGCACGGACCCGCGCACTAGCAAATAACCGCAAACCTCGCGGCCGGTCGGCTCCGTCATCGTCTCATAGACCCGCAGCTTGTGGATGCGCGCCCCGCATTCCAGGTGGAAATTGTGCAGCAGGTCGATGATCACGTTGCCCGTGGTCGTCACGAAATCCATGTTCCAGGACGCGCCGTTGCTGTTCATCGGCATCGCGCCGCCGCCGTTGGCCAGGAACGAGGCCGCCAGGCGGACATCCTGCATCCCCGAGAACGGCGCGTCGGTGATGTCGGCGCCGCCCTTCTCGTTCGCCGGCACGTCCGGCCCGGCGTTCAGCATCGCGACGCCGTTGGAAACCAACTCGACGTGGCCCAGCTCCTCGGCGGTGATGCTCGCCACCAGGCTGTAGAACGGCCGCAGCTTCGCCTTGCTGCGGAAGTTGAAGCTCTGGAACATATAGTTGCCGAGTGTCGACATCTCGCCGTATTTGCCGCCCAGCAACTCCTGGAGCGCAGCGGCGGCGTTCGGGTCCTGCTTCTTCGGCGCTGGAAGCTCGGCCTGTAGCTTATCGATTCGTAAGAACATCGTCGGTGTCTCCGTTGAGTATGCGGCATGTGCCGTATCACCCAACGGACGCCCCGCGACCGAGTTGCCATGACCATTTAAAACATCGTCACGTTCAAACCAGATTGGGCACTGTCGGACGCGCTTGGCCTCTAGCCCTGGGTGCCGGTTCTGGCCACACTGCGCCCATGCAGACCCAAGCCGTGCTCGACCACATCGAAACCAACCTGGACGCCGCGCGGGAGCGATGGTTCAGCTTCCTGCGCATCCCGAGCGTCAGCGCACAGCCGGCGCACGCCGCCGACTGCAATGCTGCCGGCGAGTGGGTGCGGGACCAACTGGCGGCCATGGGCTTCGACGTGGCGCTGCACCCGACGCCGGGCCATCCGATCGTGCTGGGGCACCACCCAGGGCCAGGCCCGGACGCGCCGCACCTGCTGTTCTACGGCCACTACGACGTGCAGCCCGCCGAGCCGCTGGAGCTTTGGACCAGTCCGCCGTTCGACCCGGTGCTGGCCCAGGGTCCGCACGGCCCCCGCGTCGTCGCCCGCGGCGCGGTGGACGACAAGGGACAGGTCATGATGTGGCTCGAAGCCCTCCGCGCCTGGCACGCGGTGCATGGCACCCTGCCCGTTCGCGTCACCGTGCTGGTGGAGGGCGAGGAAGAAACGAGCAGCGTGAACCTGGAGCCGTTCCTGGCCAAGCACCGCGACGCGCTGCGGGCCGACGTGGCGGTCATCAGCGACACCAACATGTGGGACATCGACACCCCTGCCATCACGACGCGCCTCCGCGGCATCGCCTATCTCGAGCTCGTGGTGAAGGCGGCGCAGCGCGACCTGCACTCCGGCCAGTTCGGCGGCTCCGCGCTGAACCCGGTCAACCTGCTGGCCCGCATCCTCGGCGACCTCGCCGACAGCGGGGGCCGGGTCCAGTTGCCGGGGTTCTACGACGGGGTTGCCGACGTTTCGGAGGCGCTCGCCGCCGAGTGGGCCGGCCTGGGCTTCGACGAGGCCGCGTTCCTGGGCGGCATCGGCCTGTCGGAGCCGGTTGGGGAGCGCGGTCGGACCGGGCTGGAGCGGCTTTGGGCACGCCCGACCGCCGACGTGAACGGCATATGGGGCGGCTACCAGGGGCTCGGCAGCAAGACCGTCATCGCCGCCGAGGCCGGCGCAAAAATCTCCTTCCGCCTTGTCCCCGGCCAGGACCCGGAGGCCGTCGTCGCGTCGTTCCGCGCCTTCGTGGACGCCCGCCTGCCACCCGACGCGCAGGCGTCGATAGAGGTGTTCGGCACGGCGCCCGGCATCGAGATCGCCTCCGACAGCCGCTTCATCCAGGCGGCGCGGGACGTGCTGGCCGACGAGTACGGGCGCCCCGCCGTGCTGATCGGCTGCGGCGGCAGCATCCCGGTGGTGGAGAGCATGCGCCGCCTGCTAGGCATGGACAGCCTGCTGCTGGGCTTCGGCCTCGACAGCGACCAGGTCCACAGCCCGAACGAGAAGTTCGAGTGGCGCTGCTTCCACAAGGGCTTGCGCTCCCATGCCCGCCTGCTGGGCCGGCTAGCGGGCCGCTAGGGCGCCGTGCCATCCATGCCCGAGCTGGTCATCGCCCTCGACCAAGGGACGACCAGCACCCGCGCCATCGCCTTCCGCGGCCCGCATTTGCATCCCCTGGCCACGGCCCGGCGCGTCCTGCCGCAGCATTTCCCGGCGCCGGGCTGGGTGGAGCACGACCCCGAGGACATCGCCGCCGACTCGGTCGCGGTGCTGCGCGAGGTCCTGGCGCTGATCGGCGCCAAGCCGCACGACATAGCGGGCATCGGCATCACCAACCAGCGTGAGACGACGCTGGTGTGGGACCGCGCCACCGGGCGGCCGATCCACCGGGCCATCGTCTGGCAGGACCGCCGCACCGCCGACGCCTGCGCGGCGCTGCGCCCGCACGAAACGCTGGTGACGAAGCGCACCGGGCTGCTGATCGACCCGTATTTCTGCGCGACCAAGATCGCCTGGATACTGGACGAGGTCCCCGGCGCCCGCGCCCGCGCCGACCGCGGCGAGCTGGCGTTCGGCACCGTCGACAGCTTCCTGCTCTGGCGCCTGACTGCGGGCCGCGTCCACGCGACCGACGCCACCAACGCCAGCCGCACCCTGCTGTTCGACATCCACCGCGGCGTCTGGGACCCGGAACTGCTGGCGCTGTTCCGGGTGCCGGCGTCCATGCTGCCGGCGGTGCGGGACTGCGCGGGACCGTTCGGCACCACGGACGTGCTGGGCGGCCCAGGGAGCGGTCCAGTGCCGGTCCTTGGCATGGCCGGCGACCAGCAGGCCGCCACCATCGGGCAGGCGTGCTTCCGCCCCGGCATGATCAAGGCGACCTTCGGCACCGGCTGCTTCGTGCTGCTGAACACCGGGCCGAACCCCGTCGCCTCGTCGCACCGGCTGCTGACGACGCTGGCCTACCAACTGAAGGGCCAGCGGACCTATGCGCTGGAGGGTTCCATCTTCATCGCCGGGGCAGCGGTGCAGTGGCTGCGGGATGGGCTGGGGGTCCTGCCCGACGCCGCGGGTTCCGGCGCGCTGGCGGCGCAGGCGGACCCGCAGCAGGACGTCTACCTGGTGCCGGCCTTCACCGGGCTGGGCGCGCCGCACTGGGAGCCGAACGCGCGCGGCGCCTTGTTCGGCCTGACCCGCGGCACCGGGCCGGCCGAGTTCGCCCGCGCCGCGCTGGAGAGCGTCGCCTACCAAACCCGCGACCTGGTCGAGGCCATGCAGGCGGATTGGCAGGGCGGCGGCCAAACGGTGCTGCGGGTGGACGGCGGCATGGCGCAGTCGGATTGGACGATGCAGTTCCTGGCCGACATGCTCGGCGCACCGGTCGACCGGCCGGAGGTGACGGAGACGACGGCGCTGGGCGCCGCCTACCTGGCCGGGCTGTCCGCCGGGCTGTGCCCGCCGCCGGGGCAGTTCGCGGACGACTGGCGGCTGGAGCGGCGGTTCACGCCGGGGATGGACGAGGGCAGCCGCAGCCGCCGCTACGCCGGATGGCAGCGCGCGATCCGCCAGACGCTCACTGGCTGAGCAGCGCGGCGGCGATCGCGCGCCACTCGTCGTTGAGCGGCGCGGTGGCGACGGGCTTGCCGGCTAGGGCGTACCAGTATTTGGCGTTCTCCAGGTCGCCCTCCACGCGGTGCAGGTAGGCGTGGACCCAGGCCGCCGGAACGCCTTGGTCGGACTGTGCGGCCTCGTGCGCGTGGGTCCAGTCGTTGTGCGCCGCCCACCACAGCGCCTCGATGGCCGCGCCTTTGTTGGGGACTTCCGGTGCGGTGCGTAGTTCCTCAGGGGTCATGCGGTCTCCACAGCTTGGGCCAGGATTGTCGTGTGCCAGTGCCAAACGGATGTGATCATGAGGGCGGCCAGCCTCAAGCCTCTTGCACGAAGCCTGTGGCTGGACTACTTAAGGGTAACAATAAAGACTTCCGTCGACTTCGGGGGTGGCCTTAGCGGGCCGCCTTTTTTGTTTTTGGACCCTTCGATGACGCGCCCAACCGCCGGCGACGAGCCGAACCACTCCGGACTGGAAGCCAAGATCGCCGGCATGATTGCGCCGCAACTGGTCAATCTCGGCTATGACCTGGTGCGAGTGGCCGTGCTGGGCCGTGAACGGCCGACGGTGCAGGTGATGGCCGACCGTGCCGACGGCTCGCAGATCAGCGTGGGCGACTGCGAGCGCATCACCCACGCCGTCAGCGCCGTGCTGGACGTCGAGGACCCGCTGCCCGGCGCGTGGACGCTTGAGGTCAGCTCGGCCGGGATCGACCGGCCCCTGACCCGGTTGAAGGACTGGATGCGGTTCGCCGGCCACCAGGCACGGGTCGAGATGCTGATGCCGCATGAGGGCCGTCGGCGCTTCACCGGAATCATCCTGGGCGCGGACGAAACCCACGCGACGCTGCGCCTCGACGACGGAACCGATGCATCCCTGCCAATGAATGATATACGACGTGCCAAGCTGCTGCTGACGGACGCGCTGATCGCGGCAACCACTCCGACCCAGCCTGAAACGGCTGACCCGAAACTGGCGAACTAGGAGAGCACCTATGGACACCTCCGTCTCCCGCCCCGAACTCCTGCTGGTGGCCGACGCGGTTGCGCGGGAAAAGATGATCGAGCGCGACGAGGTGCTGGAAGCGATGGAGCAGGCCATCCAAAAGGCCGGCCGCGCCAAGTACGGCCACGAGAAGGACATCCGCGCCACCATCGACAAAAAGACCGGCGACGTGCGGCTGTCGCGCTGGACCGAGGCGGTCGAGGTCGTGGAGAACGAGGAAACCCAGATCCCTATCCACATTGCCCGCAAGTTCCAGCCTGACATCCAGCTCGGCCAGCACCTGATCGACCCTCTGCCGCCGATCGATTTCGGCCGCATCGCCGCGCAGACCGCCAAGCAGGTGATCGTGCAGCGCGTGCGCGAGTACGAGCGCAAGAAGCAGTACGACGAGTTCAAGGACCGCATCGGCGAGATCATCAACGGCGTCGTGAAGCGCACCGAGTACGGCAACATGATGGTCGAACTCGGCCGCGCCGAGGCCTTGCTGCGCCGCGACGAGCTGATCCCGCGCGAGAGCTTCCGCAACGGCGACCGCGTGCGGGCCTATATCTACGACGTGCGCGAAGAGCCGCGCGGGCCGCAAATCTTCCTGTCCCGCACCCATCCGGCGTTCCTCGCCAAGCTGTTTGCCCAGGAGGTGCCGGAAATCTACGACGGGATCATCGAGATCAAGGCCGTGGCGCGCGATCCCGGTAGCCGTGCCAAAATGGCGGTGGTCAGCCGAGACCAGAGCATCGACCCCGTCGGCGCCTGCGTCGGCATGCGCGGCAGCCGGGTGCAGGCCGTCGTGCAGGAGCTGCAGGGCGAAAAGATCGACATCATCCCGTGGTCGTCGCAGCACGCGACCTTCGTCGTGAACGCGCTGGCGCCGGCCGAGGTGACGAAGGTCGTGATGGACGAGGAGGCCGGCCGAGTCGAGGTGGTGGTGCCGGACGAGCAGCTTTCGCTCGCCATCGGCCGCCGCGGCCAGAACGTGCGGCTCGCGAGCCAACTGACCCGCTGGGACATCGACATCCTGACCGAAGCGGAGGAAAGCGAGCGCCGCCAGGAGGAGTACCGCCGCCGCACCGGCCTGTTCGTGGAGGCGCTGGACGTCGACGACGTGATCGCCGGGCTGCTGGTAACGGAGGGCTTCAACACCATCGAGGAATTGGCCTATGTTCCGCTGGAGGAGCTGGCCGAGATCGAGGGCTTCGACGAGAGCGTGGCGGACGAGCTGATCCGCCGCGGCCAGGCGTTCCTGAACCGGCGGGACGATGAGCTGACCGAAAAGCGCGTGGCGCTCGGCGTGACGGACGACGTGGCCTCGATCGACGTCTTGACCCCGGCCATGCTGGTGGCGCTGGGCGAGAAGGGCGTGAAGACGCTCGACGACCTGGCGGACCTGGCATCGGACGAGCTGGTCGAGATCGTCGGCGCGACGATGGACGAGGGCACCGCCAACGAGGTCATCATGGCCGCCCGCGCCCATTGGTTCGACGGCGAGGACGCTCCGGCCGCCCCGGCCGCCACTGTGGACATAACCGAGGAGGAGGCGTCCCACGCCTAGCGACCCCGAACTTACCCAAGAAGACGTCGAGCATGAGCCAGACAACCCCGTTGCCGACCCTGCTGCTGACGACGAGCCGGAAACCGGGCCGCTGCGCCGCTGCGCAGTAACCAAGGAGCGGGACTACCGCGCCCGCATGATCCGCTTCGTCGTCTCGCCCGACCGGCTTTTGGTCCCCGACCTGGTTGCAAAGCTGCCAGGCCGGGGAATTTGGTTGAGCGCACGCCGGGATGTGTTAGAAACCGCCCGCACCCGAGGCGCGTTCGCCCGGGCCGCGCGTGGACCTGTCACCGTGCCGGCCGATTTGGTCGAGCTTGTGCAGGCCGGCTTGGCCCGGCGGATCACCGAACTCTTGGGCCTGACCCGGCGCGCGGGCCAGGCGGTATGCGGGTTCCAGAAGGCGCGCGAGTGGCTGTTGGCCGGACGGGCCGGTTTGATCGTCCAGGCGATGGACGGCAGCCGGGACGAGCGGACGCGCTTCCTGAGCGGCGCCAGGGACGCGCCGGTGGCGGCGCCGCTGTCCGGGGCAGCCCTGGGCGCGGTGTTCGGCCGCGACCACGTAGTGCATGTGGCGATCGCGCACGGCCGTTTGGCCGAGGCGCTGAGCATTGAGACACACCGCCTGTCCGGCATCGTCGGGCAGGATGGATTGATTGAACGGGCGGAAGCATGAGCGACACCAACGATCAGGACGCGGCCAAGGGCCGGCTTTCTCTGCGGCCCGCGGGCCGGCTGGAGCTAGGCCGGACTGTGGATGCCGGGTCCGTAAGACAGAGTTTCAGCCACGGCCGGTCGAAGGTTGTCCAGGTCGAGGTGCGCAAGAAACGCGCCACGCTGACGCCGCCGCTCCCCGTGACCGCGACGCCCATCGCCCCGGTAGTGCCGGGAGCGCCGCCAAAGCCGCCGGTTGCCGCGCGTCCGCCCGCCGGGGCCGGCCGGGCGCTGACCGCGACCGAGGTCGCCGTACGCCAGCGCGTGCTGCAGGAGCAGGCGCGCGAGACCGCCCGGCGCGACGCCGAACGCCGTGAACAGGAGAAGATCTCGATCCTCTCCGCCGCCGAGGAGGCACGCCGCCGCGAGGAGGAGGCCCGCAAGGCGGCCGAGGAGGAGGCCCGCGCCGCCGCCGAGGAGGCCGTCCGCGCCAAGGCCGAGGAGGCCGCCCGCGCCGCCGCCGAAGCTGTCAGCCCGGAGGCGCAGCCCGTCGCCGCCAAGGCGGCAACGGCGGAGGAGGCCCGCCGCCCGGTGCGCCCGGCCGTGCCCGCCACGCCCGCGACCCCGGTCGAGACGCTGCGCTTGAAGGCCGCGCGCCCCGGCGAGGAGGACGAGGCGCCACGCCGCCGCCCCGGCATGGTGCTGCCCGGCCGCAAGCCGGTGCTCCCCGTGGTCAAGAAGGTGGTGGACGACCGCCGCCGCCCCGGCCGCATCGACGTGCAGGCCGCGATCGAGGGCGATGACGACAAGTCGCGCAGCCTCGCCTCCGTGCGCCGCCAGCGCGAGCGCGAGCGCCGGCAAGCCGAGCTTGAGTTGCTGCGCAGCGACCAGGTCAAGGTCGTGCGCGACGTGATCTTGCCCGAGGCGATCACGGTGCAGGAACTCGCGAACCGCATGGCGGCGCGGGTGCCCGAGGTGATCAAGTCGTTGATGCGCATGGGTGTCATGGCGACCGTGACGCAGGTGTTGGACGCCGACACGGCCGAGCTGGTCGTCGAGGAGTTCGGGCACCGCTCGCGCCGGGTCAGCGAGAGCGACGTGGAGCTTGGCATCGACGGCGAGGTCGACGTCGACACCGAATTGCAGCACCGCGCCCCGGTGGTCACGATCATGGGCCACGTCGACCATGGCAAGACGAGCCTGCTCGACGCGCTGCGCAGCACGGACGTGGCAGCGGGCGAGGCCGGCGGCATCACCCAGCACATCGGTGCCTACCAGGTGCAGTTGGTCGGGCACGAGGACAAAATCGGCGGCGACAAGAACGGCCCGCGCATCACCTTCATCGACACGCCGGGCCACGAGGCGTTTACCGCCATGCGCAGCCGCGGCGCGTCGGTGACGGACATCGTCGTGCTGGTGGTCGCGGCCGACGACGGCGTGATGCCGCAGACCATCGAGGCGATCCGCCACGCCAAGGCGGCCAACGCACCGCTGATCGTCGCGATCAACAAGATGGACCGGCCCGATGCCAACCCATCCCGCGTGCGGCAGGAGCTATTGAGCTACGAGGTTGTGGTCGAGGAGATGGGCGGCGACACGCAGGACGTGGAGGTTTCGGCCACCCAGCGGACGGGCCTCGACAAGCTTGAGGAGGCGATCCTGCTCCAGGCCGAAATCCTGGACTTGCGCGCCAACCCGGACCGCGCGGCCGAGGGTTCGGTGATCGAAAGCCGGCTTGATCGCGGCCGTGGCCCGGTGGCGACGGTGCTCGTGCAAAAGGGCACGCTCAACCAGGGCGACATCGTAGTGGCCGGCGCCGAGTGGGGCCGCGTGCGGGCGATGCTCGACGACAAGGGCAAGCAGATCAAGGTCGCGGGGCCGTCCACGCCGGTCGAAATCCTGGGCCTGAGCAGCGTTCCCACCGCTGGCGAGCCGTTCGTCGCCGTGGAGAACGAGGCGCGTGCCCGCGAGATCAGCGAGTTCCGCCAGCGCAAGCTGAAGGACCGCTCGGCCGCTGGCGCGACGGCGGCGCGTGGCACGCTGGAGGAGATGCTGGCCCGCGCCGTGGCAGGCGAGCTGAAAGAGGTCGCCATCCTGGTGAAAGCCGACGTGCAGGGCAGCGCCGAGGCGATCCAGGGCGCCGTGATGAAGCTCGCGCATGAGGAAGTTAAGGTCCGCGTGCTGCTGTCGGCCGTGGGGCAGATCACCGAGAGCGACGTGCAGTTGGCCCGCGCCAGCGACGCCGTGATCGTCGCCTTCAACGTCCGCGCCACCAGCCAGGCGCGCGAGCTGGCGCAGCGGGACGGCGTCGACATCCGCTACTACTCGATCATCTACGACGTGTCGGACGACATCGAGAAGATGGTCAAGGGCAAGGTCGCCCCGAAGGCGCGGGAGAACTTCCTGGGCTACGCCGAGATACGCAAGGTGTTCGACATCACCAAGACCGGCAAGGTCGCCGGCTGCATGGTGACGGAGGGCCTGGTGAAGCGCGGCGCCGGCGTGCGGCTGCTGCGCGAGGGCGTGGTGATCCACAACGGCGAACTGAGCCAGTTGAAGCGGTTCAAGGACGATGTGCGCGAGGTGGCGCGCGGCTACGAGTGCGGGCTGAGCTTCGCCGGCTACAACGACCTGCGCGAGGGCGACATGGTCGAGTGCTTCGAAATCGAGATGGTTCCGGGTTGAGCAAGCAGCCTCTTCCCAAGTCGGGGCCCAAGCCCGGCGCCAGGCCGGAGCAGGCCAAGCGCAAGGCCATGAGCAAGCCGCGCGGCAAGCCGTCTGCCAAGGCGCCGACCCAGCGGCAACTGCGCGTGTCGGAGGAAATCCGCCACGTGCTGTCGACGCTGTTCTTCCGTGGCGAGTTCCGCGACCCGGACCTGACCGACGCCAAGATCACGGTGACGGAGGTCCGGATCAGCCCGGACCTGAAGAACGCGACCGCCTTCGTCGCCCGGCTGGGCCGCAGCGACATCGACGCGCTGCTGCCGGCGTTGAAGCGCGCAGCACCGTACTTTCGTGTGCAGCTCGCGCATGAGATGCGGCTGCGCGTGGCGCCCCAGGTCTCGTTCCAGCCGGATACGACGCTCGACTATGCGATGCACGTGGACAGCCTGCTGCGGGCGCCGGAGGTGGCGCGCGACTTGGCGGCCCCTGCCCCGCCGCCGGGCGACACCGACCGCTAACCTCGGTCAACCAAACTCAAGGACCCCAGATGCGACGCAAGCATGGCCGCCCGCTCAACGGGTGGCTGGTTGTCGACAAGCCGCCGGGCATGACCAGCACGGATGTGGTGAACCGCGTCCGCCGCGGCTTCGACGCGCAAAAGGCCGGGCATGGCGGCACGCTCGACCCGCTGGCGACGGGGGTGTTGCCGGTGGCATTCGGCAATGCCACCAAGACCGTGCCCTACGTCATGGACGGCACGAAGCTCTACCGCTTCACCCTGCGCCTGGGTGACGCGCGGGACACCGACGACGCGGACGGCCAGACCGTTGCCACCTCCGACGCGCGCCCGACCGATGCGCAGATCAACGCCGCCCTGCCGGCGTTCATCGGCGACATCATGCAGGTGCCCCCGGCCTACTCCGCCATCAAGGTCGCGGGCGAGCGCGCCTACGACATGGCGCGCGAGGGCCGGGCGCCCGTGCTGGAACCGCGTCCGGCCCGCGTGGACCGCTTCGTCCTGGTTGAGCGCACCAACGCCGACACCGCGGTTTTTGAAGTGCAGTCGGGCAAGGGCGTCTACATGCGCAGCCTCGCCCGCGACCTGGCCCAGGCGTGCGGCGCGCTGGGCCACGTCGCGGCCTTGCGCCGGCTGCGCGTGGGTCCGTTCACGGCGGCGCAAGCGATTTCCCTGGACAAATGCGTTGCGCAGGCGGACAACGCGCCAGCTTCCCCGGACCTGTTGCTTCCGGTCGCGACCGCGCTGGCCGACATCCCGGCGCTGGCCCTGACTGAGAGCGAGGTCTTTGGCCTGTCGAACGGCCAGGCGATCAACCTGGTGGACTTGATGGGGCGCATTCCACAGACGGCCGACCCCAATGGCGGGTTGGCCCGTGCCATGGCGGGGACGCGCGTGATCGGTTTGTGCCGGCTGAGCGATGGCTGGCTGAAACCGGAACGCCTCCTGTAACCCCCTCACGGAGCAAATCCGATGTCGATCACCGCGGAGCGTCGCACGACGCTCGTTGCTGAATATGCCACCGGCGCCGCCGACACCGGCAGCCCCGAGGTCCAGGTTGCGCTCGCGACCGAGCGAATCGTGAACCTGACCGAACACCTGAAGACCCACTCCAAGGACTTCCATAGCCGCCGCGGCCTGCTGATGCTGGTTGGCCGCCGCCGTCGCTTGCTCGACTACCTCAGCAAGAAGGACCACGCCCGCTACCAGGCGCTGATCGGCCGGCTCGGCCTGCGCCGCTAGAACGCCACCCCGGCGCCATGGTGGCGCCGGGCGACCGCCGCGCGATGCGGCACGAGCAGCCGAACCCGTCCGCGACGGCGCCTCCGGCCACATGGAACCCACGGGCTGCGCCTTATCAGTCCGCCGCGGCTGCACCGCTCGCAGTCCGCTCCCATGTCGCCCGAGTCGCCGCCCCACCGGACCCAGGCATCGTCCACTCGTCGCCCGTCCCGCGCTTCCAAGGACACGACATCCATGTTCAACTATTTCCGCAAGGAACTCGACTGGGGCGGCCGTAAGCTGATCCTGGAAACCGGCAAGATCGCCCGCCAGGCTGACGGCGCGGTGCTGGCCCGCTACGGCGACACTATCGTTTTATGCACCGCCGTCGGCGTGCGCTCGGCCAAGCCCGGCCAGGACTTCTTCCCGCTCACCGTCAACTACCAAGAAAAAGCCTTCGCCGCGGGCAAGATCCCCGGCGGCTTCTTCAAGCGCGAGGGCCGCCCCTCCGAAAAAGAGGTGCTGACCAGCCGCCTGATCGACCGCCCGATCCGCCCATTGTTCCCCCAAGGCTTCCGTAATGAGGTCCAGGTCGTCGCGACCGTGTTGAGCCACGACATGGAGAACGACCCGGACATCGTTGCATTGATTGGCTGTTCGGCCGCACTGACGCTGTCCGGTATCCCGTTTTTCGGCCCCGTGGGTGCCGCCCGCGTCGGGTTCGCCAATGGCGAGTACCTGCTGAACCCGACCGCCGAGCAGCTTGCGACCAGCAAGCTCGACCTCGTGCTCGCCGGCACGGTCGAGGGCGTGCTGATGGTTGAGAGCGAGGCGCAGGAGCTGTCCGAGGATGTGATGCTCGGCGCCGTCACCTTCGGACACGCGCATTTCCAGCCGGTGATCCAGGCGATCATCGAACTGGCGGAGCACGCGGCCAAGGAGCCATGGACCATCGCCGAGCCGGCGCCGGAGACGGCCACGCTGGCCGCCCGCCTCGACGAGCTGGCCCGCGCGAGCCTCGGCGAGGCCTACCAGGAACGTCAGAAGCAGGTTCGGCAAGAGAAAGTTGGCGCTGCCAAGAAAGCTGCGCTTGAAGTCCTCGCGAGCGAGGGCCAGGACGCTGAGAAGGCCAAGTCGCTGTTCAAGAAGCTTGAGGCCGACGTGGTGCGCAATGCCGTCCTGGACACTGGTCTGCGCATCGACGGCCGCGACCTCAAGACCGTGCGGCAGATCATTGGCGAGGTTGGCGTGTTGCCTCGCGCGCACGGCAGCAGCCTGTTCACCCGTGGCGAGACGCAGGCGCTGTGTGTGGCCACCCTTGGCACCGGCCAGGACGAGCAGGTCATCGACGCGCTGGAAGGCGAGCGTCGCGAACACTTCATGCTGCACTACAATTTCCCTCCCTACAGCGTTGGCGAGGCAGGGCGCATGGGCAGCCCCGGCCGCCGCGAGATCGGCCATGGCAAGCTCGCCTACCGCGCCGTCCGCCCGGTGCTACCCGGCAAGGACGTGTTCCCCTACACGATGCGGGTCGTGAGCGAGATCACCGAGAGCAACGGTAGCTCGTCGATGGCGACCGTCTGCGGCACCAGCCTCGCGCTCATGGACGCCGGCGTGCCGTTGACGCGCCCGGTGGCCGGCATCGCCATGGGCTTGATCAAGGAGGACCGCGGCTTCGCCGTGCTGTCCGACATCCTGGGCGACGAGGACCACCTCGGCGACATGGACTTCAAGGTGGCCGGCAGCGAGCAGGGCGTCACCAGCTTGCAGATGGACATCAAGATCACCTCCATCACGCCTGATATCATGAAGGTCGCGTTGGAGCAGGCGCGCGACGGGCGGCTGCACGTCCTGGGTGAGATGGCCCGCGCCATCCAGGGCGCGCGTTCGGACGTGGCGGCGACGGCGCCGCGCATCACGATCATCACCGTGCCGAAGGAGAAGATTCGGGAGGTGATCGGCACCGGCGGCAAGGTGATCCGCGACATCGTGGAGCAGAGCGGCGCCAAGGTCGACATTGAGGACGACGGCACGATCAAGATCGCCGCCACGACCGAGACGGCGAGCCAGAAGGCGATCGACATGATCCGCGGCATCGTGGCGGAGCCGGAGGTCGGCCAGATCTACAACGGCAAAGTGGTCAAGACGGCCGACTTCGGCGCGTTCGTGAACTTCCTGGGCGCCAAGGACGGGCTGGTTCACATCAGCGAGTTGCAGCAGGGCCGGGTCAACAAGACGACGGACGTGGTGAACCAGGGCGATGCCGTGAAGGTGAAGGTCCTGGGCTTCGACGACCGCGGCAAGGTCAAGCTGTCGATGCGCGTCGTGGACCAGGCGACGGGTGCCGATATCACCGAGCAGGTCGGCAGCAAGGCTGGCGGCGGGCGCGAGAACGGCGGCCGTGAGGGCGGACGCGAGGGTGGCCGCCGCGAGCGGTCCGAGTCGGACGCTGCCGAGTAACCCGCAAGCTCAATAATTAGCGGCCGGGGCTAGCAAAAGGTCGCCCTGGCCGCTAATGTTTCTAATTGTTTCAACAAGGGTCTGGTGGGGATGAAAGCAGTCAACGCGATACGCATGGGCGGTGTCGACGTGCTCCCGCTTATCGAGGGCGGCAAGGGCATCGGCGTGTCCACCGGCGTAAGCTCAGGCCACTGGGCGGGCACGGGCGGCGCCGGCACCTTCAGCGCTGTCAACGCCGACTTCTACGACGAGGTCGGCAACCCGCTCGACCAGGTTTACCTCGGCCGCACCCGGCGGGAGCGGCACGAGGAGCTGATCCAGTTCGGCATCCAGGGTGGCATCGCGCAGGCCCAGCGCGCCCACGACATCTCCGGCGGGCGTGGACGCCTGCATGCCAACATCCTCTGGGAGATGGGCGGCGCCGAGCGGGTGATCACCGGCGTGCTCGAAGGCGCGAGGGGCCTGATCCACGGCCTGACCTGCGGCGCTGGGATGCCATACCGTCTGTCTGACATCGCCGCGCGGTTCGGCGTCCACTACTACCCCATCGTCTCCTCTTCCCGCGCCTTCAGCGCCCTGTGGAAGCGCGCCTACTCCAAGGCCGCCTCCCTGCTTGGCGGCGTCGTCTACGAGGATCCCTGGCTCGCCGGCGGGCACAACGGCCTGTCAAACGGCGAGGACCCGGCCAAACCCGAGGACCCCTTCCCCCGCGTGCTCGCGCTGCGCAAGCTGATGCGGACCTTTGGCCTGGACCAGACCCCTATCATCATGGCCGGCGGCGTTTGGTGGCTTGAGGAGTGGGAGCACTGGATCGACAACCCGGAGCTGGGCCCGATCGCCTTCCAGTTCGGCACTCGGCCGCTGCTGACCAAGGAAAGCCCGATCAGCGACGCCTGGAAGCAGCGGCTGCTGAGCCTCAAGGAGGGTGACGTTTTTTTAAACAAGTTCAGTCCAACCGGCTTCTATTCCAGCGCCGTCAACAACGGCTTCATCGCCGAGCTGCGCGAGCGCGGCGAGCACCAGGTCGCCTATTCGACCGAGCCGATGGGCGAACACGTCGCCGTGCTTGGCATCGGCCCGCGTAAGCGGCCGGTGTACCTGACGCCTAACGACTTGTTCAACGTCGAGGGCTGGATCGTCGCCGGGTTCACCGAGGCCCTGCGCACCCCTGACAGCACTCTGATTTTCGTGACGCCGGAGCGGGCAGCGCGGATCACCGACGACCAGGTGTCCTGCATGGGCTGCCTGAGCCAGTGCCGGTTCAGCAATTGGAGTCAGCACGGACCCGACTACGACAACGGCAAGAAGGCCGACCCGCGCAGCTTCTGCATCCAGAAGACCCTACAATCGGTGCGGCGCGAGGACCAAACGCCCGAGGCGATCGAGCACCAGTTGATGTTCAGCGGCCACAACGCCTATCGGTTCGCGAACGATCCTTTCTATTCCAACGGCTTTATCCCCACCGTGAAGCAGTTGGTCGAGCGCATCGTTTCCGGGCGTTAGGACCCGCTCAACGTTAGGGCCCGTGCATACACGACCTTGCGCGGTAGGCCGGTCGCGGCCGAGACCATGGCGGCGGCGTCTTTCAGGCTATGCTGCTCCAGCGCCCGGCGCAGTTGGCCATCCAGGTCCTCGGCATCGGCGGCCTCCTCCGGCGCTGGGCCGACTGCGACCGTGATCTCGCCGCGGGCCGCCGCAACCGCATAGTGCGCGGCAAGCTCCGGCAGGGAGCCGCGGCGGACCTCCTCGAAGCGTTTGGTCAGCTCACGCGCCACGGCGGCTGGACGGTCGCCGAACTGGGCGGCGAGGTCGGCCAGCGACTCGGCCAGGCGGTGCGGGGCCTCGTGCCACAGCAACGTCGCCGACAGCCCGGCGCGCTCGGCCGCCCGGAGCCTGCCGAACGCGGCCAGCCGCGCCGCCGACCGCGGGGGCGGAAAGCCCAGGAACAGGAACGGCTGCGGCGGCAGGCCCGACAGCACCAGCGCCATCAGCGCCGCATTCGGCCCCGGCACCGCCGAAACCGGCAGCCCCGCCGCCAACGCCGCCCGCACCAGCCGGTAGCCGGGATCGGACATCAGTGGCGTCCCGGCGTCCGAAACCAGCGCCATCCGGCTGCCGCCGCGCAACGCATCGAGCAGCGCCGGAATGCGGCCCTCCTCGTTATGGTTATGCAGCGGGGACGTGCGCGCCATGATCCCGTAATGCATCAACAGGCGGGCCGTGGTGCGGGTGTCCTCGCACAGCACGAGGTCCGCATCGCGCAACGCCCCCAGCGCGCGTTGCGACATATCCGCCAAGTTGCCGATCGGGGTAGAAACCAGCACGAGTCCTGGTGCTATAGACGGCGTGCGATGATCTGCTGCCGGGCCAGCATGGGCCGGGCCAGCATGGGCCGGATCATCAATGAGAGGTTCGGGACATGGTTCGTCGTCGAAAGTTCGGTCGGGCATTGACGCTCCTTGTTGCGGCGGCCGGCCTGGCTGCCTGCGTAGCCGACCCCGGCCGCGCCGGCTACGGCCACCCGGCGCCGGTCGGCACCGGCGCGCTCCCCACGGGTCGCCGCGTCGCGATCCTGCTGCCGCTGACGGGGCCGAACGCCGAGTTGGGCCAGGCCATGCTGCGGGCCGCCCAGCTCTCGCTCGACCAGCCCGGCGCGCCCGCGTTGGACGTGCGTGACACCGGCGGCACGCCTGCCGGAGCCGCCGAGGCTGCCAAGTTGGCGCTCGCCGCCGGTGCCGGGTTGATCCTGGGGCCGCTCACGGCCGGGGAGACAGCGGCTGCCGCCCCGGTGGCCAAGGCCAGCGGGATTCCCGTCCTGGCCTTTACCTCCGATGCCGCGCAGGCGCAGCCAGGCGTATGGGCACTGGGCATCACGCCGGCACAGCAGGTCCGCCGGCTGGTGCTGGCCGT
>JAABUY010001270.1_pt1 | contig 35066 bp, 18 predicted proteins | sample 5560271 | NCBI WGS metagenome assembly JAABUY01 (sample SAMN10711886, study PRJNA513374) | rock metagenome | isolation source: Antarctica rocks | place: Antarctica: Victoria Land, University Valley
GTCAGGTAGCATCGTACGTCGGATGGTTTTCGTATCCTAGTATCCCCTGGAGGTCTCTTGGCTCTCCTGACAAGCAGAAGGTTCGTAGCCGGCAGCACGTACAGCTGGACCTCATCGCCAGCCAGGTTCGTGGGTTGAGATGCAGGAATTGGAAACTTGAGTATGACGTCGGTTTTTTCCGTCTCGCCGCGCTAGGCAGCCCGAAGAGTACCTAAGGTACAAGCTCAGCACGTTTTCTGCCCTAGAATCGCTGTAATGGGTGTCACTTGAGTCTCTGTGTTCTATGCTACCTCGTCTCCAATGGGTACTGACGCCTTTCTCTTCCAATGAAGATAAGAGCTGTTCATTTCTTTACACCAGGATTTCCATGGTCTTCACTTTCTTTTCGGTGTATTTGGAGTGTCTAGTACTTCTTGGGGAGAGTATTGTTTTAGGCGTGTCCTATCATGGTGAAGTACTCCCTAGAGCATATTCTGCTTAATCGAGGTCATGGAGGACCTCGGACGAAAGAATCTAAAACTGAAACATTCATGGTATGATTTGGGTAGCAGAAATGTGTGCGCCCCCCTTGTTGTTATACCTTGCTGCTTATTCCCACCTTTGAGGGACCCTCCAGTTGCATGTCATTGGCACGGGGACAGGAGCTTTATATCATAATATTCATTGCTATTAAGTACACCTATTCGGATCGCCTGCCTCCCGCGCTAATAAAACAACAAATAAACACGCGTCACTACTCGGTGGTAGTCAAAGTGATGGGGGGGAGGTTCGACAGGGGGGTCCTCAGTGTGGTCTCCGAAAGCTCTGTGGCAGCTTCCTCGTCAACCCTGAGGGCCCCGGAGTCCGCCCTCCCCCTCCAACACACCATGCGCCTGCAGAATCGCTTCAACGGAGCCGAGACGGCACGCCACGCCATGACGACTGGTCGAAATACCAGTCGCCAAACCTTGACCACTGGCGACATGATGGCCATGACGATCTTGCTGACGAAACCGAACACCAAGGCGGCGTACTTGTCTGGTATGCAGCGAAGAACAACACCCCACGGTAAGCAGGGAATGGCGCAGAGAATGCAAATCGCCCAGTGTGTTCCGTTCAGTCGGACGATCTGGAACGCCGCGCCACCCACGAAGATGATCATGATTTGGCCTCCGATCATGATCGCGTTAATTACCATGAAGAGATAGTTGCGGTGGACGCCTTCGAAGATATTGAACTTATTATCTAGGCGGCGGTTGTTGAATTCGTTAAATATCTGCATCCACACAAAGGTATTGAATACCATGGTGTTGAGTTCCGTTTGCAGTTTTGGATCCGCAACGACGTCGTACTTCAATATCGAGGTGCCGGCGAAGTAGAGGACCAAGGTGACAAGGAGCTGATAGACGGCTTGACCGACAATCATCTTCCACATGTTCGTTGTGATCAGTGGCGCTTGCTTTGGAGTCGGTTTGCGATCAAGAATCTCTTCGGTTGGGGCATCGGTGGCGAGAGCTAAAGCGGCGAATGTGTCCATGATTAAGTTGACCCAAAGCAGTTGGACGGCCGAAAGAACGGAGTGTGACTCGGGAGAAGAGACGGCGGAGATGAACGCGAGCAATACGGCGGTGATATTGACCGTAATCTGAAACTGAAGGAACTTGGAGACGGCGTCATTCACGGCTCGACCCCATTTGATAGCTGTAATGATGCTGGAAAAGTTGTCATCCATCAGAACGATAGCGCTGGCCTCCTTGGCTACTTCCGTACCGGCGATACCCATGGAAAAGCCGACATCTGCTGTCTTCAAGGCTGGCCCATCGTTAGTACCGTCCCCAGTCACAGCTACCGTCTCGCCAAGATGCTTCAGTCTCTGGACCAGAATGCGTTTATCTTCCGGAGATGATCGAGCAAGTACTTGCAGATTCGGCAACATCTTGTCCATGTCTGAGTTCGACAGTTCTCGAAACTCCGGTCCTTCCATGACCATACCAGCTTCCGTTTTGATTCCACATTCAATGGCGATAGCCTCAGCCGTGACCGCATTGTCTCCAGTTACCATTCGGACCACAATTCCTGCGTCTTGACAACGTTTGACCGCATGAGAGACACCAGGACGAAGTGGATCTTGTATGCCCACAAGTCCGACAAGCGTCATATTGTGGAAAATGTCGTCAAAATTTGCCTTTTTCGGATCGTCTTCGAGAACGCGAGCATCGGTAGGGGGCCACGCTTCGAAATCCCTATAAAGCAAAGCAATAGTGCGGAGTGACTTTTCGGCGTAAGAGCTAATTGCGGCCGACGCCCTGGCTCTTGCATCGTCCGGAAGTTCCTGTTGCTCCAACGACTGTGCAGACACATTCGACAGCTCATTGGTCGATTTCGCAAGAAGAATCTCAGCGGCACCTTTGATAAGAAGTCGATAGGAACCTGAAGGAAGGCGAAAGACCACACCCATACACTTCCGGGAAGAATCGAACGGTATAAGCTGAGCAACCTCAACTGCTGATCGCTCTTCCGAGACCGAATCCATTCCCAAATATTCTCTTGCCAGCTGGAGCAAGGCTGTTTCAGTTTTCGAGCCGATGAATGTCACCTCGCCTTTTTCTTCGCCCTCGAACGCTGTAGAGTTGATCGCAACGGACTGTAAGAGAAGAGCTCTGACCATTGGAGAAAGGGTCTCAAATGCAGCTGACATGCCGAAAACCTTGCCCTCCGTGGGAGATTCCGTGGGCGGTGTCTGCGAAAACCTCATTTCGGTCCCTACCATTCCTGCGACCACCGACATCTTGTTCTGCGTGAGCGTCCCTGTTTTGTCCGAACAGATTGTCGTGGCGTTGCCCATAGTTTCGCATGCGCGCAGATGGCGGACAAAGTTTCGCTCCTTGGACATTCGATTGGTCGCAAAGGCGAGTGCAAGTGTGACTGCCAGCGGAAGACCTTCGGGAACGGCAACAACGATGATTGTAACGGCCACGATGAAAATAGCGAGGAATGCGGACCCCTTTTCGGCGGCCGAGGAAGTGTCGCCTGGCAGAGAGGCAAGGAATCGAATCAAGAGGATGAAGAATAAAAGACCAGCCGCCGCTGACCCAAGGGATCCAATCCAGTCCGCCAAGCCTGAAAGCTTGACTTGTAACGGAGTATCCTCAACCTCGCTTTGCAACGACATCATCGTCCTTCCAAAGCTGCTATTGACGCCCACGCTCGTCACAAGATATGTCCCGATTCCTTCAAGGACCTTACTTCCCGAGATAATGGAAGGATCCATTTTGGAGGTTGCCGTACCTTGCTCCAGATCGTTCCAGACGTCTAGACCTGATGTCTTCCTCATCAGGTCTGATTCGCCAGTGGCTGAGGATTCGTCGCACTTCACACCATGCCCACTGATAAGGATTCCATCGGCAGGCACAGCATCGCCTGGTTCGAGATGAAGTACATCGCCAACCGTAACATCATATACCGAGATCATGACCGATCTGCCGGACCGAACAGCCTTGACTTGGCGATCATCCTTCTTTTTGTTCAGGTTGGCAAATTTTCTCTCCTTCTGGAAGTCGTTGATGGCCGTGACGAATACGACGATGACGATAGCCACACAGATAGCCACACCTTCCACCCAGTCCAGTGGTGCAGGTGCCCCGGGGGGTCGCGGCTGGCCGAATGTTGTGTACAGCCCCAGAGCGAGTGAGACTACAGCAGCTGCTGTAAGCAGGAGGAGGATCTTGTCGTTGTACGCTCTCCATATCAACTTCAGGATGCCGGTCGATTTCTTGGCGGGCAGTCGATTATCTTTAAAGACGCGTATTCGATCACGATATCGGTCTTCTACTGGACGATCCGAAAGAACAGGCCCAGCGTTGGATCCTGGCTCGAGATTTGCAAGTTGGGTTGAGTCTTTCGAGGTTACCGCGTCTTCAAAAGCGACCATGCCTTGAAGTGAGGTTTCATCCAAACTTAGACCAGCAAGCAAGTCAGTCCGTAAACCTCGTTCCAAGCCCCGTATTCCACCCAAGGCCTTGTAGGCAGGAAGAGACTTGGGATTCAACAGCTTGTTTAGTTGGCCTGGCGAAAATGCAAATGGATTGTCGTCGACGTTGAAGTCTCCCTCACTACCTTTGACCGGTCGCAAAGCATCAGGGTCCGTGAATGTCTCGTTTTCATGCTGATCCTTCATCTTTAGCATCGTAACGTCTGAGCCAGCTCGTGACCTTGCGGTTTCAGCACTAGAAGGGAATGAGTTTGATCTTGAGCGTAATGTTTCACCGTCCAAGGAGATTGCTGCTGGCGAAGGTGGTGAGTTGACTGAGAGAAAAGAATTATCGTGAGGGGCCATTTGCGACGTGGTTTTCGTATCTGAGTTAGGGCTCCCCAACTCTGGTGAAGAAAACTGAAGCATGTCAACAGATGTAGCGCAACATCTTCACAGATGTTATCCTGCTTACATCTGTATTAAGTGTTATAGGTGGTGGCAGTAATCTATTGTTCCCCATTTTCGCGCCCGTTAAAGATTTCCTCTGCGCCCTGAAATGCTGGAAGTCGTGGTTCGTCAGTCGTGAGTCGTGAGTCGTGAGTCGTGAGTCGTGAGTCGTCAACCTGGAAAGAGATTATGGAAGAACAACAGCAGAACTCGAGATCAAAGATCAGACAAGGAACGTATACGGAGTAAGTGTGAACAAACTAAAGGACAAGGCGGTGAGTCTTGAGTATTTGAAGTACGAATTGAATGGCAATATCTTGCACTGCCCCATCCTGATCGACGAAGCGCTTGGCGCCGAGGCTCGAGATGTCATCCTCTTCCATAGGAGAATGTGTTGCACGGTCCGTTCAGGCTTGGATATCTTATCTCCTATGCTATAGGCTGTGGGCTTTCTTCAGATCCAAGGCGACGAGGCGACAGGATGCGACGAGTTTCTTGAGCGAGGCCTTGGCAGCCGCTGGGTCGTCGACGACCCTTGTTCGTCTACGGACCTTACCCTAGGCATTATCTGATGGGCGTTTAAAGTCCTGCCATGTCTACATCGTGATACCATCTCTCGACGGTTACGAGTTTAGTACTCCCTGAGCTGCTTGACCTTTGTTGGCTCAACAGCAATACCGGCGCAGGGTGGAGTCACAAGCTCTTGGTAAAGTTGGTCACTGCAGCCAGCTTACCGCGCAATGACCCGACTCAAGTCTGCGAGCCAAGGACTTTTGCGAGAACAAGAGCTTGATCACAGACCTTTACTCGTACATGATCGATGCAACTAAGGTAAACTCACACGCGCGCACGAGGAGGCGCTGCATTGAAGGCTAGCGTACTCCAGCCACTGCGCCACATTTGTCGCCACACAACGCCGAGGGCCAGCATAGCGATTCCACCATCTCGAAAGTATTTGAACTGAAGATCGTCTAATACCGAGAGATTTAGTGGTCATCAGAGCAGCTTCATCCGGTCAATGATCCGTACAGCAGCTGAACCATCTTCCGGATTTGCCGGAATTGCGAATTGCGCAACTCATCCCTCGGATCAAGTTCTACTCCGCCATCCTTGGCTGACCGAAATGGCTGGAGGCCCCGACGTATGCCTAGCGGATGCTTACCTAGTACGTGGTACAGTCGGTGATCTGTCGCAAAGTGGGACCTTGGCGGTCGGGCGCGTTCGCTCGGTGAATAAGACTTTGGCTTCGTGTGGAGACTACATTACGTTCACTGCCTTACTTCGCCCTAAGAATGACGAGGCTCGATGCCGCCTTGGACGGATGCCCTATCTTTTCTCACATCCTTTCAAAGGCAGCCTGAAAGGAACGAAGGCCCGGCGAGTTATCATAAGCTCCGCGATAGAAGCTGGCTTCTTCTCCGAAGACCAGCCGAAGCCCCTTATTGTAACGACCATGGTTCTCCGTCTACTTCTATATCAACGCTCCGTTTCTCGTCCAACGATATCCGGCCAGCCTCTAGAATAGCGGTTGTGGCCATGGTGTTTCGAAGGGTTGGCAGACCTCGACGGTCTAACTCATCCAAGCTCACTCTGTTCTCTTTCAATGCTGCAACGGCATCGATAAATTTTCCAAAGTTGATATAACCATAACCTGTCCGGCCGTTGAATTTCGCTCCTCGTCGGAGGGTACTTCATATAAAACCTAAGTCTTGTATGAGCAGAGTTCCCGTTTTCCTGGCCTGGATCACCTACGAGTTGTACTACATCAGTTGTCCTTGGCTGTCGTCGGCTACGTCGTAACGTTAACCTCTTTTCGCCTGGTCGATTCGGATCTCATAGTTCGTCGCAAGGTCTGTGACAGATCAGTCTAGAGGACATTCCAACTTTGGGTCCCTGACATACAGTGAAAATATTGATTTGGATGTACGCCAGCTTTGCGTGGTCCTATCCAGTTGGCCGTGAAAACGGCCGTCGCAGTCTTGCTTGAGCCATCTTTCTTCCGCCACGGCACGAGTAGCGATACGGTATTTTCTGTTTCAGGCACACATCCCAGACTGACCGCCGTACCCTTCGATCCGGATGCAGTGATCTGACTGGTTCATAGTCCAGGACCATCGATGCGGCGATGTCGACACGATGTGAGTTCAGGTAGTAGGAGATATTGCTGTCCTTTCCCGCCCACGCCTTGAACGTTTCCAGTTGCGACTTGGGCTGACTCATGTAGCTATACTCCAAGGTGCGTCGCCTTTGCCTTTGCGTCCGAATATGCGGGATCAAACTTTGTTATGTTTGACAGTCACGAAAACGCCGTATTTTCTCGATTTCGCCAATTATTTTGGATGTTGTTCAAGATGCTTGACGGACAAGGACATGGATCTTCCGTTCGATGGCGTATAGAGCAATTGGGTAATGGGTACTGTCGGGGGTGAGTATCGTAATTGCATCTCCAGGTGATAGAGTGTCAATGGCAGTTTTGTACGCATTGGAATCCGCTTTGTTGTCTGCAGGAAAGAAGTCGAACCCGACGTCCATGCCATTGTAGGCATCCGAGATGTTTTCTTTGAAATGCTGTCGAGTATGCTTTACAGTTGACAAGGTGTTGAGATCACAAGCCTAGGAGTCATACTGATTGCAGGAAACTTACTCCTCGAGGTTCCAACCATGCGCAGTCTCCCAATCTCGATTTTGCCTCCTTCGCAAGTCAAACAAGGTCAACCCTACCACGCCGACCTTCTTGTCTAAGCCAGACATGCCGCCCACGAAGCCTGTGGTGTACTCCCCGGTGACCACCTATTCTTGGTAAGCTGAACTCTTTGCTTAGACATGGAGGGTCATACCATAAGAACGTTAGAGGAGCCATATTGCGGTTTGGGAATTATACTGTTCCAATTTGGTGGTCTTGCGTCTCTCTATGCCAGATTTTCGTTTGGAGAGATAAAGATAGGTGCAGTAAGACAGGAATGACGCTCGCAGAGGCAGAGTACAAGAAGACCGAGGTTACAGCAGTCTTTGATAGATTAGTCTACCTCGTCATCCTGGATGCGCGTTGATACCGCGTTCCTCGTGACTTTGTTCTCTGTTGTAAATGTTGAGCTTCGATAAACCTCCACCCTGACTAGCAACCTCCTTTGAGAAATCGTCGGAGGGGAGAAAGAGGAAAAATACTATTGCTACGTGTGATCGATTGATGAGGGCAGCTTCAAAGGCATCGCCCCCTAGTCCCAGTGCGTAGGATCAAGCTTTCTGCTGCCCTTCTTGCGTCCGGAAGCAGCTGAAGTAGGAAGCCCTAGGCCCAGTAGGAATGCGATTCTCATGGTAGCGCCAACATAGACAAAGGCGACGTTCCCCCAATCCATTGCGTTCCAATTGTTGACTTTCCAGTAAACATCGGGCCCAAGAGCACTGGCGCTGTAAAGATGTCCGAAGTCCGCGATAAGCAGACCGGTCAATAGGGTCCTCCACACGCGCAAGTCTCGAGTAGAACGAAGCACGAATGCTTCATTCAAGGCAAAGAGAAGATAGAGATTTGAGAGCTGAGTGAGCACGATGCTGCATGACAACGGAATTCCCCCTGACGGCGCCGACGGTGCATGAGTGAGTTGGAGATATTTATCCGGCTTGAAGAATGCGTAGAACGCACCGACAAGGGCAGAGATTGGTTCAATGTAGAGAAAGAACAGTTGGTAATATATTGGCAGATGATGAGCCGCCATCGATGTTATTAGCAGTGTCTGTCTGGTGGTATACAGAGTTCGAAGTAGGATACAAAGATACCTCGGCATCTGGTGGCTCGTGCTCACGCTTACCCAACTCAGACCAAGACGGCGAACTCCGTTACCCAGCAACGTAGACGGTCGGAGCAAAATCCTCAATGTTTTCACCTGTACTACCACTGTACTGTCAACAAATACATTCATTTCCGACCGTGGCGTTGCGCTGGGCCATCATTCGTTTGTCATTTACTGTCCTTAACTCACCATTGACAAACTGCATTCCAATTCCAAGATATTCTTGAGCAGAGGCAACACTCGCTCTTTGACTAGAGTATTTGGTTCACGCCCGTACAATCTCTATCGCCTATCAGTTTGCACCCACTGTCTTTGAATCAGTCGCACTGAGCCTCCGGATCACCTCAGAGACTCGAGTCTCTCGTAATGCATAGGCACTCGATATTCTCCTTCAATGAGAGGCGTCGACCTTCAACATCCCCCTGGCATATGCTTCATATGACGGCATTGCCAGAAGCACCCGACGACAATGTTTCTTCTCTTGAAGGAGGATCAATGGACTGCAAGGTCCATACCGAGAATTGGGCTCCGGCTGAAGACGGTGGACGGGAGGAATTACAACAATCAGCGAGCTTGGAGAAACCAGTGGCCCGTCACCAGTCCACCAAGAGTTTCTCAACGCTCAGTCATGCTCTCAGCGAGCTTCGTTCGGTATCGCGGCGTGCTTCAATGTCAATTCGGCGGAAAAGCACCCTTGGCCCACGACCTTCGAATGTACCTTGGGAGGAGGGATATTCTGCTGATGGCAAGAGACCTAATACAAGCCACAACACGCTCTCGGAGCCGAACCATTCGAAAGCTTCTGGATGGCTACGACGGGTTGCTAGCTCAACCTTCCGCCAGAGACGAGAATCCTCGGCAACACTTAGTCCCAGCCCTGATCCCGCACCCTATACGCATAGCGTCACATCCCCGGTGCCTGGTAATGGTTCGGAGCCACCCATTCTCCCTTACGATCCCGCACGTGGTGCAGCTGCCAGGGCGGCCGCGGCGGCACAGAATGAAATGTTAGGAGTTGGGAGGGTCCTGGAGCTTCGGGAGGACGCTCGTTTGAGCGAGCCAAAACTAGCCAGAGACTCGGAAAGCGGCATCGAAATAGATCTCCGCGACCGGACGGATGAGGTCCCTGAGACTACGGTAGCAATCGTGCGTAAAGGTAGACTACCCATAATACAACTCCAACATGTCTGTACAGTATATGCTGATGGTCCTTCCGCAGATCCCACCCAATGTCTGCCGGCAGAACTCATCACTCAAATTCTATCCTATCTTGACTCTACTTCCTTGTTACATACAGAGCTGGTCTCCCGAAAGTTTCACAACGCGGCCATTAGTCATCATGTCTGGAAGCACATATTTCGAGGAGCATATGGCATACCATCGCTACCGGGTCAAGCCCAGCTTTCGCCTGCAAATGTTGGAGGTGCAGGAATGGGCAAGATGCGCCCCGATCAAGACTGGAAGAAAATGTTCCATCTCCGCAAGGCCTTGGAATGGCATTGGACAAAAGGGCAGGCGACTGCAATCTACCTGGAAGGACACAAGGACAGTGTGTACTGTGTGCAGTTTGATGAGTATGCTAGTCTTCTCTAACCGACTTGCCCAACTGACTCACGGCTCCAGGCACAAAATCATTACTGGCTCTCGGGATCAAACGATTCGAATCTGGGATATGCATACATTCCAGTGTATTGGGATCATCGGAGCACTTACGAAGCCACATCCTAACAATGCTCCCAAAGACGACATTTATGATGATGACTCTGCGATTCATATTACAACCTCAGAGTACCATCGGGCGTCTATCTTATCCCTGCAATTTGACGACGAGATATTGGTGACAGGTTCATCTGACTGCACTTGTATCGTCTGGGATATCCACAAAGGGTATAAGCCTATTCATCGGCTTCGATGCCATAAAGCTGGGGTTCTGGACGTGTGTTTTGACGACAAGCACATCGTATCCTGCTCCAAAGACACAACACTCTGCTTGTGGGATAGACGAACAGGGCAATTGCTCAAGCGACTGGTGGGACATCGAGGGCCCGTCAATGCGGTCCAACTTCGTGGGAACCTTGCTGTATCGGCAAGTGGTGACGGCATCGCGAAGCTCTGGAATTTGACGTCTGGCTTATGCATCAAAGAATTTCCTAGTAAAAACCGTGGTCTGGCATGCATCGAGTTCAGCGAAGACGCTCGATATATCTTCGCTGGCGGCAACGATCAAGTCATCTATCGGTTTGATGCCAACAGTGGAGAACTCATCAACGAGCTCAAGGGCCACAAGGGGTTGGTACGCTCTCTGCATTTGGATTCCGCCAACGGGAGGATTATCAGTGGCAGTTACGATATGAGTGTGAAGGTCTTTGACTTTGAGACTGGAAACCTCATTATCGATTTCCCGGGTTGGACCACAAGCTGGATGTTGAGTGCGAAAGCGGATTATCGTCGAATAGTTGCAACCAGTCAAGACAGTCGGGCGGTCATTATGGATTTTGGTTATGGGTTGCCGAGTATTGAGATGCTTGAAGGCTAGTGTTGCCAATATTTGTGCAGAAAGGCAAATGTCTCTCTTCATGGCGTCCACCTTGGTAGATTTATGACACGTTCAAGCGCGGTGGTTATCGGTCTCTCGCATTTTCGGCGCCTTGAGGAAGGCGCTCGGACGATTTGATTATGTTAGCCTGAGTAAGAAGGCTGTAGATGGTTGATATGAAGTCTACGAAGCTCAGTATGATGGTCATTGTTCTTGCAAATATGCGGTCAGGGAGATATCATTGTCTCCGAACAGATGTTTGACACCTGCTACACGATGTAAGAATAATAGGAAGCTGTAACCTGTATCCTCTAGACATGTATCTTGGGAGACGCAAATTCGCGTCGTCATTGGCTGGTCACTTCTACAGCTGTTTCGGGGTGGTTGGCTCCAGAGATCTCGCAGAGTTTTTTGCAACTTTGTTTTTAGAAATTCTTCAAAATCACTAGATTTTAATGTTAAACTCACAATTAAAGAATTAATTCAGTAAATCTGAGTAGACAGAATTATTATATATATATATTTCTATCATTTGTCAAATTTTTATGAGTAAATTCAATGAAATAACAATGCTATCAACATAATTAAATACTTTGTTCAAGTCTGTACATGTAAACTCATAAGTCTCTTATCTATAAGAAACTTAGAGATAAGATGTATAGCAATGTGAGACATTATGTTAAGACAGCTATTTGATAAAGTTTTGATGTTGAGATCTTGTATTGATAAAGATTAACAATTTAAAAACTTAAAAGATTTATGAATAAAGAGCTTTCTATATAGATCTTTACTTATTTATTATGATATAAAAATTATGCAAGAACTCAGCACTCAGTTAAAGTTTAATTACATTTTATAATAATTATCTTCTCTCTTATATACTAACTCTTTGTTACATCTCAACTGAAGATTTCTCTGATATAGAATCTAAAGATTAAAGCTTGTGATATAAAAGAGTTTTTAGACACATTAGATTTAATTAATAGATAGTAGATGTTAAATAATGATTATTATTGAATACAATTGTTTTCATAGAAAAAACAATTTTACTATATAGTAAACTTACTCAACAATGTACATCTATATAATTTGTTAAATCTATTAAGCTATACTTATTCTACTTATCTTGCACATCATTAAGTCTGTTATACTTATTATATTTATATTTAGATATATGTCTCTATCTTAACAGCTTATATATTAATTACATTAGTAGTTCTTTTCTGAACTATAATCATAATATAATTTTCTTTTTTTTAAATGTTAATTTTCTAAGTCTTATAAGTGAGAATGCTGTTATCATCATTATTAGCAATGATGCTTTCAAAAAATTCAAATTGCTTAAGAATCTTAAAGAAAATTTAAATAAATAATATCTTTATCTCTTTTTCTTTTAACTTCTGTGTCAGTTATGACTTGAATTGTTTTGTTATAAAATCTTAACTGAAATACAATAAATGTATTTATTGTGATTATCTATATATCAATGTGTTATAAAAGTCACTTAATAGAACTTGCTTTTTCTTATATAAGAAAATAAGTAAAGCAATAAAAGAAATAAGTAAAAGAAATAATGTCTTAACAGTTAAGCACACTGAGCTTGCTGCTTTTTTATTAAAAATTATATATTTTTAAAAAACTTTAAATCAGACAGACTATCATGCTTTATAGAAGGCTGACTGTTTAGTTGCTGAGTTTAATAATAATAATGATAAAACAGAAAATAAAATAAATTTTTTATTACAATTTATAAATTTTATATTGTCATTCTTTTAAGATTCAATTTTAACTTCTTCTTAAAACATTAAAGTATTCTTACATAATTCTTAAGATTTTCTCTGAGTTCTTAAATGTTTTTTAAAATATTATAATCTTTTTATTTAATAAAATAATGAACTTTCTCATTAATCATTCTTTTCTTTAAAATGTTCTTAACTTTATATTTATTTTTGAGTTCAACAAATATTAATGTAATTTAAAGTAATGTTAGATATATAACTCACAATAGCTGTGCTATTAGTGTGGTGCCACCTTTTAACAGGTTATGAGCCTGAGTTAGTGCATAATAACTTGCATAAAGTGGTGCCTAAGTCACCTCTGCTGATAGTTCAAGTTCATGATGAGAGAGTAAGTTCAAAAGATTATGAGTTTAAACTGCTGTCTATGTGCACTCTTTACACCTGCAGGTTGGTTGTGGGCCAATCACAGGTTAGAGAAAGTGTTAAATATATAACTCATAATAGCTGTGCTATTAGTGTGGTGTCATCTTTTAACAAGTAATATGAATTGATTGTATTGCTGAAGCATAAATATATAAAATACTGAGTATATTTACATTTCTTAAAATAAATTTAATTTGTAGCTTAATTTCTTAATGTTTTTCTTAATCATGAATGACTCAATACTTTTATTTATAAGTTTCTTGCTCTTCTTCTTCATTTATATATTGTCTATTTATAAATATATTTTCTCTTTAATGAAAACTGTTATTTTCAATCTTAAATAATTATACTTTTATTATTCATCTCTTTTACTTCTTAATTCTCTTCATAAAATCAATATGCAGTTTCTTAAGCTTCATAATATTCAATATTGCTCTTTAACTTTAAGATTCATGTACTTATGAATCTCATCATATCTTTAAATGATATTTATAATTCACTTTAAATAATATCTTTTCTGTAATTTTGTTTTATACATTATTGTACATAAACTGTGTCATAAGCAGCAATTATATTTAATTATTTTATTTTATATTAACATAATGCTGCAAATACATCTTAACTGTTTAATTCATTTATTTACTCTACTTATTCATCTATAAATAATATATTATTAACATCTTATATTTTATTCTGAGTTCTGCTGTAAACATTTCTCAGAACTTGCTTGTGAACAGTTTATCTTTATTGATGATAAATTTCTTTAATAATTTATAATTACTAATTAATTCTTGCAATATAATGTATATTAATACTGATGCTGTTACAGTTTCTTTGAATAAAATAAACATTATATACTTCATTAATTTATTCATTATAAATGTTAAAAGATGACATCACACTAATAGCACAGCTATTGTAAGTTATATATTTAACACTTTCTTTAACTCATAATTAATTAACACACTCATATGTTGCTTACTCAGCTTCTCATAGACAGAAAGAATACACATATAATATAGTTTAAACTTACAACCTTAAGCTTATGCAGATAAGACAGTCAATACATATTTAACATTATTACATTAACTCAGGCTCATAATCTGTTAAAAGATGGCACCACACTAATAGCACAGCTATCATGAGTTATATATTTAACAATAAATAATATACTGTCAAATCTGACTTTTTATGCTGAGTTCTTTAACTTTAATAACTTAATGATAAAGTTCATAATAACAGACTCTCAAAACACATTTAATATATTTAATCTTATTATCTCATCATAATGTTTATCTCTTTAAATCTTATTGTGTCAGCATAAATCACATTTAACAATGTATTCAATAATTTAATTATATAAATTATCTATGTTACATCTTCTTTATACAAGATCTTCTATACATTTAACTTCTAAATGTTCATCAATCTAACTGTTATAACATATTTTAATGAGTTCTTCATTTATTAAGAAAGTATTCTTCATCTTAAATGTTGCTGCTAAGTCTTTTATGAGAGCTTCTTACTTATCTTTATATAAAATTTCAGTGTAAATTATTTTCACTTCTTTGTAATTTAATTATCTACTCAAAATGTTGACATCATCATTCTCATTATTCTTCTTATAATAAATTTAAAATTCAAAGTCTGTCAACTATTCTGCTTAATAAATCTATTGCTGATTTAGTTACTTAATTATTACAAAGTTTCTTAAATTCTTATGATTGATACAGATCTAAATAGATTTCTCTGTATCTATAAAATAAAACCTTTAATCTTACAATGCTTTCACTATTATAAATAATTCTTTATTATAAATCTTATATCTTTTCTTAAGTTCTGATAACTTTTTAAATTAATATACAATAGACTTTTGTTACTCATCTTTGATCTAATATAGATATGCATTAACTGCAAAATCTGAAGTATTAATTTTTAATATCTTCTTACATGCTGAATTAAATATTTACAGATATGCTGTTTCATTAAAATTTTTCTTTAATATATAAAATGCATTCTTCTATTTCTTGTCTCAATGTTATTTCTCATTCTTGTATATTAAATGCATAAGAAATTTCACAATCTTTATATATTTAAGCATAAACTTTCAATAATAATTCATTAAATCTAAAAAGACTTATACTTTCTTAATCTTTTCAAATATTAATTAGTCTCTGACTGCTTCTGTTTTCTTAAAATTTTTCTTAATTTAATTAAATTAAATAATATATTTTAAAAATTTAATCTTTTTAATTTTAAATCTGCTCTTTAACTTTTTCACATACAGAGTTCTTTTATTAAGCTTTATTAAAATCTTATATACATATTTGTGATGTGTCTTGAGATTGTCTGAATATATTAAAATATTATTAAAATATATAATTACAAAATCATTAAAATATTCTCTTAATATATTATTAATAAGTCTCTGAAAAATGACTAAGACATTTTTAAGCTTAAATAACATGACAGTGTATTTCTAATATTTATATTTTATTTAAAATGTCATTTTTCATTCTTTATTCTTCTTTATATATATGCAGTAGTACACTTTCTTTAGATCTAAACTTATAAATTATTTAGTCTTTTTTAATTTATCTTATAATTCTTTTATCAATAATAAAGAATAACTATCTCTATATATTATTTTATTAAGTTATCTATAATCAATATAAAGTTACTTAATGTCATTCTTCTTTAACACAAAAAGTATTAAATAATCAGTTAATGACTTTTGTTGAAAAGTGATGTTCTAGCTGCTTCTATAAAGTGAAGTAAAACTAGTGTCAAAGACTGAATGAAGACTCTACTTACATTAACTGCAGTCAATATTCTTTTTACTTCTTCTGTAACTCTCTTGATCAAGATGTACTCATAGACAACATAATTTAAAGATTTCACTAAATGACATAATATAGCATAAGTATCTACTTTCTTTCAATAAATTATGAGCTTAAATTAGCAAGAAGCTTTTTAGAGAAAGTGCATACTTTTAGTGTGACAATAGCTGAGTATGTTGACTTTTAAGATTTATAAAAGATTTATAATAAATCTGACTTTAGCAGAATCAGCACACTGATGACAGCTATATACATCAGTTATTAAGATTTATAGTTAATTCAGCTCTAGCAGTATCACTGATTATTGAGATTCATAATAAATTTGACTTTAACAGAATCAGCACATTAATAGCAGCTATATATATCAGTTATTGAGGTTCACAGTCAATTCAGCTTTAGCAGTATCACTGATTATTGAGATTTATAATAAATTTGACTTTAATAGAATCAGTATTTTGTGACAGCTAAGTATATTTAACTGAGAAGATTCACAAAGAATTAGTTTTAGCAAAAATTAACATTTATAGTTACTCAGAAAGCACTGTTCTTTGATAGCTTAATATAAGTTATTGAGATGAATAAGCATTACTGTCTCACAGAATAAGAGGTACAAAAGCTTTTTATTTATTTTACTTATATTATCTTTAATGTATATATTGTTATTTTACTTTATTCACTTCTTATACTACATGTTAACTATCATCATCATGAACTTTAATAACTTCTTTATAAAGTGATGATTCATCTCAATTCTCACTCACAAAAACTGCAATCAATGATTCATTCTTATAAAAAGATAACTAATAAAAGAAGATCTATAAAATGTTGTTAAAGTCTTAGCAATTAATATACTGATCAATAAATTCTTAAACTCATTTCTTCTCAGCAGTCTCAGCTTTGAAAGTTAGAAAACTGATGTAAAGACTTTATATTAACTTATTATCTGCATAAATATAGATGATCAAGAATATCTGATGAATAAAATCAGTGCAAAGAATGTTTAAAATACATTAAAGTTTAAGTACAAGAAGAAGCTGCAGATGACTGAGAAACAATATTTGACAGAGTTTATTGAGTATAGAATGTTAAAGAATGTATTTATTAAAGAAACATAAATTTATCTGAGCAAACTCAGTAAAAAGATCACTGCAACTCAGTCTGACATGACTAAGTTGTTTAAATTAAAACAATAATTTTAGATATTGCTTTAAGTGCTATTAGTTAAATATGTTGTGATTCACAATATCATTAACACTCAGAACAATTCAGACATTAAAAAAGATCTATAAAAGTTTTAGAAGAAAGAGACACAGCTTAAGACTGACAAGACTGTCATTGTTTTGTGAATAGATAAATAGAAAGAAAATTAATATCTAATAAATTAAAATTGCAGTTCATTGAATCATTATGCAGCTAATATTAAGCAATATTATTGCAGATTATTTAGCTCAGACAGTAATCATTTTTTTTGCTGCTTTATTAAGTGCTTTCTTTGCAACAACTCTCACTTCATTAAAGATTGCAAATTTCTTTCTGATGTTAAGCAAAATACTTAAAAGAAGATAAGCAAATTAATTACAATTAAGCTGCACAGATTGACTGCAGTTAAGTTGTATTAAAAGTCAGTCTATAAAGAAAAAGAAAAGAGATATAGAGTCTTTAATGCAGAAGTTAATGACAGTAATGATGATGATTTCTTCTTTAAATTTAAAAAGAAAAAGAAAGTTAACAATAAAATTGCTGCTCTATTTAAGAAGACTGTCAGCAAGATATTTAAATTTAAATAAATTGCAGACTTTAGATTCTTCTTATATATAATTGATTAACTTTAACTCTTCAGTGACTTTCTTATATGAATGAGACATCAACAAATTAGAGTTAAAAAGAAACATTTATACTCTCATTATTGTGAAGTAATTATTATGCAAATTAAATTAAAAAATTCTATAAGACTGAGTTCAACACTCTATGTATCTAAACTTAAGATTAATCTTTTATTGAGAAAGTGAATGTGCAAAATAAAACTGTATAAAAGCTTTAATTAACACTGTCTTTAAATGTATAATAAGCACAGCAAGACTATAATAGAAGCATTAGAGTGAGATGAAGTTTATATAATTAAGTATATTGCAAAGAGTCTTAATGAATTTGCTTTAATATCTATAGTATATACATCACATTCAGAGATTATCTTCTCTATTATTGCTTTAAATACAAGCTTATATGTTCAGACTCATGAGCATAATCTTATAATTAACTTCTTAGATGTTGACACTGCATCATTAAATAAAAAGATCAAAGCTTATAGACTTTAATATTGATGATTTGTTCATCTTGATTTTATGAAGTTGCATAATCTTTATAAGATAACAATTCTTGAAAAGTCAATTCTCATTATTGAGAACAACAAGAACATATATAAAATTTGTGCTCTAATTAAGTTTATCAATAAGTAAAATTACACTGTAAGCAAAAAAAAGATTAACATTCTCATTCTTATCTTCATTGACATATACAGCTCATTATTCTTGTCATTTAATGAATATCAATACTTTCTGAAGATAGTAGATAATCACTTTTAAAAGATATAAACAATACTGCTAAAGCAATACAATGAGGTCTTACAGACACTGTAAAAATGATGACTAAAGATTAAACTTTAAATTGATGCAAAGATTCTTGCTGTACAAAGTGACAATAGAATAAAGTTAAAGTTCACTTTAAATGACTGATGTAAGTCTTTTAACATTACATTACAATACACAGTGCTCTACATATCAATTCAGAATAATGTTGTCAAAAAAGTTATCTGAATTACTGAGAACTCAATGCACATCATGATTAAAGAGATATAACTGTCAATAAAGTTCTAAGTGCAGACAGCATAAATAGATGCTTATCTTTACAATTAAACAGCAACTAATTTCTTAATTAATGATAAGTAAACAACTTCTGAGAAAGCTTTTATTAATGTAAAGTTATTCATCAATTACATTTATATATAAGAATGCAAGTGCTACAGCTACATTGATCTTAAGTTACTATCTGAAGGCAGACACAATAAATTCATAAATTAAGAATAAATAAGAGTCTTTATGAGCTACATTGAGAAAATTATAAAGCAGTATCAGCTTTAAGCTTCAGATCTTAAGTGCATCATTAAGAATTATGCTGTAAAGTTTGCTAAAAGTAAAAAGAAAGACACTGTTGATCTTAAACTGCAATAGTAGACATTAAATGTTCTTTTGAATAGAAGACTTGTTGAATATTTATAAAAAAAGTCAATCATTATGAAGATCACAGCTTTAGATCAGGCACTTATGACTTAAAACAGTAAGATACAGTTTAACTTGATCATAATTAAGATTGATAAGTCTTAAGATAAACAACATGAGATTAAGTTAACTGTAGTTAATCTAGATAAATCATTAGATAAGAAGATCAACATTGATTAAGTTAAGATAATAACATTTAAAGAAGTCAGAATCTTTCTGTACATTGAGATTTTAAAATGAAAGAGAAATAATGATGATGATAATTAAGATGTAAATAAGCTTTTAATTAAAATATTAAGAGTTATACTGATACTTATGACATTCTCTGCAGACAAAGAAGATTCTATGATTAAATTTGACATTTTAACATTTATTATTTATACTGAAGCAGTGAGAGACTCAATCTGAAGAGAAATGTAAAAGAATGTTATTTATACAGAGCTGACAGTCTTGACAGTAAATGAAATATGAAAAGAGACTGTGTCATTAAGAAAAGTTAACATTGTAATCAGTAAATAAATCTTTAAACTTAAGCTGAACATCATTGAATTCTTAAATAAACTTAAGGCAAGACTTATGACAAAAGACTTTTCATAAATATATAGTGTTAACTATAAGAACATCTTTGTTTTTACTGTTAAATTTAACACTCTGCAAATCTTTCTGACTATTGTTACACTTAAGAATTTAAAGTGTCATCAAGTAAATATTAATAATATCTTTACAGAATTCTTTCTGAAGAAAACAATCTATATAATATTTTTTTCTGAAATCAATGTTGCATCTAATCATATTCTGTGCATACTGCACAGTCTTTATAATCTTAAGCAAGTCACACAGAACTGACATAAATAATATGTCATTAAACTGCTTAAGTTAAGTTTTCATTAAAGTAAGACTGATCTCTGTCTTCTTTTTTACAGCATTAAAAGAATTATGCTACTTCTTTATGTAAACAATATTGTTATAACTTCAACAAATCTATCACACATTCTCTGATTCAAGCAAGCTCTTGTGAGTGTGTTTAAAGTTAAGAACTTAAAGAAGACACAGAAAATTCTTAACATTTAAGTTATACATAATCATAAAATGAGAACTTTGTGTCTGAATCAGACTCATTATGTAAATAAGATACTAAAGAATCTTTATATGCAACTTGATAAGCACAGAGTCATCAGCATTTTACTTAACAAATATGACATTCTTTGTCTTATTGACTTAACTGATCAAAGAATAGATTAAAAACAGTATTAACAGACAATTAAAAGTTTAATGTATGCAGCAATTCATATTTAGTCAGACATTATCTTTATACTAAATTAATTAAGTCAATATTTCAGCAATTCTGCAGAGCATCATGAACACACATTTAAGAGATTACTATAATACATAAAATTAATTATCAATTTTGTTAGATATATAACTCATGATAGCTGTGGCTAAAAGTGTGGTGCCACCTTTTAACAGGTTATGAGCTCAGGTTAGTGCATGATAACTTGTGTAAAATGGTGCCTAGGCCACCTCTGCTGGTGGTTCAAGTTCATGGTGAGAGAGTAAGTCCAAAAGGTCACAAGTTTGAACCACTATCTGTGTGCACTCTTTACACCTACAGGTCAGTTGTGGGCTGATCGCGGGTTAGAGGGAGTGTTAGATATATAACTCATGATAGCTGTGCTATTAGTGTGGTGCCACCTTTTAACAGGTTATGAGCCCAGGTTGGCATAATGGTATTGAACATGCATTGGCTGCCTTACTCACATAAGCTCAAGGTTATGAGTTCAAACCATGTTGTGTGCACATTATTTCTGCCTGTGAGAAGCTGAGTAAGCAACATATGAGTGTGCTGGCCAATTGTGGGTTAGAGAGAGTGTTAGATATATAACTCATGATAGCTGTGGCTAAAAGTGTGGTGCCACCTTTTAACAGGTTATGAGCCTGGGTTAGTGCATGATAACTTGCATAAAACAGCGCCTAGGCCACCTCTGCTGGTGGTTCAAGTCCATGGTGAGAGAGTAAGTTCAAAAGGTCACAAGTTTGAACCGCCATCTGTGCACACCCTTTACACCTGCGGGTTGGTTGCGGGCCGATCGCGGGTTAGGGAGAGTGTTAGATATATAACTCACAATAGCTATGCTATTAGTGTGGTGCCACCTTTTAACAAATTTCAGCATCATATACAGTTCTAATAAGAGTCAAGCAATGCTTAAATACTCTGACTTTAACTATGCTTTAAATAAGCAGAATTAAAAATCAATTTTAAAGTGTGTCTACATGCTTAAAGATAAATTAGTGTTGTAAATAAATTAAAAGCAAAAGTTCATCATCATCTTAATCATCAAGACTGAATACATAACTATGTCAATGTGTGCAAAGACTAAGATCTGACTTGAATAGATGTTAAGAAATATAAATATAAACAAATATCTTAAAGTTAATTTATACTGTGTGAGCATTTAAGAGAATGAAGCTCATTAAGTATTTTTACTTATTTAGTTTAAAGAAGATAATTAAGTTGTCTTGATCTTGATCAAGAATATATATATATATAAGTAATTAAAGTACATCAATGTCTTCTATTACAACATCTACAATCTATATAAGTGCAATCAGATTCAGATAGACTTTGTGTTCAGTTAAAAGATAGTTACTGATAAGCTTATTAAGTCTCTGTTTAAACAGATCTTTAAGCAGTTTATTGAACTTATAAGATTCACTGTTAATGATTAGTTAAATTCTTAAATGATTTGTTGAACTCTTAATAATGTATTTAGTCATCTAATGTTTACTGTCAGTGAGAGTCAATAGATGCAGTCTTACTGAGTAAAAGTGTTGAGAAATGATGTTTTAGCTACTTCTATGAAGTAAAATAGAATTAATGTCAGAGATTAAGTGAAGACTTTATTTACATTAATTGCAGTTAATATTCTTTTTACTTCTTCTGTAACTCTCTTAATCAAGATGTGCTCATAGGCAACATAATTTAAAGATTTCACTAGATGATATAGTATAGCATAAGTATCTACTTTCTTTCAATAACTTTAATAATTTAATAAATTCTCTCTTTAAATTCTTAGCAAAATAGTCTTAAACTGTCTTCAGCTAATCTTTACTTATTGAATATAAAGACATTTATTGAGAATTCTTGTCATCTATAAATAGTATTTTATAATTTCAAGACTTATACTTTAATAAACTCTTTTCTAATTATTTAAAGATCTTATATGTATTTTCTGTTATATATAGTTCTTTATTGATTCAGTTAATTTAAGAATTCTTTTTATGTAATTAAAGTATCTTTAATATAATATTATACTTAACTGACTTAAAAATATTCAGTGTTAACTTTTATAAATTGTTCAGTATTATAACTTCAATATAAATCTCTTTATAAATTCATTTAAATTCTCTGTTAATCATATATACTTACATAAGCTTTAACACTCTTTATAATGTCAATTTTAATTATTTAATTACTTATTATAATATAAAGTTATTAATTGCTTCTGAATCTATCATTACTTAAAGTTGTTTCTTCAGTGATATTTTAATATCAATTCATATCTTATAATCATTGTTGTTGTTAATTTATTAAGACATTAAAAGCTTTTTATTTCTTAATTTTATTAAGAAAACTTAAAAATTTTTAACTTTTCAAAGCTCTTTACTTCTATCAAAGCTTGCAGAGCTCAGCTTTTGCTTTAAAGTTTATTGAATTTTTTTTAAAATTTATTAAATTAATCTTTTAATTCAATAAATTTTATTAACATTTCTTATTGCTTTTAAAGATCATCAACTATCTCTTTTAAGTAACATTATTTTTGCTTTAATTTTCATTACTGATTTTTAAGTGTCTATTATTGCATCTTAATGCATACATTCTTAAAATGCTTATATTAATTTTTAAATTTTATATTAACTTCTTAGTTATTAACATTCTCTGAATTTACATTTAAATTCAAATACATTTAGATAAGATCTTTTAGATCTTTAACTTCTGTAATGTCTTTTTTTTAAATTTTGTAAATATTAATTTCTGTTAAAAGGTGACACCACACTAATAGCACAGCTATTGTGAGTTATATATCTAACACTTTCTCTAACCTGCAATCAGCCCACAACTGACCTGCAGGTATAAAGAGTATGCACAGACAGCAGTTCAAACTCATGACCTTTTGAACTTACTCTCTCACCATGAACTTGAACCACTGGCAGAGGTGGCCTAGGCACCACTTTACACAAGTTATCATGCACTAACTCAGGCTCATAACCTGTTAAAAGGTGGCACCACACTAATAGCACAGCTATTGTAAGTTATATATCTAACACTCTCTCTAACCTGTGATCAGCCAGCACACTTATACATCACTTACTCAGCTTCTCATGAGCAGAAATAATGCACACACAACATAGTTTAAACTCATAACCTTAAGCTTATGCAGATAAGGCAGCCAACACATATTCAACACCATTACATCAACTCAAGCTCATAACCTGTTAAAAGGTGGCACCACACTAATAGCACAGCTATTGTGAGTTATATATCTAACAATTTCTTTAATTTTATTTATATTATCTTTAACAACTTTCTCTAAAATAACTAATTTCTTCAATTCATTTATTATAATATAATCAACATTATATCTCTTTTTAAACTTCTATAATCATCATTTAACTCTGTCTTTACTGCTTATATATATAAAGCAGTTATCATCATAATAGACTGTTCAGCTTAATTAATTATGCATTATTATTAAGTTCATCATTGCAACTTTCTTTCTTTATTATTAAGATTTCTTGCAATTTCTAATGAAATATCTAAATTTATCACAGTTATAACAATTATAAATCTCTACTCATTAAATATAAAACTTATAAAACTTATTTATATATCATTTTTACTTTATTAATTTAGCTTTTAACTTCTGATTGTACTTCTTAATATTATTGAGATTCATTAAGTCTTTTTACATTTTAATAATAAATTATTATTTTTACATTCTTAAAGCTGTATAAGATTCTGTCTTTTTTATTTATCATTCTTATTGCTGACTATTAATGTTAATAAAGATATTTATTATCTCTTAAAGTTCTTCAAAACAATCTTGTTATGTTATTTAATTCTTAATAGACTTACTTAATTCTCAGTAATATTGCAATATTAAAACATTATCATCTCAGTCTGTTAAGATCACAATGTACTGAAACTTTATTAAGTACTTAACTGCTAATTTATTCATCTTTAATGTATAAAATTATTATTTTGCTGCTCTTTTCTCATTAATTACTTTGAAAGTCTTTCAAAGTTCTTTCTTAAACTTCTTAAAGTCATTAAAAATTAATTCTTTATTAACTTTACATTTTCTTAATGACTTCTAGAAATTTATGCAGTTTAAAATTGACTTAACTGAATGCTGCATTCTTAAGATAGATTACTGTATATAAATCTTTATTTATTTCAAAGTTAAATTTCTTCTAATTGAAATTTATATATAAATTAAAAGTTATTAAGAAACTTTATAACTTTTTATGTTCTCTGCTAAACACATTCAGCATTAATATCTTCAGTATATTATTCATCTCTTATAAATCTTTAAAACTTTAAAGATTGACTATATTGATAAAGATTGCTTTCTATGTGCTGAAAGACATTATTTGTATTATAAAAATATTTAATGTATTACATTCTGACTGAAGATTTCTCTGATATAGAATTTAAAGATTAAAGCTTATAATATAAAAGAGTTTTCAGACATGTTAGATTTAACTGATAGATAGTAGATGTTAGATAATGATTGTCATTAAATATGATTATTTTTATAGAAAAAACAATTCTACTATATAGTAAGCTTGCTCAACAGTGCATATCTATGCAATCTGTTGAGCTCATTAAGCTGTACTTACTTTACTTATCTTACATATCATTAAGTTTGTCAAGCTCATCAAGCTATACTTATTCTACTTATCTTACACATCATTAAGTCTGTCATACTTATTATACTTATACTTAGATATACATCTCTATCTTAACAACTTATATATTAATTACATCAGTAGTTCTTTTTTGAACTATAATTGTAACAGTACTTAATTAAAAAATAATTATTAATGAACTTATAAAGTCTCTGTTTAAATAAATCTTTAAGTGATTTATTAAATTTATAAAACTCACTATTAATGATTAGTTAAAGTCTTAAATGAATTGTTAAACTTATAATAATGTATTAAGTCATTTGTTATTTACTGTCAGTGAGAGTCAATAGATGCAGTTTCACTGAGTAAAAATGTTAAGAAATGATGTTTTAACTGCTTCTATTGAGTCAATTAAAATTAACATTAAAAGCTGAGTGAAGTCTTTAACAATATTGACTGCAGTTAATATTCTTAACTTTTTCAGATATAATCATCACAATTTATAGACACATAGTTATAGAGTTTCACTAGATAACATAGTATAGCATAAGTATCTTCTTTCTTTCAATAATTTCTTTATTAAAATATTATCTAAATACTCTTTAAGAATTTATAACTCTGTTTTAAATAGATTATAAAGCAGATTATATAAAGATTTATAACTCTTTATATTAATTATATAATTACAGTCTTAATAAAACAGCAGCTTTTTGACATTCTTTTTGAAGAATATATTTGCATATTTAATATAATGTAAAAATACTATTAATGCATTGCTGACAGCATTTACTCAAACTGTAAGTTCATTAAAGCTGAGTATTTCAGTAATACATAGATAGCTAATTAATTTCAAAAGCTTTTAATAAACTTTTTAAGTTTATTAATGCTTAAGAAGATTTCTGTTAAATATATAACTTATGATAACTGTAACTAAAAGTGTAATGTTATCTTTTGACAGGTTATGAGTCTGAGTTAATATAATGATATTAAATATGTATTGACTATCTTATCTGTGTAAGCTTAAGATTATAAGTTCAAACTATATTGTATACACATTCTTTTCATCTATGAGAAGCTGAGTAAGCAACATATAAGTGTGCTGATTAATTGTGAGTTAAAGAGAGTGTTAAATATATAACTCATAATAGCTGTAACTAAAAGTGTAATGTTATCTTTTGACAATTTCTTTAATTTTATAATATTAAATATTTAAATCACAGTCAATATAAATACATTGTTACTTCAAGATCAGCAACTTAAAAAGAAGCTTAAATCTTTCTTTATTTAAGATATAAAATAATTGTTTTTTAACTTGTATTTATTTTTAATTATTGATGAGCTTATGCTTTATCATGTAGACTTTATAGCAATAAATATATTTATTCTTTAAGATCTTAAATCTTAAAAGTTTCATCTCAATTTGTGTTAACTAATTTATGACAATGTATTGCTGCAATATTACATTAATTTTGACAGCAATATTCAACAATACTTTAACTGAGATTCAATTAAACTTAACTTAAACTTAATTATTAATTATTATGCTTAATATTTTACTTACTTCTTATTTTTCTTTTATTACTAAAGTACAGTCAATGAGACTTTCTCTTTTTTTATCTTAATTACATTAATCTTAATGTAATTAAAGTTCTTCAAAGAGCTTCTACAGTTCTTAATAAAGTGTTTAGACTTTTTGCAATGATAGTAGTCATTTTATTTAATATTAATTGTCAAGTAAGATTTATCTGCATTATCAGCATTGTATAATTAATGTGTTACAAACATTAAATAATTATTTTAATATGAATTTAAGATATACATTACAGAGTGTATACATTGCTTATAAGTTTTCTTAATGATATAAGTTTAAATTATATAGTTAACAGTAAATCATTAATTATTCTTCAATTTAGCAACAAATACTATTAAGTCTTTTCTTATCTTAAGTGAGTCTTAATAGTTTATTAACATTATTTAAAGCTTAAATTAAAGCTTTATAAAGAAATAACTTATTCTTTACTCTTTAATTAACTTAAAAGTATATTCTTAAGCATTTTAAAATAAATTATAAAAACCTAAATTAATTATAAGAATTTCTATATAACTTCTAAGTACTTTTGCATTATACTGAGCCTGCAGTTCACAGAGTTCTCAACAAGATTAAGTAGAAAGTTTATAAATATTAATTATATTTTATTGTTTAGTTTTTTGTTTTTATTAATGTATTAAAATTACATGTCTCTTGATTTGCTCTGAATAAATTGTATAGTAAAGAGAATTTTATCATAATTCATTAAAAAGTTCACTGATGTTAATTAAAATATCATTACAGTACTATATATAAATTCTATATACTTTTAAATGAATTTTCTATAATACAAAGACAAGTTCTTGAGCTGTTGAGTTTGCTTAATGAAAAGAGAGAGTAATATATTGATAGTGTGTTGTTTAATTAAGCTTAAAGAAATAAAAAAAACATAAAAAGATTTTGTTTTTATATTTATTTTCTGCATAACTAATGAATCTATATGTACAGCATTGTTCATCAAATCTTCAACATTAATACATAGTTACATACAGTATATACATACTCTGTACAAGTAAGTGTTTTAAGACATCAATGTTTTTCTTTATTTTTCTATTTAATTTTTATCAGATAAAGTAAACTCTCTAAATAATAATTTTCTGCTTTCTTAATCTTAATATTTACTTATATATCTTTAAACTGTCACTCTAGGCAGTTTTTTAAAACTTATTAAAGATAGAATTTAATTTAAATTTAATTCACTTTTATTTTGTTGACTTTTAGTCTGTATGACACAGTGTAATGAATTATTACTCTTTAAAAAATAAAGTTATTAAAATTATGAATTTATGAGTCTTTTATTTATAAGAGGCTTAGAGATAAGATGTGTAACAATGTGAGACATTACATTAAGATAGCTATTTAATGAAGTTTTGATGTTGAGGTCTTGTATTGATAAAGATTAATAACTAAAGAACTTAAAAGATTTATGAATGAAGAGCTTTCTATATAGATTTTTATTTATTTGTTGTGACTTAAGAGTTACACAAGAACTCAGTACTCAGTTAGAGTTCAATTGCATTTCATGACAGTACAATAAGACAGTATTTACACTTGAAAATTATATATTTAACTACAATAGTCAGTTTTTATTAAAAAACTGAAGAGACAGAATCATTATGTATATAAAGATCTTTCATTTTTGAAATTTTCATATATATTGCTTCTTGATTGCAAGCAGAATTTATAAAATAAGCAAGATTTACATACAAATTTCTATCAAAAACTGCTGCATGTTGCTACAAAACTTGAGTTTTAAAAATAACTCAATATTATTGTTATTTTCTTCATACTTTTCTATAAGAATTTGACAAATGATAGAAATATATATATATAACAATTCTGTCTACTCAGATTTACTAAATTAACTGTGTAGTTGTGATTTATACATCAAAATGTGATGTTTGACATGATTTTGAAGGAAATTCGCGAAAAAGTTCTGAATTGCATGTTGGAGCCAACCACCCCGAAACAGCTGTAGCGCCAAAAGGTGTATCTTTCATTGCAGCGCAACAAACAAACCGCGAGTTCACCAAAACTTGCGATCAAAACTTTGCAGTGTCTCTTGACCGCTCAAACACTGGCCCGCCGAGGCAACAGCTCCTCCACTCTTGATATCACCGGACATTAGTGTAAAGCTACTTTGAGGTTTACCAACTATCCAAAAGGCGTGGCCCGGGATGGGTGAATCAAGGCATGGCTATTCTATACATTACACAGAGAACTCTTCTGACCGTTGATACCAATAATTAGGTCCGAGCTGCTGGCATGGATGAACGATCTCCTACAGCTCAATCTCACAAAGGTCGAGCAATGCGGTACAGGGTACACTGCTCCCCTCAATCCGAACAGACTCGAGCGCACAAGCGAAGCTTAAACTGCGGCGACAGCTTTAGATGGGATGCTAACGGCTCATCGGTAGAGCTGCGCTATGCCAGATCTTCGACAGCATATACAGTGAGCAAGCGATCCTTCAGAGCGGTTCCCGAAGCAGTAACTGACCAGCCCTGTCCTGAAGTGGATGTGCCCATGTCAAGGGTGAAGTTTAACGTCAATACCGAATATGGCTTCCTTCAGAACTTTAAGATACTCCAGAGTAGGTTTACAAAGCGATCATTCCAGGGTCAGTGGGACAGAACAAGCGATACTGACTATACTCTAATAGACTGCTTTACAAAACACCAAATCGACCGGCCCATAGGCGTGGAAGGACTTATCAAATGCAAGATGCAAGACAACCTGGAATTCCTGCAGTGGACGAAGAGATACTGGGACCAATACTATCCTGGTGGAGATTACGACGCAGTGGGACGACGAAAAGGTTCCGGTCCTCCTCCGGCAGCAGCACCATCTGCTCCCGTTCCTCGCACGTCCGGTGCCGGTGCCGGTGCCGGTGCGGCTCGGAGAGGCACAACTCCCACGACATTAGCAGCTGGTAGAATAAGAACGCCACAGACTGGGGCCAATTCCGCACCATTGATAGCGGAAAACAACCAACTGAAGGAAACCATTGTCGGATTGGAGAGGGAACGGGACTTTTACTTTAGCAAGTTGCGGGATATCGAATTGTTGTTGCAACAGGCGGTTGAGGCCGATCCGGAGATTGAGAAAGACAATGACGGGTTGATAAAGCATGTTCAAGCTGTACTGTACTCGACGGAGGTGCGTACTTGTGGATCAACTCTTATACTCTGAACGGCTAACAACCTTATGATTTAGGAGGGGTTTGAGATACCAGCAGAAGTGGAAGGCGCACCGCAAGAGGATCTGGAAACTTTCTGAGGGACTGGGATCATCTCCAGGAATGTTACGAAGTTACGTTCCCTCTGCGGGGTGTTATGGTTGGGTTGCATAGATATCGAAATCCTCGAGGCCGTTCGAGTGGATGTTCTTCTGTCTTCATGGCCAATTCTAGGCTCTCTTGATGTATCAGCGCATGGTCAGGATGGTCAAACCTAGGTTTGTTGCCTGGCTGCTCGTAAAATGAAACAATTGGCCTCTGATTATTCGCCAAATCGTGTGTTCACCCAAGAGTTGGTTTGTAAATGTTGTTCTTGGCATATGCCTCTCAACAGTGACCATATCCTAAAGCCACACCTATCCCAGAGCGTGACAACAATCTAGTACAACCATCACCTAACCATACATTACAGGCGCGATTCAATGGCCCCCTCCGTAGAAATCGCAATACCGGACACGCAAATCTCCACCACCGCCAAACCGTACACACTTTACAACATCACCTTGAGGCTACCTCTTCGATCATTCACGGTGCAGAAGAGATACTCTGACTTTATAGCCTTGCATGACATTCTTACGTCGCAAGCAGCTGCCACCCCACCAGTCTCGCTGCCCCGGAAATCATGGTTCTCACGCACCACCTCCAATCCTCAGCTGACCGAAGAGCGAAGGAAAGGTTTAGAACACTATCTCCGAACCATCAACGAAGCGAGCGACCTCAGATGGCGCAACACTAGCGCTTGGAGAAGTTTTCTCAACCTGCCCAGCACAACCGCCTCTGCGAACTCGAGCACGGCAGCCGGTCTCCACGGCGCGCTTACTGGGCCCGGTGGTGGTGGAGCCCCGATATCAGACCCGACGATATGGCTAGACTGCCACCGGGACCTCAAGGCACAATTACATGACGCCAGGCTACACTTGACGCGCCGGGACCAGGCGACCAAGGCGCAGGAGCAGCACGACAGCTCCGCCCAGGCAAAGCGATGTCTCGTCAAGGCGGGCACCATGATCGGCGCGCTGGAGCAGGGCTTGAAGAACGACGTAGGCGTCGGGAGCGAAAAGCTTGGGGACGGGGAACTACGACGGCGGAAGGATCTGGTGCAGAGCGCCAGGAAGGAGAAGGAAGGGCTGGAGAATCTGTTGAACGCCATGGCGGCGAAAAGCAAGCTTGACGGCACGCTCGCCACTGTACAGCAAACGCAGGCCCTGGTCGGGACGCAGCCCAAGATCGGAAGGGTGCTGGGCAAGGAGATGGCGCGGACGAGGGAGTTGGATAATCACGGCGTGCTGCAGTTACAGAAGCAGATGATGCAGGATCAAGTTATGGGTGTGGAGGAACTGAGGAAGATTGTGGCTAGGCAGAAGGAGCTGGGTGTTGCGATCAATAATCAGTTGGAAGTGCAGAATGAGATGTTGAAGATGGTCGATGGCGATGTTACGAGGGTGCAAGGCAAGGTAGATGTTGCGAAGAAGAGAATAGGCAAGATATCTTGATATATCAAAATTGCCGCAATGAATGTTCCCTGCCGTGCATTTTGGTGTGGTCGAGTGACCGACCTGTGGTATATGGCGGTTCTCCATCTCCTAAAACATCCAAACCAACCTGATACTGGCATCTCCATTTACTATTCTCGATATTTGGCGTCTCCAACGCAAGGTTACCGGCATATCTATTTGGCTTCCCTGTCACGCTGCGCCACTGCCAAGTCCACTGGAGCCGCCCATGAATTTGACTTCTGACACCGCTCCATCTCAGAAATCGAGCAAATACCTCGAGTTGTGTCTGGCACAGTGGGTACGCACAGTAACCCAGTCAACATGTACATATTTTCATCTTTCGTGTTTTGGAACGCTACCGCAGGGGTTACCACTATCCCCATGTGGCTTCTCTGCGTATCACCACTGCTCCGGCCCACCAGTACAAGGCTGTTGTTTTGAAAGGAGCCTCGACGCTCGAATGAGACTCAACCCTTATTATCCTGGAGGGATTCTGTCTTTATATGTTCTCTGCCGTATTCGCGGTTCCGGTGGTTTGTAACCTTCTCCATCTGGTAGTATAACTTGTTCTCGTCGTTCCGATCGTGTCCCACGACACCCAGGGGATTCGGTACTGAACAGTTGGGAGGGTGACTCAAGGCAGCTGGTTCTAGTTGAGCGACAGTGACGATGTTGGCGAAGCTCACATGCTTTTGTCCATTTCATCAGGCGTTGTCCGACAAAGGCTTTGATGGGCTAATCATCTGGCTAATTATTGTATTCGGACTAAGTGGACGCATTGGATGTGTCCAGGGTGCATTGAGGCTTGAAGATTGAATACATACCTGAGCTGGTTTGAAGATCTGTTCGTGCCGTGATTCTGGCTATTCTGGTCCACCGACATGGTAAGGAAGGAGCGTAACGCGGTTTTCGCAGTCTAATTTGTTTGTTGGGATTGACTATCTGTTTGTGGTTGATGAGCCTGTACTGGACAACACTAGAGTCCCTCTGTAAGGTAGCTGCATAAAGGTGCTAAGAACTTATTGTACTACACGGTACAACATACTGCTCTACCGTCCCTCTCATGTTACAAGGTAGAATTTGGAAACAATATAAGAGGTTGCCGTAAGAACTGGGCTGACGTCATCAACGTACTGTAGTTTATTCAAAATGGGGCTGATGTGTTACCAAGCCCTATCGGGACAGCCCTACTTAGAATCGTTGATAACTCGTCGGGCAGAACCCCAATCCCGTTAAATGTGAGCAAACCCCCAAACAGGTCAAGTTTTTCGGGCGGGCAGCGCATTTAGAGAGCCGTTCTTCCTCCCAGCTCCCACTTCCTTCATCCATCTTTCTACTCGAACTTCGGCCTCAAGCAAGTTCCCTACATCAGTAGCTGATCGTCCCACTCATAACAACTCCCATTCTCAGTCCAATTGCCTTCCGCTGCGCAGCGCTATATCACAGTACCACCAGTTATCCTCTCCAGCGTTCCGAATAATGTCGTCTCCTCCTCACTCTCTGCAAGTGCCGTCCCGAGGATCTAGCAAGAGAGCTCCTGAGCTGAGCACCGAAGAGCTTCAAAATGAGAAGCATGCCCTGTCAAAGAATATTTTCGATCGAAAGAAAAAGTTGAAAGGATTGCAGAAATCCACCAAGTCTTTTGACGCCGAGTAAGCTTCGAAGTCATTCGAATAAACATCATTGTTGAAGATCTGCTAATAAGCTTCAAAGTTATTGGGAAGAAAGAGCAATCATCGCCGACCATATTGTGCAACACACAAAACTTTCCAGAAAGATTAGCTCCACGAAATTTGCCATCAGCAAGGGACTGGCGGAGAAGGAGTCTATTGAAGCTTTCAACCAAACAAAGGAAGCTCAAAAGCTGCATGAACAAGAAGAAGCACAGCGAATGGACCATCGCTTATGTGAGAAGCAGTCGCAAAGGCTTCGAAAGACAAGCTTCGCGGAGTCGACGCAGCGAGCATGGGTGAAATTCTACACCTCGAGCAAACTAGGGCTTGACAGCCAAAAACTAGGTGCTGGAAGCCGCGACGCCCATATGCAGTCGACGTTCCGCCAAAATCTTCTAGCGTTGACCGGCCAAGTGGATCCCGTGGAGCGCAATGCTCGAGCATGGTGTCCGATAATGAGCACATGGATGTCGACAAGATCGATGGTCGCAGCTCACATATTCCCCTGGAAGTCCGGGCAAGACGCCATGATTGCGATCTTCGGGCCTGAGGCGGACAGGGAGCTGTTTTCGCCTTACAACGGCATGCTACTCTCTCGGGACGCAGAAGAGAAGTTTGATAATGGCGCTCTCGTGCTAGTGCCGCGCGTTAGCGACCTCGCCTCTGCCGGCGAAATTAGGGCTTGGAACGAGGCTGAGATCAAGCAATACAAGATCCGTGTGATACGCCCCAAAGACGCTGACATGAACGAACTCTGCCACCCCAGCTCAGACAAAACCTGGAACGAGCTCGAAAATGAACCTGTCACCTTTCAGGGTAGCTTCCGCCCTAGAGCCAGGTACCTATATTACGCGTATTGTGCGGCTATGTTACGTCGAGCTTACAACGTCGAGACACGGACAGACGCCTTGCAGAACTCGTTGGGCCAGAAATTCTGGGGGACGGTGGGGCCTTATATCCGGAAGAGCATGTTGCGGGGGTTTGTGGAGGAGCTGGGCCACGGGTTCGACGGTCTCATGGACGGGGCTATCCCCAACGGTGACGACGAGCCGGACGAAACCGGCATTGCTTCAGCCAACGCCCAAATACTTCGATCCCATGATCAGCAGGAGGAGCAGGAGGAGGATATTGACAAGCCCGTGTATTCCACCGTGCTCGACGAAGAAAGTGACGACGAGGACGACGACTGGGAGCGAGAGATGCAAGAGAGGTTTCTCTAGATGAAGCTGCCCGCCTTTGTACATCTCATTGAGAACCCTATGTAATACTTAGCAAGCACATATAATAAACCCTCCGAAGCGCTCCGAAACCTTACGATATGATGACACGAAGCAGCGAAGCTCTTTCTTGAACGTGTTGGACCTCCTCATTGAGTTTGTCGCACCCGGCTTTCGAAACACGGCGCGGTAAGCAGAATCTCCGTACATAGCAAGGAGCCGACATCCGAATAAAGCCTTGGGACTAGATTAACCTTGGGGAGCTCTTGTTGAAAGCAAAGGGAAGCGACGCGATTGGAGATAGGGAGTACCAGTCAAAGAGCTCTGCCCGCTCACTCCATTTCTGGAGTTGTTCATTCAAATGCGCGCTCAGCACATCAAGGCTTTGGTCAGAGTGAATGTTGACAAAGCAACAAAGATTAAAGCACTGAGAGTGCTCTGCTTTAGTCTTGAATTCAGTAGTGTAATGATGGCTATGACTTAAAGCTTTCAGACATATAGTTTCTATTCTTTATCAACCATTGTAGAACATCTAATATGCTGCTGCTGATGAGAGTGCTTTCTTTGAACAAGAACTACACTAAACACATTGAGGTTAACTGAACAACTTCAAAACACTATTACTATGTGTGAGTGAAATGATCACCATTTGTTAACTTAGATAAGTATCATGAAATACAATCAAACTTTAACTGAGTGCTAAGTTCTTCTGTAACACTTACATCACAATAAGTAAGTAAAGATCTATATAGAAAGCTCTTCACTTACAATTCTTTATTTCTTAATTGTTAATCTTTATTCATACAAGATCTCAACATCAGAACTTCATTAAATAACTATCTTAATGTAATGTTTTACATTATTATATATCTTATCTTTAAGTCTCTTATAGATAAGAGATTCATGAATTCACAATTTTAATAACTTTATCTTTTTAAAGAATA
>JAABUY010001272.1_pt1 | contig 35061 bp, 47 predicted proteins | sample 5560271 | NCBI WGS metagenome assembly JAABUY01 (sample SAMN10711886, study PRJNA513374) | rock metagenome | isolation source: Antarctica rocks | place: Antarctica: Victoria Land, University Valley
CAGTGATGACGCTGGCAGCGTGCTGCGGCCATGGGCGGCGCGCTGGAGCGCAGTCAGCTTGGAGAGCTTCAGGGCTTGGAGTGAACACTGGGGCGGCTCTCATACATGGGGCGCCTCCCTCTCGTGCATGTGTTTGCCTAGACATTCAGGGGCTGGTCAGGTGATGCTCGCTGAGCGCGTTGCCTGTGCATTGGAACACAGCCGGTGTGGGCAGCAGTCCTGCATTTCTTTGCACGGAGCGCCTGAATTGACGTCCATGTTTGTGCGCGCACACGCACCACTGCCTGTCTGTAGAACTTGAGCAGCATGAGAAAGTAGGGCAAATTTCCGGCGCGCTTGATAGATTTGGGACTCTCGGCCTGGCTGTTGTATTCAAGTTTTAAGTACTACTTGCAGCAGAGCCTGTTGACCTGCCTGGTTCTACCGCTTGGGCAGGTGGCTGCAATGAGAGCGCAAGCGTAGGGCGCCTCCAGCACACAACCGATCAGGCTATTAAGGGCTGGGGAACGTCTTCAGCCCCTAGCTGCGTGCCCCAGCAGCCAGCCTGACGCATGGCATGCGCATGCGCGTCGGCGCAACTTGCGGTCTCTCCAAGTGTCTCTCAAAGTCTCGGATGCAAGTGAAATGTCCCCGCCAGCTGAGCAGGGGTTACCGGCTGAGTAGGGGTTACAGGGCTGCAGCCTTGGACGATAAAAAGACTGGTCAATTTTTTGCACTCTATTTACTTGGAGTGACTAGAGTGCGGCTGCAGCGTCTTGTGGAAAAGTTTGAGGCTAAATTTCTTCAGTCTCAGCCAGCAACCCCGCTTGCGCACCTTGCTAGGCGCACAGAGTGCCTCGTTGCTGTAAACAACACCTCACGCTGCTCTGCTCTACCAGACAGGCTCCTGGCGCATGGCGAGCCTGGACAGCCTGTCTGACGAGCTGCTCGCAGACATCCTGAGCCGCGTGCCACAGCAGCAGACGCTGATCAGCCTGCCGCGCGTATGCAGGTGGGTGAGTGCTGCAAATTGTGCTGGCGTGATACAGGCTATGTACTTGTCCTCAACTCAGACCAGCGCCACCTTAGCCCAGCAGCTGGCAAAGTTTCCAGGGCGCAGGCGGTTCCGCGAAGTCTTGTTGGAGCCAACAAAGGTCTGGGAGCGCTTGGAAGACGGTTTTGCAGCGGCGTTCTGGCGCCCCGAAGGTCCGACAAGATGTTATGGATGCGCGTCCTTGTCCTTGTCTTGGTATGTTCATCCACTCACTGAAGTATGCACTCCACAGGCAAAGGCAGAGGTATGAACTTCAAGACGCGCCTTGTGAAGCTCGAGAAGTGGCTGGCCCGTCGCTGCCGCGCAGTGAGAGCGCTGGAGTTCACGTCGATGCAGAACGTTTATAGCTCACAGACCTGGGTAAATGTGCTTGTGGTGGTGGTCGAGGCCGCGCACGCCTCCCTGCGCACCATTCATGTGTACCTCGGACAGCGGGAAGGCACCCAAAGGGCCATGCAGAAGGGCAGCGTGCTGGCGTTCTCACACGCTATCAACCAGTGCCAGTCGCTGACGCACCTGGCAATATGCTTCCTGGAAGAGCACAGCCTGTGCGCACTGGGCCTAGCGGCCCTGCCGCAGTCACTGCAACGGCTGGAGCTCTTATGTGCACCAGGATACTTGCCTGGCGCCTGTACACTTGGAGGCAGCGAGGTCAGAGTCCTGGACCTAGCGGCGCTGCGCGGCCTGCCGCATCTCACGTGTGTGGTGCTGGGGCCGCGCTTCCCGCTCACATGCTCCGTGCCAGCGGGCTTGTCGCGCTTGACCGAGCTGGAAATCACGTCCGGGAAAGGCGTGGTGTTTGAGGAGGGGCTTAGGATGCCGGGGCTGCAGAGGCTGGCGCTGATGCTAGATGGCTTGGGGAACCACGTGCGGCTTCCCGCTCTGCAGGGCCTTGCAGGCCTCACAGAACTCTTCATAAGTGCCCGTGTGCTGGTGCCAAGGGACTTGACACCTTTGCGCTTCCTGCGCAGATTCTACCTGCTTGCCAGGGGCGTGCAGGCAATGTCATGGACGCCTGTGCTGCCCTCCGTGCTGCCCACATCGCTGACACTTCTGCAGGCGACCGGGAGGCTGCAGGCCTTCCCGGAGCAAGCCCTGGCGCTGCGGCACTTGGCGTGCCTGCATGTCCATGACAACTGCTTCACTGTGCTGCCTGCGGGGATGAGTGCGCTTTCAGAGCTGCAGTACCTGTCGCTAGGCTTCCCGGAGGACTCACACCCCAATAACCACGAGTCGATGCCCATTCTAGATACTGTTGCCCTTGGCGATCTGTCAGGCTTTCCCTGCATGAAGTCCCTTCGATTCTACAATTGCCAGGTTGCACTCTCACAGGACTTTGGTGTGCGGCACCATGCAGGCCTGATCGGAGTGTGGTTTTTTCGTGCGCAGCCGTGTCGGGGGTCAAGTGCTGTGGCTCTCTTGGCATTGCACCGGCAGCTGCTAGGGTCAATGGACTGGGGTGTGCAGCGCAATGCGGGCTGCCCGGAGGACTGGGTCAGGTTGATTGACGAGTATGCCTGAATGCGCATGTGAGCAGCATCGCTGAGCTGTTGGTGTGAGCCAAAGCAACAGGGGCACTGCATTTATGCAGTGCTGCTTTTGTGCTGTGAAGCATCCTCTTGTGACGGGTACACTGTTGCATGCGAGCGTGCCGCATGTGTGCATGTAAGACACTTCTGTGCTTTGTGTAAAGCACACACTTGCAGCTTGTCCATACACATCTGTTTCATGGAATTGTGCCATTACCTGGAACCAGATGTGAAGCTTTTGGGATGTGAAGCTTTTGGAATGATGATGCACGTCCTGCCCTGCAGTGCCCAGCATCCACATGAAATGAATGAATGAATGAATGAATGAAATGAATGAATGAAAGGCCCTTTGGTTGCGCGCGCCTTTCGCCGCACCCAGGGCGTATCTGGTTACAGCCTGTTTCAGCCAACTGCTGCATGCATGTCAATCAGGAGCAGAAACCTATTTGCCAGAGACTTTGTGCTCATGCGAGCGCGGCCTGTCCTCTTTTGTGATGGCATGCTGTGGTGATGCAGACGATACTGTGACCATGGGTCGCAGCTGCTGCATCAAAGTATTCAAAGGTGTCTTTGACCTGTGGACTGCTTCAACCGTCCTCTCAAGTCTTCTAGCTGCCTCCTGTCAAGCCGCGTGGCAGGTTTGCATTGAGAGCGCTGCAGGGCTGTACTGACAGCCCCATGGCAGCTGCCGAGCTTGCACTGCCTGGCCGCTCTGCGCGCGGCACGCATCTACAGAAAAGGCGTGTGTCTGGAGGACATGGATCGTGACTGGGCAGGTAGGCAGCCATGAGATGCACACAGCTTCTCCCATGCACTGGACCAGCCCACCCAGAAGCAGGGTAAAATTAGCCCTGTACGCATCATAGCGCTGCTCGATGTCTGGCAGAGTCTGGCAGACTACTTGAGGCAGGTACAGCCTCAGCCTAGTCCCAGCTGTCACACTTGCGCAGAGTGCCCGAGTGCGCAGCGCAGACCTCTCTCTGCGCCAGCTCAGCCTGCCGGACAATAACCTGGTCGCTATCTATGGCGAGCCTGGACAGCTTGTCGGACGAGCTGCTCGCAGACGTGCTGAGCCGCGTGCCACAGAAGCAGACGCTGACCAGCCTGCCGCTCGTATGCAGGTTGGTGAGTGCTGCAGGTTGAACTGACACGTAAGCCTGTACTTGTACTCAACTCAGACCAGCAGCTGATGAAGATATAGAGGCGCAGGCGGTTCCGCGAAGTCTTGTTAAAGCCAACCAAGGTCTGGGAGCGCTTGGATGACGGTTTTGCAGCGGCGTTCTGGCGCCCTGAAGGTCTGTTACTATTATACATCTGTGTTCTTGTCCATGTCTTTGGTACATTCAAGCGGTCACCAGTCACCAACGTATGCTACACAGGCACAGGCAGGGGCATGAACTTCAAGACGCGCCTGGCGAAGCTGGAAAGGTGGCTGGCCTGTCGCTGCCGCGCGGTGAGAGCACTGGAGATTACGTCGATGGATAACGTGTACAGCTCGCAGACCTGGGCGAACGTGCTTGCGGTGGTGGTTGAGGCTACGCACGCCGCCCTGCGCACCATTGACGTGTACCTAGGACAGCGAGGAGGCACCCAAGTGGCTTTGCAAAAGGGCAGCGTGCTGGCGTTCTCACACGCTATCAACCAGTGCCAGTCGCTGACGCACCTGAAAATATGCTTCTTAGAAGGGTACAGCCTGTGCGCACTGGACCTGGCGGCCCTGCCGCAGTCCCTGCAAGGGCTGGAGCTTTTTTGTGCACCAGGACACTTGCCTGGCGCCCGTCAGTTTGGAACTGATGAGGTCAAAGTCCTGGACCTAGCGGTGTTGCGCGGTCTGCCGCATCTCACAAGTGTGGTGCTGGGGCCGCGTTTTCCGCTCACGTGCTCCGTACCAGCGGGCTTGTCGCGCTTGACCGAGCTGGAGATCAACTCCTGGAGGGGCCTGGGTTTTGAGGTGGGGCTGGGGATGCCGGGGCTGCAGAGGCTGAGGCTGGTGTCACACAGCTTACAGAACCATGTGCAGCTTCCCGCTCTGCAGGGGCTTCTGGGCCTCACTGAGCTCTGTGTGAATGATCGCGTGCTGGTGCCAAGGGACTTGACACCTTTGCGCTTCCTGAGCAAATTTTGCCACTTTGCCTGGGGCGAGCAGGCACTGACATGGACGCCTGTGCTGCCCCAGTCGCTGACAGTTCTGCAGGCAACCGGGAGGCTGCAGGCATTTCCGGAGCAAGCCCTGGCGCTTCAGCAGTTGGCATACCTGCATCTCTCTGACAACTGCTTCACTGCACTGCCTGCGGGGATCACTGCGCTGTCAAAGCTGCAATACCTGACGCTAGGCTTCCCGGAGGACTCACACCCTGATAACGGTGACCCGCGCATGCGCATTCTGGATGCTGTCGCCCTTGGCGACCTGTCCGCGTTTCCCTGCATGACGACCCTCATCTTCTTCAACTGCCAAGTCGCACTCCCTCACAACTTTGGTGTGCGGCGCCATGCGCGCCTGGAGAAAGTGTTGTTTGACTGCGCGCAGCCGTGCCGGGGGTTGAGTCTTGCAGCGCTCCTGGCACTGCACCAGCCGCTGGTAGGGTCAGGGCGCTGAGGATGTGAGCGCTGAGGGCTGCGCGGATGACTGCATCAGGGCATTTGATGAGTATGCCTGATTGCGCATGTGAGCGGCAGCGCTGAGCTGGTGGTGTGAGCGATGCACCCAAGGGCAATGCGTTTATGCAGCGCTGCTGTCGTGCTGTGAAGCATGCCCTTATGCGGTGGACACTGTTGCATGAGTGCGCATGCTGCATGCATGACATTCATGTGCTTTGAAGCAAAAACACACTTGCAGCTTGCCGCTTTATCTTTCTTTCACGCCTGTTAGTTTTGTTGTGGTGCCATCGCCTGGATCATTTGCTGTGACGCTTTATGGGATGAGGCTGCACATCCTGCCCTGCAGAGCCTGGCATCCACTGCATGCTGCATACATGTTGCATAAGGAGGAGCTTGCCTGCCAGAGGCTTTGTGCTCATGTACCAGCACGGTCTGTCCACTTTACCATTGGCATGCTGAGGTGATGGAGAAAGTACTATGCTATGGATCCGCAGCTGCCACGGTGTCACACTGCAGAAGTGTGTTGTTCACCCAATGACTGCTCAACTTATCTTCTCAAGCGGTCTAGCTGCATTCTGTCAAGCCGCATGGTAGGTATGCACTGAGAGCGCATGCATACACAGGCTTCCAAAGTATGTGCATGCAGACAAGTGTCTGTAAAGTATGCTGACAAATTAACAATCCACACAGCTGCTTGCTGCGCTCGGTCCAGGCGCGCAAACCAGCCGGCCTGGACTTGCGGATGGCCCCCAGAAGCAGGGTAGTAGCCCTGTACATTTCAAAGCTCAAGCTGACGCCTGCTCCAGTCTGGCTGCGCTGGTACAGCTATCATCCAGTCCCAGCCAGCACATCAGGGTCCAGGTGCTTTCGCACTGTGCAATTGGTGCACAGAGTGCATGAGTGCACAGCGCAAAAGTCGCGCTGCGCAAGCTCAGCCTGTCGAACCACATCTCAGTCACATGGCGAGCCTGGACAGCTTGTCGGACGAGCTGCTCGCAGAGGTCCTGAGCCGCGTGCCACAAAAGCAGACGCTGACCAGCCTGCCGCGCGTGTGCAGGTGTTCAAGTACTTGTGCTCACCTAGTGCTGCAGGTTGTACTGGCGTGTGAGCCTGTACTTGTGCTCAGCTCAGACCAGCTGCTGGTGAAGTTTCCAGGGGCGCAGGCAGTTCCGCGACGTCCTATTGGAGCCGATCAAGGTCTGGGAGCGCTTGGACAACGGTTTTGCAGCGGCGTTCTGGCGCCCGGAAGGTCTGTTGTGGACCCACGTCCCTATCATTGTCTTGGTGCGTTCAACAACATTTCACCGTTGTGCGCGCTCCACAGGCACAGGCAGAGGTATGAACCTCAAGACGCGCATAGCAAAGCTGGAGAAGTGGCTGGCCCGTCGCTGCTGCGCAGTGAGAGCGCTGGAGTTCACGTCGACGGATAACGTGTACAGCTCGCAGACCTGGGTCAACGTGCTTGCGGTGGTAGTTGAGGCTACGCACGCCTCCCTGCGCACCATTGACGTGTACCTAGGACAGCGGAAAGGCACCCAAGTGGCTTTGCAGAAGGGCAGCGTGCTGGTGCTCTCACGCGCTATCGACCAGTGCCAGTCGCTGACGCACCTGACAATATGCTTTTTGGAAGAGCACAGCCTGTGCGCACTGGGCCTGGCGGCCCTGCCGCAGTCACTGCAACGGCTGGAGCTCTCATTTGCACGAGGATACGTGCCTGCCGCCTATCCTTTGGGAAGCAGTGCGGTCAAAGTCCTGGACCTAGCGGTGCTGCGCAGTCTGCCGCATCTCACAAGTGTGGTGCTGGGGCCGCGTTTCCCGCTCACGTGCTCCGTACCAGCGGGCTTGTCGTGCGTGACCGAGCTGAACATCAATTCCTGGAGAGGCGTGGTGTTTCAGGATGGGCTGGGGATGCCGGGGCTGCGGAGGCTGGCGCTAGTGCCACTCAGCCCACGGAACCATGTGCGGCTTCCAGCTCTGCAGGGGCTCCCGGGCCTCACTAGACTCAGCATAAATGAACGCGTGCTGGTGCCAAGGGACTTGACACCTTTGCGCCTCCTGCGCACATTCTGCCACTTTGCCTATGGCGCGCAGGCACTGGCATGGACGCCTGTGCTGCCCCAATCACTGACATTTCTGCAGGCGACCGGGAGGCTGCAGGCATTCCCGGAGCAAGCCCTGGCGCTCCAGCAGTTGGCGTACCTGCGGCTCGATCAGAAATTGCTTCACTGCGCTGCCTGTGGGGATAACACAATTGTCAAAGCTGCAACACCTAGCGTCAGGCTTCCTGAAGAACTTCGCTTATGGGCATAACCCACGCATTCTGCGCATTCTGGATGCTGTCGCCCTTGGTGACCTGTCAGCCTTTCCCTGCATGACGACCCTCAGATTCACTGACTGCCAAGTCGCATTTTCAGACGACTTTGGTGTGCGGCACCATGCGCGCCTGGACAAAGTATTGCTTGACTGCGCGGAGGCCTGTCCCGGGTCAAGTGCTGCGGCTCTCTTGGCACTGCACCGGCAGCTGGTAGGGTCAGGGCACAAGGGTGTGAAGCGCAGGTTCTTGTGCTGCAGCCCGGAGGAGTGGATCAGTTTGGTTGCCGAGGAGTATGCCGCATCGTGCGCGTGAGCAGCAGCGCTGAGCTGTTGGTGAGAGCGATGCAGACAGGGGCAGTGCATTTACGCTGTGCTGCTGTCATGCCCGTGAAGAATCCCTCTATGATGGTGTGCCCCTGCATGCATGAGCATGCCACATGCCCTTCTGCAAGACTTCCAGGTGCAATCTAGCAAGCACGCACTTGCAGCTTGTACATATATCTCTCTTTTCTGCATGTGTGTTTTGTGTTGGTGCCATCCACTGTATCCATCTGATGTAGACTCCTTTCTTGAAGAGAGCGGCACGCCCTGCCCTGCAGTGCCTGGCATCCACTGCACGCTGCATGTATGTTATGTTAAATGGAGCAGACAATTGCCTGCCAGTGCTTTGCGCTCGTGTACAAATGCAGCCTGTCCACATTCCTATGGCATGCTGAGGTGATGCAGAGGATACCACTATCAATGTAGTATGCAGTAGTACTATGCTATGGGTCGCATATGACGCCGTGGCATTCTGCCAAGAAAGGCAACCGGCCCATTGATTGCTCAACCCTTCCTCTCAAGCGCTCTTACTGCTTTGTGTCAAGCCGCATGGTAAGTACGAACTGAGAACGCATGCATACACAGGCAGCCTGTTGCAGCCTGCACTGCTGCGGCGCTGCCGCTGGAGCAGTGCATGCAGACATGTGACCCACATGATGTGAGTATGTATGAGTAAAATTTGGTGGCACGTTGATCTCTTACACGGCTGCTTGCTGCGGTCGGTCCAGAGGCGCACGCAGACCAGCACTCCGCTCCAGATGGCCCACCCAGAAGCAGGGTCATTAATGTTACAACACATCTCGTCACGGCTGTTTTTGTCTACTAATGTAGTAGATCTCAACCGTCTACTAAAGTAGTAGACTGCACCGATGCGTCCTTGAAAAAGTGCCCAAACGCGAACAAGCGCACAACGCCAAGTTGTGCGCACCTCTCAGAGAGCCATTCTATGCTGCACGCTGGCTGTCAAGACAGTACTAAAGCACCCAGGTGCTTCAGCAGCTCGCCAGCCGCTCCGAAGCAGCGGCACAGGAGCATGCCAGGTCTGCGCGAGCCATGCATGGTGAACTGTGCACATGGGTCCCCCTTTTCTGGAGTGTTCGAAGGGGCTGGTGGACACCGTACTACAGTGTGCAGCAGTGCCCGCACATGGTGGCACAGACTGCCATCCGCGCCTGCGACCTTTGACGAGCTCAATCTGCTGGTGTTGTTCTTGAGCCTGCACCTCTCAAGGTGATGCAGTGCTGCACAGGCTATTACATGAGCGCGCTATGCAGTGACTGCTTTTGCAACGCTCAGTAGTGTTGACACGCACTGCTTGTGCAGGCAACGATGAGGAGAACATGGGCGTGCGTGATGATGTATGGACAAGGAGCAGCCAGTAAGGCATTGCAGTAGTGTTGACTGAGGTGAGGAGTGACGCCTAGCACAAGGCAGAGGCTGAGCTGGTAACCAAGCGCGTCACGTTTGCCGGCGAGCGGGGTCAGCAGCCAGAGCAGCAGCATTGCAAGCTGTTAATGAGGAATAGGGCTAGTTCTTCTGCTCAAGTCACAGGACACAACTGCAGCACTGTTCTGCTGTGGACCCCGCGCGCTCCGCCAGCAGTGCCGCATGGCGCTGACGAGCAAGGCGCTGGGTGCTACTGCAGGTATGGCTGAGGCGCAGCCCAGACGCGACGATGGAACTGCGCGCCCGCACTGCGTGCAGCTGTCGCCGCGCGGACAGAGCCGCGCCACTGACGGCCGTGCCGGGCGTGCCTGGTGCAGGCGCGCCCTGTGCCGCGGCATTCGAAGCTGCCGTGCGTGCTGTGCGCCCCGCGCGCCCTGCCAGCAAGGCGGCATGGCGGGGCATGGCGCTGAGTGCTACTGGGCAGCTATATGGGACGCTGGCCACGCGTGCAGGCCGCACGCCCCAAGCCGGATGCGTACGAGGCCAGGGATGAGGCTGCAACGGCGCCGCCGCACAAGAAGGCGCGCTGCGCCCAGCGCAGGCATCGGGCAGCGGCGCGCCCGCGCGCCGCGGGCGCCCGGGGGGCCGGTGCGCCCGCGTGGCGCGCGGCGGCGCCGGCGCCGGCCAGCAGCTCAGCGACACGCCCCAACGGACTCGGCTGCGCACTCGTGGCGCCCAGTGAAGGCGCGCGCAGGCTGCGAAGGCGTCGCACGCCTCTGCCGTCGCCCGGTGCAGCGCCGCCAGCGTGGGGCGCGAGCGGCTTGCGCAGCAAGGACAGGCAGGTGCGCGGTGGTCGCTGGCACGCACCTGCGCTCCTGGCACCTCCGCAGGCGCCCAGAGTAGACGCGCCCGTGCCCGCTCCGCCCCCAGTGCCACCCAGGGGCCCGGCGCAGGCGGGCCCGAGCCCGCGCCCACAGCGCATTTGCCGCCTGCAGCTGAGCTCGGTACAGGCTGCGCAAGCCGGCGCCGCGGCTGCTGCCAGTGCCTCCCGGTACTGGCCTGGGCGTGCCCGGATGGCGGCCTGGAGGTGCTCCTCCCCCACCCGGTCGCCGCAGACGGCGTGGCCGCATGTTTCGGCATCGACCGCTGTGCTGGTCTCCACTGCGGGCGCCGCCAGACGTCGCGCCGCGCGCCGGACGCCGGCCGGCATGGCGCAAGAGGCACCTGCGGCGGCCAGCGGCGCGCCCGCGCGCGCCGTGGGTGCTGGGGCACCTGCGCGGCGTCCGGCGGCGCCCGCATTGGAGACCGGCACAGCAATGAATGCCGAAACACACGGCCACGCCGTCTGCGGCGACCGGGTGCGGGAGGAGCACCTCCAGGCCGCCATCCGGGCACACCCACGACCAGCACTTCATGGAGGAGGTGCAGCCAAAACGCGATGCCGAGACTGTGTGCTTGCTCTGCGTGCAGCTGTCGCCGCGCGGACAAAGAGCCGCGCCACTGACGGTTGTGTCGAGCGTGCCTACTGCAGGCGCGCCCCGTGCCGCGGCAGCCGAAGCTCTTGCGCGTGCCGTGCGCGCCGCGCGCTTTGCCAGCGGTGCTGCATGGCGCTGACGATCGTGGGTTGTGGGTGCCATGCAGGCGCGGCGGAGGAAGGCTGGGCAAGAGGCTAAGGCTACACCGGGGGACGTCGTGCAGCTGTTGTTGCGCAGCACACAATGTCGCGCCACTGGCAGAAAAGTCTTGTGTGCCTGCAGCAGGCGCGCCCTACGCTGCGACAATTTAAGATGCTCGCGCGTGCTGTGTGCCAAGCGCGCTCTGCCAGGGGTACTGCAATTGCACTGGCGACAAGTACGCTACGTGCCATGCAGGCGCGGCAGAGGCGCAGCGGGGCAGCGCAGCGGCCGGCATGTTGGCAAGCCTTCATGCATGTGCCGCATTGGCACGCCGACAACACGCGGAGCAGCTCAGACAGAGCACAATCAGCACCCAGGTCGTTGAAGAACCAAGGTCGTTAAGAAACGCATCTGCCATCATGCAGCGTGACCATCATGCCGCAGCATTGCCAGCTTGCCGCTTCCGGGGCGATGACTGTGCAGTGCAGCGCATACATGGCGCTGGCCTTCCAATGACATGAAGTGGGAAAGGTGGAGTTCTGCTTGAAATGGTATGTGCTGGAGGCTCAGCCCGCCTGGTTGCAGCACAAGCTGCATCTGTCAGCATGTGGGCTGATGCGCAGCCATGGCAGATCACTCGCATGCGTCTCTGCATACAGCCTCAGCCCGTCTCAGCCTGAAGAATACCGTCTCTCCCTACCAAAGTTTGCACACCACCTCTGGATACATACCTCATCCTGTGCCTGGCGCATTTGGCTGCTGTGCTGCGCCAGTGCAGCCTTCATGCGCTTCAGCGTGCCAATGAGCGCCCGTGCACCAATGCAGCGACGCATTGCAGTACCGTTCATGCGTGGCGCTGAGCCTCGATCCCAAGCGTGTCAGGGGCTGACAGGTGCCTCAACAAGAGGCGTGTGGAGGCTCAACCAGCCTAACTGCAGCACGAGCTGCATCTGTCAGGACATGGGCTGATGCGCAGCCAAGGGCTAACCCGCATGTGTCTCTGTTCACACCCTCAAACCCATCTCAGCCTGGACCCATTCCATCCTCCCACGCCAGACTTTGCACACCACCTCTGACCTCATGCTACGCCAGGCGTTCCGGCTGCTGTACTGCGCCCATGCAGCGTTCATGCGCTCAGCGTCCCAACGGACGCCTGTTGCAGCGACGCAGCGACGTGTTGCAGTGCCGTGCATGCGTGGCGCTTGGCCTCAGCGCGCCGGCATCACCGCTGGCAGAGAGCACGGGGCACACTTCGCATGCAAGCATATTTGAGTCCCGTGCGCAGGCCAAGCCTGCTGCATGCACGCCTGACACAGCCGCCAGTGGCATGACCATGTCCGCGCGTGCGACAACAGCTACACGCTGTCTTGGCAGAACAGCCTTCACATTGCGCCGGCTGTGCCTTTGCCGCGCCCTTGTATTACACAGCGCCCTTGACATAAGCGCCTGCGCAACAGTAGCAGACACGCACCTCGTGAACTGCAGCGCAGGGCACACCGCTGCAGACTTGCCAAAGTGCGCTGCCGGTGGGCGCATCGGACGTCGCGCGGCAATGGCTACACACAGTCCTGGCGCGCACTCTTGGCGTTGCACACCGGCCGGGCGCGGTGCATCCCGTGGGGCCGCAGGCGGGGCGGATGGGGGTGCGCTTCCAGGCTGCAGACCTCGGCCTTGTGACCGGCCAGGCGCGCGGCAGGCGTGGGCGCGCGCAGGTCGGTCAGCAGGATGCGCCGGTCCTGCTTGCCGGTCGCCAGCGTGTGGCCGCCCCGAGCCAGCGCGCCACGCGCCCGCGGTGTAGGCACAGCTTGCGCACCAGCGTCTCCTGCGCCCGGCGCGCCGCCGTTCGGGCAGGGCGCCATGCTGCAGCGCCTGGTGGCGCAGCGCAACCCTCGGCCGCCCGCCAGCGGCCCGGACGGCAGAGCGCGCCGCGCCCGCCGCGTCCGCCGCGCGCCGCTCAGGGCCGCGGCCGCACAGCACTCCGCCGACGGGGGCTGCACCGCGTGCGCGCACTCTGCCAGAGCAGACCGGCGGCGCCAGGGGAGCCGGCCGGGGCGCGTGCGCGCGTCCGCACCCAGCGCCACGCCCGCAGTGCACTCCCGCGGCGTGCGGACAGGCGGCGGCGCCAACGGCGGACCCGCGCAGGGCCCTGCGCGGGTCCTTTAGCCAGGCGCCGGCGCCGGCGCTGGGCACGCCCCACATGCGCAGCGCACCCCGGGCGCCTCCACGAAGCATGCCGCCGCTGCGGGGTGTGCAGTGCGGCGCGCGGCCATGCACCGCGACGCGCACCGCAGCTGCACACCACGGCCGCGTCATAGATGCGCGCGGCGCCTTGTTGGTTCCGACTGCCAGGTAGTCGCCGCGCTGCGTACACGCCACCGTGCACACCGCGCGTCCTTCAGCGCGGCCAGCGACTCCACCTGCGCACCAGGGCATGGCTGCAGGGCGCGCTGGCAAGGTGCGAGCCACGCCGCCAGCCCGCCAGCCCCTTCGGCAGCCGCACACCCCACGCGCCGGACACCAGCAGGCGCAGCAGCCCCCACGCGCCCTCTACTGCAGCAACGCACGCGCTGGGCGCGTGAGCACAGCCTGACCGCGAGCGCGGACGCGGCCGCCATGACCTCGAGCGCCGCCTGCATAGCACCCAGCGCTCGTGCTGTCAGCGCCTTCAGAGCTCCAACAGCAGAGCGCGCGGGGTGCACGGCGCCCAACATGACCGCCAAGTGGCGTGCAAAGCACCCAATGCCCTTGCCATCAGCTCCCAGGCAAGCACCACTGGTACAGCGCGCAGGCTCCACAGCAGAGTCCTGCTGCTATAGCTTCCCATGACTCGGCCGAGCGAGCAGCCCAAGCCTCACTAGTTGCTTGCGCTGCTGCACGCCCCGCTCACCAGCAAACATGTTGCGCTTACAAGTCAGCGCAGCTGATACCTCACGCCAAGCGTCATTCCTTGCCTCAGTGTCAGCAGCACAGCTGCTGTTACAGAGGCACAGCTCCGCGCTGCTTTGATTGGTGCTCCTTGTGGGAAGTCGACCACAACAGGGCAATCATGATGAGTTGCACCAGCCGGTGTTCCGCCTCAGAGCCTGCACAAGCAGTGAACTGTAGTCAGCAAGACAAAGAACGGACGTAGAGTGTACTTACTCTCGCTTGTTAAGCGCTAGCGCTGTGCCACCTGAGGACATGTCGAGAGGACATGACACGCGGAGCTCGTCAATGGTCGCAGGCGCTGATGGCAGTCTGTGCCACCATGTGCGGGCACTGCTGCACACTGTAGTACGGTGTCCACCAGCCCCTTCGAACACTCCAGAAAAGGGGGACCCATGTGCACAGTTCACCATGCATGGCTCGCGCAGACCTGGCATGCTCCTGTGCCGCTGCTTCGGAGCGGCTGGCGAGCTGCTGAAGCACCTGGGTGCTTTGTACTGTCTTGACAGCCAGCGTGCAGCATAGAATGGCTAGCTGAGAGGTGCGCACAACTTGGCGTTGTGCGCTTGTTCGCGTTTGGGCACTTTTTCAAGGACGCATCGGTGCAGTCTACTACTTTAGGAGACGGTTGAGATCTACTACATTAGTAGACAAAAGCTGTCAACATTAACTGTATAACAATAGCCCTGTACGTCTAAAAGCAGCCAAGTCCTGACATCATCCAGTCCCAGCCAGAACACCTGTGTCCTGGCAATTGCGCACTGTGCAGTTGGTGCTTAGAGTGCCAGAGTGCACAGCGTAGAAGTCGCGCTGCGCCAGCTCAGCCTCTCGAACGACAACTCAGTCGCATGCCAAGCCTGGCCTGCTTGTCAGACGAGCTGCTCGCAGAGGTCCTGAGACGCGTGCCACAAGAGCAGACGCTGACCAGCCTGCCGCGCGTATGCAGGTAATTGAGTGCTGCAGGTTGTACTGGCATGTAAGCCTGTGCTTGTATTCAACTCAGATCAGAAGCTGACGAAGGCTCCTGAGGCGCAGGCGGTTCCGCGACGTCTTGTTGGAGCCGACCAAGGTCTGGGAGCGCTTGGGCAATGGTTTTGCCGCGGCCTTCTGGCGCCCTGAAGGTTTGTAAATGTTTTCTGGGTGCACATCCTTGTCCTTGACTTGGTGCAGTCACCCTGTAACCGGTGTGCGCGCTCCACAGGCAGAGGCAGTGGCATGAACTTCAAGACGCGTCTGGCGAAGTTGGAAAGGTGGCTGGCCCGTCGCTGCCGCGCAGTGAAAGCGCTGGAGTTTACGTCCTTGGAGAACGTGTACAGCTCTCAGACCTGGGTAAATGTACTTGTGGGGGTGGGTGAGGCTACGCACGCCTCCCTGCGCACCATTCACGTGTTCCTAGGACAGCAGGAAAGCACCCGAGTGGCCAAGCAGACGGGCACCGTGCTGGCGTTCTCACACGCTGTTGGCCAGTGCCAGTCGCTGACGCACCTGACCATATGCCTTTTGGAAGAGCACAGCCTGTATGCACTGGGCCGGACGGCCCTGCCGCAGTTGCTGCAACGGCTGGAGCTCACATGTGCACCAGGATGCTTGCCTGTCGCCCGTCACTTTGACCTCAGCGAGGTCAGAGTCTTGGACCTAGCGTTGCTGCGCGGCCTGCCGCATCTCACGAGTGTGGTGCTGGGGCCGCACTTCCCGCTCACGTGCTCCATGCCAGCCGGCTTGTCGCGCTTGACCGAGCTGGACATCAATTCCTGGGAGGCGTGGTGTTTCAGCAGGGGCTGGGGATGCCAGGGCTGCAGAGGCTGGCGCTAGTGCTACACAGCGTACGGACCCATGCGCAGCTTCCCGCTCTGCAGGGGCTCTCTGGCCTCACTATGCTTCTTGTGAACGACCGCGTACTGGTGCCAAGGGACTTGACACCTTTGCGCCTCCTGCGCGAGTTCTACCAGCTTGCCCGGGGCGCGCACACGTTGCCATGGACGCCTGTGCTGCCCGAGGCACTGACAGTTCTGCAGGTGACCGGGGGGCTGAAGGCCTTCCCTAAGCAAGTTTTGCCGCTTTGGCAGTTGGCGTACCTAGACCTCTCTAACAACCACTTCTCGGCGCTGCCTGCGGGGATGACTGCGCTGTTCAACCTGCAGTACCTGGCGTTGGGCTTCCCGAGGTTAATCGCTGAAGAGAATGACTTGCGCACTCTGGATGCTGTCGCGCTTGGCGACCTGTCAGCCTTTCCCTGCATGACGACCCTCAGGTTCTCTGACTGCCAAGTCGCACTCCCTCACAACTTTGGTGTGCGCCACCATGCGCGCCTGGACAAAGTCTTGTTTGACTGCGCGCAGCCATGTCGGGGGCCGAGTGCTGCGGCTCTTCTGGCATTGCACAGGCAGCTCTTAAGGTCAGGGCACAGGGGTGTGGAGTGCAGTTTTTTGGGCGGAACCCCCTTGGAGGTGTGGGTCAGGTGGGTCAACGAGAATGCCTGATTGTGCATGTAAGCAGCAGCGCTGAGCTGTTGGTGAGAGCGATGCAGACAGGGGAAATGCGTTTACGCAGCGCTGCTGACTTGCTGTGAAGCATCCCTTTGCGAGTGACGCTGTTGCATGCCTGAGCACGCCACATGCTTGCATGCAAGATGCTCGTATGCTATGTAGCAAGAGCACACTTGCAGCTTGCCCAGACATTTCTCTTTCATGCCTGTGTCGCTTGTGTTGGTGCCATTCACTGGAAGCTTTGTTCTGCAGTTCTGCTGTGAAATCTCTCTAGATTAGGCCTTGCCGTAAACTTGTTGCTGTAACTTGTTTCTATTGAGGCTGTGACGCCCTGCTCTGCAGTGCCTGGCAAGCACTGCATGCTGCGTGCATGCCATTGGCGGAGGAGTGGTCACTTGTCTGCCAAGTGTTCTGCGCACATGTACCAGCGCGGCCTGTCCACCTCCACATTGGCGTGCTGTGGTGGTGCAAAGGATACAACGCTATGGGTGGCAGCTACTACGTAAAATGCGCATATATGTCGGTGATCTGTTGACATCTGTTGACTGCTTAATCCATTTGCTGAAGTACTCTAGCTGCCTTCTGTCAAGCATGCGAACAGCATGCCAAATGGCAGGTTTGGACTGTGAGCGCTGCGGGGGTGCACCGAAGGCGCACCGAAGGCGCCGTAGTAGCTGCTGGGCTAGCACTGCCCGGCCGCTCTGCATGCGACACCCATGTGCAGCTACGGGGAATGTCTGAGGACGCAAATTATTGGGCAGATAAGCAGCCATGTAGTGCATAAACAGTTTGCCTGTTGCGGCCTGCACTGCTGCAGCAATGCATCTGGCGCATTTGCATGCAGACGAGTATCAGGACAATACGTTGGCACGTGAACAGGTCACATAGCTGCTTGCTGCGGTCAGATGCGCACGCAAACCACTTGCGCCACCCACTTTGATCCTCGCCGAGATGTACATGGCACCCGAGGGCCACCAAGTGGTCCACCCAGGGTAACAGCCTTGTACGTTCAAAGTTCAGCTGTGTCGGGAAATCGCTGATAATTCATTTATCTGCCTCCAGTCTGGCAGAGGCTGTGATCTCGTCCCAGCCCGCACACCGGGGCCCCGGTGCTTGCGCACCGTGCAGTCGGTGACACAGAGTGCCTAAGCGCACGACGCAGACCTCGCGCTGCGCCAGCGCAGCCCGTGAGACGGCAACCTGTTCGCATGGCGAGCCTGGACAGCTTGTCAGACGAGCTGCTCGTGGACATCCTGAGCCGCGTGCCACAAAAGCAGACGCTGGTCAGCCTGCCGCGCGTATGCAGGTGGGCTGGTGCTGCAGGTTGTGCTGGCGTGTGGCCGTTCCTTGTGCTCCTCTCAGGCCAGCAGCTGATGACGCTTCCAGAGACGCAGGCGGTTCCGCGACGTCCTGTTGCAGCCCACCAAGGTCTGGGAGCGCTTGGACAACGGCTTTGCTGCGGCGTTCTGGCGCCCAAAAGGTCTGCAACTTGTGTTTTTGGTCCCTCACTCTGATCTTGATGCGTTTAAAGTGTTGCTGACACGCGCGCCCCACAGGCACAGGCAGGGGCATGAACTTCAAGACGCGCCTGGCCAAGCTGGAGAAGTGGCTGGGACCGCGCTGCCGCACCACAAAGGAGCTGCACTTCACGGTGCAATACGCGACCTCGAGGGCCTGCTCGCAAAACTGGGCCAAGGTGCTGATAGCGCTGGTCGAGGCCGCGCACGTATCGCTGAGGACCATCGACGTGTGCTTCCAGATGAGATGGGACATGCCGTACATGCAGCTCTTTGTGCCGGCGGCCAGCGTGCTGGCCTTTTCCACGGCTGTCAGCCGGTGCCAGTCGCTGGCGCACCTGTCCATCGTGTTCCTCGAAAAGTACAGCCTGCGCGCGCTGGACTTGGCCGCCCTGCCGCAGTCCCTGCAGTGGCTGCAGCTGTCGTTTGACCCAGGGTGGGACTTTGATGGGGGTTCGACTATTGCGGTGCTGGTGTGGGCGGGTTCAAGGTCCTGGACCTGACAGCGCTGCGCGGCCTGCCGCACCTCGCGCGCGTGAAGCTGGGGCCGCACCTGCCGCTGGCGTGCTCCGTGCCGGCCGGGCTGTCGCGCCTGACTGAGCTGCACGTCGGAACCCGGAAGGGGCTCGGGTTTGAGGAGGGCCTGGCGCTGCCGGGGCTGCAGAAGCTCGTATTCTCCCGCAGCGCACAGAGGCCCCCGTGCAGCTGCCCGCCCTGCAGGCGCTGCCCGGCCTCACCGAGCTGCGCGTGAACGACTGCGTGTCGCTGCCGGCCAGCCTGACGGCCTGGCGCCTGCTGCGCACTTTCAGCCTGTGCGCTGACGGCGAGCAGGGCCTGGCGGGCGTGCCAGCGCTGCCCGACACGCTGGCTGCCCTGCATGTGTGCGGGCGGCTAGGGACGTTCCCGGGGCAGGCCCTGGCCATGGGCGGGCTGGTGAGCCTGCGCCTGGAGGACAACTGCTTTGCCGCGCTGCCCGAGGCGGTGACGGCGCTGTCACAGCTGCAGAGCCTGTCGCTCGGCTTCCCGCACGACCCGGAAGCGTTCGGCTTTAACGACCTGCGGGTGCTGAATGTTGAAGCGCTGGGCGACCTGTCCGCATTCCCCTGCATGCTGGACATGTACTTTTACCGCTGCCGCGTCAGGACCACGATGTACTTGGGGGCGCGCCGCCACGCGCGCCTGCGGCGCGTGTACTTTGCTTTCGCGGAGCCCTGCCAGGGCGTGAGCGCGGAGGCGGTGCTGGCGCTGCACCGGCAGCTGAAGGCCGACCAGCGCGAGGGTGTGGTGCGCTCTTGCGGTGGCAGGGTGGAACATTGGAACACGTTGACTGACTGGTACGGGTACCTCTCCCTGTGAGCAGGGGCGCTGCGTCTGTTTAGTGCGAGCGGCGTGTCCGTGAACACTGGGTTGCCGCGCTGTTGTCGTTGTCAAGCTGCGAAGCACCCTCCTTATGTGCATCAGCTGTTGCGTTTCTGAGCTCGCTGCACGCCTGCCTGGCGCGGCAGGTCTTGCATGCGTACATACATGCACCCCTGCATGCGCTCATCCTTTGCTTTTGATATCATGTGCTCATACCTGCACGCTAGCTTGCAAGTTGCCATGCAGTCCTAGGCTTGTAGATAGGCATTTGCGAGCTCATCTGGCCAAATTTTTTCAAGGGTCTTTGGGATGAAGCTCCCACGCTCGAAAATGGGTTTGCTGGCCTGCCTTCGCATAAACTTGCTAAGACCAGCGACCAAAGTCATATACATCTTGCGAAGACCAGCGACCAAAATTATATGCGTCTTAACAGGCCTCACACTACGTACACCCGTTACGTAAATGTGCCGGGTTTGCATGCTGCTCTTCTACAGGAATGCATGCAAGCCGTGCTGCTATCTTGTGTTGACAGATGCTGCCTTATGCCCCGCGTGCAATGGCCACCTGGTGGCAAGATTCAAACTGTAGGGTTCCAACAGCGACCCTACTAATGCAACTTTTTTTCAACCAGCTGGAATTGCGAGCGCTCAACACCTCCTTTCACCGTGCCATCTGAGTACTGTTGCCTGGTGTTATACGCTGCCGTTTTTACACTTCGCGCCTGTCTTTCGCTTCAGCATTCACTGCAGGCCTGTGGAGCAGGCCTTGCGCATTGCAGGTGCGGACTAGCTTTCTGTAGGGTGCAGGTCGTTTGTTGAGACCGCGAGGGGTCCTTGCTTACGTGCTCAAGGCAAGCAGGCATGCTTGCACTTGAAGTGCTGCATAGCAGCTTCGCACTCTTCCCCCTGCACGCACTGCAGTATTTGGGACAGGTGCGCTGCAGCACAACAGCCGCTCTCGCGTCAGCAGTGCGGGGTAGGCGCGCAGGCATGCAGCTGCCCCTGCTGGCGCTGGCGGTCGCGCTGCTCGCGGGCAGCGCTTCCGCCGGTCTTGGAGATGATATCAGGTCGTCCTTCAGCGACCTGGGGAGCGAGATAGCCACTATCGCGGACGTTGCCGCCAACGGCACCATCCAGGCTCTGCAGACAACCAGTGCGCCACTCTGTTGATGCGAGGGAAGCCGTCTGGGCCGTGTAGCACTGTCCCCTTTACTCTTGGGCAGCAGCGGCACACTGTCTGCATACACGCAAGAGAGCTCCATAGCAGCAGAGACTTGGGAACGCCGCGGCGCCGCCGCGCGGCACAAGGCAGAGGGCGACCGCGGTGCAGGCATGCGAGCGGGCTTGCGAGCGCTGTCCTGTGTCCACTTGCGGGGACAGAGGCGAGTCAGCCTGCTCCACGCAGGCCAGGCGCTGAGCACGGTGGCGCACAAGGCTGGCGACCTGGTGGACCGGGCGAGCCGGCGCGTGCAGACCGTGGAGCACACGGTCCAGGTGAGCCGGCCCGCGCGTCACTGTGCCTGGCTGGTGGCCCTGTGGGTGGGGCGAGCAGCCGCGACCAGACTGTGGAACATGCAAGTTCCTTTGTGAGCTGGCACGCCTCTTGTGTGCACCGGCTGGTGGCCTGGGTGGACCGCCAGTGTCTGCGCGTCCAGGCCGTGGGGCACGCGGGCCGGGTGAGCTGGCACACTGGGAGTCCCCTCCTTGGCCAGTGACCTGATGGTTGGGCGAAGAGGCGTGTGCAGACAATGGTGCACGCGACTCAGGTCAGCTGGGGCCCCTACGATCAGACCTGGCACGCCGCGCAGGCCCATCTCGGGTCCAGCAGCAGCCGGGGTGCCCGGGAGCTCCTGCTATTTGGGCAAGCCGTCTTTGATTTGCGACAGCTGCCACAAACAAGCGACCAAGGCTCCGATTTGTTGGGACACTTGGGTCTCCACCAGCTCATGCATGTGGCTGCGCAGGTGTATATCTGCGCGTGGCGTGCACTTTAGCAGCAAGGACCATCCGTCCTTGCTACGCTAGTCACGCATCTTGCCACTGCGCAGCCATCTGCGCATGCACAGCAGTGGCCTCTCATACGTGTGACCGCCTGCTGCGGCGCCAGGGCGCGGCCGACGCGACCTCCCAGACCCTGGTCGAGTTCAAGGACTCCGCGCTGCACTCGCTGGACGGCAGCGTCCGCGACGTGCAGGCGCGCCCAACGTGCCTGAGCCCTGCCTGCGGTTCTGGATCTGCCGGATGACGAGCATGCCACTGCCCAGCTTCCCATCAATACTGAATGCTGCAGCACTCGGTGCTGCGTTCAGCGAGCGGGGCATGACAGCCGCTTCTGACACCGCGCGCCGTCGCCTCGCAGAGCACGGCCAAGCGCGCGGCCGGCACCGTGGATGTGGCGTCGCCGGGCGTGGCGGGCGCTGTGAGCTACGGCGGAGCGGCGCCCGCGCCCGCGCCCAGATACGCTGCCGCGCCCGCGTCCTTCGCGCCCAAGGTGCGCCCTGCGGCCCCTGGCACTCCTGTTAACACCCGCGCCCGCGCCCACAGTTGCTGCTGCGCCCGCATCCTCATAACTTCGCGCCTTGGGGCGTCTTTGGCTCCTGCGAGCGTCCGGGAGCGTACAGCGCTGAGACCAAAGCGTCATGATTTGTCCAAGTAGTGATCACGGCATGTCTGCTTAGCCCTGCCATGAAGGTGCAATCTCAGGGCTGCGCAAAGCGGTCGGTGATGGGCGCCCCGCCTCCAGCCACAGCCATGCCTGCGATGGCGCGCCCTGCAGCCCAAACGCATTCAGCGTGACACCAGCTAGGCCAGCATCGCAGATTCAATCTGCCGCGCTCCGCGGCTTGAGTGCATGCAAAAGCCTCTCAGCGCGTACGCTCAGGCAGTTTAAGCATACCTCAAAGTACAGGTAGCTTAGGCTTTACAGCGGCGCGCGCAGGTGGGCGTGGACGCCACGGACCCCTTCTCGCTGACGGAGGCGCTCGAATCGTCGCCGCGTGACTTCGCGGGCGCGTCCGACAGCATCCTGGTGGCGACCGCGCACGGCGCCGGCGGCGCCGTGTCCGAGGCCATGGCCTTCCTGCTGAGCAACGAGACCAACGCCAACGCGACCGACGACGCGCGCGCCCGGGCCGCCCGGGATGCGCCGCGCTGCCCGGGCTGCAGCGCGCTGCCTGAGCGCATCCGGCAGGCCTGCTTCCTGCACAGGCGCAGCGGCCTGTCACCGACGTGCTGGAGTGACGCGCACCGCGCGGGTAGCCTGGCGGGATGCACTTGACAGCGGCGCCGCAGCAGTGAACAAGGCTACGAGCCTGATGTTGCGTGCGCAAACACAGCGCGCCCCGTCACGCACTGGGACTACTCGGTCGCTGCGTAAGCTGAGAAGGTGGCGCGCTGCGGCGGGGTGGCGCACAGGCAGCGCTTGACCTACCCCACCCCTCCCATCGTACCCTAACCCCGATCTGGATGGTGACGCGCTGCGGCGGGCGCGCAGGCGGCGCTCGGCCTCGCGGAGGCATTTGCGACGGCGATGCTGACGGCGCAGAATGCGACGGTGGCCGGCGCCGGCGCGGCCAACGCGTCCACCGTCGCGGACGTCTTCGTAGCCGGATTGCAGGATGCTGCCCTCCCCTGCATCGAGGCGCACCGCCCAACTGCGTCCAGGGGATCTGAGGCGTGGTTCACGTGCGGCCCCCCCGCTGCCCTCCCTGAGTTGTATGGATGGTGGCAGGTTTTCAGCCCGAGGCTGTCATGATTAGTGGCACATGCCCGGCTGTTGGACTGTGGTGCTCTTCTGCCGTGTCGGCAAAGTGCTCGCGTCAGTGCGTATCAAGACTGCCGTGCTTGGTAGGCCTGACATGCCTGTCGGAAGGCCGCGCTGGCCTGTGCAGTGGCAGGGCGGCTGTGCATGCCCCTGGGATGTTTGTTGTGTTGTTATGTGCAGTCCTAAATGGATGACCGCAAGGTCTGCCGCACTGTAGCAGGATGATGGCGGGTATAAACAGGTCGCGCCAATACCACCGTGCGAGCGCATGCATGTGCCAGGCACCACCTGCCCCAGAGCGGCGCGCCGGGCTGCAGGTATTACGCGACGACGTGCTGCCCCACGATCGCGGCGCCGCTGCGCTACATGAGCATCATCATGCAGAGCCTGACCGACCAGGCGTGCCCCGGCCTGCCCCGCCTCGCCGACAATCAGCGCTGCTGCATCCGCCATGCTGGCAACCCTCAGTGGGCGAAGCACATGGCAAGACTGGCCTGAGCATGTCCAGGGGGGGGGGCCTGGGGCAGCCGAGAGGAAACAGCTGTCGTGCCGCGCGCAGGCCGTCGCGGGCGACTTCTTCGCGGCGCTCGGCGGCAGCTTCACGCTCGGCTCGGCTCCGGCGTTCAATCTGGCCCGCTGTCTCCAGGATCCCACCCTGGCCGCGTTTTCGTCCGCGTAGCGCCACGCCGTGGCCGCCGCTGCGGGGCCTAGCTACTACTTACGCGCGCCGGCGCCAGCTTGTGCGCCGGCGCCACTCACTGTATCCTAGCCTTTACCCTAGTTCGGGCCCTGCTGCGCGGCGCAGCGGGACGCGCCTGGCGCCCGATCCGCGCTGGCGAATTCTGCTGCTGCGCCTTTAGGCCGTCCACACATGCAGCGTGACATGCAAGCACTTGGAGTGAGTTTTGGCTCGGCAGCACTGCAAACATCGAGTGTAGGTGAGAGTGCGTTAGCCAGGGACTGTCAAGTGCCATGTAAGCTTCAGTGGATGCCTCCTGCGGTCAGGATGCTGTGTGAGTGAGAAGTAAGCAAGTATGGGCGATATAAGCTGGCAGATGCACCGATGCAGTCTGTTAAGGCATGCAAGTTGGCCGCACATGCTGTGCTCGGTTGCACAGCCAGCAGACACGTGAGCGCGCAGAGCATGGTCGCGACTGGCGGCAGCATCATGCACGCCACCTCACTTCACCCTCCGCCCGCATCCTGCCCCGGACGGGATAATAAGGCAGTCAAGCACAAAGTCGAGGAGCAGCAGACTCTACAGGCAGCGCAGCGCTAGGGCTCGTCCGCCGCGAGGCGCCTCAGCGCGCTCGCCATCGCGCCGACCGCCTCGCTGTCAGAGTCCTCGTCGTCGGGCTCCGGCCGGCCGTTTGCCGCTGCGCCGCCGGCCAGCGCGGCCAGCAGGCCGCCCTGGTCGGGGTACAGGCGCCTGAACAGGCGGTCCGCGCCCGCGACAGCCGCCGCGCAGCCAATGTGGCCGTCCGGCGGGCCGCACACTGCGACGTTGGCGGGCGCCGCGGAGCTTGCTGCGAGGCAGCGAGCTTGGGTCAGACTCCGCGCGCGCTCCGCTTGTACCCTGTTCCATCGTGTAACTTGCACGACTGCTGCCGCTGCATCTTTGAAACACGCGCTTTGTGCGCAGCGCAACCGCGTGGCAGGTATGACCTCTTTGCACACCATGCTGCATGGAAGCATGTGCGGCGGCGGGGCGCGCCGGTGTCGGCCGCTGGCCCGTCCTGGCAGTAGAACACGCTCAGGAGCGCCGCGGGGCGAGGGTCGTAGGGCGCTGCGCAGGGTCCTGTCCCGCCGGCAGGCCGCGCAGGCCGCACTAGCGCCGCCACGGCGGGGCGCAGGTCGTGCGCGGCGCTGGCGCCGCTGCTGAGCGTCGACAGGTACAGCAGGTACCTGGCCCACAGGCGCCCGCGCAGTTGCTGCACGTGCCGTCCAGACACACACAGCGTTTGCCCAGCCTAGAAGCTGAGCCGTAAAGGTAGGTGACCCGCAGCACTATTTGCACGCTGTATAGTTACCTGCAAAGAACTCCCTCATAAATGCGACAGCGTATGCGGACGTGGAGATGCTTTCCGCCCCGACAAAGAACACGCTCTGGACCAACAACTGGCACGACGGCGTTCAGGAACAAGAGCGCATGGAATGAGCCAGGCAGCCTCCGTGTGCGCGCGCTGTGATGCAAGCAAGATGAGGTGACCGCGCGACGTCCACATGGCAGGAACAACACTGCCGCCCGCAGTGCAGCATAGGGGACACGCTCGTCCAGACCGGAGCACCGCCGCTGGCGCAGCCCAGAGGGGCCTGTGTACGATGCCCGTCGCCAGCTGGCAGCTCAACAGCGTGCTCAGCCACTGTCACCCACGCAGCGCGGCCTGGCCAGGCAGTCGGGGCGGCAGGGGAGGCCGGCCGCGCGCCTGCCGGCCGGGCACGCGCTGGCGGCGGCGCCGACCTGCAGCGCGCGCACCGCCGCCGCGTTGGCGCCGCCCAGCGCGCGCGGCGGGACAGTGACCGTCACCTGCCGCGCGCGCGCCCGCGACGTCTCACTGGAGCGCCTTACCAGGCGCCTGCATGCGAGCAGTGCGCTCCGCTGACTTCCTCCCGCCTGGCGCCGCCCAGCAGCAAATCGGGCGACGCAGCTGAGCGAGACCTGCGGACCGCCTCCATCCGCCTGCACACCAGCCCGGCGAGCAGGCGCGTGGCGCGGGCGGTCGGCCTGCCGCCCCCAGCCGATGCCGTGGTTCTGACCAATGCTTTGGGACGGCACCCAGCTGCATGGGGTCAAGAGGCTGCATGGGGTCACCACTCCTGAACGTGACCTGACGCACACGCGTCAGGCAGGCGCGCGTCTACCCTAACCCTGACTGTAGCGCCCGGCAGGCGCGCGCCTGCGACTCGCCCTCCTGCAACGGCCCGTCGAGGACGCAGACTGCGCGCGCCAGGCGCGGCGCCGCGTGCGGCGCCCACGCGCGCGGCAGCGCGCCGCAGCCGCCCGCCAGCGCCGCGCAGGCCAGCACCTGCGCGCGCGCGCGCCTAGTCAGGCCTCAGGGCAGCGGCCCGCGCGAGGCCGGCAGCGCGACCGTTGGCCGCCGCCTCGCGCCCAGGACTTGCAGTGCGCGCGCGCCGCCACAGGCGCAGCACAGCTCTAGTTCCCGGATGCACGCCGTGCGCCCGCGGCGCCCGCGCGCTCACCTGGCCGTCGGCGGTGCGCACGCCGCAGCAGCGCCCGCCGCGGCGCGCCAGCCGCAGCGCCGCCAGCGGCCGCCGCAGCACGTACAGCGCGCCGGCGACCGCGGCCACGCGGCAGAACGCCTGCGCCAGCTCGCCCGCGCCGAACAGCGGCGCCAGCAGCGCGCTCGTGCCGGCGCCGTACCTGGCGCGCGGTGCGAGTCAGCGCCTCGCCGCAGTCAGAAATGGACATTTTTTTTCTGTTTACGCCTATATTGAAACCAATCACAATTGAGCCGTGCAGTCCTGATTGCAAACTTTCCAGTGTTCAAGTATTGGAAAAGGTTGTGTTACACCGCAAGCGACCATGTGCACGGGCCTGGCCAACGTGCACTGCCGTCCCCGCACCAAAATCCATGCTGGCGCGCCGACGGCCCGGGCACATGAGAGCAGGCGAGGCAGCATTGGTGCTCCTGCCCCGCTTGCCGCTCTGTGGCATCTCGAACTCTGTGGCATCTCGAAAGAAGGATCAGCGGGCCTGGCGCGTCCGGCGCGCACCGGCCCGCCGACTCCAGGTACAGCGCCAGCGCATCGCGGCCCTGCGCCGCGCTGAGCACGCCGCCGCCATCCCCGGCGCCGCCGCCGCCGCCCCCGGCGCTGCTGGCCCCGCTGCCCTGCGACCCCCTCGCTGGTGCGGGCGCGTGCGCGGTAGCGCCGTTCCCAGCCTCCGCGGCTGACACCGGTCGTGCCGAGCCGGGCGCTGCCCCGCCCGGCCCGCCGGCCCGGCCGCCGCTCGCAGCATCGCCGCCTGCAGGGCCGCCGTGGCCGCCGCTATCGGCAAAAGACCCTTCGTTGGGCTCCCGCGCGGGCGGCGCGGCGCCCGCGGCCGCATCTGCGGGGGTAGGAGACGCGTCCAAAGGCGCGCCGCCAGGGGTCTCCTGCTCGGCGTCGGTCATGGCGAGCGCGTACAGCACAAACTCGCGCAGGCGCGCCGACAGCCCCTGCGCCGCCAGCAGCGCCACCAGCGGCTGGCTGCCAAACTCGCCCTGCGCGCGCGCGCGCGCCTGGTGTTGCGGCCGCATGGGGTGGGCCTCCTGGCACGACGGTGTCGCCACGACGACTGCTCCACCCGAGCGTGAAAGGCCCTGGCCGCGCCAGCAGCGCGGCAACAGCAGGCGGCCGGCCTCAGGAGGACTTGCAAGCCCTGAGCGGGCCGTCGCCCGCGCGCCTGCAGGGGCCCGGCGCCGCGCAGCGCGTCCGCGGCGGCGCCCAGGAAGCGCATCAGCGCGCGCTTGTCGGCCGGGCCGAGGCTGCGGTCGCGGAAGATGTCCGCGCGCGCGGCCGGCACGCGCGCCAGGCGCCCCTCGCGCCACACGTAGCTGTGCGGCCCAGGGTAGGGTTGTGTTAGGGTTAGGCGGTCTGCAGTGGCTGGGTCTGTACTTCTGTAGTGGCGGGGCCTGCACCGACTGGGTGCAGTGCGGTCGTGGCTGGAGGTGCCCCTGCTAGACACGGAGGTCGCGCAGTGCTCTGCCCCAGGACCGGCGTGCTATTGGTGCCTCCGCACCAGGCGCTGCACGCGCCGTCGCGCCAAGCCAGCCTCCCGACCAGAGCGCAGCCATGCACCCCGGACGGCTGTGTGCTGAGCCGCCCGCTCAACACGGACTTGCTGCACATTGCCCGGATGCTCTACCTTTACCTCTCTGCCTTGTAAGGGGTACCGTGGGGTGTGTGGCAGCAGCGGCCATCATGCGCCAGCACCTTGCGCCCCATCCCGGTCGCTCGCCCACCGCATCAAAGGGAGAGGGGCGGCCGCGGGCGCCGCCGCGCGCCTGGCCTGCACGAGCTTGAACTCCAGGTAGTGCTGCGCGCCGCTGGCCAGCAGCGCCGCGATGAGCGGGTCCGCGCAGTACAGCACCTGCGCCGCCGCCGCACCCCTACCCTATAAAACTCTTACCAGGTCCGCTCTCTGGAGCTGCCACCATGCTAGTCGCCTGGAGCTGGTTACAAGCGCATATTGCACAGGTGGAGGCTAGCAGGCCGGCGCAGCAGTGTCGTTGCCCGCGCGCCGGAGCTGCCCCCCGCCGCCTCAAGGCGCCGCTCAGGGTGAGCTGCCGGGAGCGGCACAGCCACGGGTTGCTCAGCTGGCTCCGGTGCGGGCCTTGCATGGCTGCATACGAGCCCGCCCGCCTTGCGAAGCAAAAGCGTGGGCGCGTACGAGGCAGTGCGGGCCTCATGATAAGAGCAATCTAGGCGGCCTGGCGCCTGATTCTGCATGCAGGCAGGGCCGCGCCAGGCACCAGGCCGATGTTGCGGGCGCAGAGTGGGCGCAAGCAAGCCAGTGCCCAATCAGGCATGCAGCCAGGGCCGCGCCTTGGGCGCCAGGTCGACGCTGTAGGCGCGCGACGCGCCCAGGTCGGCGCCCGGGCGGCGCTCAACCTCGACGTGCGAATAGATGCTGCTGCCCCCCGCCGCCAGCTCCTCCTCCCCGCTCGGCGCATCGGCCGAAGCCATCGCTGAGAGCGTGGGCGGCCGCGCCGCGGCGGGGCTGCTCGCCGCAGCTCCGCCCGCAGCGGGCTCGCCAGGGGCGGCCGCCGGGCCGGGCGCCTCCGCGGCGGGCGCCGGCATGCCGCCGCGGGCGGCACGCGGCTGCTCTGGGGCCGCCGCTGCGCCGGCCGTCGCCTGCGGCGCCGCGGCTGCGGGCGCAGAGGCGCCGGGCGCGCCGGCGTCCGGGCGCGGCGCGCCGCCGTCGCCGGCTGGTGCGCCAGGTGCGGAGGCGCCGTGTTCGGCGCTCGCGGCGTCGGGGGCGCCGCGTGCTGCGCTGCTGGCCCACGCCAGGAAGGCGTCCAGCGCCAGGCTGGCCCAATGCGAGCCGTAGTGGTCGGCGGGGTCCAGGTGCAGCACGCGCTTGCCCGCTTTGGCAGCGCCGCTGCAAGCGAGCGCGCGTGTGAGCTTTCAGGCTGCAGCACCTGGTGTCAGGCAACAGCTGAGAAGAGTGCGGCAGTGCAAGCCCACGCCAGACTGCTGCAGACAGGTGCATGCGTGAGTCATCGTCCAGCCAGCCAGTCCATATAAGCAGACAATGATAAAGAGACATTGCTAGCGGTGCTTGAAAGGCGTACGCTGCAAGCAGGGCTTCCTGCAGGCCAGTGCCGACCACGATCAAGTCGAACTCGTGCGGCTGGATCTCCATCGTTGCCAAGCAGTGCGCAGCGCACTTGAGCAGTAGTGAGCAGTGCGTGGCGTTAACGTTCCAGACCAAGCAGGCACGTGCGCCTCGGCTGTGTATATGAACCCTCCAGGTTGCTGGATGCGTATGCCCTGCAGAAAGACAGACAGAGGTCTGCTGGGTGTCTCACGATCAATGTTGCTGAACAGTGCCTGACCGATCCTCGATTGGCTGCTCTCGTGCTGCTGGTGTGCGATGGCCGCGAGCCGGACCACCAAAAACTACTTTGAGGCGCTGGCGGGCGTCGGCAGCGACCCGGAGTCCGCGCCTGGCGAGCGCGAGGCCGCCGGCGGCGCAGGCGCTGCTGCCAACCGCGCACGGTGCGTCACCATCCCGTTGGGAAGAAAGTGTGCATGGCCGGCACGGCGCTCCAGCTGTCCCAGCGCAATGGCCAGTGTGTTCCAGCGAAAGCCAAACCGCTCTTTGGCTGTCGCTGCCGCAGGGACGCAGGCAGAGGAGCGGCAGCGAGCCAAACGGAGCTGGAGTGGGAGACCGTGCGGGGGCCGGGCAGCAGGAGGAAAGACGTGCTGCGGAGCCCACAAAACACGCAAAAAGCGCCGGCGCCGTCAGGAGGGCCCCGCGCGGCCTCTGCGTCCGCCGCAGCGCCGACGGGCTTGCCGAGCGGTGTCGCGTCGGGGCGCGCCAGCAGCAACAAGGCCGGCGCCGGCGCCGCTGCAAACGGCGCCGCGCTGCCCGAGTCCCTGCCCGGCGCCCTGCAACGCAGCGCCGGGCACGCATTGTGTGTTTATTAGGTGCCTGCTCTCCTCGAGCTGCCCCGGCGCAAAAGCTATCCTGCTTCGCGAGCGCCTGCCTGCCGCCCAGCAGCGCAGCTCCTCAGCGCCGCCAGCCGCGCCGCGCGCCCCCAGGCTGTCGGGCGATGGCGGGAAAGCGGCGGCGCCGCCGGCGCGGCCGCAGGCGCAAGCTGGTGCCGCGCGCGGCGCGGACTCTGGCGCGCGCGCGCCCGCGCTCGCCAACCCGCTGGTCTGGCTCGACCTGGAGATGACGGGTGCGTGGCCTGGCCTGGCCTGACCCTACCCCTAGCCACCCTTCTCACACGATCATGCACTTTTTTCACCCTGCTCAATGCGCCGCCGCACTAAGGAGGGACTTGTGGTCAGTTTGTGGTTGCATGGCCGAGCTGCGTCCTGCAAGCGCAGTTGAGTTTGAGTCGAAAGTCATTGCCATGCGCCACCTGGTTGCCGAACTTGGGTGCTGAAGCTGATGGGGAATGGGTGAGGACCTAGCAGCTAGGCCTTGCTTGCCATGCCCGACCCGCCCGCATCCGCTCATCAGCCAACGCAGCCGGCAGGGCTGGATCCGGACAGCGACACCATCATCGAGGTGGCGTGCCTCATCACGGACGGCGAGCTGGAGCACGTCATCGAGGCGCGCTCGTGCCCCTCTCGCCTGGCGTCTCTCGCTAGTGTCCGCCCGCTGCTCGCTCCGGGAGGAGCGCGCAGCTGCTGCAGCCGCCGCCGATAGGCACCGCAGGCGCGTCGCCGATGCGGAGGCACGCATCGCCAAGATGGAGGCGGCGCTGCAGCTCTGCATGCACCGTCGTGAGGCTGCGCCGCATGCAAGCGCCTGACCAGCCGTACCTCATGGCCTGCAAAGCACCTGGGCTGCCGGCCGTGTATGCGCGGCGCAGCGGCGCGTGCCCGCGCAGGGCCCCGAGCTGGCGATCCATCACAGCGACGCGGTGCTGGCAGCCATGAACGAGTGGAGCGAGCGGCAGCACGGCGCGAGCGGGCTCACGCAGCGCTGCCGCGAGTCCGCCGTCAGCATGCGCGACGCGGAGGACCAGGCGCGCTCCCCTGCATGCGTTCTGTGGTGCACCCCGGTCGCAAGTCGCAGAGAAGGCCACGCATGCCGCCGCTTGCTGCGGGCCGCGGCCGAGCTCTGCACCGGGAGCTGGAGCAAATGGGCGTTCCTGCGCGGAGTGCCGAGCCGAGGGGGGGGGTCGTGGGGCCGGTGGCGAGCAGCGCTGGCCGCGCGCCAGGTGCTGGCGTTCGTGGCGGCGCACACGGCGGCCGGCGCGGCGCAGCTGGCCGGCAACAGCGTGCACGTGGACGCGGCCTTCCTGCGCCGCCGCATGCCGCGCCTGGCCGCGCACATGCACCACCGCATCGTGGACGTGTCCACCGTCATGGAGCTGTGCCGGCGCTGGTACCCGCGCGCGTTCTACCGCGCCCCGAAGATGCAGGTCCGCGCTGCCCTGGCGACCGCCCGCAGGCGGGCACGCATGCGCCCTGCCGTGCGTCTGCTGGTCAGCTGCTTTCGCGTGCTCGTGCACAGGCAGCGCCTGGTCCTGCTGGCCCCGCGCCTGCCCTGGAAGCCTGAGTGTCTGGTGCTCGTGCGCCATGCAAGCACGGGCCATGGAGCCACGCAATGTGAATTCAGAGCACGGGCATGTGCCGACGTCGTTGTACGAGCGTGCCGCAGGTTGCGCACACGGCGGGGGCAGACATCCGCGCGAGCCTGGAGCAGCTGCGGTACTACCGAAAGCACATGTTCAGGCGGCCGCCCTGATGCCGCGCGCAGCGCTCTCCACCTTTGCTGTGCTGTGCTCTCCTGCCTTACCGAAACGGCTCCATGTATGACACGTGTAAGGGGTCCGACCTTGCAATTGTGCCGTGTTGCACAGCGCGCATGTCACTACAGCGGAGCCGCCCCAGTACAAGCGACGCCGTCGAGGCGCGCGCGCCAGGATACCCTGCCATCTCACCCGCCGCGATGTGCAGTTGGAACGAGCCCGCTGTCCAGTCAGCCACACAGGTTACAATAACTAAGGGCGGTGAAGCTAGCTAAGGCAGGCTCTTGGGGGTACCGCACCTTACGTAGCAAGAAAGCACGCATGGGCTGCCACCGGGGCGGGGGCCCCAGCAGCACAGTGGGGGGGCCCCTAGCAGCACCAGTTGGCTACAAGGCCTCCGCCTCGCTATCTCCTCCTGCTTGCAGCAAGACCCGCAAGTGCACTACCCCTCACACTGTCAGACATCGCGGGCGCTGGTCGCCCTCCCCGCGCTCAGCAGCCGCGCCAGAATACGCCTCTACGGGCTACACTCCCTGCGGGAACCGGACTCTGGGTGACACACGCTCTCCAAAAACATACACGCGCGGGCCGCCTCCAGCGCCCGCCGCCCGCCACCGCCGCTCCTCCGCCCCCCACAACACCAGCCTCGCATGTCCACCACGACCCCGCTTCGGGCGAGCTTTCGGCCCGTTGTGCCCTCCGGCACCCCCGGCCGCGCAGGGCACCCAGGGAGGCCAAGGCGGCCAGGAGCCGGGACGGCGGCTGAAATCCACAAGAGCCCGACTCACAATTCGCTCAGTGACCCAAAATTGTTGGCGCTCCGCCGCGCGGGCGGAGCGCCTGCGGGGCAGCAGACGGCAGCACGCCCTCTCCTCGGGCAGCGCGCCGACGCAGACACGGACACACGCACCCCCTACCACACGTTCGGCATTTGTTTGGTTCGATTCTGCCGCGCCCCGCGCAGCCAAAACATACTTGCTAGGTGGTGTGCGTGCAGCGACCCTGCATGGGTGACCGCTGGCCGCAGGCGCCGCCACCTGCACGCTCCCCGCACGGGGCACGCGCGCCAGCACCCGCTTCGGCCCAGCTTCTATAAGCAGCAGCGATCGGCACGCACCATTGCCCTGACAGGCGGCCCACGTCGGTCACGCATGCACAGCGCCGCGCAACCTTCCCCGCGCCGCCGCGTGCGGCATCGAGCCCCCCCGAGTGGGGGGAGCTTTCAGGCTCTCCTTCGTGCGCGGCCCCAGCTCTAAGAGGCGAATGATCGCCCCCTTGGCATGATCGCCCCTTCTACGGTGCCCTCGACCAAGCTTCCCCACGTGCCAAGTTCTTGCTGCTCGAATCGGCGTCGGGTGCCCGCAATCGCTGGTGCAGCCTGCCAGGCTGCGGCCTGCCCAGCCCTCCCTTGCCGGCCCAGGGCCCTGCTCCTTGCGGGCCGGCAGCCGTGCATGCAGGCGGCAGCAGTCTGCCGGCTGTTGACCGAAAAAAACCAAGAGCCGCCCACACAGGGGGGCCCACTCTGCTCGCGGCCGACGCAGCAGCGCTCCCAAAAAAGCACAGCCTGCAGGGCTTCCACAGCCCTGCCTACCACTGCCCGCCCCAACCCGGGTCATGCATCACACGCCCGGCAGCAGCTCCAGCGCAGCTGGGAACAAGGGGGAGCCCTCCAGCACCCGGCCCCCGGCGCGCGGCCGTCGGCGACGCCACCGCCGCGAGGGAACCTCAGCCGCCGCCCTTGCCCATGTTTTTGCGCAGCTTGGAGAGCAGCCCGGGGCCGCCCGACACGCGCCGCGCATCCTCCGCCACGCGCGCCGCGCGCCACTGCTCCTCCATGCGCCCCTGCGCCCGCGGATGCCGGTTTGTCCTTGTCGCCACAGCGGCAGCGCTGCGCCCCTTGGGGCTCCACACGCCCGGCGCGCTAACTCTGCCGCACTCTGCCGTCACTCTGCCGTCACCAGCAACCAGCGCCGTTGCGAACAAGGAAGCATGCACCAGCGGTGGCTGCGGCCCTACCCCACCCTACCAAGCGCGCGGGAGCCCAGGGTGGCGCGCCTTGAGCGCCTCGAAGGATGGCCGCTCGTTGGGGTTGCGCGCCCAGCACTCGCGCATGACCCCGGCCAGCGGCCCCGGGCAGCTCGACGGGATCGTCGGCCGCAGGCCCTTTTGCACGACGCCCACCGCCGCCTGCGGGCCCCGTTGCGCACCAGCAGTCAGCGGCCCAGACCCGTGCTGCTGCACCCGGCACACTGCGAGGCCGATAGACCGGCCGAGCCGCGCTGCACCGCCGCGGGTCCGCCCGCACAAGGCACAGGCCGGCCGCCGCCGCCGCTTCACAGCCCGAAGCAGGCCCACACAGCAGCGGCAGCGGCAGCCAAGCAGAGGCGGAGCCCCGCCTTGCCCCCCAAGCGCAGCGGGGGCTTAGGGCGCGCGCGCGCCTGCAGCGGCGTCATGTCGTCGTACGGCACGCGCCCGGTCAGCAGCTCCCAGAGCATGATGCCGAAGCTGAACACGTCCGCGCGCTCGCGGTACGGGTTGTGCTCGATGACCTCGGGCGCCATCCACCTGCCGGCCGGCGCGCCACAGCTGTGAAGACCCTGACAGCCGCTCTGGTCCACAGTGCATGCCGGCCGGCCTGGCCGGCACATGCACACGGTGGGGGTGCGCAGCGCGCACACGGCGTCCTCACCCCTGCAAGGTTCCTGTTGTCCACCACTGCTTATCCACACTTCATTTTCGGTGACCACAGTGCCTAACAAACGTCATGAAGGCTGCCAGCGGACAGATACGAAGGCCGCCAGCGGCGGACGGCAGCTTGACGGCGCGCGTGCGCGGCTGCGCACCGGTACGTGCCGGTCTCCGCGGTCATCACGCCGGTCGTGTCCATGACGCGCGCGACGCCAAAGTCCGCGATCTTCACCGTGCCCGTCTCGTCCATGAGCAGGTTGGCCGCCTTCAGGTCGCGGTGCACGATCTTGCGCTTGTGCAGGTAGTCCATGCCGCGGCACACCTCGGTCGCGATCTTCAGCACGGTCGTCAGCTTCAGCGGGCCGCCCTGCGCAACAGGTCTCGCTGGCTGGCTGCTTTTTCTGCCGAACGTCCTCCCCTGCACTGCGCACTGCACTGCGCTGGCTGTGCGCGGTTGCACGAGGAGACGCCGCTGAGGCTGCTGAGCCTCTAAACGGACCGCTCTCGTGTGCACGCCGCGCCTCGGCAACAAGCTGTGCCGGCCCGCCGCGCGAGAGCACGCTGCACAGGGGCCGCACCGGCGCCGGGCACC